>Ga0187842_1000223_pt1 | contig 30765 bp, 32 predicted proteins | sample SpaLakP09_SKY_41_FD_134514 | JGI IMG/M metagenome (GOLD analysis project Ga0187842, IMG submission 134514) | Oligotrophic lake water microbial communities from Sparkling Lake, Wisconsin, USA - SP09_SKY_41 | ecosystem: Environmental > Aquatic > Freshwater > Lake | place: USA: Sparkling Lake... | reverse complement strand
TATCTGGCCTTTGAGGCCACCGAGAAGATCCTTGAGGCGTTCACGCCCGAGCATGAAGGCGAGGCGGTCGAGGAACTGGCCCTCAGCGGTCGGGAGCTTGAGAACGAGAAGGTCAATGGCGCGATCCGGACCGACCTGATCCTGTCCGGCGAGATCATGGCCATTGCCCTGGCAGACGTCGCTGACAAGCCGCTGCTCGTGCAGGCCGCAGCCCTGGCCCTGGTCGGCCTGCTGATCACGGCGGGTGTTTATGGCGTGGTCGGCCTGATCGTGAAGATGGACGACATCGGCCTGCATCTGGCCAAGGGCAACAATGCCGGCCTGCGTGGCCTGGGACGGGGTCTCGTCAAGGCGATGCCGGTCACCATGGAGGCCCTGACCGTGATCGGCACGGCCGCCATGCTGTGGGTCGGCGGCGGGATCATCGTCCATGGTCTGGAGCACTTCCACCTGACGCCGATCCCGCACTGGGTGGAAGGCTTCTCGCACTGGGCGCATGGCGTTCCGGTCATAGGGCCCGTCACCGGCTGGCTGGCCTTTGCCCTCGGCTCGGCTGTCGTCGGCCTGGGCATTGGGGGTGTTATCGCAGGCGTGATGCACCTGTGGCATCACCGCAAGGGTATGGCCGCTCACTAGGCCTTGACTGCGAAGGCCTTTGCGACCGCTTCGGCGACCTTGATGCCATCAATGGCGGCCGAGAGGATGCCCCCGGCATAGCCCGCGCCTTCGCCGGCAGGGAACAGGCCGGCTGTGTTCAGGCTCTGGAAGTCGTCGCCGCGCGTGATGCGGATCGGCGAGGAGGTGCGGGTCTCTACCCCGGTCAGCAGCACGTCGGGATGGTCATAGCCGGCGATCTGGCGTCCGAAGACCGGCAGGGCCTCACGCATGGCGGCGATGGCGAAGTCGGGCAGGCACTGGCTGAGATCGGTCAGATGGATGCCCGGCTTGTAGGACGGGGCCACCACGCCGAGTTCGGTGGACGGCCGCCCGGCCAGGAAATCGCCGACCTTCTGGCCCGGCGCGGCATAGGTCGAGCCGCCGGCCAGATAGGCGAGCGACTCCCATTTGCGCTGGAACTCGACTCCGGCCAGCGGATGTCCCGGATAGTCGCGCTCGGGATCGATCCCGACCACGAAGCCGGAATTGGCGTTCCGCTCGTTGCGCGAATACTGGCTCATGCCGTTGGTCACCACACGCCCGGGCTCCGAGGTCGCCGCCACCACCGTGCCGCCGGGGCATATGCAGAAGCTGTAGACCGTGCGGCCGTTCGAGCAGTGATGCGACAGGCTGTAGTCGGCGGCCCCGAGGTCCGGGTGACCGGCGCAGTCGCCGAACCGGGCCTTGTCCATCCACGACTGGGGATGCTCGATCCGCACCCCGATCGAGAACGGCTTGGCCTCGATCTCGACGCCCTTGTCATACAGCATCTCGAAGGTGTCGCGGGCGCTGTGGCCCACGGCCAGAACCACATGTTCGGCGGCCAGATACCCGCCGTTCGAGAGCTTCAAACCCTTGATCTTGCGCGATCCGTCGGCGGCGGTCGCGACATCGATCTCCTCGACCTTGTGCTGCCAGCGATATTCACCGCCGAGGCTTTCGATGGTCTCGCGCATACTTTCGACCATCGTCACCAGGCGGAAGGTGCCGATATGGGGATGGGCCTCGGTCAGGATCTCGGGCGGGGCACCGGCCTTGACGAACTCCTCCAGCACCTTGCGCCCCAGATGGCGTGGGTCCTTGACCCGGCTGTAGAGCTTGCCGTCCGAGAAGGTGCCGGCCCCGCCTTCGCCGAACTGGACGTTGGACTCCGGATTGAGCTCACTTCGTCGCCACAGGGCCCAGGTGTCCTTGGTGCGCTCGCGCACGACCTTGCCGCGGTCGAGAATGATCGGCTTGAAGCCCATCTGGGCCAGGATCAGGCCAGCGAACAGGCCGCACGGACCCGCGCCGACCACAACCGGGCGCGGACCGGCATAGTCATCGGGCATCCGGGTGACGAAGCGATAGTCGGTATCGGGCCTCGGGCGCACATGATGATCGCCGGCAAAACGGGCCAGGACCCCGGCCTCGTCCCGAACGGTCACGTCCACCGAATAGACCATCAGGATCGCCGACTTGCGGCGCGCGTCATGGGCGCGGCGGGCGACGGTGAAGTCGAGCAGGTCATCCGGCGAAATAGCCAGCCGCGCGCAGATGGCCGGTGCCATGGCGTCGGCGGGATGGTCGAGGGGTAGCTTCAGTTCGGACAGGCGCAGCATGGGGCGGGTTTAGCGGGAAGCGCTGCTGGGCGCCAGAACTCGCCTCATCCCGCGTCGTGCAGGGTCGAGACCGGCTTCCAGTCGAACAGTTCCTGCAGCACCCGCACCGCCTGGCCGCGGGGCGAGGTGAGGTCCGGATCCCGCGCCAGGATCAGGCGGGCGTCGTCGGCGGCGACGGCGATCAGGTCGCGATGGACCACCGGATCGGCCAAGCGATAGGCGGGAAAGCCGCTCTGCTTCAAACCGAGCGGATCGCCGCCGCCGCGCAGCTGCAGGTCCTTCTCGGCGATCTCGAAGCCGTCGTCGGACTTTCGCAGGATATCCAGCCTCTGCTGGGCGGTGTCGGACAGCGGCAGGTCATACAGCAGCACGCACGAGCTCTCCCGCGCGCCCCGGCCCACCCGGCCGCGAAGCTGGTGAAGCTGCGCCAGACCAAAGCGCTCGGCCTGCTCGATGACCATGATGCTGGCATTGGGGACATTGACCCCGACCTCGACCACGGTCGTGGCCACCAGAACCGAGACCTTGCCCTCGACAAAGGCCTGCATGACGGCGTCCTTTTCGGCCACCGGCATCTGGCCGTGTACCAGACCGACCGAAGGGCCGATGATCTGGCGCAGGTCGGCGGCGCGGTCCTCGGCGGCCCGCAGGTCGATCTTTTCGGACTCGGAGACCAGCGGGCAGATCCAGAAGGCCTGGGCCCCGGCCTCGGCGGCGGCCTTCAGGCGCCCGACGATCTCGGGCAGGCGCGGCATGGGTACGGCCCGGGTGGCGACCGGCGTGCGGCCTGGCGGCTTCTCGTCGATACGCGAAACGTCCAGGTCGCCGAACACCGTCAGTTCCAGGGTGCGGGGGATCGGGGTGGCCGACATGGACAGCAGGTGGACGCCCTTGCCGTCACCGGCCCCCTTGTCCTGCAAACGACGGCGCTCGTTGACGCCGAACCGGTGCTGCTCGTCGATCACCGAAAGGCCCAGCGCCTGGAAGACCACATCATCCTGGAACAGGGCATGGGTGCCGATGGCGACCGCATGGGTGCCGTCGGCGAGGCCGGCCAGCTTGGCGGCGCGGCCCGCGCCCTTGTCGCGCCCGGTCAGCAGAATGACCGACAGGCCCAGCCGGGCGAGCGGCTCGGCCATTGTCTCGTAATGCTGGCGCGCCAGGATTTCGGTCGGGGCCATGATCGCCGACTGCAGGCCGGCTCCGGCCGCATCGGCCACGGCCAGCATGGCCACGACGGTCTTGCCGGATCCGACATCGCCCTGCAGCAAGCGGCTCATGCGCTCGCCGGAGGCGAGATCCCCGCGAACTTCGGAAAGGCTGCGGATCTGGGCTCCGGTCAGGCGGAAGGGCAGGGCCTTTTCGGCGCGGTCGGCCAGGTCGCTGGCCGGGATGACCGGCGCGGGCTGGGCCCGGCGGGCCGCCTTGCGCTGGGCCAGGGCGGTCTGGTGGGCCAGCAGCTCGTCATAGGCCAGTCGCCGTCGATGCGGCGACAGGGGCGAGACATCCGCCTCGCCGACCGGATTGTGGGCGGTGACAAAGGCGGCCCGCCAGGACGGCAAGCCTTCGCGGACCTGCCAGGCCGGATCCAGCCATTCCGGCAGTTCTGCCGCCCGACCCAGGGCCTCAAGGGCAAAGCGACGAAAGGTGCGCGAGGGCAGGCCCGCCGTGGCGGCATAGACCGGCTCGAACGGCGGGATTTCGTCGGCCCGCTCTTCGGGCAGCAGATACTCGGGATGGGCGACCTGGATCTCGACCCCGAAGCGCTCGACCTTGCCGCTGACGGCCCGGCGGGAGCCGACGGGATGCTGACGCTCCAGATGCGGGCCATGGCCCTTGAACCAGGTCAGTGTGATAAAGCCCGTGTCGTCCCAGGTGCGGATCTTCCAGGGCTGGCCCAGACGGGACGGCGGCTGGTGCGCATCGATACTGACGATGAAGGTCTGGACCTGGCCATCGACGGCAGTATCGGCCGTGGCCCGGGTCCGGCGGATCACGCTCTGCGGGACGGTGAACAGCACATCCCGGACAAGGCTTCCCGCGACCCGCTCGACCAGCGGGGCCACGCGCGGCCCCACGCCCTTGAGCGTGGAGACCGGCGAGAACAGGGGAAAGAGAATCTCGGGGCGCATGGGCTTCAGCATAGCGAAGCGGCGCGCCCATGGGGACGGCTTGTCAGGCCTCGCGGTTCATGACCGGGTCGAGGGCGGCGACGATGTCGGCGAACTCTTCGGTGCGCGAGGCTCCCGAGACGTTGAGGCGGGTGTAGAGGGCCTTGGCATGGTGCCGCTTGACCGCCTCGCTCCAGCGCTCGTTGGCACCGACCAGGTTGTTGGTCTCACCGGCGAGCAGCACCGTACCGATCTCGTCCAGATAGACGAAATTGCCGGCGATCGTCGTCCGGGGATCTGCATCCTCGGCGAGCTTGTAGCGGTAGACGGCGCCGGTGGCGCCTTTCAGTTCGATATAGGGTTTCACTTTACCTCGCCTGACGGACACGCGGCGTCGACAGCCAGGTGTTGGAGGGTACCGTTGGCCAGATTATGGCCCGGTTGCGGCCACCTTGCCGAGGAATCGTCGCGTCCGCTCCTCCTTAGGCGCTCCGAACAGCTCGCGCGAGGGGGCCTGTTCAATGATAACACCGTCATCCATGAAGATCGTTCGGTCGGCGACGTCGCGGGCGAAGTCCATCTGGTGGGTTACGATCAGCAGGGTTCGCCGTTCAACGGCCAGATCGCGGATCACAGACAGCACTTCCCCGACCAGTTCCGGGTCGAGGGCCGAGGTCGGTTCATCGAACAGAATGACCTCCGGATCCATGGCCAGCGCCCGGGCGATGGCACAGCGCTGCTGCTGGCCGCCGGACAGTTCACCCGGATAGGCATGGGCCCGGTCGGCCAGGCCGACCTTGTCCAGCAGGGCCAGCCCACGGGCCCGCGCGGCGTCCCTGGACTGCCGTCGCACCACGATCGGGCCCTCGATCACGTTTTCGAGGGCGGTGCGGTGCGGGAACAGGTTGAATCCCTGAAACACGAAGCCGACGCGGCCCTTCAGGGCCCGGGCCAGGGGCGCACGGGGCGTGGCCTCGACCCCGGCGATGCGCAGGTTGCCGCCGTCCAGCAGCTCCAGCCCGGCCAGGCAGCGGAGCAGGGTGCTCTTGCCAGACCCGCTGGGCCCGATGATGGCCACCACCTCGCCGGCGGCGACATCGAGATCGATCTCGCGCAGCACGGGCATGACGCCGAACCGCTTGACCAGGCCGCGGGCCTCGACGGCGCTCATCGGCGGCCCTCCGCGGCCCGGCGTTCCAGCCAGCCCTGGCCGGCGGCCAGCAGGGTCGAGACGATCCAGTAGAGCGCCGCCGCCGCCAGATACATCGTGAAGATCTCGAAGGTGCGGGCGGTGATCAGCTGGGTCTGGCGGAACAGTTCCGGCACCTGGATGGTGGCGGCCAGCGAGGTGTCCTTGACCAGGCTGATGAAGCTGTTGGACAGGGGCGCAACGGCGGTGCGGGCGGCCTGGGGCAGGATCACCCGGCGCAGGGTCTGGCCCCGGCTCATGCCCAGGACAGTGGCGGCCTCCCACTGGCCGCGATCGACATTGGCGATGGCGCTGCGCAGGATCTCGCAGGCATAGGCGGCGATGTTCAGCGAAAAGCCGATGCCGGCCGCGACCAGTGGCGGCAGCTCGATCCCGAACTGCGGCAGGCCGTAATAGATCAGGAACAGCTGAACGAGCAGCGGCGTGCCGCGAATGGCCGAGACATAGACCCCGGCCGGCCAGCGCAGCAGGGCCATGCGCGACAGCCGCATCAGGGCCAGGCCAAAGCCGAGCACCAGCCCCAGTGCCATGCCGATCAGGCTGAGCAGGACGGTATAGCCCGCCCCCTTAAGCAACAGCGGCGCAGACTGCCGCAGCAGGTCGAGCGTGGCGTCCATGCCTATTGCGTCACGTCCGCGCCGAACCAGGTCTGCGAGATCGTCGCCAGCTTGCCGTTGGCCCGCAGGGCATCGATGGCCTGGTCGACCAGCACCTTCATGGCCGGGTCCTTCAGCATCGCCACGCCCTGGTTCTGGGCGGCGAAGGCAGCGCCCGAAGCGACGAACTCGGGCGAGCTCTTCACGAAGTCGGCGGCGACCAGACGGTCATTCAGCACCGCATCGATGCGCCCGGCCTTGAGGTCCTGGTACTTGGTCGGGTCGTCATCATAGGTGCGGACATCCGCCGTCGGCACATTGGCCCGCAGCCAGCTCTCGTAATTGGTCCCCAGACCCACCCCGACCTTCTTGCCGGCCAGTTCGGCGGGGCTGTAGGGGCCGCCCTTGCCCTTCAGGGTGATGATCTGGATGCCCGACACCGTATAGGGCTTGGAGAAGTCGTACTTGGCCGCCCGCTCGGGGGTGATGGTGATCTGGTTGATGACGACGTCGATCCGGCGCGACTCCAGGGCACCCAGCAGGCCAGCGAACGGCGAGGGGCTGAACTCGGCCTTCAGACCCATCTGTTCGGCCAGGGCACGGGCAAAATCGACGTCGAAGCCGGCCAGTTGCCTGTCCTTGTCCTGGAAGTTGAACGGCGGATAGGTGCCTTCCAGGCCGATGCGCAGGGTCCTGGTCGCCTCGACGCGCTGGGCCGTGGTCTGGTCCGCCTTGCCGTCCTTGCCGCCGCAGGCGGTCAGAACCAGAGCGCCGGCGCCCAGCAGAAGGTTTCGACGGTCAGGGAATCGCATGGGCGGCCTCGGGAATCCGGAACAGTCCCAGTTCTATACGCCGCGCCGCGCGCCGCCAGAGGCAAGCGCGGGGCAGGCCGCCCATTGCGCCCGGTGATGGGGAAATGGGCGGCGTGCGGCGGCCTACCGCTTCCGCACAAACACCGTGCCGGCCGAATAGCCCGCGCCGAAGCTGCAGATCAGCCCCGTCTCGCCGGTCGCGAAGTCGTCATTGGCCGTGTGGAAGGCGATGATCGAACCGGCCGAGCTGGTATTGGCATAGGTGTCGAGGATGATGACGTTCTCGCCGGGGGCGGGGTCGCGGCCCAGCACCTTGCGGCCGATCATCTCGTTCATGTTGATATTGGCCTGGTGCAGCCACATCCGCTTGAGGCCCTGGGGATCGACGCCGAGGTCGCCGGCGTGTTCGACGATCATCTCGCTGACCATCGGCACGACCTCGCGGAACACCTTGCGGCCTTCCTGGACGAACAGCTTGTCCCGGGCCCCGATGCCTTCCGGCGCCGTGCGGTTCAGGAAGCCGAAATTGTTGCGGATATTGTTGGAGAACACGGTCTTCAGCCGCGTGCCGAGGATCTCCCAGCCGCCGACCGCCTGGTCGGCATCCTCGATGATCACGGCCGTGGCCACGTCGCCGAAGATGAAGTGGCTGTCGCGGTCCTGGAAGTTCAGGTGGCCCGAGCAGATCTCGGGATTGACCATCAGCACGGCCTTGGCGCTGCCGCTGGCCACGAAGTCGGCGGCGGTCTTGATGCCGAAGGTGGCCGACGAGCAGGCGACGTTCATGTCAAAGGCAAAGCCCTCGATGCCCAGGGCCTGCTGCACCTCGATGGCCATGGCCGGATAGGCGCGCTGCATGTTTGAGGCCGCGCAGATCACCGCGCCGATCTCGCTGACCGGCTTGCCCCAGGCGGCGATGGCCTGTTTTGCGGCTTCCACCGCCATTTCGGCCAGGATCGAGATCTCCTCGTTCGGACGCTCGGCGATGACCGGACGCATGATCTCCGGATCGATGATGCCGTCCTTGTTCATCACGAAGCGCGACTTGATGCCCGAGGCCTTCTCGATGAACTCGGGCGACGACGGGGCCAGGGCGACCACCTCGCCGGCGGCAATCGCGTCAGCATTCCGGGCGTTGAAGCGCTCGACGAAGGTGTTGAACGCCTCGACCAGCTCGGTGTTCGAGATGCTGTGCGGGGGGGTGTAGAGGCCGGTGGCGGCGATGACGGCTTGAGGCAAGCGACTGGTCCCAATGACGCTGGCGCGCGGCGAGGCGCGTCTTGTTTCTCGTTCCGGGCATCCATAGCACGGCCGGGCGGCGCGTCATCCCTTCTCGGGCATGCGGCCCGCCGGTCACAGGCCCTGATTTTTGCCGTTCGGCGGGAACCTTACCCGACGGCCACAATCGCCCCGCTCATGTCCGAAACGATACGCAAGGGCCGCAAACCGGCCCGCTCCGGGTCCCATCGCGGCCGCAAGCCCCGACTAGTCAGGGCGGGCTGAGGGGCATCAGTACAACGGAGTACAACCATGAAAAGTCTCATGCCGGCGGCCCTGGCCGCCCTGTCGGTCGCCGCCCTGCCGGTCCTGGCCCAGGCCCAGACCGCCGCGCCGGACGTCTATGGCACCCTGGGCTACGGAGCCTCGCGCGCCGAAGGGGCCGATACCGGGACCCTGCAGGGGCGGCTGGGCGCCAAGCTCACGCCGCACTTCGGCGTCGAAGGCGAGTTGAGCGGCGGGGTCAAGGACGACAACATCGATACGGCCGGCGTGCGCTCGACCTTCGAACAGACCCATTCGGCCGCCGTCTATGGCGTGGGCTTCCTGCCGCTGACGCCCAATCTCGATCTGCTGGCGCGGCTCGGTTACGGCAACACCCAGTTCAAGACCCGGTTGGCCGGAGCCGAGTCGAAGTTCGACGCCGACAGCGTGAACTATGGCATCGGAGCCCAGTACAGGTTCGATGACCATAACGGGGTGCGGGTTGACTACACGCGCCAGCAGTTCCGCGACAACGACGCCGCCGACGCCAACGTGCTGTCGATCGGCTATGCCCGCAAATTCTAGGGCCGGTGACCTCCAGGCGGCGCTCCCGGAGGGGAGCGCCGTGCCGTCGTCAGGACTCGGCCGGCGGTACCGTGCCGGGCGCATAGTGGTGGTGATGCACCACGGCCGGGCCCTGGCCGAAACCCTCGCGCCCCTTGTCGTCCGGCCCATGCCGATTGGGACCAGGGGTGCCGTCGAGCAGGGTGAAGATAAAGATCACGAAGCCGCCGAACGGGATCAGGTGCAGCAGCATCCAGAAGCCGGACTTGTCGCTGTCGTGCAGCCGCCGCACCGTGACCGCGAGGCTGGGAATGATCATGGCCAGCCAGAACAGGATCAGCGCGAAGGCCAGCAGGCCGCCGAGCAGATTGGGTTCTTTCCCCGGCACGTCGAGCGTGTCGACGCTCGCCCCTGTTATGCCGACCAGGATGGCCAGGCCGACCGTCACCAGGATCTGGAACAGCGTGAACAGCCAGTATTCCGACCGGCGCGCGCGGCCCTCGAACTGGGCGTACTTGCGCAGCGGCTGCAGCATCAACGACATGCAAATCTCCCCCGACACGTCAGACGGTCATGGCGCCATATTTGCGCGCGGCGGTAAAGCGCGGATCGGGGAGGGACCGCAAAGCCGCGCTTGACCGATCCCCCGCCGTCCCCGACGCTGGTCAAAAAAGGGGAGGACGGCGTCAGCTTGGAAAAAGCGTTGCTGATTCAATTGCTCGGCTCGGCGGTGGCGATCTCCGCCCTGGTCGGGCTCGCGGCCTGGGCGCGGATCGCCCGGCCGACACCGCCGCTCGACACCGCCGGGCTCAATGCCCTGCTGGCCGAGGAGTTTCCCGACCACCGGCCATCTGCCGTCTGGATCTCGGCCGACGGGGCCGGGGCCCTGGCGCGCGACGGGGACGACGTCCTCGTGCTCTGGCGTCGCGGTGACGGCTATGTCGCCCGCGATACCCGCTGGTCCGCCGTCGCGGCCGCCACGCCGCAGCAGGGCAAGCTGAAGCTGGTCCTGGCCGATGCCGCGCCGGTCTTTTCCGTCACCGGCCCGCTCTGGCCGCCGCAGGAGTTCGCCGTATGAAGGCCGCCTTCGATCCCGTCCAGATGGCGATCCCGTTCTTCGTCCTGGCCATCATCCTGGAAATCGCCCTGGCGCGTCTCGGCAAGGCCAAGGCGAACTACGAGACCCGCGACACGGCCACCTCCCTGGCCATGGGCCTGGGCAGCACCATCGCCGGCGCCCTGCTGGGCGGGGTGATCTTTGCCGCAACCCTGTGGGTCTATGAGCACCGCCTGTTCACGATCCCGATGACGGCGGTCTGGGCCTGGGTGGTGCTCTTCTTCGCCGAGGACCTGCCCTATTACGGGTTCCACCGTCTGGCGCACGAGCGGCGCTTCTGGTGGGCCAGCCATGTGAACCACCACACCTCGACCCACTACAACCTCTCGACCGCCCTGCGGCAGACCTGGACGGGCGGCGTCGCTGGCACCTGGCTGCTGTGGCTGCCCCTGTCGTTCCTCGGTTTCCCGCCGGCCATGGTGGCCATCCAGAAGGGCATCAGCCTCGTCTACCAGTTCTGGATCCATACCGAGGCGGTCAAACGCATGCCGCGCTGGTTCGAGGCGGTGTTTAACACGCCCTCGCATCACCGGGTCCATCACGCCCGCAACGCCCGCTATCTGGACGCCAACTATGCCGGCATCCTGATCATCTGGGACCGGATGTTCGGCACCTTCATCCCCGAGGTCGACGAGGAGCCCTGCCGCTATGGCACGGTGAAAAACCTCGGCAATTTCAACCTGCTGCACAATGTCTTCCACGAGTGGGTCGGCATCGGCCGGGATGTGCTGGTTGCGAAGTCGCCGCGCGAGGTCCTCGGCTACATGTTCGGCCCGCCCGGCTGGAGCCCGGACGGCTCGCGGGACACGTCGCACATGCTCAAGGCGAAGTGGCGGGCGCGGGTGGGCGGGCAGGCTGCGGAGTCCGATCGGTAGGACTCCGTCATTCCCGCTTGCAATGCGTTCATGACCCTAAAGCTCGGCGGCCGCGTGTCCGTCGCTGGTTCCTAGATATCCGAACCAGTGGTTGTTCATTTCGCGCAGGAAGTCGGGATTGTCGACGGGAAGTCCAGACGCCGATCCGAGCACTGAGTCGATTTGGCAGCGCGGGCAAATGGCCGTGCCAGTGCCTTCGTTGAGCCAGCGCTCGATCTCCGCTGGCCCGAACGTCTCTAGACAATAGAAACACCCGCAACCGCCACTAGCTTCAATGGCCTCTCGATGCTTGGACGAGTGACGATGCGCCGTGCATAAAAATTCAGCGGTATAGGTCATCCAATAAGGATGTACGGTCTTAGCAAGGTCGGCAAGATCGAGTGCGCGATCAATTCGCTCCAACTTAATTTCTGAGCGTCCAGTCTTATCTGTTCGGCCGTATAGATCGATCCATATCGCTCGTCATTTGCCATACGCGAAACAGGGGCACACTTCTTTTACTGCAAAATGATAAATTCAAACGCTGAAGGCCCGCGCGCCAAATCCCTCTTCCATAGGGAGAGGGAGGGGCCCGCCGCCGGAGGCGGTGGGAGGGTGAGGGGTTTCAGCGGTTGCCGGAGGGACCCGAGACCTTGGGCCGTGGCTGCAGTTGCGAGCCTAATTGGTGGAGCGGCTTCGATCCTGCCTTGTTCGGACACGGTGTAACCCCTCACCCTCCCACCGCTTCGCGGCGGGCCCCGCCCTCTCCCTTTGGAAGAGGGAAGGATTCTATCCCCGTTCTCGCATGGGGATACAGCCGCCCTGACCCCAGCAAACTCAACGGCCTGGCCGCCCGCCCCACCGTCACGATCGAAAATCGACGCGCACCCCCGCAGACCGCCCCCATACTGCTCATCGCCCCGCCCCAGGGGAGGCCGTCCAGCTGGCGACCTGACGGGTGGCGGGGAGGGTCGAGCGGGAAGCGTCCCGGCGATCGTCGCGAAGGGCCCCGGAGCCTGGTTTGCGAAGCGTGGGCTGTCCCTCCAGGGAAGTCGGGCGCATCGGATCAGGAAAGGGATCAGTCCCCGAGCGGCGGACCGTCGTAAACGCCCCAGGTCCGGGCTGAAATCGCCCGGACGGTCCGGGGAGCGCCATCTCCCCGCCCGCCGGAGGCCTCTTTTGGAAGCGGGTTTAAACCCCGCGCCCCGAAGGCTTTCGTCTGCCGATCCTGCGGAGCGCTCCGGCCCAGGCCGAAACGGTACTCCACTACACACTCTTCCGGGTTTGGCCCGGACGCTCCGCCACCTCCCCACACTTGCCGGTGAAGTTCCGGCGAGAGCGCGAACCTGTGTTTTCAAGTTTTGCTGTCATCCCGGACGAGCGCAGCGAAGATCCGGGACCGACGCGTGAACTCAGCGCTTCCGGCGGTCCCGGATCGGCGCCCGGCGTCGCCGGGCTTGTCCGGGATGACTGCTTTTGGGGACTGGAAATCCTAATCCCGCAACAGCGGCAAACTCAGACCACTCACCGGCCGGGCCGTCAGGACCTCGCGGCGGAAGCGGAATAGTTCGGCCGGGCGGCCGCCGGTTTCGGCGTCCATGCGGCCCAGGCCCTCGACCAGGTCCTCGCGTTCGACCACGCGGCGGAAGTTCTGCTTGTGCAGGGGCACGCCGGCGATGGCCTCGACGGTGCGCTGCAGGGTCGAGAGGGTGAACTCGTCGGGGGTCAGTTCGAAGACCACCGGGCGGTACTTGATCTTGCCGCGCAGGCGCGAGAGGCCGGTGGCCAGGATACGGCGGTGGTCGGAGATCATCGGCTCGCCGAGGGCCGCCGACAGGGCGGCGGGCTCGGCCGGGTCGTGGCCGTCGGCCCGGGCGCGGTCGCGGGCGGCCTCGGGGGCGAGGCCGGCCTCATAGAGCAGCTCGTAGCGCTCCAGCACCCGTTCCTCGTTCCAGGAAGCGCCGTCGAGGGCGAAGGCGAGGCGGGCGCGGGACCACTTGCCGGCGTCGCCGTCGGCCCAGCGCTTCAGGGCCGGGGCCAGGACGGTGTCCAGCAGGTCGGGACGGCCCTGGCGCCAGTCTTCCCAGGGGAAGAAGCGCGACCACGGGGCCCAGACGGTGTCGGGGGCGTCGGTGTCGCCGGCGTCAGGGGTCAGGCCCAGATAGCCGACCGAGACCACGCGGGCCGCGCCGGCGCCCACCTCGGCGCGGGGGGCGTCGCGGCCCTTGTCGCCGAAGGTGTAGAGCTGCTCCACATAGCCCAGCTGGAAGCGGGTCTGCTCGGTGACGAAGGCCCGCAGGCCCAGCTCGAAGGTGCGGTGGCCCTCGGGGTCGAACGGGCCGAACGGCAGGCCGGGCAGGGGGCTGGCGATATCGGTGACGGCGTCATGCGGGCGGACGGTCAGCACCACGGCCTCGCCGTCGCGGATGGCGACGACCACGGCCGAAAGCCCGATGACGACGGATGCGCTCATTGTGGGGCGCTCATGCGGGCTCGAACCCCGCCGCCTTCGACAGCGCATGGAAGCGCTGCACATAGTGGGCTTGGGCCTCGAACGGCGACTGCGGCCGGATCTGCAGGTCGTAGCCGGCCGGCGGCGCGCCGAAGATGGCCAGGGACTCGCCGTGCTCGAACCCGGCCAGCTGGGTGGCCTCGAAGAAGGCGCAGGCCCGGTCGGCCTGCTTGATCAGCTTCTTGATGGCCGGCGGCGTCTTCACCGGCAGGCCGAAGCGGATGTGGATGGCGTCTTCCAGCCGGGCCTCGAAGTCCTTGTAGCTGACGCCGAGCGCGGCCTTGAACGGGCTGATCATGTCGCCGATCACATATTCGGAGGCGTCGTGCAGCAGGGCGGCCAGCCGCCATTTGGGCTCGAGGTCGGGCTTGATGTGGCTGGCGATCTCCTCGACCACCAGGCTGTGCTGGGCGACCGAAAAACCGTGCTCGCCGACCGTCTGGCCGTTCCAGCGGGCCACCCGCGCCAGGCCGTGGGCGATGTCCTCGATCTCGATGTCCATGGGCGAGGGGTCAAGCAGATCCAGCCGGCGGCCCGACAGCATCCTTTGCCACGCGCGGGGCGCTGCGCCCCTATGCAGCCCTTTGGCCACGAGTACGTTCCTTACGGTGAAGGTGGATTGACTGGCCCATCGGTTGACAAAGATCAATGATGGGCCGGCCCTCATCTGTGGAAATGCGCTCCAAAGGAGTTCGATCATGAGCTGGGCGAGAATTATGGCTCCTCTTGCGGGAGCTCCGGCCGACCGGCCTTTGATGGCCGCTGCGGCGACTCTGGCGCGGGGTTTCGAGGCCGAACTGGCCTGTATCCACGCGCCGGCCGACATTGCCGACCTGATGCCCTGGATGGGCGAGGGGTTCATGGGCGGGGTGCAGGTCACTGCGCTCGAAAGCCTGAAGGACGCGGCCGTCGAAGGGGCCAAGGCCGCCGGCCGCATGGTGGCCGAGCTGGGCTATGAGCGGACGCGGATCATCACGCTCGACTCGCCGGTCTGGGCCGGCCTGGCCATGGAGAGCCGGCTGTCGGACGTGATCGTCTTTGACGATGCGGCGGCGCGAGGGCGAGGCCCGCTGGCCGAAGCCTTCCAGCAGATGGTCGCCGACGAGCAGCGTCCGGTGGTCGTGGCCCGTCCCGGCCTGAAGGTCGACGGGGTGGTGCTGGTCGCCTGGGACGGCGGCAAGGAGGCCAGCCGGGCTCTGCGCACGGCCCTGCCGCTGTTGCAGAAGGCCTCGGCCGTGATCGCGGCGGGTGCGCCCGAGGCCTCGTCGCGACAGTTCGACCTGTCGCGGATCAGCGACTTCCTGGCCGCACGCGGCGTGACCGCCCAGGTTCAGCATCTGAAGGGCTCCGGCGACGCCGCCGGACTGCTGCAGGGGGCTGCCCGCGAGGTCGGGGCCGACATCCTGGTGGCCGGGGCCTTCGGCCATCCGCGCCTGCAGGAGTTCATCTTCGGTGGCACGACCCGCAGCCTGCTCAACAGCGACGGCCCGTCGCTGTTCCTGTCGCACTGAACCCCATTCTGCATTTTTCAAGGGAGGCTTGAATGTCCCTGTCACGCATCATCATGCGCCTGGCCCGCAATCCGGGCACCGAGTTCGCCGGCGGCGACGACCACTGGGGCTACGCCCTGACCGCGCCCCTGACCGAAGACGGCCATCTGGACGAGGCCGCCTATGCCAAGTCCAGGGCCCATTGCAGCGTCCGCCGCTTTGCGCCTGACGAGGAAGCCGTCGACGGCCGTCTGGCCCGCAAGGGATCGCGCTGGTTCTTTGACTACGACGCCAGCGACAGCGCCGACGACGAGCCGGTCCACCGCCTGGGCGAGCACCGCTTCGCGCTGGGCGAATATGTCACTGTCACCGACGAGGACGGCCGGCCCCTGACCTACAAGGTGATGGAAGTCGCGCCGCTTTGAGCCAGCCGGCCCTGGTCAGCCGCCGACATTGTGGCGGACCAGGGCCTTCATGTCCTTGAAGACGTCGTGGTCGCCGGCGTCACGGTCCTTGGCCTTGACGGTGGCCACGGCGATCGGGCCGCCCTTGGGGCCCCGAGCCTCATAGCCGACCACGCGATAGCCGTTGGGGGCCTTGTCGCTGGCCAGGATCAGGGTTGAGCGGATCGCGTCGCCCTTCTTGTTGTGACGGATCTCGGCCCCGTCATCCGTTGCGCGGATATTGACGTCGCCTTCGCCTTCGTCGTCGGTCGCGACAGTGACGGCCGAAGCCCCCTTGCCGTCGCTGATCGTGACGTTCTGGTTGATCTTGACCTCTGCCGCGCCGTCGTCGCTGTTGATGGTCAGGTGGCCGATCTTGATGTCCGCGCCGGCATCACTGGCGTCGATGTGGACGCCGGGCAGGTGGATGCTGGTCTTGTTCTTGCCGGCCTTGGCCGTTCCTTCACCGGCGGCCGGCCGGACCGAAGGCATCAGGGCCTTCAGCTCCGTCTCGATCGGGGCCAGGGCATCTTCGGCGTCACCGCCGTTCAGCGAGATCAGGCGCAGGGTGATCTCGGCCCCGTCGCCGGCATAGGCGCAGGACAGGCCATCGGCAGCAGCGCTGGTCCGCTTGAGCCCGCCCTGCTTCTCCGGGCAGTCGAGTTTGGAGATCGCCCGCACCGGCTCGCCGCGCATCGGACGCTCGGCGTGCTCGGTCTTGGCCGATTCGCTTCGGTGGCAGGCCGTCAGGCCCAGAATGCCGACGCTTGCTGCAACAACCAGGATCGAATGACGCATGATCACCCCCATAAACGTGGCGGGAAGGTGAGGGCGTCCGGGCGAGCCGTCCAGTGAATTCCCGGTAAGGGCGCGCCCTCACCGGGATGAGATCTAAGGCTACTGGCCCGGCCGGGCACCGCCTTCGCGGCGGGCCAGAAAGGCCAGGCGCTCGAACAGGTGCACGTCCTGCTCGTTCTTCAGCAGGGCCCCGTGCAGCGGCGGGATCAGCTTGGTCGGATCCTTCTCGCGCAGGGTCTTTTCGTCGATGTCCTCGACCAGCAACAGCTTCAGCCAGTCGAGCAGTTCCGACGTCGACGGCTTCTTCTTCAGGCCCGGCACCTTGCGCATGTCGTAGAAGATGCGAAGCGCCTCGGCGACCAGCTTCTGCTTGATGCCGGGGAAGTGGACGTCGACGATGGCCTGCATCGTCGCCTCGTCCGGGAAGCGGATGTAGTGGAAGAAGCAGCGGCGCAGGAAGGCGTCCGGCAGTTCCTTCTCGTTGTTCGAAGTGATGATGATGATCGGCCGGACCTTGGCCGCGATCGTTTCGCCGGTCTCGTAGACATAGAATTCGTTGCGATCCAGCTCCTGGAGCAGGTCGTTGGGGAACTCGATATCGGCCTTGTCGATCTCGTCGATCAGCAGAACCGGGCGCACCGGGGCCTCGAAGGCCTCCCAGAGCTTGCCCTTCTTGATGTAGTTGCTGACGTCCTTGACCCGCTCGTCGCCCAGCTGGCTGTCACGCAGGCGGGTCACGGCATCATATTCGTAGAGGCCCTGCTGGGCCTTGGTGGTCGATTTGATGTGCCAGGTCAGCAGGGGCGCGCCCATGGCCTTGGCGACCTCATAGGCCAGCACGGTCTTGCCGGTGCCCGGTTCGCCCTTGATCAGGAGCGGACGCTCCAGGGCTACGGCCGCGTTCACCGCGACCTTCAGGTCATCGGTCGCCACATAGTCGGAAGTGCCTTCGAAGCGCTGGCTCATGCCCATCCTCTGCCGGATTGGTCCGGTCTCAAACGAGCGTTCAAATTACCGGCGCAGGCGCGCTTGGCAAGAGCGCGTGGCGTCCTCTTTGAAAATGCAGTTGCCGCCGGGCCGGCCGATCAGGGCTCATAGCCCTTTTCGACCAGCCGGGCCTTCATCGCCTCGCGGCGCGAAGCCCAGTCTTCGGCCAGCAGACCCAGGCCCACCACGTCCTGGGGCTGGCCGCCCTTGACGACATGCGATCGGAACAGCGCCTCCTGCTGGAAGCCGTAGAGCTGGTGAAGCTTCCAGACCGCCTCATTGGTCCGCAGCACCTCGCACCACAGCTTTTCGAGATGCAGGATCCCGAAGGCGTATTCGATCATCCAGAACTCGACGAAGGACCCGACGCCCAGACCGCGGACCCGGGGGCTGGCCAGATAGTAGGCCCAGGCGCACCGGCGGTTATGCGGGTCGATGTCGGCGAAATTGGCCAGGCCGACCGGCTCGCCGTCGAGGCAGATGATCCAGTAGAGCCGGGACGGATCCTGACCCAGGCGATCAAACCAGCGATTGTGCTCTTCCACCGAGATCTGATGGTCGGTGTACATGAACGGCGCGACATCGTCGCTGTTGCGCCAGGTGAACAGGCGCACGCGGTCGGCCGGTTCGACCGGGCGCAGGGTCACGGTGTGGTGCGGGGTCGGTTCGATGCGGAGCGGGTTCACAGGCGGCGATCTCCTCCAAACGTCGCAAGATCGGGGCGCGAGGCCACGAAGCGGCGGATGTCCTGGCTGGTAAAGTCCGGTTTGGTGGCGTGCAGAGCGCCATAGACCTCGCGCACGAAGGCCAGGTCGTCGGGGCGGTCGACCGTCCACCGGACGGCGCCCTCCTGGGCCGACTGGCTATGGGTGCTGATCCGGTAGCGCTGGGGCCGCCGGTACAGGAACGGCGTGACGTGCTCGCGGTCATAGGGATCGTTGGTTTCGCGATCGGCTTCCAGCAGGGCGTCGGCGCGAAACACCTCGGCGTCCAGGCCGATGGGGAAGGTCCTGTGGTCGCCGGTATTGGAGGTGTAATCAGCCCCCGAGGCATGGAAGAGCGCGATGGTGGCGTCTATGACCTCGGGATCGGCCAGCGGGCAGTCGGCCGTGAGCCGAACGACGGTATCCGGCGACCCTGCCGCCCGAATGGCTCCGGCGAAGCGGCCGAGGACATTGTTCAGGTCGCCGCGGAACACCGTCAGGTCTGCAGCGCGCAAGGTCTCTTCGAGGCCGTCATCGCGGGGATCGTCGGGGATGGCGAGGACGAGGCCGGTCAGCCGCCGGCAGCGTGACAGCCGCTCGACCTGCCGCAATACCATCGGGGCTCCGACGAGGTCGGCCAGCACCTTGCCCGGTAGCCGGGTGGACGAGACCCTCGCCTGCAAGATTGCCAGTGCCACGACTGTTTCCTTCCCTGTCTGCGCAAACAGACTAGGGGAGGGGTCAGTCGACGGCCTTGACCTGCCTCAAGACCTTTCTGGCGACACCGGAGTCAGGCTGCGACCCATTCCCGCAGGGCCCCGGCCACTGTGTCCATGATCGGTTCCCAGTCGCCGTAGCGCTCGGTCACGAAGCAGCGGGTGCTCGGATACCAGGGATAGGCGTCGGTCCCGAGCCGGGTCCAGGAGGCCGCGCCGGTCAGCAGCCAGATTGGCGCGCCGCAGGCGCCGGCCAGGTTGATCGTGGCGTTCGAGAAGCCGATGACCAGGTCCACGGCGCTGGACAGGGCTGCGACGTCGTCGAGATCCTTTTTCAGATCAATGTCCTGCGGCTGCCAGATCTCGACCCCGAAGGTCTCCCGCGCCAGGGCGATCTCTTCCTCGCAGTCGCCGTACTGCAGGTTGACGAAGGTGACGCCGGGCATCTCCAGGACCGGCTGCCACAGATGGAAGGGCGAAAACTGCCGGGCCCGCTCGGCATTCAGCTTCAGGCTCTTCCAGAGCAGGCCGACCTTCGGGCCGGGGCCCGCCGCCGCTAGTTGAGTCTTCCAGTGCGCGACGCGTTCCGGATCGGCCGTCAGATATTGATCCCGCTTGGGGAACGACTCCACGGTCGGCCGGAAGAGCGGCAGCAGGGCTCCGATCGGGGCCCAGAAGTCGAAGCGTGACCAGTCCTCGATATTGGGTGCCGTCCGGAAGACCCGGCCCTCCTGGGCGACCGTGCGATGAGCGGTGACTTCGATACCGGGAAACGAGCGCTGGAACAGGCTGACCAGCCGGTACTCGACGGCAATCGACAGAAAGCCGTCCGGCCCCAGGGCCTCCAGGACATCCGGCAGCAGATTGGCGAACATCACCTCGTCGCCGAGGCCCTGTTCGGCGCTCAGCATCAGCGACTTGCCCTTCAGGTCTTCGCCGGACCAGCGCTTGGCATCGATCATGAAGCGGGGCGAATCAGTCAGGGCCGGGGAGAAGCGGGCTTCATAGGCTTCCCAACCTTCGGCGACCCGGCCGAGGGCCAGCAGAATCGTGGCGCGCGCAAAGCGCATCATCGCCAGATCCTCTTCACTTTCGGGATTGGCCATCGCCGCTTCACAGTCGGCAAAGGCTCCTTCGATGTCGCCCAGATCGAGACGGGCGAAGGCGCGGTTGTGATAGCCCTTGGAGAAGTCCGGCGCGAGGCGGAGGGCCTCGTCGAAGAAGGTCAGAGAGCCCTGGCCGTCGCCGATATTGCACAGCACGGTGCCCAGGGTGTTCCAAAGCATCGGCTGGTTTGGATCCGCCAGGATGGCCGCACGCAGCACCTCGATCGCGTCGGCATCCTGGTTCATCTCCCGCAGGGCGCAGGCGAGGTTGTTGGCCCCTTCGGCGCAGTCCGGACGGGCGATCCGGTAGTGGGCGAAGAACTTGGCCGCCAGGTCGGGCATGTTCATGCGGAAAGCCAGTCGGCCCAGGTCGCCGGCGACAGGCCCGTGATCGGCCAGGAGCTGCAACGCCGCCTCATAGGCCTGCATGGAGGTTGCGAACTCGCCGACTTTTTCCTTGGCGATGGCCAGGATGTGCCAGGCCAGACCCGATCGCTCGTCATCCTGCAGGATCTTCAGAGCCAACTCTTCGGCCCGGGGATACTCGCGGGTCTTGATGGCCACGATCGCCTGGGCCAGGACCCGGGCATTGTCCTGGTTCTTGATCTCGTTGGCGATGCGTTCGAGTCGGGCCAGGGCCTCGGTCGAGGCCGAGTCGCCGATGGGGGTGGCCGCGATCCCGCGCTGGACGATGGCGGCTGCGCCGACGTCAGCCTGTGCCAGGGAACTGGCAGAGCCTTCTAGAGCGCGCTTGCGGGACATGGGAGAGGCCTTGTCGTTTCGTGTTAACCATCCTGTGAGGCACTATGCTTAACTGAGTCCTACGCTGCGGCTCTCGGTCGCAAGCCTGGCAAGACGGCGTTAACCCGCTTCGACTTAGCTTGGCTCTCGTCCGCCCATCCTGGCGGAACGGGTTTCGCAGCGATTGCAGAGAGGAGCCACCTGACGTGCCTTTGAAGCTTTCGCTGAAACCCGGCGAGAAATTCGTGTTGAACGGTGCGGTGGTCCAGAACGGGGATCGACGCGGCGTTCTCGTCCTTCAGAACAAGGCGTCTGTTCTTCGTGAAAAGGACATCATGCAGCCGGACCAGGTCACGACGCCCGCGCGTCGGATCTACTTCCCGGTTATGATGATGTACCTTGAGGAAGGCGTGGCGGAGCGGTTCTACGAGGACTTTGCGACGCGTCTCAATGAATTCATGACGGCCGTTCGCAACCCGGTCATTCTTGGAGACTGCATTGCAATTTCCAAGCACGTCATGGCTCGCGAATATTACAGGGCTCTGATGTTGAGCCGTAAGTTGATTGAATACGAAGACGAGAGGTTGGGGCATGTCTCTTCGGGCCTATCAGCAGGCGGCCACGAGGTCTGAAAATCCGCGTGAGCTCGAGTATCGCCTGTTTGGTCAGGTGACACGCGCACTCATGGACGCCGCCAAGGCGCCCGAGGATGACTTCGCGACGCGAATCGATGCGCTGGACTGGAATCGACGGGTCTGGTCGGCGATGGCGACCGACTGTTCGATGCCTGAAAACTCGCTGTCGCCCGAGCTGCGGGCCAGCATCATTTCGCTCAGCCTCTGGGTCGGGCGTCACTCCAGCGCCGTGATGCGCAAGGAAGAAGATTTCGAGCCGCTGATCGACATCAACCGGACGATCATGCAGGGCCTGGCCGGGCGTACCGAAGCGGCCTGATCCTTTTCGCCGCCTGGCGGCGGCTATTGCCCACCCCTTTAGGAACTTCCTGCCGCCCGGCGAATATTGCATTCGCCGGGCGGTTTTGCGTTTGGCGCCGGGTGCGAAAAAGATCTTTTAATTCAATGTCTTAATTTGGTCGGGGCGTGGCCCTCGACTGGCCCGCAGCTTGCGATGGATCTGGCAGGGCAAAACGCCCAGCCGGCCTGCCGGATAAATCCCACCAAAATGGTAGGTGATCCATGATGAACTCAATCAACACCAACGCCGGTGCGCTCGTCGCCCTGCAGAATCTTAACTCAACCAACTCGGAGCTTGCAGCAACACAAGGCCGTATCAACACCGGTAAGCGCGTCGCCAATGCCAAAGACAATGGCGCGATCTGGTCGATGGCCGAGATGCAGAGTTCAGCCGCCAGTTCGTTGAATTCCGTGAAGGACTCGCTCCAGCGCGGACAGTCGACGATCGACGTGGCCCTCGCAGCTGGCGATACGATCACCGATCTGCTCGGCAAGATGAAGGAAAAGGCCCTGGCCGCTTCCGACACCTCGCTGAACACCGCCAGTTTCAATGCCCTGAAGGCCGATTTCGAGTCGCTGCGTGACCAGATCACCAAGGCGGCCACGAATGCCAAGTTCAACGGCGTCAGCGTTGCTGACGGCACGACCGCGGCGCTGACCTTCCTGGCAAACTCGGATGGTGGCGGATTCACCGTTGCCGCCAAGACCCTGTCCCTCACGGGCCTTGGTCTGACGACGACGACCAGCTTCACCGATGCCGCTACGGCCAAGACGATGATTGCGACGATTACGACGGCCCTCGTTACGGCGACCAACAAACTGTCTTCGCTGGGTACTGCTTCTGTCGGTCTGGACACGCACCTGACCTTCGTGGGCAAGCTCCAGGACAGCCTGGAAGCCGGAGTGGGCAATCTGGTCGATGCGGATCTGGCCAAGGAAAGTGCCAAGCTGCAGTCGCTGCAAACCAAGCAGCAACTCGGTGTCCAGGCGCTCTCCATTGCCAACCAGACCCCGCAGACCATCCTGTCGCTGTTCAAGTGATCCGAAACGCCGGACGACCCCAGGGTCGTCCGGCGCCTCCTCTCAGCCGGGCGCCTTGTGCCCGGCAAGAATTTCCCATGACCAAAGGCTCCCGGCAGAAATTGCCGGGAGCCTTTGTCATTAACGAAACAATAATGCAGTCTTTTCAGGGGCTTGGCGATTTTGCGAGACTGGGCAGCTTTGGCCCGGTCATTGCTTCCTAGGAGCGTGAGCAAAAAGCTCCCGGCAGTCAAAATGACGTCGGAACACCTTGAAAAGGACAATTCGTAACGGCGCTGAACAGCATCAACACGAACAGCGGCGCTCTGATTGCGCTGCAAAACCTCAACTCCACCAACATGGAGCTGGCCACCGTTCAGGAGCGCATCAACACCGGCAAGAAGGTGGGTAGCGCAAAGGACAACGGGGCCATCTGGGCCACCGCAAAGAACCAGAGCTCTCAGGCATCATCGCTGAACGCCGTTAAAGACTCGCTGCAGCGCGGCCAGTCGACCATCGACGTGGCGCTTGCCGCCGGTGACACCATCACCGACCTGCTCGGCAAGATGAAGGAAAAGGCCCTGGCCGCTTCCGACACCTCGCTGAACACCGCCTCGTTCAATGCCCTGAAGGCCGATTTCGAGTCGCTGCGTGACCAGATCACCAAGGCGGCCACCAATGCCAAGTTCAACGGCGTCAGCATCGCCGACGGCACCACGACCAAGCTGACCTTCCTGGCCAACAACGACGGAACGGGCTTCACGGTTACGGCCAAGTCGCTGTCGCTGACCGGCATCGGCCTGTCGGCTGCCTCGACCTTCGCCGACGCCGCCGCGGCCAAGACCATGATCGCCACGGTGACCACGGCCCTGCAGACCGCGACCAACAAGCTGGCGTCGCTGGGCACCAGCTCGGTCGGTCTCGACACCCACCTGACCTTCGTCGGCAAGCTGCAGGACAGCCTGGACGCCGGCGTTGGCAACCTCGTGGATGCCGATCTCGCCAAGGAAAGCGCCAAGCTGCAGTCGCTGCAAACCAAGCAGCAGCTGGGTGTGCAGGCGCTGTCGATCGCCAACCAGTCGTCGTCGTCGATCCTGAGCCTGTTCCGCTAACGAACAGAAGGGGCGGGCCCCTGACCGGGCCCGCCTCCTAGTTTTTCAGGTTTGAAGTCGGGGAGAGTTTTTTGACCAGAGGACGCCGCTTCGTCGGCGCGAGGAGCAATGGAAACCAAGGCCGCACTGCCGGCACTGCCGGCTGATCCCAGCCCATCAGGGCAAATTGCCAAGTTTAACGCCCCGGACCCGTCCGCGGGCGCAGTTCCCGTTTCGGAGCCCCGTGCTGAATCAACCGGTCCACAGCCGGGTGACCTGCGCCTGGTGATCGAGCAGGACGAGGACACCAAGCAGTTCATCTACAAGACGGTCGACCGGCGAACCGGTGAGACCCTGCAGGTGCTGCCGAGTGAAGACGTGCTGAAACTGCGTCATGCGTCCGGTTACGGTCCTGGCGCGGTATTTGACGGCCTGAGCTGAGTCAAAGGTCGTCAGGCTGCGACGGTGTGTCCCGGCGCAGCCTTGTTATGGTTTATTTGCGTTAACCATAATCTTACCTTCTGATCCTACGGTCGGCTCCGTGAGGGATCGCTCGTTGATGCGAGCGGACCAAACCCGGAAAAAATTTCCGATCGGAGGCCGCGAATGACGCTGAGCGTCAACACCAATCAGCCCGCGCTGATTGCCCTGCAGAATCTGAACAAGACCAACGACGACATGCAGGGCGTGCAGTCCGCATCAACACGGGTCTTGCCATTTCCGGAGCGCGGGACAACGCGGCCGTCTGGTCGATTGCGCAGGAACAGCGCGCCGACATGAACGCCCTTTCGGCGGTCAAGATGAGCCTGGATCGCGCCACATCGGTCGCCGATGTCGCTCTGGCGGCCGGTGAATCGGTCTCTGACCTCCTCAACCTGATGCGCGAAAAGGTCGTGGCCGCCAAGGACACGTCCCTGACCACGTCGTCGCGGGTGGCGCTGAACGCCGACTTCCAGGGGCTGATCAAGAACCTGACCCAGGTGCTCAACAGCGCGTCCTTCGACGGAGCCAACCTGCTCAACGGCAGCCTGACCACGAACGTCTCGTTCCTGGCCGATGCCGATGCCGGTGCCTCGATCACGCTGAACCTGCAGAACCTGTCGTTGGGCGGCACCATCAACACCCTGACGGCGACGGATGACATCCTGACCCCGGCCAATGCGGCCGCCGTCTTCACGCGTCTCGACGCGACCATGGGCGCGGTCAACCAGGCCGTCGGCAATATCGGCACCCAGGCCAAGCAGATCGAGGCCCACAACAGCTTTGTGTCGCGTCTGACCGATGTGCTGGAGACCGGGGTCGGCAATCTGGTCGATGCCGACCTGGCCAAGGAAAGCGCCCGGCTGCAGGCCCTGCAGGTCAAGCAGCAGCTGGGCGCCCAGGCGCTGTCGATTGCCAACAATGCGCCGCAGATCATCCTGTCCCTGTTCAAGGGCGGCTAAGGCTTGGGCATCGGGCCGGTCGCGGCGGGCTGAACGCGCCCCTTCGGGTGTTCGTTGCGCCCGCCGGACGCGAACGGGCTATGCCCGGCGTGACCCGGGCGATAGGCTGCATGTGCGGCGAAACGGGGGGATTCTGGCGGCATGATCGAGCTTCGCGACTTGCGGGACGAAGACGAGGATCTTCTGTTCCAGTGGCGATCCGAGCCCGAGGTCGACCGCTGGATGTCCGACGCCGCTTTCCCGAGCCGTGAAGCGCATGCTGGCTGGTTTTCGGGCCTTCGCTCGGATCCGGACATGCAGGGCTGGCTGATCACGCGGGGCGGGGTTCCCGCCGGACTGCTGACCTTTACCGGCCTGCTCAGCCACCACCGCCGGGCGGGATGGAACTGGTTCCTGGGATCTGCCGAGGCGCGCGGTCGCGGCGTCGGCCGGGCCGCCCAGGTCCTCGGGCTGGACAGGGCCTTCGTCGAACTGGGCCTGCACAAGGTTTTCGCCGAGGTGATGGCCGACAATGACGCCGCCCTGAAGGCCCAGGCCGCCTCGGGTTTTCGTCGCGAGGGCTATCTGCGCGGACACGTGCTGAAGAACGGGGCCCCGCGCGATGTCGTGCTGCTCGGCATCCTGGCGGACGAGTGGCACGAACTGCGCGAAGCGGCCCGTCGCAGCCTCGTCGAGGCCCATCTGATTGCGGGTTGATTCAAAGTCTTAACGAGTCGTCAGCGTTCCTCGTGCATAAGGGAACATGGCGCATCATGCGCGTTCGGAACCTGTCGTGATCACCTTGGACACCAGCGCTCTGCTGACCTACTATCAGGCCCGTACGGGTCAGGCAGCAGGTGCGTCCACGGCCACGGCGGCGACCAGCGGCGGCAAGGCCAAGGCGGTCGTGCCCTCGGCCCCCTGGCTGGCCAAGGCCTCTGAGCCCAGCGCGCTGGTCAAGGCGGCTCTCAGTGGTCGCAAGTTCGTCGACGAAGCGGCCAACCAGACCAGCCTCAAGGGAGCCAGCAGCGACTACAAGAAGCTGTTCGCCACCTATCAGGCCCTCAACAGCCTCTCGGCCCTCGCCGCCCGCTCCGCCGAAAAGGGCGTAACCGACAGCGAGCTCAAGCGCCTCCAGAGTGTGATCACAAAGGGTCTGTCCGAGGTCACCGACTACGCCCAGAATCTGACCCTCGAGCAGGGGCGCCTCACCGCAGGGACGGTGATGACCAGTGACCGCTCGACCGTGGGCGTGCCGAAGGCCGTTTTCGGTTATGTGTCCGACACGATCTATACCGGCCAGGCCGACGAGGAAGTGTCCAAGTTTCAGGGCGATGTCAGCTTCAACATGGCCGTCAAGCGCTTCGGGGCGACCACCAATCTGACCATGGACCTTGCGGACATGGGCGCGACCCCGCGGACCATGTCCAACGTCGTCAGCTTCATGAACGGCAAGCTCAAGGCTGCAGGGTTCGAAACCAGCTTCGCGGTCGAGCGCAAGCTGGGCGAAGCCCGGACGGTTCAGGTCAACGGCCAGGCGGTGAAGCTGCCGGCGACCGGTGATGATTTCGCGTTGCGGATCAAGGGTGACTCGACCGAGCAACTGACCTTCACCTCGCCGGCGGCGACCCCGGCGGTCTACATCACGACGGCGGCCGGCGATCCCAATCCGGACGACAACGAAAAGACCAAAGACGCGGTCATCGAGAACACCCTGACCAAGTACAGCGCCGCCGGGGGCGGTGAGCCCGGCGGCAAGGTGTTCTCCGAAACCCTTCAGGGCACGATTTCCAGCGTCCGCAAGACCGTCGCCGGGGCCGATGGCTCGATCTACATGCTGGCCGACGTCACCAAGGACGTCAGCAGCCAGGTGATCAAGGGCGACCAGGATGTGGCCCTGCTGAAGTACGATTCTGCCGGTCACCTGCTGTTTGCCCGCAGCCTTGGGGCGACCGACTCGGCCAGCGGCCTGTCCCTGGCCGTCTCTGCCGACGGCAATGTTGCGGTCGCCGGATCGATCACCGGCCGTCTGCAGGGGGCCGTCAATGGCCCGATCAATTCCGATGCGGCGTCGGGCCTGACCGACAGCTTCGTGACGCGCTATGACGCCAAGGGCGACGAGCTCTGGACGGCCCGCCGCGGCGGCCTGCTGGAAGACGAGGCCACGGCCCTGGCCTTTGGCTCGGACGGCGTTCTCTTTGTGGGCGGACGGTCCAAGTCCGACCTGGCCGGGACGACGGGCACGGCCGGGGGAGGCGGGTACGACAGCTATCTCACGGCCTTCGCCACGGATATCAACGGCGGGCCCAAGGCCCTGTTCACCCGGAAATTCGGCGGGGCCGAGAACGACTCGGTTACTGACATCGTGGTCAACGGCTCCCAGGTCATCGTCGGCGGCAAGGAGAGCGGCAACGCCGTCCTGCGCAGCTTCAACGTCGCCCCGAATGTGGTGACCGAGACGGCGACCAACGTCGACTCCAACGGTATCATCACCAGCAAGCCGGTCACCTACACCAAGAGCGCAACCCTGACGGTCGGAGCCGTCCGTGATCTGGGCACCCTGAAGGGTGGCGATCTGGCCGGCCTCAAGATCGATGGCGGCCAGCTGTATGTCGGCGGCTACACCGCCAATGGCGCACTCGATATCCAGAACACCACGGCGGCCGCCTCGGGCGGCTCCGACGGCTTTGTGGGCCGGATCGCGCTCGACCTGACCGATACCAGCGCCGATACCCTGGCCTACTATGGCGGCAGCGGTGACGAGACGGTGACCGGGATGGCCGTGGCCAACGGATCGGCCTGGCTGGTCGGCTCGGCGGGCAAGGACCTCGAGGGCCAGGCCACGGTCGGCGAAAAGGACGGCTTCGTCGCCCAGATCGATGTTGCAACCGGCGGCGTGTCCTGGTCGCAGCGGCTGACCGGCAAGGACGGCTATGCCACCCCGACCTCGATCTCGGTCGACCAGGCCGGGGCCGGCAGCCTGGACCTGTTTGGCCTGCCCAAGGGCACCATGGATTTCAGCCAGTCCGAACGGGTGGTTTCGGCCACGGCGGCGCGGGCCGGCGATACCTTCCAGATCCGCACCCGCGAACGGAGTCCGCTGGCCACCATCACGATCGGGGCCAAGGACACGCTTGAGACCCTGGCCGACAAGATCAAGCAGGCCTCCGGCTTCCGGGCCAAGGTCGAGATGTCCAGCGACGGCAATACCCGCAAGCTGAAGATCAGCCCGGCCTTCGCCACCTCGACGGTCGAGATCCTGGCCGGGAAGGGGGGCACGGATGTGCTCCAGGCCCTGGGCCTCGCCGCCGGCGTGGTCCGTGGAACAAAAACCGAGAACGGCAAGACCGTCTCGGCGGACGGCGGCGGGCCGGTTTTCGGCCTGCAGTTGCCGCCGGAACTGGATCTGATGACCGAGGCCGGGCGCAAGAATGCCAGCTCGATCCTGACCCGCTCGATGTCGGCCGTCCGCACCGCCTATCGCGAAATCTCCGACAATGCCCTGGGCCTGAACACCGCGTCAGGCTCGACGGCGGGCAAGGCCGGCGGCACGGTTCCGACCTATCTGAAGAACCAGATTTCCAACTATCAGGCCGCTCTGAACCGCCTGACCGGCGGTTAGTCGGGTTCTGGGCTCTGTGACGCTTGAAAGCGTCATCTTCGCGTCGTAGCCAGAGACCATGGAACTTCTGAAAGATCGTCGGGTCATTCTGGCCGGTGGTGCAGCCCTCGCGCTGGTCGCCGGTCTGGGTATCGCCATTGCCCTGCTGGGCGGCAAGGACAAGCAGACGGAGCCGCCGCCGGCTTCGCGCGCCGGTCTGATCGTCGAAACCGGTCGTGCCGACGATACCAAGCTGGATCCCGCCCGGCCGCTGCGCTGTTTTGTCGGCGGACAGTTTGTCGGCGAGACCACCCTGGCCGAATGCGCCAAGAAGAACGGTGTGGCCACCGGGGCTCTCGATGTCGGCGTTGACGAGACCGGGGCGCTGGCGGCTGCCGATCAGGCCGGCATGGTCCTGACGCCGCTGCCACCGGTCCTCGAGGTCACGCCTGCGCCCACCGCGCCGGTCGCCGGTCCCGCACCGACGGCCCCGACTCCCGCAGCGACCTCCGCGCCCCTGGCGGCCTGCTGGCGCTATGCCGGCAATGAATGGCGTCGCCTGCCGGGCGAGATCACGCTCAATGCCTGTGCCCAGGCCCTGTTCGCCGGACGTTGCGAGAAGACGGGCGGAGCCACATATGGACGCTGGGGCGAAGAAACCCTGCGTCTCGTTCCCGGTCACGTCGAGGCGTCTTCTGACAATCGTTCCTTCCATTCCGTGATCGACCAGGGACCGAACTGCTCGATCCCGGTCGCCGGCTAAGACGAGTTGCCATCATGCGTCGTCCGTTTCTGATCGCCTTGTCCCTGGCCGCTGCCGGCCTCGCCCTGTCGGGCTGCGAGAAGCAGATCAAGGCCCCGTTCGAGCAGGGCGTCTGCTTCCATGTCGGCGTCAACAAGGACAAGACGCTGCGGTTCAATCCGGTCGCACGCAATGTGACCTCGATGGAACTGTGCGCCGCCGAGCTGGAGGGCATGCGGGTCCGCTTCGTGCGTATGGGCAGCCCCAACCGCACCCTGACCGGTTCCTACCAGGGCAGTTTCATCTTCCTGGAAAAGGAAGGCATCTTCCTGGGCCAGACCTATGACGGGCCGCGCTTCATGTCGCTGGTGCGGACCGGTGACGGACGTCTGGCCGTGCCGGGTGCCGTTCGGCAGGCCCAGTAGCGGCCGTTCCGCGCAGGTCGATGCACCGCGATCCACAGGAACGTATTGAGAACAAATTGTCTTGACGTTCTTCGGTCGTTAACGTCCTGATCAGATTCCGGCGCATGGGTCGCCGGGCGAGATCAAGGTCGAAACGATGGCGGGCAGCGTCAACAAGGTCATTCTGGTCGGCAATCTCGGGGCCGACCCCGAAATCCGCAGCCTGGGTTCCGGCGACCGCGTCGCCAACCTGCGCATCGCCACCTCGGAGAGCTGGCGCGACCGCACCAGCGGCGAGCGCAAGGAAAAGACCGAGTGGCACCGCGTGGTCATCTTCAATGACAACCTGGTCAAGGTCGCCGAGCAGTACCTGCGCAAGGGCTCGACGGTTTACATCGAGGGTGCGATCCAGACCCGCAAGTGGACCGACAACACCGGCGCTGAAAAATATTCCACCGAGATCGTACTGCAGAAGTTCCGCGGAGAACTGACCATGCTGGGCGGTCGTGGCGATGCGGCCGGCATGTCGTCCGGTGGCGATGACGGCTATTCGAGCGGCGGCGGCGGCGGCTATGGTGGCGGCGCGCCGCGCAGCCAGCCCAGCGGCCCGCGCGAGAGCTTCTCGGCCGACCTGGACGACGAAATCCCGTTCTAGGGCCGGACTCGGATACTCTGAAACCTTTCGGGGCGGTCTCCTTGTGGAGGCCGCCCCTTTTCGTTGCGGTCGATCAGTCGATCTTGATGAAGGGGGTCGAGCCCCCGGTCACCTTGGGCAGGACACCGTCCCACTTCTCGATGGCCTGCTGCTGCAGCACCTGCGGGTTCGAGCGCAGGGCCTCGCCCTTGATCCGGATGGCTTCGGCCTCGCCCTTGGCCCGGGCGACGGCAGCGTTGGCCAGGGCGGTCTCCTTGGCTTCCAGCGCCTTGGCGGCCAGGGCTTCCTGCTCCAGTTGGGTCTTGCGCTGCATCTGGTCGATGACGGCGGTCGGGTAGCGGATCGAGCCGATCCAG
>Ga0187842_1000222_pt1 | contig 30815 bp, 28 predicted proteins | sample SpaLakP09_SKY_41_FD_134514 | JGI IMG/M metagenome (GOLD analysis project Ga0187842, IMG submission 134514) | Oligotrophic lake water microbial communities from Sparkling Lake, Wisconsin, USA - SP09_SKY_41 | ecosystem: Environmental > Aquatic > Freshwater > Lake | place: USA: Sparkling Lake... | reverse complement strand
GTTTGAGGAGGCGTTGCGGGGGATGGCGGGGGAGGGGTGAGCGCGCCCCTTTTCTTAGATCAGCCTGCGAGCCGTCCAGCGACCCAAGCGATTAGCCAGATGAGGCCGGAAGCGGCCATACTCGCAGCAACGCCGCTCAGAAACCCTATCGTGCGCTCCTTCCAAACATCAGAAATCCCCGCAAGCTCTTGGAATGCCGTCACGTCCTGCTGAATGGCGCGCTTGATGGTCACCAATTTCTGTTCGGCCGTCTGCTTACTCGCCAGCAAAAGTTCCAAATCTGCGAGTGCTTGGGCTCGTCGAGTGTGGGTGTTTTCAGCCTCGATTTTCAGTTGCTCGATAGCTTCCAAGCTTTCCGACAAGGCTTCCTTCGCCTCGTCCAACCGCTGCAGGCGGGTTTCGATCGGAGCTTGAGGTTTCGCCGCTTCATAAACCAGCGAAGCGGCCCCGAAGGTTAGACCGTCGAGGCCTCGGACGGTGGCCTGAGTTGACAGCTTGGCAAGCCGCCAAAAGAACTGTGCAAGAGGGCCAGTCGAGGGCTTTCGGGTGGGAGGTAGCGCCTCAGCCATCCACTAGCCCAACTGCTCTGGGGCTTCCCGGATGATCGCCAAGCTCCGAATTGACATCAGTCTTGGGACATCATTAGCGGAACGCTCCACTAACCCTCGCACCCGAACGCGAGCTCCAAGAAGCTTGCGAGGTTGGATGCCCTCGACGCCTCGGTAGGCGCATCTCAGATCGCGTACCTGTTGATCTGCGATGCCTCGCAGTTCGAACCTGAATGCATCGAGGTCGATCTCACGAACATGGCCGGTGAACTCGATTTCGTCTCCGTGCAGGACGGGTCGATCGAGGGATTCGCGAATGGCTCGTCGGTGTTGTGATGTAAGCTCCGCAGGAGCCTTTCCGCCACCGCTCACCGATACCGTCTGGAGGCCGCGCCGCCCGCTAGGTGATATCCTTTGCACAGCCAGGAGAGCGGCGTCCCGGACCTTAGGGTCATCCACGATCTCAGACACAGCTTCGACCGACACTTTCTTGTCGTCTACCTCGACGCTGTGAGCCACGTCATCGATGATCTTCAGCGCTCTCTTGGTTGAATCGAATATCGCATCCGCCGCCCCAAGAAGGGGTGCCACCAAGTCCGGCGATTGGGCCTTCAGGCCAAAATATAGGCTTCCTTTCGCAATGCCGCTGAGGCCGAGGTCAACGACGCTGGGGGTTACCGCGCCGTCCGACCGGACGCCCAAGATTGCCTTGGTGAGGTCGGTAACTTGATTTGTGACGTTTGAAAAAATTGATGTCACGAGCTGCAGGCGAGGGTCGTGGGCAAACGCCTCGCCTTCTGCTCTCAGCAAGAGGTCCGAGTCGTCACGCAACTGAGCAAGTCGAAGGTCACGTTCATAAAGCTCCTCCAGCATCGTGTAGTAGGAGGCGAGAGCATCCGCCGGGGACCCTTGGGGAAGGCGAGCTTGTACATCGGCGATCTGTTTGATCACCATTCTCGCCTGACCGCGCACCTGATCAGCCCAAGCCGTCATGGGGTCACCTGAAGAATTCCCTTTCGGATCCCAAGCTCTATTCCGCGCCGCAGAGCCTCTTCTGCTCTAACATACTGAAAGAAAGCAACAAAATCATTTCCGAGGCCGACGACCGGATAGAAGTCGACGTGATGTGCAAGCTTGATATGGGCGCGATTGTCGGCCCACGCTTGAAGCCATTGTTGCTGCCCTTCAGCACTGCAGCCCGAGACATCTACCACGACATCTACATCGCCGGGCGTCGGTTTATCCGTCACGTAGCTGCCGTCGACGAACAACGTCGCCGGTTGGGCATACTGCGCGCACCAAGAGACGAATGCCTCCAAGCCCGCCCAAATTTCGGTGCGCCGATCAGTGGTGCACAGCGCAGCCGCAGCCTCTTCCATAGAACAGGGATGGACCCCCGGGGGGAGCAAACCATGCTGCGTGAACGCTGGAACCGGCATCTGATGAACTGATCTCCCCAGTGACGACCTTGGCCGTTCAGCGAACGAGAATCAACGCAAGGGTGTCGGTGAGGGCCTATTTGCTCCAGTAACGCGAAGCAGCGCCCCTCAAACCTTCACCTCGATGGCCCCGCCCCCGGCCCGGAATTTCGCGCTCATCTCCGCCATCCCGGCTTCCGCCTCGGCCAGCGATCCCCCCGCATCATTCTGCGCCGCCGCGTCCCTCCGGATGTCCTGGCTGATCTTCATCGAGCAGAATTTCGGGCCGCACATGCTGCAGAAATGCGCCGTCTTGTGCGCTTCCTTGGGCAACGTGGCGTCGTGGTATTTGCGGGCGGTTTCGGGGTCGAGGCCGAGGTTGAACTGGTCTTCCCAGCGGAACTCGAACCGGGCGCGGCTCAGGGCGTCGTCGTGCATGCGCGCGGCCGGGTGGCCCTTGGCCAGGTCGGCGGCGTGGGCGGCGATCTTGTAGGTGATGACGCCGTCCTTGACGTCCTGACGGTCGGGCAGGCCGAGGTGCTCCTTGGGCGTGACGTAGCAGAGCATGGCCGTGCCGAACCAGCCGATCATGGCCGCGCCGATGGCGCTGGTGATGTGGTCGTAGCCGGGGGCGATGTCGGTGGTCAGCGGCCCGAGCGTGTAGAAGGGCGCCTCGTGGCAGTGCTTCAGCTGCTCATCCATATTGGCCTTGATCTTGTGCATCGGCACGTGGCCGGGGCCCTCGATCATGACCTGGCAGCCCTTGGCCCAGGCGATCTTCGTCAGTTCGCCGAGGGTGCGCAGCTCGGCGAACTGGGCCTCGTCATTGGCGTCGGCGATGGAGCCGGGGCGCAGGCCGTCGCCGAGGCTGAACGAGACGTCATAGGCCCGCATGATGTCGCAGATGTCCTCGAAATGCTCGTAGAGGAAGCTCTCGCGGTGATGCGACAGGCACCATTTGGCCATGATGGAGCCGCCGCGTGAGACGATGCCGGTGACGCGTTTCGCCGTCATCGGCACGAAGGGCAGGCGGACGCCGGCGTGGATGGTGAAATAGTCGACGCCCTGTTCGGCCTGTTCGATCAGGGTGTCGCGGAACACCTCCCAGGTCAGGTCCTCGGCCACGCCGTTGACCTTCTCCAGCGCCTGGTAGATCGGCACGGTGCCGATGGAGACGCTGGAGTTGCGGATGATCCAGTCGCGGATGTTGTGGATGTTGCGGCCGGTCGACAGGTCCATGACGTTGTCGGCGCCCCAGCGGGTGGCCCAGACCAGTTTGTCGACCTCGTCGTCGACGCTGGAGAGGACGGCCGAGTTGCCGATGTTGGCGTTGATCTTCACCAGGAAGTTGCGGCCTATGATCATCGGCTCGACTTCGGGGTGGTTGATGTTGTGCGGGATGATGGCGCGGCCGCGGGCGATCTCCTGACGCACGAACTCGGGCGTGACGAAGTCGGGGATGCTGGCGCCGAAGTCCTCGCCGTCGCGGATGCAGGGGGCGTTCTGCTCGCGGCGCAGGTTCTCGCGGATGGCGACGTATTCCATCTCGGGCGTGATGATGCCGGCCTTGGCGTATTCATACTGGGTGACGGGGCGGCCCTCGACGCCCCTGAAGACCTTGTGGTTGGAGACGTCGAAGCGGGGGGCCAGGTTCTTGCCGGAGGCGTGGCCGTTGTCCTCGGGCTTGACCTCGCGCGGGTTCAGGACGGGGGCGATGTCGCCGCGGTCCAGCTGCCAGCTGGATTTGACCAGCGGCAGGCCGCGCTTGATGTCGATGGTCACGGTCGGGTCGGTGTAGGGGCCCGAGGAGTCATAGATGGTCACCGGCGGCTCATTGGCGCTCGGGTGCACCGCCACTTCGCGGAAGGGGACGCGGATGTCCGGGTAGAATTCGCCGGCGACATAGACCTTGCGCGAGCCGGCGCGTTCGCCGGTCGGGATGGTGCCGGTCTCCTTCATCACCTGTTCGCGGGCGTCTTTCAGAGCCAGATCGACATTGGGCTCTTCGGGCAGGGCGGGGGGCGTGACGGAGATGTTCATGGCGGCCTCTGGTTTCAGAGAGTCCGCCGACGTCGGGCGCGGTGGTCCGTTGGCATGGACCAGAAGCGTACTCATCCCTTCGCCGGCATGACCCGGATCAGGTTCGACGGGTCAGGCGGATACGCCAATCTCAGCCGCTGACCTGCGACCCCCCGGAGAACGGATCAAGGCATACGCCTCCGGGGGATGCGGTTCAACGGGCTAGACGGTGACCTGGGCTCCCATCTCGACCACGCGGCCCGGCGGCAGGCGGTAGACGTCCGAGGCCGCCGAGGCGTTGCGGGCCAGCAGGATGAACAGCTTCGCCTGCCAGGGGGGCATCGGAGACTTGACCGACCGGACCACCGTCCGCTTGCCGAGGAAGAAGCTGGTGGCGTTGATGTCGACCTTGAAACCGCCCTTGCGCGCCAGGCTGAGGATGCGCGGGATCGAGGGCTGTTCCATATAGCCGAAGGTCGCCGTGGCCCTCCAGAAGCCGTGGCCGAGATCCTCGAAGGCGAGGCGGTCGGCGTCGGCGACGTGGGGCCGGTCAGCCGTGTGCACGCTCAGCACCACATTGACCTGGTGCAGGATGTGATTGTGCTTGAGATTGTGCATCAGGGCCGCGGGGGCCTCGGTGTTGTCGGCGGCCAGGAAGATGGCCGTGCCGGCGGCGCGGTGCGGCGGGCGCTGTGCCAGCATGGCGACGACGTCGGTCAGGGGCAGGGCCTCGCCGGCCGAGCGGGCGCGGACCAGCCCGGCGCCGCGCACCCAGGTGGCCATGACCAGAAACAGCCCGGCCCCGAGCATCAGGGGCACGAAACCGCCCGAGAACAGCTTGAGCGCATTGGCTCCGAGGAAGACGAGGTCGATGACCATCATCGGCGCGATCACCAGCGACGCCTTCCACAGCGGCCATCCCAGTTTGTGGCGCACGACGATGAAGGCGAGTGCTGTGGTCACCACCATGGTGCCGGTGACCGCCAGCCCGTAGGCGTGGGCCAGTCCGGCCGAGGATTTGAAGATCGCAACCAGGGCGACCACCCCGACGAGCAGGGCCCAGTTGACCCTGCCGATGTAGATCTGTCCGGCCTCGTGCTCGGAGGTGCGGTCGATCTTCATGCGGGGCAGGAGGCCGAGCTGCATGGCCTGGCTGGTGAGGGAGAAGGCACCGGTGATCACCGCCTGGGAGGCGACGATCGTGGCCAGGGTGGCGAGGATCACGACCGGCGCACGCAGGGCCTCGGGGGCCATGGTGAAGAACCAGTCGGCGTTCTCGACCCGGGCCCCGTTCGCGGAGGCCACGGCCTGCAGCGCCATGGCCCCCTGACCGAGGTAGTTGAGGGCCAGACAGGGCAGAACCAGCCACAGCCAGGCGGCGACGATCGGCTTGCGGCCGAAATGGCCCATGTCGGCATACAGGGCCTCTGCCCCGGTGACGGTCAGGAAGACCGAGCCGAGCACGAACAGACCCGCCGTGCCGTGGTTGGCCAGGAAGCTGATGGCGTAGGTCGGGCTGAGGGCGGCGAAGACGCCCGGCTGGTGGATGATGTGGCTGATCCCCAGCACCGCCAGCACCGCGAACCAGACCACACAGAGAGGCCCGAACCAGGCCGAGACGCGGGCGGTGCCGCGCGACTGGACGGCGAACAGGCCGGCGAGGATCACGCCCGCGGCGATCAGGATGAAGGCGGGGCTGACGAAGCTCCCGACGCCGGGCACCGACTTCAGCCCCTCGACCGCCGACAGCACCGATATGGCCGGGGTGATGATGGCGTCGCCGTAGAACAGGGCCGCGCCGGAGACGCCGAGTACGAAGATCAGCAGGGTGCGGCGGCCGACGGCGCGCTGGGCGAGGGCCATCAGCGACAGGACGCCGCCTTCGCCATGGTTGCTGAGCCGGGTGAGGAAGATGACGTATTTGACCGTGACCACGAGGATCAGGGCCCAGAGCGCCAGGGAGGTGACGCCCAGCGCCCCCTCGGCGGTGACGCCGTCGCGGGACGCCTGTCCCAGAGCTTCGCGGAAGGCGTACAGCGGCGATGTGCCGATGTCGCCATAGACCACGCCTACGGACCCGAGGGCCAGCGGCCAGAATCGCGCACTCTTGCCGTCAGGCGAGGGTGTGGAGGATTTTTGGCTGAGGTCGGAAGGGGCCGATGAGGGCGTGGCGAACAAGGGTTCGCCGTTCATCGATTTCCAGTTCTCCGGCGGTTTCCGGGTGAGTCCGGTCCATCGCCACCCGGGAAGCTACGCTCGATGTTGCGGTGCACAAGTAAAATATTGCAACGCACACATCATGGTCAATCCGGGAAGGCGGCGAGGAGGGCGTCGAGGGCGCCCTCGATCCGGGCCCAGCCGGCGGCGTCGAGGGCCACGCCGCCGGATCCGGGGCGGGCCTCGCCGGTGAGGGCGAGATGCTGGACGGCGGCGAGCAGGACGGCGTTGATGGCCACCGCGTCGCCGGAGGGGGGCAGGCGCAGGCGGGGCCGGCGCTCGCGCATCCAGGCCTGGAGCAGGGCGGCGCGCTCGGCCTCGATGCGGTTGAGCAGGGGCGAGGCCTCGACCAGGGCCCAGGCCATGAGGCGCAGGGTCAGGGGGCTGGCGCGCAGGGCACCGAGCCAGGCCGACAGGCTCTCGCGGGCGAAGGCGCGCAGGGTTTCGGAGCCGGCCGGGGGCGTGGCGTCGAGAGTGCGGACCAGTTCGGCATGGGCGCGGGCGGCGATGCGGGCGACCACGCCGTCGGTGCCGTCGAAATAGCGATAGACCAGCTTCCGGTCGCAACCGGCCTCGGCGGCCAGGGTCTGGACATTGAGGCCGGGGAAGCCGTCACGCAGCAGGATGCGCTCGCCGGCCTCGACGATGAGGGCCTCGGTGGCGGGGCGGCTGCGCAGACGGACGGGCGATTCGGCCATGGGCGCAGCATCGGGCCGCACGGACTGAGTCGGCAAGCGGAACGGTGGGGGAAGGCGCGGCCCGGCCTGCGTCGGGGGGGCGTTGGCAGGGCCGGGCCGCAGTGGACTCTGTCGAGCGCGCATCGCCGCAAGGTCCGATCGGTAAACAGCGGTCGGCCAGATCGGTTCCGCCGAAACGGCCCACCCGGAGGTTTGCTGTGTCCGCTAGCGAACCTTTCTGTTGAAAGACAAATTCTTAGGGGAGGCGCAACCCAAGGGAGCGATGGTGCATTTCGAGCCGACAGCCCGGGAGTGAGTATGAGTCTGCGTCTGGAACGGCTGGTCTACGAAAGCACAGCCACGGGAACCACGGATTCCCTCGGCAACCTCGTGGTTATCCTTGGGGAGTCCCAAAGGAACAATGACCGCGACGGGCTGACGGGGGCGCTGGCCGCTCACCGCAACCGCTACATCCAGGTCATCGAGGGCCCGGCGCAGGCGCTGGACGCGCTGCTGCGCAGGCTCGAAACCGATCCCCGACATCGCGACATCATCCTGCTGGGACGCGAGCCCATCCAGGCGCGGGTGTTCGGCCGCTGGTCGATGGCCAGTGCGCGCATCACCCCGGCCCACGGCGCGGCGTTGGACAGTCTGGTCGACCATGACGATCTGACACCGGGTCGGGTGATCCGGATCATGCTGGATGCGCTCGACGCCGTATGCGCCGGAGAATCGGTCGGCAAATCGGGCACGGGCGGCTAGAAGGGGGCGGCACACTGGAGCCGCCTCATGCATCTCGCCCGCTTCCCCCGCATCCGTCTTGCCCATCTGCCGACGCCGCTGGAGCCGCTGCCGCGGCTGAGCGAGGCGCTGGGGGTGGAGATCTGGATCAAGCGCGATGACTGCACGGGCCTGGCCGGCGGGGGCAACAAGACCCGCAAGCTGGAGTTCCTGCTGGGTGATGCCTTCGAATGCGGGGCCGATACGCTGGTGACCCAGGGCGCGGTGCAGTCGAACCATGTGCGCCAGACGGCGGCGGCGGCGGCGGCGCATGGCCTGGCCTGCGAGGTCATTCTGGAAGAACGGACCGGGTCAAAGGCGATCGACTACACCCGCAACGGCAACGTCCTGATGGACCGGCTGTTCGGGGCGGGCATCCGCACCGTGCCGGGCGGCAGCGACATGCCGGCCGAGCTGGAGAAGACGGCGGCCGAGGTGCGGGCGCGGGGCGGCCGGCCCTATATCATCCCCGGCGGCGGCTCGAACCCGGTCGGGGCGCTCGGCTATGTCGACTGCGCGCGCGAGATCGTGGTCCAGGCCGATGAGCTGGACATGCAGATCGACCGGATCATCACCGCCACGGGCAGCGCCGGGACCCATGCGGGTCTGGTCGCCGGGCTGGCGGTGATGGGGGCGGACATCCCGGTGCTGGGCATCGGGGTGCGGGCACCGAAGGCGAAGCAGGAGGAGAATGTTCTTAAGCTGGCGCGCGAGACCGCGTCCCTGCTGGGACGGCCGGGTGCGGTGACGCCGGAGATGGTGGTCGCCGACTGCGACTATGTCGGCTAGGGCTACGGCCTGGTCGACCAGGCGGTCATCGACGCCCTTGTGCTGGCGGCGCGGACGGACGCGATCGTGCTGGACCCGGTCTATACGGGCAAGGCGATGAAGGGGCTGATCGCCCTGGCGAAGGCGGGCCGGTTCGAAAACGAGACGATCGTCTTCCTGCACACCGGCGGGGCGCAGGGTCTGTTCGGCTACCAGGGCGAGATCGAGGGCGCGCTGCAGGCCTAAAGCCAGCGCGTCCGCTTGAACCGGATGTACAGCCCCGTGCAGGTCGCGGCGATCAGCAGCAGGACGGCCGGGTAGCCCCAGACGCTGTCCAGCTCGGGCATGTGGGTGAAATTCATGCCGTAGATGCCGGCGACCGCGGTGGGGACGGCGAGGATGGCGGCCCAGGAGGCGAGCTGGCGGGTGATGACCCCGGTGCGCTGCTGCTCCAGCAGGCTGCTGAACTCGAACACGGAGCCGAGCACGTCGCGCAGGCCGTCGACCATCCCCTGGACCCGCCGCACATGATCGAGCACGTCGCTGAAATAGGGGCGCGCCTCGGGGTCGATCCCGGGCAGGTCCAGGCGGCTCAGCTTGGCCACCACCTCACCCGTCGGCGCGAGGATGCGCTGGAAGCGGATCAGCTGGCGGCGAATCTCGAAGATGCGGCGGACCTCGTTGCGGGCGAGGAAATTGTCCACCGCCCGCTGCTCCATGGCCAGCACCTCGTCCTCAAGGGCCTCGCCCAGCGGCAGATAGCCGTCGACAATGAAGTCGAGGATCGCGTGGAGGACATAGTCGACGCCGTGGCTGAGCAGCGTCGGCGACGATTCGAGCTGGGTCCGCAGGTCGGCATGGCCGCGGCTCGAGGTGCGGCGGACGCTGATGATGTGGCTGTGGCCGACGAAGATGGCGGTCTCGCCGTAGCGGATGGAGCCCTCCTCCAGCCAGGCCGTCCGGGCCACCACGAAGATCTGGTCGCCGAAGACATCCAGCTTGGGCAGCTGCTCGCCCTTGGCGGCGTCTTCGACTGCAAGCGGGTGGAGACCGTAGCTGTGCTGGAGGGTCTGAAGTTCCTTGAGGGTCGGATCGACAAGGCCGATCCAGACGAACTGCGACTTGTCCTCGGGACAGTCGATGCGCTCGCGGATGGTCACGCGCCGGACCCGCTTGCCGTTCTGATAGAGATAGGCGGCGACAACGCTCATGGGCCAAGGCCTACAGCGGAAGGCCGCGCGTTAGAAGACCGACGTGTGATCGCGCCGCTCGATCCGCGATCGCCTCGACGCCGGGCCGTTCCGGGCCGGGCCCGACGGTCCTCCATGGCCGCAAGACGTCTTGCCACACGCCTCGTGTCCGACGGCATGGCGTTCACGGATGGTTTTCGCGCATAAGGGCGGCTGATTGACCGCCTCGCGAAGGCGGCGAGGAGTTCAAGGGTACTATGGGCAAGGTATTGGGCGTTCTGGGCGGCATGGGTCCGGCCGCGACCGTGGCGTTTCTGGGTCGGGTGCAGGCGCTGACGCCGGCCGCCGGTGATCAGGACCACATCCGCATCATCGCCGACATCAATCCGCATGTGCCGGACCGCAACCGCGCGCCCGACGCCGCCGAGCAGACCCTGGGCCAGATGGCCATGCGGCTGCGCGACGCCGGGGCCCAGGTGCTGGCCATGCCGTGCAACACGGCCCACGCCCAGTCAGCGGGAATCCGGAAGGTGGGCCTGCCCTTCATCGACATGATCGCCGAGACGACCGAGGCGGCGACGGCGGGCGGAGCCAAGAAGATCGGCGTCCTGGCCACGCCGGGCGGCGAGGCCCTCTACACCAAGGCGCTGCAGGGCAAGGGGGCCAAGATCGTGCGCCTGAGCGGCGCGGCACGCGAGGCCTTCATGGCCTGCGTCTATGCGGTGAAGCGCGGCGATGTCGGCGAGGGCCCGCGCGCCGAGATGCGCCGTCTGGCGGCCCTGCTGGTTGCGGGCGGCGCCGAGGCGGTGATCGCGGGCTGCACCGAGGTGCCGCTGCTGCTGTCGGCGGAGGACGTGTCCGTGCCGCTGGTGGATTCCGCCGAGGTGCTGGCGGCGGCGTGCGTGGCGCGGTGCAGATAACCCCGGAGATTGCCGCGCGCCGTTTGTTGCAGCCGGGTGAGACAATCGTCTGGACCGGCGCGCCCCACTCCCTGCAATTTCTGTCGCGCCGTCAGGGCGCGGCCATAGCGTTCAATCTGACCTGGTGGCTGCTCATGCTGCTGGTCGGAGTGTCGGCCTGGTCGATGCGCGGAAGCCCGATTGTGATCGTCGTGGCCGTCATCCTGCTGATCGGCGTGCTTCAGGACAGCTGGCGCACGGGAGGCTGGCTGGCCCGGAGGATTGGAGAGACGTATGCGCTCACGGACCGCCGGGTGCTGATCATCGAACGCTCGGGCAAGCTGAGGGCGCAGGCGGGGCTGCTGACCGCGCACCGGTTTCGCGCGGCACCGCCGTCGGGGGAGCAGGGGGCGATCCTGCTGGATGACGATCAACCGCTTTGGGGGCTCGGCAGGAGCCGCCCGGAAGATGGTCGGACCCTCCAGGCGCTCAATACGAACCCGAACCTGAAGCTTGGTCCAGATGAGGACGCGCCGCGGTTGTCCGGGCAGGTTGGGCATCTGGCCCTCCTGGATCTGATCCGCCGGACGGCCGCCGACTATGAAACGCGCTGGCAAGCCGGGACCATCGGTTCGGAAGACTGACGTCGCGACTTGCAGCCGTACGGTGCCGTGCCGATAAGGGGCCGTGACCAAACAAGCCCTCATCATCGACTGTGATCCCGGCGTGGATGACGCCGTGGCGCTCATGCTCGCCTTCGGTTCCGAGGCGTTCGACCTGCTGGCTGTCACCGCCGTGGGCGGAAATGTGCCGGTGGTGAAGACGGCGCAGAATGCGCGGATCCTGAGGCAGATCGCCGGGCGCGAGGATGTGCCGGTGTTCATGGGGGCCGACCGGCCGTTGCGGCGTGAGCCGGCGGGGGCGGGGGAGTTCCACGGGGCCGAGGGGCTGGGCGATATGGCACCGTTCGAGCCCGGCGCGCCGTGCGCGGACGGGCATGCGGCGGATGCGATCATCGATGTGGTGATGGCCAGGCCCGCGAAGGCGGTGGCGCTGGCGGTGCTGGGGCCGCTGACCAATCTGGCGCTGGCCCTGCGCAAGGAACCGGCGCTGGCGGGGCGGCTGGGGCCGGTCGCGGTCATGGGCGGGGCGCGGGCGGAGGGCGGCAACATCACCGCCTCGGCCGAGTTCAACATCTGGGCCGATCCGGACGCGGCCGCCGAGGTGCTGGCGACGGGCTGCGACGTGATCCTGTTCGGACTGGACGCGACGCATCAGGTGCGGGCGACCGACGCGCGGATCGCGGCGCTGGAGGCCGTGGGCACGCCGATGGCGGACGCCGCGGCCTCGATGATGCGGTTCTCGCAGCGGGTCGAGCGCAAGATCGTCGGCTGGGACGCGCCACCGGTGCATGATCCCTGCCCGGTGGCCTGGCTGCTGAAGCCGGAACTGTTCGAGCTGACGCCCTGCCGGATCGCGGTGGAGACCGACAGCGATCTGACGCGCGGCCATACGGCAGTGGAATTCCGCGAGGGCGTGGCCGGCGCGCGGCCGCACCGCTGGGCGGTTTCGGCCGATGCGGGCGGCATCTTCGCCCTGATCACCGAGGCCGTCCGGTAGGGCCCGGACAATCTGCCGCAGCGCCTCGAGGCCAGGGTTTGCGCTGACGCAAGGTCGCTGCCGGGCGACGGGACCAGGACATCCGTGACGCCCGCACCGGCCGCATGTCGCGTCCGGACCGCGTCGTGGAAGACCAAGATGAAACGGAACATGACGCTGGCGGCCGCAGTGGCGGTGATGACGCTGGCGACCGGCGCCGCGACCGGCGCCACGGCCCAGACAGCCAACGACTGGCAGGTCGCGCGCAAGGGCGACTGGATCGTCACCGGCCGGATCACCGACGTCTCGAGCAGCGCCGATGATTCCATCTTCACCTCGGGCGGCGTGGACACGGGCCTGAACGTCGATGTCGGCAACAGCACCATGCCGACCCTCGGCTTCACCTATTTCCTGACCGACAACATCTCGGTCGAGGCCATTCTCGGCGCGACCCAGCATGAGATCCGGGCCCAGGGCGGGGCGACCGATGTCGCCGTGCACGAGACCTGGGTGCTGCCGCCGGTGGTGACCCTGCAATACCGTCCCGCCCCCGAGGCGCGCGTCAGCCCCTATGTCGGCGCCGGCATCAACTACATGCTGTTCTTCGACGGCAAGGACCAGAACGGCTTCACCGTCGATCTGGAGGACGGCTTCGGCTACGCCCTGCAGGCCGGGGCGGATGTGGCCCTGACCGGACCCTGGACGCTCAATGTGGACATCAAGAAGGTGTGGTTCGACACCGAGGCGACCGTCAACGGCGGTGCCCTGACCAGCGACGTCAACCTCGACCCCCTGGTCGTGTCGGTCGGTATCGGCCGCAAATTCTAGAACGATGAGGCCCGCCGCCGGCGTGATCGCCGGCGGTGTCGCCGTGGTGGCCCACCGGGCCGCGCGCGGGTTATAGAATGGCGTCGGTCCGGTCCTGCCGGACGTGGGAGAGACGCCTTGAGGCTGACCGTCGTCGGTTCGATCAATCTGGATTTCGTCGCCACCGCGCCGCGTCTGCCGCGCGCGGGCGAGACCGTGACCGGCGCGACCCTGGCGCGGCATCCGGGCGGCAAGGGTGCCAACCAGGCGCTGGCGGCGCAGCGGCTGGGCGCCGAGGTCTGCATGATCGGCCGGGTCGGGCGCGACGGCATGGCCGAGGAAGCCATGGCCCTGCTGCTGGCCGACGATGTCGATGTCGCCGGCGTGCTGACCGACACCTCCGCGCCGACCGGCGTGGCCCTGATCGCGGTCGATCCCGAGGGCGAGAACCAGATCGTCGTGGCGGCCGGTGCCAACCATCACGCCATGCCCGAACAGCTGCCGGCGCGGGTCGAAACGCCGCTGATCCTGCAACTGGAGCTGCCGATCGAGACGGTCGAGGCCGCTGTGGGGCGGGCGACCGAGTTCGTCTGCGTCAACCTGGCCCCGGCGGCACCGGTGTCGGACCAGCTGCTGCGCCGGGCGGACCTGCTGGTGGTCAATGAGACCGAGGCGGAATTCTACGGCGATCTGCTGCACCACGGCGGCGGCAAGGTGGTGGTGACGCTGGGGGCCCGGGGCGCGGTCATGTACCAGCGCGGGGCCGAGATCGCCCGCGCGACGCCGCCGAGGGTCAGGGCCGTGGATGCGACCGGCGCGGGCGACTGTTTCGTCGGGGCGATCTGCGTGGCCCTGCTGGAAGGCATGGATGCGGAGGCGGCGCTGCGGTTCGCCTGCGCGGCGGGGGCCATCGCGGCGACCCGCCCCGGAGCCCAGCCTTCACTGCCCACGCGCGAGGAAGTGGAAGCGATCATTACAGGGTCGTAACTTGGGGCGCGATCGGTCACTGATAGGGTCACCGACCTGTTCAGACCTGACCGACTGGGGACCGCCGACATGACCCGCACCGCCGCGCTTCTGGGGGCCTCACTGCTGGCCCTCTGCACCCCCGCCTTCGCCCAGACGCCCGCGCCGGCGCCGATCTCGGTGCCGCCGCTGGAGTTCACCCATCGCGAACTGGCCAACGGGCTGGACGTCTACGCCATGCCGGACGCCACGGCGGGCACGGTGACGGTGACCCTTTGGTACAATGTCGGCGGCAAGGACGATCCGCAGGGGCGTTCGGGCTTTGCCCACCTGTTCGAACACATCCTGAGCCGCAAGACGGTCAACCTGCCCTATGGCCAGATCTCGACCCTGGTCGAGAACGCCGGCGGGTCGCGCAACGCCTCCACCGGGCAGGACTTCACCAACTACTATGAGACGGTGCCGCCGCAGTATCTCGAGACCATGCTGTGGACCCACGCCGAGCGGATGGCGCGGCCGGTGGTCGACCAGGCGGTGTTCGACGCCGAGCGGTCGATCGTTCAGGAAGAGCTGCGCCAGCGCGTCTACGCCCCGCCCTACGGCCGCCTGCAGCGGTTCGTGATCGGCGACAACAGCTTCGACGAGAGCATCTATCGCCGCAGCGTGATCGGCTCGATCGAGGAGCTGAACTCGGCGCAGATCGAGGACGCGCGGGCGTTCCACGAGGCCTATTACCGCCCGGCCACGGCGACGATGATCGTCTCGGGCAATTTCGATCCGGCGCAGCTGGACCGCTGGGTCGACCAGTATTTCGGCGACATCCGCAACCCGGACCGTCCGGTGCCGGTGTTCGAGCGGCCCGTCGAGACGCCGCGCACCGCGCCGCGCAGGGTCGAGTCCTATGCGCCGAACGTGCCGCTGCCGGCGGTGGGCGTGATCTACCCGGGCGTGGCGGCGAACCATCCGGACAATGCGGCGCTGGACGTGCTGCAGGCGATCATGTCGCGCGGCGAGAGCTCGCGGCTGTACCAGTCGCTGGTCTATCGCTCGCAACTGGCCTCGAACGCCAGCTTCAGCGGCAATGCAATGGAGGAGGACGGCGTCATCGCCGTCACCGCCGTCGTCGCCCAGGGCAAGGCGATCGCGAACGTCGAGGCGGCGCTCGACGCGGAACTGGCGCGGGTGCGGGACGAGCCGGTGACGGCGGCCGAACTGGCCGAGGCCAGGACCGAGATCGTGGCCGGCGAACTGCGCCAGCGTGAGACCTCCTCGGGCCGGGCCTTCATCCTGGGACAGGCGATCGTGTCGGAGAACAATCCCCGGGCGGCCGATGAGCGGCTGGCCGCGATCCAGGCGGTGACGGCGGCAGACGTGCAGCGCGTGGCGCGGACCTATCTGAATGATCAGGCCAGGGTCTCCGTCCGGTATCAGGACGAGAGCGCGCGGCCCGAGGGCGTGCCGGAGGAGAGCTGGCGCAATCCGGCTCCGGTCCCGACCTTCCTGACCGTGCCGCCGGCGGTGCTGGCGGCCAATGAACTGCTGCCCGAGGACCAGCGCATGGCTCCGCCCGCGCCGGGCGAGCCGCGGGCGATGGCGACGCCGCGGGTGGTCGAGCGGACCCTCTCGAACGGCCTGCGGGTGATCGTGGCGAAGTCGACCGACCTGCCGATCCTCAATGCCCAGCTGGTGATGGCGGGCGGGGCGGCGGGCGATCCCGTGGATCAGCCGGGACTGGCGGCGATGACGGCCGGACTGGCCACCCAGGGGGCGGGCGACCGCTCGGCCCCCGAGATCGCACGCACGCTGGAGGCGCTGGGTGCCAATATCGGCGGGGGGGCCGGGGCGGATTCGACCACCCTGTTCCTGTCGGCGCCCGTCGCCTCGGCCGAGGCCGCGGGGGCGGTGTTCGCCGATGTGGTGCAGCGCCCGACCTTCGCCGAGGAGGAGGTGGTGCGCAGCCGGACCCAGGCGGTCAACGCCCTGCGGGTCAATCTGCGTCAGCCGGGGCCGCTGGCCTCGCTGGTGCTGAACCGGCTGGCCTTCGGTGCCGCCCCCTATGGCGCGCCCTCGTCAGGGACGCCCGACTCGGTGGCGGCCATGACGCGCGATCAGATCGACGGCTTCCATGACCGGTGGTGGCGGCCCGACAACGCCGCCCTGATCATCACCGGCGGGATGGAGCCGGAAGAGGCCTTCGCCTTCGCCGAGCGGACCCTGGGCGGATGGGAACGGCCGTCAGGCGCGGCACCGTCCGCCACGAACCGCGCCGGCGGCCAGCGGCCCGGACCGCGTATCGTTGTGGTCGATCTGCCGGGTGCCGGTCAGGCGGCGGTGGCGGCGGCCGTGCGCGGCCCGCGCCGGGCCGACGCCGGCTACTATCCGCTGGCGGTGGTCAACAGCGTCATCGGCGGTGGCCAGAACGGCCATCTGTTCCAGGAGATCCGGGCCAAGCGGGGCCTGTCCTACGGCGCCAACTCCTCGCTCGGCGCGCGGGTCGACGGCGGCCTGCTGAGCGCCGCGACCCAGACCAAGAACGAGAGCGCCGCCGAGGTGGTCGATCTGGTCCTGGCCGAGTTCAACCGGCTGCGGACCGAGGCGGTGACGGACCAGGCGGTGACCGACCGCGAGACCTTCATCACCGGCGGCTTCTCGCGGGCGCTGGAGACGACCGGGGGTCTGGGCGGGGTGCTGGCCGACGCCGTCACCTATGGTCTGCCGCTGACGGAGATCGAGACCTATCCGCAGCGGATCGCCGCGACCACGCCCGAGGGCGTGATGGCGGCGGCCCAGGCTGTGAGCGCGGACGAGGCCTATGTGGTCGTGGTCGGCCAGGCCTCGATGTTCATCGACGCCCTGCGCGCCGCCCATCCGGATGTGGTGGTGATCCCGGCGACGGCGCTTGACCTGAACAGTCCGACGTTGGGGCTGTAGTGCAGTTTTCTCCCTGCGCCGAAGGCGTGGGGAGGGGGACCGCCGGCACGGCGGTGGAGGGGTAAAGGGTCGCGACGCCGCCAAGGCCCCTCCACCATGCTTCGCATGGTCCCCCTCCCCATCGCTGCGCGACAGGGAGGAGACGGCTACTTCGCCCGGAACGCCGCGATCGAGTCCACCGTCTGGCGGACATTCGCCTCGATGCCGGCCCAGTCGCCGGCCTTGACGGCGGCGGCGGTGACCAGTTTCGAGCCCATGCCCGCGGCGACGATGCCGGCACCGAACCACCTGGCGATGCTGGCCGCGTCGGGATCGACGCCGCCCGTCGGCATGATCTTCGTCCAGGGCATGGGGCCGAGGACCGCCTTGACGAAATCGGGGCCGCCGACGCTGGCACCGGGGAAGAGTTTGACGATGTCGCAGCCCAGCTCATGGGCCTGGCCGATCTCGGTGACCGAGCCGCAGCCGGGGAAATACGCCGTCATGCGCCGGTTGCAGACGCGGGCGACCTCGGGAACCAGGCAGGGGCTCACCACGAAGCGCGCGCCGCGATTGAGGTAGAGGCTGGCTGTGCCCGCATCGACCACCGAGCCGATGCCGAGGATGATGTGGGGATCGGTCTTCTGCAACTCGCGCGCGATGTCGCCGAACAGATCGCAGGCGAAGTCGCCGCGATTGGTGAACTCGATCACCGGCGCGCCGCCGCGGGCGCAGGCGCGGATGACGTCCAGGCAGGTCTGCGGATCAGGGTGGTAGAAGACCGGGGCCACGCCCTGGGTCTCCAGGGCGGTCAGGACGGCGAGGCGGTCGTGGCGCATGGTCAGATTTCCTCCGCCGGTCGCTCCGGCAGCCCGACATGCTTATCCCACCCTCCGCATGCCGGGAAAGCGCCGGTGCGGGCAGGTCTGGAACTTTGTGTTTCGAAAGCCGGTCGGGCGGGTCAGACCGCTTTGCGCCTGGCGCCACAGAGGTCGCAGAACTCCCGGCCCGTTCTCTTGCGGTCAGGGCGCCAGCGATGACGGCGGCAACGAAACTGACGGATCAGGCGGGAGAAGGCGCGGAACATCAAACTCAACAGGATGCGACGGATCGCCAGAACATCTGACCGGATGCCTGCAAACACAACCATTCGTCATTGTCGTCAAGCTCTGAATCAGGTGACGGCTTGACGCACTTATCCAAGGGTCGGAATTCTGTTCGCGGATACCGCGAGCGATCGCCGTTATGCGGCGGCCCGTGCCAGACCGGTTATCCGCATCACCATCGCGGTGGCTGGATCAAACAGCGGGTCCAGAACGGTGAAATGGTTCAGCCCCGGCAGTGCCTCGTAGCGTGTCTCGACGCCCTGCCCCCCCCAGTGGTCGGCCATCATTCGCGACTGGCGCAGGAACTCCGGGCTCTCGTCAGCGCCGACAAGACAGTCGAGGACTGTGCCGCCGGGGGTGGAGCCGTTGGGGACGGGCCAGTGGATCGGCGACAGGGCGGCGGCCTCGCGGTCGTCGAGGTCGAGGGCCTTGTTCAGGGAGGTCGGGATCAGGGGCGCGAGGTCGAAGACACCGCTGATGGCCACGGCGGCCGAGGCGCGGCCCTCGCTGAGCATACAGGCTGCCATGTGCCCGCCGGCCGAGTGGCCGAAGACAACGGGGCGGACGCCGGTACGCTCGCGAACCCTTTCAACGGCGCTGCGGACCTGGCGCAGGATCGTCCCGAGGCGGACGGTGGGGCAGAGGTCGTAGGAGGGGACGGCCAGGCTGACGCCATGGGCGAGGAGCGCCGGGGCCAGGCCGGAGAACCAGTCCTTGTCGAGGGCCTGCCAGTAGCCGCCGTGCAGGAAGACAGCGACCGGGGCACCGGGGCCGGCCTCGAACAGGTCCATGACCTCGCGCGGGCCGCGGCCGTAGGCGATTTCGAGCGGCGGATGAGCCGCACGGGCGACCCCCGCGGTGTCGCGCCAGCGCTGCATGACGGCGGGATGATCGGGCACAAGGGCGCGGTTGTTGTATTGCGCTTCCCAGTCAACGATTTTTGGGTCGATCTCGCCTGACACGCATCCATCCGCTAGACAGCGTCCAACACCCGGAAGGACCTCCGCCATGATGACCGCCATCTTCGTCTTCATCAAATGCGAGCTGGGCCATGCCAACGATGTGGCGGCCGATATGGTGGACAATGTCGAGTACGTCTCGGAGGTCTATTCGACCTCGGGCCAGTACGACCTGCTGGCCAAATTCCAGCTGCCCAGGGACATGGATATCGGGACCTTCGTGACCAAGTCGGTGCAGACCCGGGCCAATATCCGCGACACTTTCACGGTCATCACCTTCTCGCCGTTCCTGCCGGGCGGGGGCTGACGCTGCGTCACCGCGGAATCGCTGCTAAGGTTTCGGCACGGAGGATGACATGACTGATCTTGATGCATTCCGCGCGGAGACCCGCGCCTGGCTTGAGGCCAACTGTCCGGCGGAATGCCGCGGGCCGGTGGAGAGCGAGGACGACCGGGTCTGGGGCGGGCGCAACGCCGTCTTCCCGACCCCGGCGCACAAGATCTGGCTCGACCGGATGGGGGCGAGGGGCTGGACCGCCCCGGAATGGCCGACCCAATACGGCGGGGGCGGGCTGAGCCGCGAACAGGCCAAGGTGCTGCATTCGGAAATGCGGCGCATCGATGCCCATCCGCCGCTGGCCAGTTTCGGGGTCTGGATGCTGGGTCCGGCGCTGCTGGCCTTCGGCACCGAGGCGCAGAAGCTGCGCTTCCTGCCCGAGATCGTGCGCGGCGAAATCCGCTGGTGCCAGGGCTATTCCGAGCCGGGCTCGGGGTCCGACCTCGCGTCCATCCAGACCCGGGCCGAAGATCGCGGCGACCACTGGATCGTCAACGGCCAGAAGGTCTGGACCAGCTACGCCGACAAGGCCGACTGGATCTTCTGCCTGGTGCGGACGGATCCGGAGGCCCCGAAGCATCTGGGCATCAGTTTTGTGCTGATCGACATGGCCACGACCGGGGTGTCGACGCGGCCGATCACCCTGATCAGCGGCAAGAGTCCGTTCTGCGAGACCTTCTTCGACGATGTGCGGGTCGAGAAGGAAAATCTGGTCGGGACGCTGAACCGGGGCTGGGATGTGGCCAAATATCTTCTGGCGCACGAGCGGACGATGATCGGGGCCATGGGTGAGCTCGGCGGCGGGCGTCCCCTCGGTCAGGTCGCGACCGGATCGATCGGGACCGACGACGACGGCCGGCTCGACGAGCCGATGCTCCGTGCACGGATCGCCGAGATGGAAGTGGACGCCGCGGCCTTCCGACTCGCCATGGAGCGGGCCGGGGATCAGGTGAAGGTGGGCCAGGCGCATCCGGCCATCGCCTCCATGCTGAAATACTATGGGTCGGAGCTGAACAAGCGTCGGCACGAGTTGCTGATGGCGGCGGGCGGGTCTGACGCACTGGAGTGGGAGAGCGAGCGCTCGCGCGGCGGCAAGGCGGCGCGCGACTGGCTGCGGACAAAGGCCAATTCCATTGAGGGTGGGACCAGCGAAGTGCAGCTGAACATCATCGCCAAACACCTGCTTCAGCTTCCGGGAGCCTGAGCCCATGCCCCTAATCCTGACCGAAGAGCAGACCATGCTGAAGGAGGCCGCGGACGGCTTCCTGAATGAACACGCGCCGATCGCGCATCTGCGGAAGCTGCGCGACTCGAAGGACGCCGACGGGGTGTCCCGCGACCTGTGGCGGGCCTTCGGCGAGATGGGTTTCGCCGGGGTGATCATCCCTGAGGAACACGGCGGCTCGGGCCTTGGCGCTGTCGAGGCCGGGGTGATGGCCGAGGCGCTGGGGCGGACCCTGGCACCGTCGCCCTTCCTCGGGTCGGGGGTGCTGTCGGCCAAGGTGCTGGTCGACGGCGGATCGGCCGAACAGCAGGCGGCCTGGCTGCCCCGGATCGCGGCGGGCGAGGCCATTGTCTCCCTGGCCGTGGACGAGGGTTCCAAACATGCGCCGTCGCGGATTGCGACCGTGGCCGAGCGGTCGGGCAACGGTTTCAAGCTGAACGGTGCCAAGGGGTTCGTGCTGGACGGCCATGTCGCCGATGCGCTGATCGTGGCGGCCCTGACCGAGAACGGGCTGTCCCTGTTCCTCGTCGATCCCAAGACGGCCGGCGTCGAGATCGAGCGGACCGTCATGGTCGATGCGCACAATGCGGCGCGGGTGACGCTGACGGATGTCGAGGTCGATGCTGACGCCGTGATCGGGTCGGTCGATGGCGGCGAGGCCCTGCTGGAGGGGGCGCTGAATCTTGGCCGGGCCTGTGCGGCGGCGTCGCTGAACGGGGCGGGGGATCAGGCCTTCCAGACGACCATGGCCTATCTGCGGACCCGCAAACAGTTCGGCAAACTGATCGGCGAGTTTCAGGCCTTGCAGCATCGCTCGGCCCATCTGTTCAGTGAGATCGAGATCGCGCGGGCGGCGGTTATGGGGGCGCTGACGGCGCTGGATTCGGATCGACCGGATGCCGCCCTGCGGGTTTCTGTGGCCAAGGCCAAGGCCGGCCGGGTCGCGGAACTGGCGGTGCAGGAGGCGGTGCAGATGCACGGCGGCGTCGGCATGACGGACGAGTATGACGTCGGCCTGTTCATGAAGCGGGTGCGGGTGCTCAACGAGCTGCTCGGCGACGCCGGCTTCCATCAGGAACGGATGGCGCGGGCGCAGGGCTTCTGACGGCGTTGATCACCTCCGGTTCACGCCGGAGTGGCCAACCGGTCCGGCCTGTCCTAGATCGAGGGGCAGGGAGACTCTGACCATGACGACGCGATCCAACGCGCCTCACTATCTGAGCGGCTTCGGCAATCATTTCGCGACCGAGGCCGTGCCCGGGGCCCTGCCCGAGGGCCGGAATTCACCGCAGCGGGCGCCGATGGGGCTGTATGCGGAGCAGCTGTCGGGGACGGCCTTCACGGCCCCGCGCAGCGAGAACCGGCGGTCGTGGCTCTACCGGCTGCGGCCGAGCGCCCAACACCCCGCCTACAGGCCGTTCGCCCAGCGGCTGGTGCGGACCGGACCCTTCCATGACGCGCCGCCGTCGCCGAATCGGATGCGGTGGGTCCCGCTGCCGCTGCCGACCGCGCCGACCGACTGGGTCGAGGGTCTGGTCACCTATGGCGGCACGGGCGACGCGGAGGCGCTGTCGGGCGTCGGCATCCATCTGTATGCGGCCAACCGGTCGATGGTCGACCGGGTCTTCTACTGCGCCGACGGCGAGCTGCTGATCGTGCCGCAGACGGGCGACCAGGCCTTCGTTACCGAGATGGGGCGGATCGATGCCAGGCCCGGCGAGATCGTGGTCATTCCGCGCGGGGTGCGGTTCCGGGTCGAATGTTCCGGCCCGATCCGCGGCTATGTCTGCGAGAACTACGGTGCGCTGTTCCGCCTGCCGGACCTCGGGCCGATCGGCTCGAACGGCCTGGCCAATCACCGTGATTTCCAGACCCCCGTGGCGGCGTTCGAGGACATCGACCGGCCGACCGAGTGCGTGCAGAAATACGGCGGGCGGCTGTGGACCACGACCTTCCCGCATTCGCCGCTGGATGTGGTCGGCTGGCACGGCAACTATGCGCCGTACAAATACGACACCGCCCGGTTCAACACGATCGGTACGGTCAGTTTCGACCATCCGGACCCGTCGATCTTCACCGTCCTGACCTCGCCGTCGGATACGCCGGGAACCGCCAACTGCGACTTCGTCATCTTCCCGCCGCGCTGGATGGTGGGCGAGGACACCTTCCGGCCGCCGTGGTTCCACCGGAACGTGATGAGCGAGTTCATGGGGCTGGTGACCGGCGAGTATGACGCCAAGGAGGGCGGTTTCGCGCCGGGCGGGGCCTCGCTGCACAACTGCATGAGCGGCCACGGCCCGGACCAGGCCAGCTATGACAAGGCCGTCGCCGCCGAGCTCAAGCCGGTGAAGATCGAGAACACCCTGGCCTTCATGTTCGAGACCCGTGCGCCGATCCGGACCACGGAATGGGCGCAAACCAGTCCGACGATGCAGCTGGACTACGATGACGTCTGGACCGGTTTCGAAAAAGGCCAACTGACATGAAGCGCATTCTGATTGCGGCGGCGGTGTTGATGGCGGCCTGCCAGCCCCTGCCGGCGAATGACGGCAAGACCGATCTGGCCGAGGTAACCCCGGCGGTGCAGTCGGTCGCGGGCAGCGAGGACGCGGCGGCCTGCGCCAGGGGCGGCGGCAAGATGCTGCCGCAGGGCCGGATGCAGTCGGTGCGCTGCGTGATCACCTATGCCGACGCCGGGACCCGCTGCACCGATGGTGACGACTGCGCGGGCGACTGTCGCGTCGAGGACGTGGCCAATGCGCCGGCCGCGGGCACGAACGCCGTCGGCCAGTGTCAGGCCTCGAGCAGCCGGTTCGGCTGTTACACCACGGTCGAGGGCGGCAAGGCCGAGGCCACGCTCTGCGTCGACTGACCCTTCTTCATCCGGCCCTTCACCACGGACGTTTCTGACCCATGAGCCTGACCGAGATCGCCGCCCTTCTGGGCCTGAACCTGGCCCTGATCATCGTGGTGATGATCGGGCTGTGGACCCTGTCCCTGCGTCTGAAGGACGTGAGCTTCATCGATGCCGTCTGGCCGATGGGGATGCTGTTGCTGGCGCTGGCGACCTTCCCGCGGACCGAGGGCGATCCGACGCGGAAATGGCTGCTGCTCTGGCTGGTCGGGGTCTGGGCCCTGCGGCTGGGCTGGCACCTGTACCGACGCTGGCGGGTGCAGGGCGCGGACGGCCGCTACCTCGATCTGCTCGGGCGGATGGAGAAGCAACGGGGCTGGAGCTTCGCGAAGACGGGCCTGCTGGTGGTGTTCGTGCCCCAGGCCGTGCTGGCCTGGCTGACCTCCCTGCCGGTGCAACTGGGACAGGTGTCGATCGAGCCGGCCGTCGGCTGGATTGGCTGGGCCGGCGCTGTGCTGGCGGTGATCGGCATCGGTTTCGAGAGCATCGGCGACGCCCAGCTGGCGGCGTTCAAGAAGGGCCCGGCCAACAAGGGTCAGGTCATGGACAAGGGTCTGTGGCGCTGGACCCGGCATCCCAACTATTTCGGCGACGCCTGCGTCTGGTGGGGTCTGTATCTGATCGCCGCCGAGACCGGGCCGGGACAGTGGGCGATCGCGGGGCCGCTGTTCCTGACCTTCACCCTGACCAAATGGTCGGGGATCGGGATCACGGAAAAGGCCATTCACGGTACCCGTCCGGGCTATGCCGACTATGTGCGCCGGACCAGCGCCTTCATCCCCTGGCCGCCGAAGAAGCTCTGAGAGCTGATCTCTTCCGGACACGGAAAACCCCCGCCGCGAGCGCGACGGGGGCTGACCGTTCTGAATAGTATCCGGAGGTCATGACCCTCCGGAGTCGTCCCGATTAGTTGTTCGGGTTGGCCGGCGTGGCGCTCGGCGAGGTGTTCGGCGTGTTCTCGGTGGTCATGCCACCGTCGGCGTTGCCGGCCTGTTGTTCGACACGGTCGGCTTCGGCGTTGAGGGCGGTTTCAGCGGCTTCGGTCGGAGCGGCAGCAGCCTGCTCTTCCAGAGCGTCCGCCTGAACTTCAGCGGTCTTGTCGGCGGCGCTTTCACCGCAGGCGGCGAGGCCGGCGAAGGCGAAGGTGGCGGCGGCGGCGATGATCAGTTTACGCATGAGGATATCCTTCCAGAGTGGAAACCTCATAACTCCGCCGCACGGATCGGGTTCACGGCGGCGTGAGAAAAAAGTGTTGGAACCTCAGATCGCTGCGGAGAAGGCGACCCGGGCGGCGCCCAGCAGGGCCGCGTGTTTGTGCAGGATCACGTTCGTCGGGATGGCTGCCATATAGTCCTGGAACCGGCCCTTGCGCTCGAACCGTTCCCGGAACGGACTGGCCTTGAGGAAGGGCAGGATGCGGGGCGCGATGCCGCCGGCGATATAGACGCCGCCGCGCGCGCCGGTGGTCAGGGCGATGTCACCGGCGACGGCGCCGAGGATGGCGCAGAACCGGGCCAGGGTGGCACCGCAGTGGCTGTTGGGGTTCTCGAGCGCCTCGGCTGTGATCTGGGCCGGATCGTCGATGTGGCTGTCGCGCCCGTCGATCTCGGCGAGGGCGCGGTGCATGTTGAGCAGGCCCGGGCCGCAGATCAGCCGCTCGATCGAGACCCGCTCGTAGCGGCGACGCAGGATACGCAGGATCTCGTCCTCGATGGGATCGCCGGGGGCGAAACAGGCGTGGCCGCCTTCTGACGGCATGGCGACGGCATTGCCGTAAGCATCGCGGGCCAGGGCCGAGACCCCGAAGCCGGTCCCGGGGCCGAGCACGGCGATGGCGGCGTGCGGGTCGCCAGTCTCGGGCCCGCCGAGTGAGGCCAGCTGGTCGGCCTCGACCTCGGGCGCGCACCAGGCGAGGGCCTCGAAATCATTGATCAGCCGGACGGGGTTCAGGCCAAGGGTGGCGAGCTCGGCCTCCGATACCCGCCAGGGCGAGTTGGTCAGATCGATCTCACCGTTTGTGACCGGGCCGGCCACGGCGATGACGCCGCCGGTCGGTTTGACCGCACAGCCGTCGATGAAGGCGGCGACCCCCTTGAGGAAGGTTGGATAGTCAGCGCCCTTGAAGCTCTCGTGGTGTTCGAGCACGGGCTGATTGTCGACGAGACGCGTGATCGCGAACCGGGCGTTGGTGCCGCCGACGTCGCCGACAAGAAGCGTTTGTTCCGACATCAGGCATCCACCGTGCGATCGACGAGATTGGAGTCCGGCTGCGCATCGGCATGGCCGTTCGGGGCGGTTGGCGCGGCGAAGCAGATGGAGGCCCCGGTCTCCGCCGTGCTCACCGCCTGCCGGAAGGCACCGAACAGTTCGCGGCCATAGCCCCAGGCCGCACCCGTCGCATGGGCGGGAGTGCGCACCGCGGCGGGCCGCGAGGACAGGTCGGGGACGCCGACGGTGGTCAGGACGCCTGCCTCGGCGTCGAGCCGGATGATGTCGCCGTCGCGGACATGGGCCAGGGGCCCACCGGCCAGGGCCTCGGGCGAGACATGGATGGCGGCGGGTGTCTTGCCCGATGCGCCGGACATGCGGCCGTCGGTGACGAAGGCGACCTTGAAGCCCTTGTCCTGCAGCACCGACAGGGCCGGAGACAGGCTGTGCAGTTCCGGCATGCCGTTGGCGCGGGGACCCTGGAAGCGCAGCACCACGATCACGTCGCGGTTCAGCTTGCCGTCCTTGAAGGCCTGCAGGGCGTCTTCCTGGGTTTCGAAGACGGCGGCGGGCGCCTCGACGATGCGGTTCTCCGGCTTGACGGCCGAGACCTTGATCACGGCCCGGCCGAGGTCGCCCTGGACGAGGCGCAGACCGCCCTCGTGATCGAAGGGATCGGAGGCAGGGCGGAGAATGTCCGTGTCCAGACTTTCCGTGACGCCGTCCTTCCAGGCCAGCGCGCCGTCGATCAGCATCGGCTCCTGGAAATAGTGGTGAATGCCCTCGCCCATGACGGTGACGACGTCGGAATGGATATGGCCTGCCTGGGCCAGTTCGCGGGCGACGAAGGCGGCCCCGCCGGCGGCCTGGAAGGCGTTCACATCGGCCGAGCCGTTGGGATAGACGCGGGCCAGGAGCGGGGTGACCGAGGACAGCTGGTCCATGTCGGTCCAGTCGATCAGAACACCGGCCGCGCGCGCCATGGCGACCAGGTGGATGGCGTGATTGGTCGAGCCGCCGGTCGCCAGCAGGGCGACGATCATGTTGACGACGGACTTCTCGGAAATGACGTCGGCCATACGGCCCTGTCCGGTGCGGGCCAGTTCCACGGCGCGTTTGGCCGCCGCTGCCGTCAGGGCGTCGCGGAGGCCGGTCTCGGGATGGACGAAGGCGGTCGAGGGCAGGTGCAGGCCGCCCAGCTCCATCATCATCTGGTTGGAGTTGGCCGTGCCGTAGAAGGTGCAGGTGCCCGGCGAATGGTAGGAGCCGATCTCACTTTCCAGCAGGACGGACCGGCTCACATTGCCTTGCGCATATTCGGCGCGAACGCGGGCCTTTTCGAAATTGGGAATGCCCGAAGGCATCGGCCCGGCGGGGGCGAAGACCACGGGCAGGTGGCCGAAGGCGAGGGAGCCCATGAACAGGCCGGGCACGATCTTGTCGCAGACCCCGAGGCAGATCACGGAATCGAAGGCGTCATGGGTCAGGGCCACGGCGGTGGACATGGCGATGACGTCGCGGCTGAACAGCGACAGGTCCATGCCGGGGCGGCCCTGGGTGACGCCGTCGCACATGGCGGGCGTGGCACCGGCGACCTGGGCGGTGGCGTTCACCTCGCGCACGGCGTCGCGGATGATCTGCGGGAACCGCTCGAACGGCTGATGCGCCGAGAGCATGTCGTTGTAGGCGGTGACGACGCCGACGTTCGGCTGGGTCCCGGACATGGCGTTGAGCTTGTCCTTGACCGGGGCACCCGCGAAGGCGTGGGCCCAGTTGGCGCAGCTCAGCTTGGCCCGGCCGACGCCGGAGGAGCCCGCGGCGTCCATGCGTTGAAGATAGTCGGCGCGGGTCGCCTTCGAACGTTCGACGATACGGGCGGTGACTTCGGCTACGACGGGATGGAGTCTGGACATCACGCTTTCTCCGTCCACAGAACGTCGAGGGTGACGTTGGCCGCGATGAGCGCGGCGATGGGCTGGATGGCCGGGTCACCGGTGGCCTCACGCTCGAACACGGCTCGTTTGGCGGCGCCGGTGATGGCGAGGACGACGCGGCGGGCGCCCATCAGATACGGCAGGTTGATGGTAAGCCGCTCAAGGCTGGGTGCGGTGCCGTCGCGACCATGGGGGACGCCGAGAACGGTTGGCCGGAGCACGGGTGAGAGCAGGGTCTTCAGGGTCGGGCTGTTGGGGAACATGGAACAGATATGGCCATCCTCCCCCATGCCGAGAAGCACGGCGTCCAATTTGCCGCCTTCGGCCGCCAGCGCATGGGCGGCCAGGGCGGCCGCCCGATCGACGGTCACGGCCGGATGGAACAGGGGCACGAAGCGCGCCGCGGCGGCCGGACCTGCCAGCAGGGTCTGCTTCAGCAGGGTTGCGTTGGACTCGGGCGAGGTCTCGGGGACGTAGCGTTCGTCGATCAGGGTGACGGTGACGCGGGACCAGTCGAGGTCGGCCTGCGCCATGCGGCGGTAGATCGGCGCGGGTGTCGAGCCGCCGGAACCGGCGAAGACCGCCTTGCCCGTATCGGTGAGGGCGGCGGCGAGTGCGTCAGTCAGGCGGCCGGCGCAGGCGTCCGCCCAGGCGGTGCCGTCTGCGAAGGACTCGATAGCGGGCGCGACGTCAGCCATGTCCGGTGTTCCAGGCCCGGCCGCCGCGCTCAAGCAGCAGGTCGGCGTCCGCCGGCCCCCAGGTTCCAGCGGCGTATTCCTTCGGTTTGAAGGCCGCGCCGCGCCAGGCGTCCGAGACCTCGTCGACCCATTTCCAGGCCTGTTCGGCCTCGTCGCGTCGGACGAACAGGGTGGAGTCCCCGGACAGGGCGTCGAGCAGCAGCCGTTCGTAGGCGATGCGGCGTCGCGGCGGCTTGGCATCCTTGTCGCCCTGGCCCCAGGAGAGGGACATCTGGATCGGCTGCAGCTTCATCTGCTGGTCCAGACCCGGCTTCTTGTTCATCACCGACAGGGCGATGTCCTCCTCGGGCTGGAGCTCGATGACCAGACGGTTGGCAGAGATCTCGCCCCGCGCCCCGTGGTCGAAGATGGAATGGGGGACCGGCTTGAACTGGATGGCGATCTCGGTCCGCTTCTCGGCCAGCCGCTTGCCGGTGCGCAGGAAGAAGGGGGTGCCGGCCCAGCGCCAGTTGTCGATGTCGACGCGGACGGCGACGAAGGTCTCTGTGTCGGAAGGCTGGCCGCGCTCCTCGCTGTAGGATTTCGCGGGCTTGCCCTCGCTGGTTCCAGCGACGTACTGGCCGCGCACTGTCACGCGCTCGGCCTCATGCTCCGTAATCGGACGGAGTGAGCGGATGACCTTGACCTTCTCGTTGCGGACCGAGTCCGGATCGAGGTCGGACGGCGGCTCCATGGCGACGAGGCAGAGCAGCTGGAGCATGTGGTTCTGCAGCATGTCCCGCAGGGCACCGTACTCGTCATAATAGGGCCAACGGTCGCCGACGCCGACGGTCTCGCCCACGGTGATCTGGACGTGGTCGATCGACAGGCTGTTCCACAGCGGCTCGAAGATGGTGTTGCCGAAGCGCAGGGCGATCAGGTTCTGGACCGTCTCCTTGCCGAGGTAGTGGTCGATGCGGAAAACCTGGTCCTCGGAGAAGGCATGGGCGACGGCGTCGTCGATTTCGAGGAAGGACTGGAGATCGCGGCCGACGGGCTTTTCGAGCACCACGCGGTCGGTCGCCTCGGCCAGGCCCGCGGCCTTCAGGGCCGTGACGATACGGCCGTACAGCGAGGGCGAGACGGCGAGGAAGCTGGTCACACCGCCGTCGCCGACCTTGTCCTTGAGCGGCTTCAGGCTGGCGGGGTCAGTGGCGTCGACCGGCAAATAGTCGAGCCGGGCGTCGAGCCGGGCCCAGGCGGCGTCCGACCAGGCGTCGTCGGCGTGGGCCTTGCCCTCGACCGCAGCGCGGACCTTGGCGACATATTCCTCGCGGCTCTCGTCCGAGCGGGCCGCGCCGATGATCTTCAGCCCGTCGGGCAGCAGGCCATCGTGTTCGAGGAAATAGAGTGAGGGCAGCAGCATCCGCATGGCGAGATCGCCGCCGCCGCCGAACAGCACCAGGGCCGCCATGCGCTCTCCTTCCTTCAGGTCCCTGCTGGACCGGGGTTGTGTCTGGCCGCTTCCGCGCGCTGCGCCAAGACGTCGAGGACGTCCTGAAACACCATGTGACGCGCCCGAAGCAGCACCATCAGGTGATAGACCAGATCCGCGGCCTCCGCCGCCAGTTCTGAATCCGGGCCCGCGACGCCCGCGAGGGCGGTCTCGACCCCTTCCTCGCCGACCTTCTGGGCGACGCGTTTGACGCCCTCGGCGAGCAGACGGGCGGTCCAGCTTTGGGCTGGATCGGCGGCGGCGCGCTCGGCGATGGTGGCTTCCAGCCGGGCGAGCCGACCCAGGCCCGGCGCGTCCTCCTCGCCGAAACAGCTGATGCGGTTCAGGTGGCAGGCGTTGCCGACGGGCCTGACCTTGAGGACGATCGCGTCGCCGTCGCAGTCGGGCGTGATCGAGACGACGTGCAGCCGGTCGCCCGAGGTCTCCCCCTTGCGCCAGCGCCCGCCGCGCGAGCGCGAGAAGAAGGTGGCTTCGCTGGAGGCGATCGTCTCGTCGAGGGCGGCGCGGTCCATATAGGCGAGTGTCAGTACCTGCAGGGTGGCGGCGTCCTGGACGACGACGGGGATGAGGCCGCCGGACTTGTCGAAGTCGAGGGTAGAGGGATCGATCACAGTCTCATTTCCTGTCCGGCGTCAGAGAGAAACGCCTTGAGATCGGGAATGGCCAGGGTCCCGGTGTGGAAGACGCTGGCGGCGAGGGCACCGGAGACGTCGGCCTGTTCGAACACGTCGCGGAAATGCGAGGCCGCGCCGGCACCGCCCGAGGCGACGAGGGGAATGGTCAGCAGGGCGCGGGCGGCGGCGAGCTGGGCGATGTCGTAGCCGCGGCGGACGCCGTCCTCGTCCATGCAGTTCAGGACGATCTCGCCGGCACCGAGGTTCTGGGCCTCGACGATCCAGTCGAGGGTGCGGCGGCCGGCACCGCGGCTGGCGGTCGGGTCGCCGGTGTACTGGTGCACCAGCCAGTCGTCTCCGGCGCGTTTGGAGTCGACGCCGACGACGACGCACTGGCTGCCGAGGCGGGCGGCCATTTCGGCGATCAGCTCGGGACGCTCGAGGGCGGGGGAGTTGATCGAGACCTTGTCGGCGCCGTGGTCGAGGCAGCGCGCGGCCTGATCGACCGAGCGGATGCCGCCGGCGAC
>Ga0187842_1000221_pt1 | contig 30878 bp, 29 predicted proteins | sample SpaLakP09_SKY_41_FD_134514 | JGI IMG/M metagenome (GOLD analysis project Ga0187842, IMG submission 134514) | Oligotrophic lake water microbial communities from Sparkling Lake, Wisconsin, USA - SP09_SKY_41 | ecosystem: Environmental > Aquatic > Freshwater > Lake | place: USA: Sparkling Lake... | reverse complement strand
GCACCAACAACGCGCGCATTGAGGGCATCGAGAAGAAGGTGACCTTCCGGGCGGCTTGGTCCAGTGGCCGGCGATGTCTCGTGCCGGCAGCCTGGTACCAGGAGCCCAACTGGGAGACCGGCAAGAACATCTGGTGGCAGCTCAAGCGCGCTGACGGCGAGCCTTGGATGCTGGCCGGCCTGTGGTCCGAATGGACGGACCTGACGACAGGTGAGTTGATCCCCAACTTCACCATGCTCACCACCAACTGCGATACGCATGCGCTGCTCAAGCGGCTGCACAAGTCTGACCCCGAGCTGGCACCCGACGCGCAAGACAAGCGCTCACTGATCCACGTAGAGCCCTCGAATTGGGCCCGCTGGCTGCGCGGAACCTCAGAGGAAGCCATGCAGCTCGTTGTGCCGCCGCCACTTGAAGCCTTTGACCTTGCTGATGCCGTCAGGACCGATCAGGCACTGGCGGCACTGCATCGGTGACCACGCGACACCACCACCACTGCTCGTAGTAAGTCTCGGCTGACTTGCGACCCGGGGCTGCAGCACGCTGTTTTCCGGAGAGCACGATATTGCGCCCACGCCATAGGCGCAGCTTGACCTGGCACAGGGTCTCCAACCTGAACGGCTTGATATCTGCGTACAGCGGTGCGTCGGCGAGGCCGTCGTGCGTCCACCGACGATCCACGGTCAAGATGCCCCGCACAGGTGTCAGCTGCCGCCGAGCTTCGCGCGACAGTTTGGTGCCTTGCCAATAGAGCTCGATGACCGTGACCAACATGGTGTCCGGAGGTCTGAGTTGAGCCGTACCGTCCGACCCGACGCTCGCAGCGGGCGACTTGCGGGGATGAGGGCGGCTCCGTGGTGATTCTGATCTGTGCTGGGTTCGGTCAACTGCGACGGGTCCTGCATGGACCGCGCTTGCGCAACTATCAATGAAGACCGGTCCGCACCGCGTCGGCCGCGATCTCGTCGTCCATCGGCGGCAGATGTGATGCCGCCACACCCGGCTGCGCCGCATGAGCAAGTGCTTCGACCTGGATTGGGCTGAACAGCGGATCTTCCTGGATGCGCCGACGCGCATTGCATATTGCCCGGCGGAACTGCGGTGTCCGCTCCTCGAAGACCTCAAGGTACAGCCAGTGACGCTCAGGGTAGCAGCGCCACCACCTGACGATGCTGTCGGGATCGTTCAAGTTCAGATTCATGTCCGTGCCTCCGCAAAATCGGCCCACCCATAATACTGTTTTTATGTACAGTACTCCGGCCGGGTGACCAACAGCGTGGCGTAGTCCATAGGCGTGAGGATGGACCACCGAACTCGGGCATGGCCAACCAGGGAGCCCGCAGCTACAAGTGAAGTTCGACGTGGCAGTTCAGGGGATTCAAGTGAATGCGCAACATGCCTTTGTCTCGGTGGTGCTGGGTGCATCGATCATTGGTGCGACCTTCCTCGGGGTGTCGCTCGGCCACGCCGTGCAGTTCGGCAACCTGGCCCTGTGGGGCCAACACCCGCTGTTCGCATCTGGCATGGCTTCTTTGGTCACAGTGCTCTTGGGCTGGGTGCTCGTGGTCAGCTTCCGGCGTTCGGGGGCTGGCGGGGACAATTCGGTCCCGCATCTTCATTGACTGCCACGACCGCGCTTTCGCGTGACCCACAGACTTCTTTCAGGCGGGACGGCCGAATGGAGGCACTGCGAAGCCGTCGTTGTCTTCGGGTGTCATGTGAGCTGCGTCGAGGACCTTCGATCCAGCAAAGATACATTCCAGCTTCTCGTTGATGTAGTCGGACATCACTGGATGGAGCGGAAGGGTCGGGCCGGAGTGGCGATTGCACTCGGTGAAGTCAATGCCCCGCGCATGGGCCGCCTTGCAGGCGTTGATGTATTCGTTCATCAGGCCCGCAAACTCGATGAACGGGTGGTTCTGGATGTGGACAGCCGCCTTGTAAAACTGATGCGAAGCCTGTTGCATCAGGTCGAGGGCGTGCTCGCGGTCGTCGGGAGTCATCATGGTTGCCTCCGGGCTGCTACTTCGTGATGGTGCACGAAGTATCCGAGGTCCAGGTGTCGAGTTGGCTCGGCGAATCGACCACTCGGGTGACCGTGCGCTGGCTGCGGTGGGTGAGGCGCTGCCTCAGGCCCCACGCGCCGGTCCTGAATGGGTCGCCCGCTACCGCGGCGAAGAATTCGTACTGGTGCTGCCCGAGACACCGTTGATAAGTGCAATTGAGGCAACCGAGCGAGTGCGTCAGGCGCTTGCGGAGGAAGTGCGAGCTCCGCTGGAAGACGGTCAGGCGTTGGGCGCCACCGCCAGCTTTGGCTTGGCGCAGTGGCAGCACGGTGAAAGCGTCGAGCGCCTGCTCGAGCGTGCCGATGCGCAGCTGTACGCGGCGAAACGTGCCAGCCGCTATTGCGTAATGCCGCCCATCCAAGGGTTGGGCTCAGGCGATCAGCGGCACTGCAACCTATCCGGATCAACACCACGACCCAGCGCCAGCAGCGACGCTGGGAAAGGCTTCAGAGCCTTTCCAGCTCAGGCAAACGAACGAGCAGCCGGTTTCTGCTGTCCTTTCACACTTTGATGAGTAAGTCCTCCGCGGTTTTCCCAGCAGCCAGCGCGTCCTTGAACCAATTCGGGCGCTTACCGACGCCGCTCCAAGTGCGTCCAGTTTCATCCGTGTACTTGGCTACAGACGGAGACTTCGTGGCGGGCTTAGGGGACTTGCTCGTCGCTGTGGCTCGGACCTTGCGAGTCTTAGCAGCAGGTGCGACGCCGCCAAAGAGCTCAGCCGGCGTGATCTCGTAATGGGCAACGGCTTCGCGAATGCGAGCGACGACGCCGATCTTCTCTTTGTCGCGCAGGGCCTTTGCTTGCTTCTCCAGCTTGGCAATCTGGCTCAGTACCTGCTGCAGGGATTTGGTCATTCAATACTCCGTGTCGACTTGGTGATGCCGTCTGTCGCAGCTTCTCCCTGTAGGACACTTTAGCCGTGTCGTGCATGCGCATGCCCAGGTTGAAGCACATGTCGGACACTAGGGTTTTCGCAACCGCGTCCATGAAACTGATTTCGCTAACCGCGACGCTCCTAGTCGCTCTGACTGGCTCATCGACCGTACATGCCTGGGGCGCCGATGGCCATCGCTTGAATGCCGAACTCGCCCACAGCCAACTGACGCCCGCAGCACAGTCCGCCATCACCCGTTTGCTGGCTGCCGAGCCCGGTTCCACCCTGACATCCGTCTCCACCTGGGCTGATGAGGTCCGCTCACCGAGTACGGCAGCCTGGCACTACGTCAATCCATCGCCGGGAGACTGTTCCTACGACCGCTCGCGAGACTGCGACGATGACCAGTGCGTAGTCGAAGCGCTCAATAGGCAGGTGGCTGTTCTGAAGTCCAGGGCCCCAGATGCCGAGCGCCTCACGGCGCTGAAGTGGGTGATCCATCTCGTTGGCGACCTCCACCAACCATTGCATGCCGGATTTAGGGGCGACAAGGGCGGCAACTTATCCCAGGTGCAAGCGTTCGGGCGTGGCACCAACCTCCACTCACTGTGGGACGGAGGCTTGATCCGCAACCGCTTGGGCGGTTTAGATGCCTTGCGCGCCAGCGCTACGACTGTCGGCGTCGCGACGCCCCTGCCTCCTGAGGCTTCCGCGTGGGCTACCGAGTCCTGCAAAGTCGTTCTGAGCTCCGGCTTTTATCCCGACGGTCGCTTCATCGAACAGAGCTATATCGACCGGTGGGACGCTGTGCTGGTCGCGAGGCTCAAGAGTGCAGCCTACCGTTTGGCAGCCACGCTCAACGACAGCATGCGTTGAACTGGCGCTCGCCAGGCGACATAGGAGAAGCGCAACTACTGCTTGAACGGCCGTCGCGGCCCGGCGGCGGCAGTTCTGCGGTTTTGCCCTTGTGACGGCGTCGGATTGTGCGGGGACCCGCTTTGCAGCGTTCTCTGTCGGTCGCCGTCGCGCATCGTGTGACCGGTGACGCGCACATTCCGGGATAGGAGCGCGATGGACGGAGTCTTGAGCGACCGGTCTGTGGGCTTGACCTGTCGGGCATGGCACCTCACGCAGTCAGAGCCGACCTCGGCGCCAGTGGACTCCTGCTTCCTGCGTCCCTGAACGACAAGATTGAGGTTCGCCTAATCAGTTGGGTGGGCAACGAACGTCTTGATCTGCCAAAACGCGCGTACTCCTTTTCCACCGGCATCGCACGTCAGCTCGACCGTGGCGTGCATGACGCCAAGCATTGGCAAGGGTAGCTCAGTTTCCTGACCGCGATTCTCGACCTCCGGCGAATTTAGGCTTGAGAGTGGTCTCAGTGCTTCACGCACGACGTCATTCAGGGCGTTCGTGCGGAGGCGTTCAAAGAGGCGCTCAAGGGCATGCTGGCTGACGTTGGCCAGCAGCGCACCTGCGCCACGGCCGAGGCGGGCAGTACCCTTCTCGTCATAGTCGACGGTGAACACCTTGATCCCTGGCAGCGTCTTGCGTCCTGGCGCGTACGTGTCGATCTCCGCTTGAGGAACCGCGGTGTCCAAGTGCCATACCCGTATTCCCGTCTTGAAGCCAGGACCAATGCGTGTACGTTCCTCGCGAAGGAATAGCGGGGACTGGCGCATTGTCGCGAGTTTCCGCAGCGCATCAGCGTCGTCGCGATCCGCATCGAGCGTCACCACTGCCTGGCGTGCGAGCCGCTTGGCGTACCGTTGGTCGACCCACGAGGAGGTATTGCTGCGCTTCTTTTCCGGTGGCGTCATGGCACTGGTGTTTCCTGCAGGGTGTCCATAGAAGTAGCCGCTGCGTCCAACAAGATCAGCGCATTGATCCGGCACCAGGCGCCTGCGCGAGCATCTCGCTCATTCGGCGCAAGAAGAGCTTGCTTCACGCTGTTCATCGTTCGTGGTGTCAGCTCGGGTGATCCACTTTGAAATGGCCGGCAGTTCTCACCAGCGCGAAGTACTCAATTAGTCCAGATGAATCGTGTATGCGCGGGTTGTGAGCCTGCTGCGCGTCATGTGCCAGTTCTCGGTCAACCAGTGCCGAGAAACCGCGGGACTCAACGCTCAGCCTCGAATCGAGCTCCGAGAGACTCAGCTTTGCCTTGGAACAGTACGCGGCGCCCAGATCCCTGAGGGACACGGGCTGTTCGTTGGCGCTGCCCCGATGCGCTGACGCTTGGAAGTGTTTCCGGCGCACTCCGTCGAAACCCAGCGGCTTCCAGACCTCGTCCCCGCTGCTTCCTGCGCGTGCGAGCTCTTCAACTTCACGGAAGGCAACTCGATGGGAGTGCCACAGTCCACAGACTATCGCAAGCCAAGCCGCGTGGATGGTGCGCGGTTCGGCGACCCCGAGGGCAGCCGCCTCCATGATCTCCAGCACCTGGCCTTGCGAGCGCAGGTCAAGCCGTAGTCCATCAAAGATCCAAGCGAGGACGCCCGTTTTGCCGTTGCCGTAGCCATCCTTTAAGAAATCGCTGCGAGGTAACGCCCACTTGCAGCGCTGTTGGTTGGAAAAAATCGGCCGCTCTTTCAGCATGACATCGAGCATGCGGGACCCCGTCGCCGTTGGCAGCGCGTAGATCGCGTCAAAGAATCGCTGCAGGTACGTGCGCGCGTCGAAGCCCTCACCGTACACAGCCTTCACGGTGTGGGCAAGCTGCTCCATGTTGGTCGCGATGACGACGCACACACCCGGCACGCCGAAGATGTGCTTCACCGCCTCCAGCAGGCCTACGGCGAAACTTGGCTTGCAGCGGTCCAGCTCGTCGATGACGACGAACAGCGGCCCGGAATAGCCCTCGCGAGAGCCAAGCACCTCTAGTACGGTGCCAAGCTCCTCCTTGAAGTCCTCGATGGACTGCTTGCGCTTGCCGTGCTCGCTCATCTGCACCTTGAACAACTTGTCCAGGACGGCATCGGTCTGTTTGGATGACACGTAGTCTTCCAGCTTGACGGCCTCGCGGCTCGCAGCTGACGCAGCCGAGGCGGAGGTCGAGTCATCGGGCGAAATCGCCTCGGCGACCTCAGACAGGTCCACACCGGAAACCTTCTTGAGCACACTCTTGACGACTAGCCCGGTCACCGGCAACGCCAGTTTTCGCACGCTCTTCGTCGCTGCGGTCAGTGCCTTGGAGGCTTTGGCCTTGGCGGCAGGTGCGAGGCCGCCTTCTTTGACCGCGAGCTGGAGTTCTGACCTGAGCTCGCTCATGAACGCCACGAGTGGATCTGCGGCGTAGTCGGCCGCCCAGGCATCGAATGTGACGACCGTGTGGCCGGGAACCTCGTCGCTGGAGGCGCGCAGATCCTGGGACCAGCGTTGGATGAAAAATGTCTTTCCGCTTCCCCAGCTCGCGTCCAACGCCATTGTGAACGGCCTGATCTTGGGAATCGCGCCCGCTCCGAGCACCTTGCCACGCAGATAGCCCGTCAGGTACGTCGCGTAGGCCATCCGGTCGAACGCATCGTCGCGCCAGTGATCGCCGATCTCCTCAAACACTTCTCCCATGTCGTTCCTCTTGTTGTTGACCCTCAACGGCCATTCTCGGCCTCGCGTGCGTAAGCGCATGGCGAAGTCAAATTGACGTCGGTCAGTTAGCCCAGCGACCACGGATGGCTTTGGGCAGTCTGGTGAAATCCCATCGGGTGAACCCGCTCGGCCGGCTGAAGCCGACGTCCGGACAGTGAGAGGCTGCTCTGCAGCGGTTGACGTCATCGGCGATCAGCCGCCGAGTTCACCCTCCCTGGTATGAAGCAGGCGCCGGTGCACCTGGCCAGCTGACGGGTTCAACGACCGATGTCGAGGGTGCTGCGGTCGTCCTGCCTGGCTGCCCGCAGCAGTCGTCATCGAGTGTCTGCTGCTTGAAGCGTTGGAATGGCGCTCCCGACCCGGAGCCGCCGATGGTCGCGCCGTATCGGGCGCCGTAAACCTGCCACTCGGCTTTACGGGCAGCTGAAGGCAAGTCACGACGCTTGCGCGACGTTCAGCCGCAACAGATTCGACGCTGAAAAGCTAACGTTCCCGCCGCCCGGCCGCGATCTCTTGGTTTTATCCTGTGGGATCCGCGAAACCCGGGGCGACTCATTTCCGTGAAGAACTACCATTTGCAAGCGAGTCGCGCCACCCTAGACGGGCTCCTCTACTTGCCCGTGTCGAGTGCCAAGTAAATGCCATCGGCGGACGTGGAAACCCTCAGGCCGGGCCATGCAGTCGCGACGTCTTGAAAAGCATTGAACAAAGCCTTCCTCTGCCCACTCATTATGCTGTGCTCGCTGCAGAAGTCACTTAACAGACGCTCCCAATGAAATAGTCTGGAGGACAACTTGTCCGCATTCTGCCGCGATAACCAGAAGTACGCATCGAGCGCCAAAGTGCGCGATCTCAAAGCGGCGACAAGTGCTCCATCCACCGGGATCGCATTGTTCAGCGCCTCGTCGTAGAACCAATCGGACAACCGAAGCCAACGCTGATCAGACTTCGGACCTTCCCAGATGAAGCCTTCGATTACAACACCATCAAACACTGCCGGCGAAACTAAAGTGCCTGCACCGACTCGCGACGCGAAGCGCGTACGACCCAGTGCGGCGACTTGCTGAAAGAAATTGGTCCGACTGCCAATCGCCCCTCCTGAATTCATGTTGAGGCCCACCTGCTCCATCACCTCATAGGCTGTGTCCATCCGTATCATTGGAGAGCTCGATTGCCTCGCCATGGTGGTAAGCCATATCAGCACCAGCCGAAGTGTTCTTCCCTTGGGCAGGCAGGCATTGAGGTCAGCCCCGAGTTGCCCGTCTCCTGGATCGGTCGAGGCAGCAAGGCAGTGAAAGTGCCACTCTTTGTCCGGAGTCTTTTTGCTCCAACTCCTGACGCGCTTTGTATTTCTGACAGGAAACGCGCACTCGGAAAATATCTCCGGGAAGTACAACTTCGGCTCATCTGCGCGCGAATCTTTAGCCCTGGCGTGCGCATCCACTAGCTCCTCTACCACTGAGGACATCTCCGACTCGAGCGCCTCCTGGATTGCCGGGAAGAGCTCGGGGCATAACTGGGAACGGATGCTTAGTCGAGCCTCGGCCCCAGCGTGCCACCCGGCGCTTCTTAGGAAGCCACCAAACGACTTTGGCCAACTCTTGAAGGCTCGCTCCGCATCAAAAACGTCGTCGATGGTCAGGAAGAGCCGCCTCTCGCTGTTTAGCAAGGTGTAGCCTCTAGAGCTCAAATGGTTCATATAGCGCAGGGTGGTCACCACCCGCATCTCCCGGTTCAGGCGGCTTTCGCGCGCCCGGCCAGGAGCGAGCACCCAGTCGATTGCTGGCGCCCACACAGGGATGTACGGGCTGCGCATTTCAGCAACTTCCGCTCCGCACTGGCAAACACCCGGGCGCGGCATCTCCAAATGGTCAAAGACGTGGTCGCACACCTGACAGCGATCAATCAACAGGCAGTGGTGCACCGCGCATTTGTATGACGCCGGGTAATCCCATTCCACTGGATGGACCCACTTCTTGGACCATGCCACGCAGAAGGTGCAGAACCTCGTCCTGCAGCGCTCGCCGCTCACCTGAATGGCTGGTGCCTTTGAGAAGGCGGACGCGTGGTCGCTGGACAGCTCTTCGCTCCTCCAGAGCCAGGACGCAAGCCTGTGCCGCGGCTTGCCAGCTAGCTCCAGGGCACTGCATCGCAGCACCTTCCCAAGTCCGCGCATACCGAACAAGCAATTCTCATCCGCGTAGTGCACCAGGTAGCCGGCAACCGAGTTACCGGCTTCAAATCTGGGACGGAACATGAACCTCACTGCCATGTCTGACCTTCTAGATATTGAATAGCCGCCGCGAACGCAGCAGTTGATCGCTGAACATTCAGCTGCCGGCATAGAGCATTGAAGAGTCGCGTTGCCGAACGCGCGACGTCACAACTACCCCGAACACCGTTTCGGTCAGGGTGATCCGGCCAGAGCTCCACGGCCAGGAACGCTGATTTCTCTGTCGCCGTCAGCACCAATGCATGCAGACGCTGCGCTGCGCCTGACAACAGAGCAATCGACGCCAGCGACGATCGACATTCGGCCAAGCTTTGCAACGCTGAGACGGCGACGGGAACCTGAAGCAACACTGCGGCCCCTACCACCGCAACGTCGCGCAAAGCGGTGAACAGGCTGCTGCGCCGGCGATGGCGCGCAGCAGCGTGCGTCGCGAGTGCGCCGATCAACCGATCCAAGTCGCCCAAGGAAGCGCGGACTGAGGGTCGGAACCGCCGAGCCACGGCCTCGCACCAATCGCTGCCCACTGCTGCCGCCAGGTTCTGCTTGGTGGGTTCTATGCCTGCCAAGGCCAGTTGCCTCTCCGCTGCATCGACTAACTCGTCTGGCACGCGATAAGGCTTGCGCCTGCAGCGCTGGTCGACCTCCTCTAGCAACCAGGGTGGGGCAGGCGTAGCTGCGTCGCTGAAGTGCTGGACTGACAAGCGACAGGCTTCGCAGAAGGCGAGAAAGTTCGTGGGCCAATCCGCCAGGACGCCGACGGCGCTTGTTACGACCTCGGATCGCAATTCGATCGGTAGGTACTCAACACGACCCATGCTTGTGGCGAGTCCTTTCTCAGCAAGCCCCGACCATCGAGACTCCGACCCGACAATCGCGCTGGCCACGCGACGTCTGAGGAACAGGTTGGAGACAGTCGCCAGTGCGTCAAAGTACTCCCTCGCTGGGACCACATCACAACCACTCAGAGGTGCGTGTCCTGCGTCCAGCACATGCCGGAGCGTCACGGTGGTGTGGATGATGGAATCACCCGGAAGTGTCGACGCCTCCGAGAGGCGAAAGCCGCACCTCGGACAATCACCAAGAGATGCTTGTGCCTCCTCGAATAGCGCGGGCGTGGTCGAGCAGCTAGGCCAGACCAGCAGTCCGCAATGTGTGCATGACTCAAGGAGCATGCACCCATGAAGGACGCAAGCACACTCGAAGGCCAATCGCCAGTGCTTGCGAAAGTAGGGCCTCTCTCCCTGCGCAAGGCAGATAGGGCAGTACGCCGGCCCATACGGCACTTTCGATCGGCTGTATCTGAGCGGGACGAGCCACCTTGTTCGCCCACCTGCGTCAGCGCCCAACGACTTCGAGAAGGACGCAAGACTCATGCCGCTCACCATCTCTGCATTCCTTCCGAATCGCTCGGCCAGCCAACAATGCAGCTTGGAACTCCCAACGTCAGGGTCAGATCTGCGCAGTTCCGGCCCGCTTGGAAAAAGGCGGTAACCGTTCTCCTGGGCCGCGTGCTGGCGCCACGACGACAACGACTCGTCGGGCAGAGGGTCAGGCCTAAACAGATACATGCCCGCCCCTCACTGTCACGGATTTTCCGAGCGCCAGGTCTTCGAAGATTTCCCCGGGACCGGTCAGCAAATGGAGCTTGAAGTCCTCGGAGAAAGGATTGCTCCCGTCCGCCACCGTGCCGTGCGTGTCGATGAACGCGTCATAGAAGTCCCGCGTCTCGATCCTCTCGCGACTATCCTGCACGACGCGCGTGAACGCTTGAGTGACAAGTTCGATGAGGTAGTCAAAGTTGCCACGCGAGGCGATAAACAGCTGACCTCGGATAGGCTTCAAATGAATGGTGCTGTCTTCCATGAGAGGCAATACGTCGTTGATCTGCTCCAACAGCTTGAGCCATTCCTTTTTGCCTTCCTCCGTTTTGCACTCGAACGGCTCCATCTCCACTTCCGTCATCTGTCGCCGTCGAAGCTGCGTATTGAAGACACGCACCGACTTGGCGTCCTCCGTACCCAGCGTCAGGAGCAACAGAGGCACATCGTCAACGAGGTCCCTGAACCAGTTCCCGACGGTGCGTACGGTCGACCGAGCGCGTTCCGGGATATCGTGGAAGTTGTCGACGGCAAGGATCTTCACGTCGCATTTGCGAAGCAGGTCTCTTAGTCTGTCCTGCCGTACCTTGAGCTTCCCTTCGGAGGGATCGGGATCTCCGACTGCGTCAAGCGCCATGGTCAACAGCTGCGATGGCGAGAACAACTTCGGCAACTTCATCAGGACAAAAGGCGCACGGGTCCTGCCGTTCTGGTCCTCCCGGGGGTAGAGCTTCGCCAGATGTTCAAGGAGCGTGGATTTGCCGCCGCCACTCTCGCACAGCACCGAGATGCCTCGAGATTTGGCATGAATGTCGATATACACAAGCCGTCGGCGAACGGTCTCCAGAATCCTGTCGCGAGCCTTCGTGCGGAACCAGACGCCTTTGAAGAAGGCCGCCCTCTCGTCCAGGGTTACGCCGCGCCAGCGGCCACGGTCAGGCGCACCTGTCATGCGGCCTCCGGTTCAAGCTCGTACTCATCGAGCTCGGCGATCATTCGCTCGACATCGGTCATCACGATCACCTTGCCGGTCTTCTGCTTGGCTGCAGCGTCGCCGGGTACGCCAGCGTCCTGTGAGGGCGTGCTGGACGGTTGCTTGCCTTGCTCGCTCTCCTGATCCATGCGATATCCCCGCCGGCGCTCGACCATCTTCTTGGACTTCAAGAGCTGCTGCACATCCACCTTCAACTGCTCGCGCGCCGCCACCATGTCGAGGAGACTTGGGTTGTGCCGCCTGTTCTCTCGACAACGCTTGAGGATCAACTGTTGCTGGTAGTTGGTCAGGCCCACGATGTAGTCGAGCGGCTCAATGCACTCTGCGACGAGGAAGACTTTGAGCCGCGGGTTGAAGACGTAGATGCTTGACAGGTCGTAGGGATGGATGCGGTACTGAACTTCAGCGTCAGCACCCAGTCGCTTTCGGAGGTCGGAAAGGCCAAGAGACTGGTACCGCAGCCCGAGCCGCAGCAGCCCGTCGGAAGCACGAAACCTCAGCGTTCCGCGCAACGTACCGATCAGCCGGTATCCCGGCGTGTCGAGCGGCATGAGAGGTGAACGCCCCTGGAAGTAGGTGTCCCATCGCTGCTTGGTGGACAACCCGTCCTCGCGCGGCTTGTTGGCGTGGTCGTCGGACACCCACCGGTAGAACATCTGGGCAAAGAGACTCAGCCCGCAAGTGGCAGAAGCGACGCCCGCCTTCAGGCCCTCAACGTCCCACTTCTTGCCACGATTTCCAAGAAGGAACGGCGTGAAGTCCTCCTTGACTTGACCGTTGAACCGCTCAATGAACTGCTTGTTAGTCGGCTTGAACGGTTGAGACCATGCAGGAATTGCTCCAGCGTCAGCGATGCATCCCTCGATGTACTGGTCGCCGTGGTTGTACAGCGCGTTGTCCATCTCGATGGTGCCAATGGCGCCGTGGGCATACAGCGCCTGCTTGCACAACGCGTACTGCGGCAATGACATGTCCGCACGCTGGATTGCACTGTTCACTGCGGAGATGGCCGACCATGCATCTCGCGGCCGGTGACTGAGCTCTGCGCCGAGGAAGCTCTCCGTGGCTTCGTCGACGCCGCTGGTCAGATAAGCCCTCCCCCACGGCAGACCGTTGCGCTCATCCACCAGATAGACACCAAAGTCGATGTCGTCGAACTGTGCGCACAGCAATGGAATCTGTGCGTTCATGCGTGCGCCGGCAGTCCTGAACCGCTTGTCGGCCTGCCGCTTGCCCTGGTTCCGTACGGCAACGTCGTAGGCGGTGAAGAAGCCATGGAACCTGCGATTAATGGTTGCCTTCGACAACGGCTCGATCGGCGTGGCGCCTTCCACGCGGTTGGCGATCGTCACGTCCAGCACGTGGGCGTTCTCGATGTCCACGACTCGCAGCGGTCCCGACTCACTCTTCGATTGCTTCAGGCGTACTCCAAGCAACCTTTCCGGCTCAGCCGCTGTCCGAGACACGCCCGGTCCACCGCGGCGATGAAAAGACGGAAACACTGTCCTCGCGTCTCCCGCATTGCGCTCCATGCCTCGCCAGTGGTCATGGATGGTTCGCGCCGTGAATTGCTCCGTGTCCAACGGAAGGGTCGGCTTGAGCTGCAGCATGCGAATCGCCAGCTCGTCCTGGTCTACGGGCAGCTCGATGCCAAGCTGCTTCAGGCCATTGATCCAGCGTAGCAAGGACAGGCCTCGATTCGATGTCGCCTCCGAGCGCATGGCCACCGGGATGCGTTCAATGGCGTCCTGTTCTTCCGCCGTCAACTCAACGACCTCGAACTCTCCGTCAGCGTTCACGCGCGCGCCCAACGTGAGCGCTTCGAGCGGTACACAACCAATCCAGCGCAGTTCGCCGGTTTGAAGATGCGCGAGGACAGCGCCTCGCTCGTCGAGCGACTGGACGATGCATTTTGTGGGGCCGACGACGAGCGTGGCGCCCTGTCCAATGAGGGAGTGGCGGAACTGCGTCATGACCGCTCTCCCCTCGGGACCGACCGCGGTGTCCAGGGCGTCAACGAGTTCCACCAGCGCTCGGCTGTCGGCTTCGCGCCGAACAGCTCCTGGTATGGGCTCGGGTCCACGGCCGGCGACACGATGGTGTGCACTGCCTCCTTCTCTCGCAGGTTGAAGAACGCCTGGCCACTCGCCACCAGGACCCGGACCGCTTCCAGCGGGATGCCTTGTTGCGCGAGATCTCCGACAGCAACCGGACCGGCCTCGAGGGCTGAAATGACGCGCTTGATCTCCTCAGGCAGGACCGCCGACGCTTTGGCCAACGCTATGTTGCGGACGTTGGTCCACAAGGGGTCGCCGAGATGGTCCTTGTCGTTGAGCAGCGCGTAGCTGACCGCCCCTCTTTCGAGGACATCAGCAATCTGCTTGCACTTCGCTTCCGTCTCGAGGGTGAGGTGGCGCTTTGACTTAGCCTCGCCGACCTGAAGGCCGCCAGACACCCACTCGAAGATCAGGTCGGGAACTGCTTCGACCCCATGGTCCGCCTCCGTCAGTTTGAACGGCTGTTCCTTGAACCACTTGACGAGGCCCATGCCGAGCATTAGGTCGACGAGCAATACCAAGGTCAGCTCGTTGCCGCCTTCGGCGACCGCTGCCTTGCCTGAACAAGGGAGGCGTTGAGGTGCGAATCGCTGCGTGGGTCGACTGCGGCCCAGTGGATTTCTCGCCAAAGGTGAGGTGCGGACGAAGTCAACCCATGCTTTGGAGCCAATTTCATATATAGGCTGGGCCATACAGCTATCCCTTCAAGCGCCATCTCGCATGGCGCAACCTGGCCGAGAGAATCGTCCAGGCAGTTTTTCTTCCTGCCGAGTGAAAACTCAGCATCCGATGGATGGGAAATTCGGGTGAAGAGGCCTTGACTCGGCCGAAGGGAGGGGTAATCTAGCGGTGTGTTTGGTTCGGCATGGGTATGCCGTCCCCCTCGGCCTGACCCCAGCCGTTCCCGCGGCTGGGGTCGCCTCTTTCTCAGGTCAGCGGGTCACAGTTCGAACCTCCTGTGATGGATCCAGGACCACGTCGAGCACTTTCAACTGGTGGTCGCTCAAGCGATCCAGTGAAGCAAGCAGCTTCTCAAGCACCTCGATAGCTTGGTCGGACGCGCCACCCAGTTCGAGCTGGGCACGCCGTCGGGCCGCCTCGGCGGCGCGGGTCATCAGGACCAATTCCTCGTCCGAGAGATGCAGCGCGATAGCGAGGCGATCCACGACGGTCTGGGGAGGTGCGGGCTTCTTACCTACTTCCATCTGCTGCAAGTAACTGATCGACAGTCCAGCGTTGATCGCCACGGTCTTCAGACGCAGGCGGAGCGCACAGCGCCGATCACGTAGCAGGTACGCGAACGATGATGGAAACTTCATATCCACCCGATGTCCTCGCTCCGTGATCTGCTTGACTGCCTCGATCTTGAATTCTTCAGGGTAAGGTTGCTTCGCTGTCATGGCACCTCCTCAGGGCCTCAGTTTGAGGCTCAATGGTGTCTACTGAACCCGGGCGATTCAATTGACAAACCTGCGCGGCGCGATTGACTTCAGCCCAAGTCCACGCTCACGTCGAAACTCACGCAAGCTCCGGCCGAAAGACAACGCTTCGTTTTTTCCACTTCAGCAGTGGACCTTCGAAACAGTGCTTTGTCATCTCCGTTTTTTAACGAGTTCAAACATCCGAAGTTAGAACATTCCTACTTGATGCGCGTTGCAGAAAGAGTATTGCGTCACAAGGGCTTTTGTCAGCTCTTAGGAACTCACACAATACGAACTTCATCCGACTGCCGCTCGGCAGCATTTGCAGAAGACTGAAGTTCCACATGCAAGAAAGCTTTATTCGCAACGAGCTAGTTGACAGCGAGAGACGGGGTGGTCGACGCAAGAAAACAGCCGCTTATGCGCTTAGGTGCAAGGCGTACTACTTCGCGATCGAAGCCAGCCTGCACAAGGCATCGGGCAATAAACCTTCGCCCGCTGACATCAACCGGATCTTTGGAGGCGCACCAGATAGCAAGAACTGGTACTCCTATCGTGCAGGAAAGGCGATGCCTGAGGGCGGCTCATACAAGCGATGTGCTCCTTGCCTTAGACAGGCTATCGATACACGGATTCCATCGGCACCAATCTGGCGCGATCACGGCTTGTTCAGAACGGCCGATCCGGTGTACATGGATGAGCGAGAAGTCCATCGAACCATGTATGCACTTTCCAGTGATGTCTCCAGAGAGTTCTTCGCCGAGTTGTCGGGCGGGGTAAAGCGGCTTTACCGGAAGCCGGACCTAGAGGCTGGCCACCTCATTGCTTGCCGGTCCATTGATGCGCTTGCAGCTGCCATCTGCTTGTTTCGCGAGTCGTTGCTCAGGGACAATCATGACTCAGAGGGACGCTCCCTAAGGGCCATTCAAATGCTGCTGCCCCTCATCGATTCCCACGACGTTCTTGGGCGCTTTGCAGGAGACCTGAAGAGCTTTATTGGTCAAGCGCTGCCGATCATCTATCGGTTTCGCTCTGGCGTTTATGTCGACGGTCTCGTGTGAAAGCGATCAGCCCGCCCTGAGAGATCCTTCTGTGAAGCCCTGCGATTGGGCGACATAGTCGAACGTGCCTGGCTTCATCGCTTTGCGCTCGTTTCTCGAGGCCCACGATTCTTATTTGCGGCGTAATTGTGAACCTAGGCCGGTCCAACTATGAATCTGCCCACCGGGCGAGATTTCATTGGCCCAGCATGGGGTCTTGTTTTTGGACGAGCTGCCCGAGTTCCCGCGTGCTGCCTTGGAAGCCCTGCGCGAGCCGCTGGAGACCGGCCGCATCCTCATCTCGCGCGCGGCGCGCCAGGCCGAGTTCCCGGCGCGCTTCCAACTGGTCGCCGCGATGAACCCCTGCCCCTGCGGCCACCTGGGCAATCCGCTGAAAGCCTGTCGCTGCTCGCCCGACCAGATCGCGCGTTACCAGGGTCGGCTCAGCGGGCCTTTCCTCGACCGCATCGACCTGCTCATCGAAGTCACCGTCATCCCGCCGAGCCAGCTGCAAGACCTGGCCCCGGGCGAGGCCAGCGCAGTGGTCGCCGAGCGCGTCACGGCGGCGCGCGAGCGGGCGCTGGCGCGACAGGGCGTGGCGAACGCGCTGCTGCAGGCGCAAGACCTGGCCACGCACGCCGTGCTGGAGCCCGCCGCCAAGGCGCTGCTGGAGCGCTCGGCCGAGAAGCTAGGCTGGTCGGCGCGCAGCTTCCACCGCGTGCTGCGCGTGGCCCGCACCGTGGCCGACCTCGCCGGCTCGGCGGACATCGCGACCGCCCACGTGGCCGAAGCCATTCAACTACGCCGCGCGCTGCCCGGCCAAACCGCATGAGGACTTTGCAGCTGTGCCTGCTGATGGCAGGCCTCATCGCGATGCCGGCCTGTGCGGCACCGACCCGCCCGTGGACGTCGGAAGAGATCGCACAGATCGACCGCCTGCCGCTCACCGGCCCCAAGCTCGACGCCAGTCGGGAGACCGTCGTGGTCAGCAGCGACGACGACCGCACCGCCTCCCGTCTAGCCGCTCGGCCGGAACTGGGTTCAAGGGGCGCGCAGCTGATGCACTGGGCACTGTGCCGCGCCGAGATGGTTGCCCTGGCCCGCGCCCGCGAGGCGCTGCCGCGGCTGAATGCGGCGGGGACGATGGTCTATTCCAAGGTGGACTTTGACGTGCTGGACGTCATCAAACGCCCGTCGGACGGGAGCCACACCGACTGGCTGCCCGTCCTGCGCAGGGGCGGCACACTGGTGTCGGCTGAGCAACGTCTGCACGTGCACGACGAACCCTCCTTCATCGAGGGGCAGGATTACCTGCTGTTGCTGTCCCGCCCCGAACCCCGGGACCCGCTGCTTCGGGCGAGCCACCAGCAATTGCCCGTCCGCGCCGGCCTGATGAAGCCGTGGTTCCACCTAGAAGGCAGTGTGGCCTACGCCAGTGTGCGCGCCGAGATCACGCGGCTGCTGAGCTTCGGCTGCCCCTGAAGCCGTTCCCGGTCCGCCGCAACTCGTCGCTGGCACGCAAGCCGGGAGTGGTTGCTGCGCCCGAAGCGGCACGGGTTGCGGGCTCACGGCGGCTGAGCCATTCGGTCCTTAGAAGTAGTGATGGCGAGGCAGCAACCCCGCCAGATACTCGTTCGCCGCGAACACCCCCGACCCGCCAAGCCAGCCCCAAGGAGCCTGCCCATGACCACAGCCACCACGGTCGACAAGAACCAGCGCACCACCGGCATCGCCGTCGCCGCCGGCCTGCTGCTGCTGGTGTTCGGCTTTTCCGCCGTGCTGTCCCTGTCGACCCAGACCGCGCGCTCCAACCCGATCTGGTTCATCGGCATGCTGATCATCTTTGCCTCGTCGCTGGCATTGATCGCCGTCGTGTTCCGCTGGCTGGGGCTGGCGGCACCGGCCGAAGCCTTCGGGCTGCCGGCCGGCTCCATCCGCACGTTGCTGGCCGCTGGTGTCATGGTGCTGTTCGCCGTCTTCGGCCTGCAGACCCTGGTCGTCAAGGCCGGGCTGGGCGAGAAATCGCTGGGCGATGCCGCCTTTGTCGGCACGACCGCCGAGTTGCAGGCCGAGACCGAGCGCTACCGCAAGCTAGGCATCGCGGCGGTCGTCGACAGCATGGACAAGGACGGCGCCAAGCTGAAGCTGTACCGCATCGAGCCGCCCAAACCGGCCGAGACCATCGACATGGAGAAGCAGATCATCACGGCGCTGGTCACGCTGGTCACGTCGGTCGTCAGCTTCTACTTCGGCAGCCGCACGGCCGAGACATCGCGCGACGGCGCGGGGGCGGCCAAGCTGCCCGAGTCCACCACCGAAGAGGTCAAGCGCATCGACACCCAGCTCGACGAGCTGCGCAAGCGCATCACCGCGCTGCACGCCGACCATGCCACGCCGGGCAACGAGGCCGCGCTGGCGTCCGGCCTCAGCCAGGCCGACACCGACCTGAAGGCGGCCGAGCAAGCGCGGGCAAAGCTGGCGGCAGTCATCAAGGATCTGGGCTCGGGCGGCAACACGGCCGAAGCGGCCAGCACGGCGGCGGCCCGCCTGACAGCGTCGCTGGTGACGCTGGCCCAGACCGTGGCGCAAGCCGAAGCACTCGTCGCGAAAGGTTGATCATGCCCATCACCTATGAAGTGACCGCCACCGCGCTGAACCTGCGCGCGGCCCCGAACACCGGCGCCAGCGTGCTGGCCGTGCTGCGGCGCGGTCAGAACTGCGTGGCCAGCGGCAGCGCTGCCGGCGGGTGGCTACCGGTGTCCTATCTGCAGCAGTCGGGTCATGTGTGGGCCGACTATGTGCGGCCCGTGGACGGCATCAGCGTGCCGCCACCCGCGCCGGCGCCCGTTGCACCCCCTGCAGTGGCAGCGGGAGGCAGCTGGGTGGCACTGCCGTCCAACCCGCAGACCCGGCTGAACGACCTGGCCCAACTACACCCCAAGTTCCGCGAGGCCATCGTCAACCTGCTGGCCAAGTGCGCTGCGGAGGGTCGGCCGTTCCGGCTGTTCGAGGCCTTCCGCACCCCCGAGCGCCAACAGTGGCTGTACGAGCAGGGCCGCACGCGGCCGGGCGGCATCGTCACCAAGGCCAGGCCCTGGCAGTCGTTCCACCAGTTCGGCCTGGGGGCAGACCTGGTGTTGTTCGTCAACGGGCAATGGACCTGGAGCGGCGACGGCGTTTTGGGCGAACACTGGAAGCGCCTGCCCAAGTTGGCCGCCGAAGTGGGGCTGCGCTCCCTGTCATGGGAGGCCCCGCACGTGGAGTGGCCGGTCGAGCTTGGCAACGCCGTCGGCGCCGATCTGATGGGCAGCGCGGACGAAACGTGGATAGACACGCTGTCCAGCGCCTCGGCGCGCTGGCGCGCCTCGGGCCAAAGCGGCGGGCCGGACCTGCAGCCGGCGCAGCGGCCAGAACTCTAATCCAGGAGGCTGTCGGGCCTTGGCTCGGGCCGAGCGCCGGGCCGCTCCGACGCCGGCCCGTCTGGCGAAGTGCTTGCGGCTCAATGCCGGAAGCATCGCCGTCCCCTCGGGGGCTGAGGCCGGACACATGACGCCCAGTGGGCGTCATGTGCCTGCCGAAGGGCTGCGGCACTGCCGCAGCGCGGTCTGCAAGACCGACTGTGCTGGCCCGCGTGCAGCGGCGCAAGCCCAGGCGAGGGGCTCCAATCTCAGCGGCGCTCGAAGCCGTTGTCGGTCAGGCGCAGTTCATCGCCCACACGCAAGCCTGGGTCGGCGCTGCGCTCGAACCGGCGCAGCCGGCCGTCGCCCTCACGGGCCTCGATGATCCAGACCGCCGTGCTGCGCTGGCGCTTCTCGATCTCGCGGCCGGCATAGCCGCCGGCCACGGCGCCGCCGACGGTGGCGATCTTCTTGCCCGTGCCGCCACCTACCTGGTTGCCCAGCAGGCCGCCGATGACCGCGCCGCCGACGGTGCCCAATGCCGTGGCTTCACCCTCGCGGACTTCGGTACGCACGGCCGTCACGCGCGCGCAGCCGTTGCAGAGCTGGCTCTGCGTGCGCACAGGCTCGGTGGGCGCCGCGCGGCGCGGTTCGGTCTGGGCCACCTTGGCTGCAGGCGCCGGCGTGACCTCAGCAATGGGCGTCGCGACCGGCTCGGTCTGCGAGCGGCCGACCGCATAGGCGCCGCCAAGCAGCGCCAGCACGACGGCGACGCCGGCCACGATCTGGGTTGAATTGACGCTGGGAGTCGACATGGCGCTTCCGATGTAGTTGGTATGGCTACAGGATGCTTGCGCCCGCTCGGCGCCCATGTAGGACAACGCCGCAGCACCAGGCCGGCAAAGTAAGCAGATGCTGCCCGTGCCGACCAGGCCGCGTCGTGGTCAGCCCAGCAGCGGCGCCAGGGCGCGACGCGCGTCGGTCTCGCTGAGGCCGCAACGAGCCGCCCAGTCGGCCAGCTGGTCATCGCCGATGCGGCCCACGTTGAAGTAGGCCGCGTCGGGGTGGGCCAGGTAGAAGCCGCTGACGCTGGCGGCTGGCGTCATGGCCATGCTGTCGGTCAGGCCCATGCCGATCTCTTCCGGGCCGAGCACGCGGAACATGTCGCGCTTGGGCAGATGGTCGGGACAGGCCGGATAGCCGGGTGCGGGGCGGATGCCCGAATACTTCTCGGCCACGAGGTCGGCATTGCTCAGCGCCTCGTCTGCGGCATAGCCCCAGAACTCGCGGCGCACGCGCTCGTGCAGCCACTCGGCGGCGGCTTCGGCCAAGCGGTCGGCCAGGGCCTTGAGCATGATGGCCGAGTAGTCGTCGTGGGTGGCGAGGAAGTCGGCTTCCTTCTTGTCGACTCCCAGGCCCGCCGTCACGGCGAACATGCCGATGTGGTCACCACTTTCAGCGACGAAGTCGGAGAGGCAGCGGTTGGGGCGCTTCACGCCATCGACCACGGGCCGCTCGCTCTGCATCCGCAGGCCGTGCCAGGTCATCGGCGGCTCGCTGCGGATCTCGATGTCGTCGTCGTTGACCCGCGCGGCTGGGTACAGGCCGAAGACCGCATGCGCCTGCAACCAGCGGCCGTCGATGATCTTCTTCAGCATGGCCTGGGCGTCGGCGAACACCTTGCGCGCCTCGGTGCCCACCACCTCGTCGTCGAGGATGGCCGGGTAGGGACCGGCCAGGTCCCAGGTCTGGAAGTAAGGGCCCCAGTCGATGTACTTCGCCAGCTCGGCCAGGTCGAGGTTCTTCAGCACGCGGCGGCCGGTGAACTTCGGGGCGGCCGGCACGCGGCTCAGGTCCAGCGCTGCCTTGTTGGCGCGGGCGGCGGCCAGCGTCACCAACGGCGTCTGCTTCTTGTTTGCGTGCAACTGGCGAGTCTTCTCGATGTCGGCCTTGAGATCGGCGATGTAGGCCGCAGCACGGTCGTCGCTGAGCAGCTCGGTGCAGACGCCCACGGCGCGCGAGGCATCAGGCACGTAAACGACCGGGCCGTCGTAGTGCGGCGAGATCTTCACCGCCGTGTGCACGCGGCTGGTCGTGGCGCCGCCGATCAGCAGCGGCATGTGGCGTGACGAGAAGTACTCGTCGCGCTGCATCTCGGCCGCGACGTGCTGCATCTCTTCCAGGCTGGGCGTGATGAGCCCGGACAGGCCAATGATGTCCGCGCCTTCGTCCTTGGCCTTTTGCAGGATGTCGCGCGCCGGCACCATGACGCCCATGTTGACGACTTCATAGTTGTTGCACTGCAGGACCACCGTGACGATGTTCTTGCCGATGTCGTGCACATCGCCCTTGACGGTCGCCATGACGATCTTGCCCTTGGGCTTGGCATCACCGCCGCCTTCGATCAGCAGGCGCTTTTCTTCCTCGATGTAGGGCAGCAGATGGGCCACCGCGCTCTTCATGACGCGGGCGCTCTTCACCACCTGCGGCAGGAACATCTTGCCCGCACCGAACAGGTCGCCGACGACGTTCATGCCGGCCATCAACGGGCCTTCGATGACGTGCAGCGGCCGACCCCCCTTGGCCGAGATCGCCTGCCAGGCTTCCTCGGTATCGACGGTGATGAAGTCGGTGATGCCATGCACCAGTGCGTGGCTCAGTCGCTGGTTCACATCGCCCGCCCGCCAGGCCAGGCGGGCCGAGTCGTCCTTGCCGGCGCTCTTGGCGCGGTCGGCAATCTCGATGAGGCGCTCGCCGGCGTCGGGCCGGCGGTTCAGCACGACGTCTTCGACGCGCTCGCGCAGCTCGGCGTCGAGGTCGTCGTAGACGCCCACCATGCCGGCGTTGACGATGCCCATGTCCATGCCCGCCTGGATGGCGTGGTACAGGAACACGGTGTGGATGGCCTCACGCACCGGCTCGTTGCCGCGGAAGCTGAACGACACGTTGGACACGCCGCCCGACACCTTGGCGCCCGGCAGGTTCTGCTTGATCCAGCGCGTGGCCTCGATGAAGTCCACGGCGTAGTTGTCGTGCTCCTCGATGCCGGTGGCGATGGCGAAGATGTTGGGGTCGAAGATGATGTCCTCGGCCGGGAAGCCGACTTCGTCCACCAGGATGCGGTAGGCCCGCTCGCAGATCTCGATCTTGCGCTCGAAGGTGTCGGCCTGGCCTTTCTCATCGAAGGCCATCACGACGGCCGCTGCGCCGTAGCGGCGCACCAGCTTGGCCTGCCGGCGGAACTCGTCCTCGCCCTCCTTCATCGAGATGGAGTTGACGATGCCCTTGCCCTGGATGCACTTCAGGCCGGCCTCGATGACGGCCCACTTGGACGAGTCGATCATGATCGGCACGCGCGCGATCTCGGGCTCGCCGGCGATCAGGTTCAGGAAGCGCACCATGGCCGCCTGGCTGTCCAACATGGCCTCGTCCATGTTGATGTCGATGACCTGGGCACCGTTCTCGACCTGCTGGCGGGCCACGGCCAGCGCCTGCTCGAACTCGCCCGCCAGGATCATGCGGGCGAAGGCCTTGGAGCCGGTGACGTTGGTGCGCTCGCCGATGTTGACGAACAGGCTGCCGGCGTCGATGGCGACAGGTTCCAGGCCGGAGAGCTTGAGGGGAGGTGGCGAGATGGTCATCGATGGCGGTCCACGCGGGAGATCGATGAGCGCCGTTGGAAACGATCCGAGCCTGGGGGACGGAGCAGGCTCCAACCCTCGCAGCGCTCCTCGGATGACCCGGGAATTCTACGCAGCCGCTCCTTCGCCGTGGCTCAACGAGCTCTTGCCCTGCTCGCATGCCGCTACAGAATCCGCAATCCATGCCCTCAGACCTCATTCCCCTGCCTGCCCGCACGCTGCGGCTGGGCATGACGCTGCCCTACAACCTGTTCGACGCCAACGGCAAGCTGCTGTTCGCACGGGGCCAAGTGCTGCGCGACTCGCCGCTGGTGCGCAGCCTCGTGGACGGCGGCGCCTGGGTGCAGGCCGATGAAACCGTGGAGTACCAGCGCGCACTGGCCCACCGGCTGGACACACTGGTCATGCAGGACGTACCGCTGTCCGACATCGTCAAGGCCGACACAAGCTTTCGCATGGAGGCGCCCGCCGCGCCCAAGGCCGAGCAGGGGCCGCGCGAGGCCTGGTCGGACCTGCTGCTGCACACCCACAGCCTGCTGCGCGAGACCGAGCCGGCCGACTTCCCCGCCCGCATCACCCAGTTGCGCGATGCCGCGCTGAAGCGGCTGCACGCCCACCCGGATGCGACGCTGATGCTGCACATCTTCGAGAGCAGCCAGGAGTTCGGTGATTACAGCGCGCGCCATGCGCTGCTGACGCTGCTGCTGTGCGACCTTGTCGCGCGCCAGCTGAAGCTGGAGCCGGCGCTGATCGAAGCCCTGCACGGCGCCGCGCTGACGATGAACTACGGCGCCGGCGCGGCGCACGACCGCCTCGCCAGCCAGGTCGACCCCGCCACGGCCGCGCAGCGCCAGGCCCTTGCCGCGCATGGCGACCGCGCCGCGCAGCGTCTGGCCACGGCCGGCGTGACCGACCCGATCTGGCTGACTGCGGTGCGCCTGCACCACGAGGCCGCCCCGGGGCCGCTGGCCACGCGCAGCGACGGCGAGCGTCTGGCCCGGCTGCTGCGCCGCATCGACATCTTCGGCGCCCGCCTGTCGCCGCGCCGCAGCCGCGCCGCGATGAGTGGCGCCGCAGCCGCGCGCGCCGTCTTTCTGGACGAGCTCGGCCAGCCCGACGAGGCCGGCGCCGCCCTCATCAAGGCCGTGGGCCTGTACCCGCCGGGCGGCATCGTGCGCCTGGCCAACGGCGAAATCGGCATCGTCTTCAAGCGTGGCTTCAGTGCCAACGAGCCGCTGGTGGCCGCGCTGATCGGCAAGAGCGGCAGCCCGCTGAGCAACCCCGTGCCGCGCGACACGCGGCTGGCCGCTCAGGCCATCGCGGCCAGCCTGGCTCCGGCGGAGTTGAAGCTGCGAGTGAACCTGGAAGCGCTGCTGAAGCTCTAAGCGCTGGCCTGTTCCACAGCAAGGGCGGCCCTCGGGTCGCCCTTGTTGATTCCGGCACTTGCATGCGCCGCACTGTGCAGGTATTCTGTGTATACACATTATGCACAGCAGCCTTTTCATCTCGCAGACCGACGCGAGGCCCATGTACCTCCAGATCGTGGAGCAGATCCGCCAGCGCGTCGCCGCCGGGGACTGGCCGGCGGGGCTGGAGCTGCCGTCCATCCGCACGCTGGCGGCGGACTTGCGGGTCAGCGTCATCACCGTCAAGCGCGCCTACCTGGACCTGGAGTCCGAAGGCGTCATCGTCACCCGTCACGGCAAGGGCTCGTTCGTGGCCGATGCGCAGGGCCTGGCCATGGACATGCGCCTGGCGCAACTCGACGCGCATCTGACAGCGGCAGGCGAGATCGCCCGGTCGCTCGCCATGCCCGAACCCGAACTGATCGCCCGACTGCGCAACGCGCTGAACACCGAGGAGCCAAGCGAATGAGCGCCAAGGCCATTGAAATGAACGGCGTGCGCAAGGCGTTCCGCTTCTTCACGCTTGAAGATGTGTCCCTGGACCTGGAACACGGCCAGATCATGGGCCTCGTAGGCCCCAACGGCGCTGGCAAGAGCACCACCATCCGGCTGCTGATGGGCCTGCTCACGGCTGATGCCGGCAGCATCCGCCTGCTGGGCCACGACATGCCGCACAGCCAAGCCGCCGCCAAGGCCGACGTGGGCTTTGTCAGCGACGACATGAAGCTGCTGCCGCAGGCGACGCTGGCCTGGCACATGGACTTCGTCGCGTCGATCTACCCCGGCTGGGACGCAGCCTACGCGGCCAAGCTGCTGAAACGCTTCGGCCTGCACGCGGGGCAAACGGCCAAGAGCCTGTCCACCGGCGAGCAGGTCAAGGCCTTGCTGCTGCTGGCCCTGGCCCGCCGCCCGCGCCTGCTGGTTCTGGATGAGCCCACCTCGGGGCTGGACCCGGTGGCGCGCCACGAACTGCTGACCGAGTTCATGGACGTGCTGCGCGACGACAGCCGCTCCATCCTGTTCTCGTCGCACAACACGCTGGACGTGGAGCGCATCTCGGACCGCATCACCTTCATCGACCGGGGTCGCGTCGTCGCGTCCGACAACAAGGAGGACTTTCTCGAACGGTGGCGCACGCTGAGGCTGCGGTTGCCTGACGGCGCACCTGACTGGCAGCTACCGGAGATCGTCCACCGCGACATAGAAGGCCCCAACGTCACGCTGACCATCGACGGCTTCAGCGACGACTTCCTCGCCCGCCTCGGCGCTCCGATTCAGGAAGTGCACCGCATGAGCCTGGAGGAAGTCTTCGTCGCCACCGTCATGCACAGCCGGCAAATGCAGGAGGCACGGCCATGAACCTGCTCACCCGCAAGCTCATCGCCAAGGAGCTTTACCTCTACCGCTGGCTGCTGGTCGGCGTCACCGGCGCCGGCCTGGCTTCTCTGCTGCCGGCGGCCAGTGGCGAGTTCGGCTTCAACGTCGGCTTCCTCGTCTGGCTGACGGCCATCATCGCGCTGGGCGTCATGCTGGCGCTGTTCGGCGTGGCCACCGAGCGCAAGGAGCGCTCGCTGCTGTTCATCCTCAGCCTGCCGCTGTCGCCTGGCGACTACGTGCGCGCCAAGCTGCTGGGGTTGCTCGCCTGCTTCGTGCTGCCCTGGGCAGCGTTGAGTGCCGGCGCCGTGGGGCTGGTCCTGGCCATGCCGGGCATTGCCGACGGCCTGCTGCCCTACACGGTGCTTCTCTGCGTCTTCCTGCTAATGAACTTCTCGGTGGTGCTGTGCGCCGTGCTGCATGTCAGCTCCGAGGCGGGCATGGGCGGCGTCATCGTGCTGACCAACATGTCGGTGTCCCTCTTCATGATGGGCATCGGTCGCATCCCCGAGCTGGGCGCCCACATGGGCAAGCCCGAGCCCGTCTGGAACACCGCGTTCTGGCTGCTGCTGGCTGCCGAACTGGTGATCGCGCTTGTTGCGCTGGCTTTGCCTCTCCTCATTGCGGCAAGGCGCCGCGACGTGGAGAAGGTATGAACGAACCCCGCACACCCGCTCATCCCGCCGCAACGCCGCCACTCGGCGTTGCAAATGCTCGCCGTGGGAACCACCACGGCTCCGCTTTGCGCCTTGATTGGCGCCGCCGCAACGGTCTGCTCGGCCGCGCGGAGTCCGTCCACACCTTCTAGGAGCTCTCATGAACACCCAACCCAACGGCGAGAGGCTTCACGCCCTCGACGCAGTGCGGAGCTTTGCCCTTTTGCTGGGCGTCGCCTTCCACGCCAGCATGTCCTTCCTGCCCGGCATCCCGAAAGGCATGTGGGCGATGAGCGACAACTCGCCCAGCGCCTTCCTGGGCGATGCGGGCTTTGTCGCGCACAGCTTCCGCATGACGCTGTTCTTCTTCATCGCCGGCTACTTCGCCCGCCTGCTGCACGGCAAGCTGGGCACCGCCGGCTTCTGGGCCAACCGCGGCAAGCGCATCGCCGTGCCGATGATCGTCGGCTGGCCGCTGCTGTTCGTCGCCATCATCTTCGTGTGGGGGTTGGGCATGCAGAAGGTGTTCAACGGTGCGCCGCCTGCGCCACCGGAGATGTCCAAGGAACTGGGCGCGCTGCCGCTGTTCCACCTGTGGTTTCTGTACCAGCTGCTGTGGCTGTATGCCGGCGCGCTGGGGGTACGCGCCGTCGTCGCGGCGTTGGACAAGCAGCAGGTCTTGCGCGGCCTAATCGACCGCGCCGTGACCGGCTCGGTGCGCTGGGGCGCGGCGGTGCTGCTGCTGGGCCTGCCGCTGGTGGCCTGCCTGCTGACCACGCCGATGTGGTTCCCCTGGCTGGGCATCCCCACGCCCGACCAGTCGCTAGTCCCGCAGTTGCCCGCCACCGTCGGCTTCGGCACGGCTTTCGCGTTTGGCTGGCTGGTGCACAGAGTCAGCGGCGCGCTCGCGGCCATCACGGCGCGCTGGCTGCCGCATCTGGTGCTGGCCATCATCGCGTCGGCCACTTGTCTATACATCCTCAAGACGCAACCTCCTTTCGGCATGCCCGACGGCCCCAAGACCGCCTTCGCGCTGGCCTTCGGCGTGTCGGTCTGGGCCTGGGTGTTCGCCATCACGGGCCTGGCGCTGCGCTTCCTGTCGGGCCACAGCGCCGTGCGGCGCTATGTTGCAGACGCGTCCTACTGGATCTACCTCGCCCACCTGCCGCTGGTCATGGCGCTGCAGGTCTGGGTGGGCGACTGGCCGCTGCACTGGGGCGTGAAGTACCCCTTCGTCGTGCTGACCAGCCTGGCCCTGCTGCTGCTGAGCTACCACTGGCTGGTGCGTTCCACCGTCATCGGCAAGGTCCTGAATGGCCGGGCCTACCCGCGCCGTGCTGCGGTCGTCCCGGTCGAGGTACCGGCGGACGATGAGGTCGTCGCCTCGCTGTGCGGCGTGTCCAAGCGCTACGGCAAGCTGGAGGCGCTGAGCAGCGTCGACCTGCAGCTGAGGCGCGGCGAGCTGCTCGCGCTGCTGGGGCCGAACGGCGCCGGCAAGTCCACCGCCATCTCGCTGTGGCTGGGCCTGCACGACGCCGACGCGGGCATCGTCAAGCTGCTGGGCGGCTCGCCGCAGGAGATCGCGCGGCGCCAGGGGCTGGGCGTCATGATGCAGGACGTCGAGCTGCCCAAAGACCTGAAGGTGCACGAGCTGGTGGCGCTGTCGGCCAGCTACTACGCCCAGCCGCTGAGCGTGAAGGACGCGCTGGACCGAGCCGGCATCACGGCGCTGGCGAGCCGGCCTTACGGCAAGCTCTCCGGCGGGCAGAAGCGGCAGGTGCAGTTCGCCATCGCCATCTGCGGCCGGCCCCGGGTGCTGTTCCTGGACGAGCCCACCGTGGGCCTCGACATCCAGGCCCGCGAGCTGATGTGGGCCAACATCCGCGCGCTGCTGCGCGACGGCTGCTCCATCCTGCTGACCACGCACTACCTCGAAGAAGCCGAAGCGCTGGCCACACGCGTGGCCGTGTTGGGCAAGGGCCAGGTCATCGCCTCGGGCAGCGTGGCCGAGATGCGCGCGCTGGTGTCGCGCCGCCACATCCGCTGCGAGACGACAGTCGCCGCCAACGAGGTGCGCGGCTGGCCCGGTGTCGTCGACGTGTCGACCGACCAGGCGCAGCTGCACATCGTCGCCACCGACGCCGAGGCGGTCGTGCGTCATCTGCTCTCGGCCGACCCCCAACTCTCCCGCCTGGAAGTGAAGCAGGCCGGGCTCAACGACGCCTTCAACGCACTCACCCAGGAGGCCGCATGACCACCTTGACCCAACCCTTGCCCATCGCGGCATCCCAGCACGCGGCGTCGCCCTACGCCGTCGAGATCCGCCTCGAACTGCTGCGCCTGATCCGCTCGCCCGCCTTTGCGCTGCCGATGTTCGTGCTGCCCGTGGCGCTGTACCTGCTGTTCGCCTTCGCGGTGGCCGGCGAGCAAGCCGCCAAGGATCCGGATGCCGCCCGCTTCATGTTCGCCGGCTTCTCGCTGATGGCCGTGACCATGGCCGCCGTGTTCGCCACCTGCCCGTCCATCGCACTGGAGCGCGAGCTGGGCCTGCTGACCCTCAAGCGCGCCCAGCCCGCGCCGCCCGGCGCCTGGCTCACGGCCAAGATCGTGGCCGGCGTCGTCACGGGCGCGATCGCCTACCTGCCCATCCTCATCGTCACGGCCGTCAGCGGCCAGGCCATGTTGAGCGCCGGTCAGCTCGCCGCGATGAGCGCCGTGCTCATCGCCGGCGCCATCCCGTTCTGCGCGCTGGGGCTGATGGTGGGGGCGCTGGCCAGCGGCACCGCCGCGCCGGCCTACGCCCACCTGCTCTATCTGCCGGGGCTCTACCTGTCGGGCGTGTTCTTCCCGCTGCCCAAGTCCATGCACTTCCAGGCGCCGTTCTGGCCGCAATTCCACTTGAACCAGCTCGTCTTCGCGGCGGGTGACGTGACCAAGTTCCGCTGGATATCACCCGAGATGGCCTTTGCCGTGGTGCTGGGGTTCACGGTGCTGTGCAGCGGCATTGCGATGTGGCGGCTGAGCCGCAGGGGCTGATGCGAAGAGCCCCAGCCAAGCGGCTTCAGACCTTCAGGCTGCCCCAGATCAGGTTGGTGATCAGCTCCCGGGCCCGCTCGAAGTCCTCTTCGTCCAGCGCCGGCTTGCCCATGTAGAGCGCGAACTGCGGCCCCAGGTCGGCATAGGCCTGGGTGGATGACCAGATCAGGAACATCAGGTGCGTGAAGTCCAGCCGCCGCACCCGGCCCTCGCTGGCCCAACGCTCGAAGCGGGCCACGTCGGCATGCAGCAGCGGCATGACCTGGGCCTTGAGGACATCCTGGTAGCGCGGCGCGCCGGCCATGATCTCGCGCGTGAAGACGGCATTGCCGCTGGGCCGCTCGCGGCTGAAGCGCAGCTTGACCTGCACATAGGCCTGGATGGCCGCCTCGGGCTCGTCGGCCTCGGCAATCGCCGACATGCTGGCCATCCACTCACCCATCACGCTGTCCAGCACGGCGCGGTAGAGATCCTCCTTGCTGGGCCAGTGGTAGAGCAGGTTCTGCCGCGACAGGTCCAGTGCGGCGGCGATGCTGTCGAGGCTGACGCCTTCGAAACCGAAGCGGGCAAACTGGTGCTCGGCCTCAATGAGGATGGCCTCCTGCTTGCGCAGGGTGGCGGCGCGGGGGGTACGTACTGCGGTTGTCACGCTCATGCACCGGATTCTGACGGCCACGCACCAAGCGCTTGCTGCGGGTTTTTACGCTTAGGTCAAGTTTTACAGGGTAGTAATGTTTGGGTGTTTTCTACTGGGAGAAGCCCGTGGACCTTGCCGACCTGAAGTCCGGCCGCCTCGCACCGGCCGAGTACGAGCGCAACTTTGCCGATGCGCACCCGCCGCTGAACCGCACGCAGGCCTTGATCGAGGCTGAGCGCTGCTACTACTGCTACGCCGCCCCCTGCCAGACGGCCTGCCCCACGGGAATCGACATCCCGGCGTTCATCCAGCGCGTGGCGCAGGACAACGTGCGCGGCGCGGCCGAGGCCATCCTGACGGCCAACCCGCTGGGCGGCATGTGCGCCCGGGTCTGCCCGACCGAGGTGTTGTGCGAGCAGGCCTGCGTGCGCAACACCAACGAAAGCAAGCCGGTCGAGATCGGCCTGCTGCAGCGCTTCGCGGTGGAGGGTCACTTCGCCAATCCCGGAGCCAAGCCGTTGTTCGAACGCGCACAGCCGACGGGCCGGCGCATCGCCGTCGTTGGGGCCGGGCCTGCCGGGCTGGCCGCCGCACACGGCCTGGCGTGGCGCGGGCACGACGTTTTCCTCTTCGACGCCGCACCAAAACTGGGCGGCCTCAACGAATACGGCCTGGCGACCTACAAGGTGGCCGGCGGTTTTGCGCAGCAGGAGATCGATTGGCTGCTGAGCATCGGCGGCATCACGCCCAAGCTCAACTCACGCCTCGGTCGCGACTTCACGCTGGACGGCCTGCTGGCCGAGTACGACGCGGTTTTCCTCGGCCTGGGCCTGGGCGGTGTCAACGCGCTGGGCATTGC
>Ga0187842_1000220_pt1 | contig 30956 bp, 30 predicted proteins | sample SpaLakP09_SKY_41_FD_134514 | JGI IMG/M metagenome (GOLD analysis project Ga0187842, IMG submission 134514) | Oligotrophic lake water microbial communities from Sparkling Lake, Wisconsin, USA - SP09_SKY_41 | ecosystem: Environmental > Aquatic > Freshwater > Lake | place: USA: Sparkling Lake... | reverse complement strand
GTGCCATTATCTCGCCCCCAGTGTTGGGTGCTGCTGCCTTCCTGATTGCTGACTTCCTCAAAATCTCCTATTTAGATGTGTTGCTCATGGCAACCATCCCCACGATTCTGTTCTACCTTGGCTTATTTGTCATGGTTGAAATTGATGTACGTAAGTACGGCATGAAAAATATTCACTTTCCATCTGCAGAAAGTGCCTGGCAATTAACTAAAAAATATTGGTTTCATTTCTTCTCTTTAATCTCCATCGTGGTGTTCATGATGTTTGGCTTCTCGCCTGTGATGTCAGTCTTTTGGGCAACCGTTGTTTCTGCGCTGTCTAGTATGTTGCGTGAAGATACTGCAATCATTCCGTGGGCTTGGTTTAAAGGTAAAGAACCCATACTTTCTGGTATTTATCAATCCAATTTAGTTAAGGCACTCTCGTCTGGCTCAACGGGCGTATTAGCAATTGCAGCAACGTGTGCGGGTGCGGGTCTGATTGTTGGTACCGTTACTCTCACCGGCCTTGGTCTCAAATTTAGTTCGATCGTGATTCAGTATGCGGGCGGCTCATTACTACTGACAGCTATCTTTACAGCATTGATTGTCTGGATCGTCGGCCTCGCAGTACCGGTAACCGCTTCTTATATTATTTGTGCTGTGATCGCTGCCCCGGCTCTCATTAACTTAGGTGTGCCTGCATTTGCAGCGCATATGTTTATCTTCTATTACGCCGTACTTTCTGAGGTATCACCTCCGACTGCCCTATCACCTTTTGCTGCGGCAGCGATTTGCAAAGGCAATCCCTATAGGACTACTTTGCAAACCTGGAAGTATGTTGCGCCCGCCATTTTGGTGCCATTTATGTTTGTGCTCGATAAGTCTGGTGTGAGCTTATTGCTCATGGGCTCGACAGCAGCCTTAGAGCAAGCAGACTGGATGCAGATTGCATGGATTTCATTTACTGCTGTAGTTGGCATCATTTGTTTAGCCGGCGGCTTACAGGGTTGGTTTATTGAAAAAACCAAAGTATTTGAGCGCGTGATTATGGTGATCTCTGGGGTGGCTTTAGCCTATCCTTCGACAGAAGCTGATCTCATTGGTTTTATTGGATTTGCTTTGGTGCTCATCACCCAAATCATTACTCACTTCAAGCTTCATCCTCGATCAAGTTAAATACTGACAAAGCATGTCTTTGAACGAACAAAAATAATCCCGCACATGAGGCGGGATTATTTTTACTATCTACCAGAATCAATTAAACAAATCCTTTAGGTAATTTTTGTCCAAGCTGCTTTACCTGCGTATTTCTTGATAGCCGCCTCATCAAACTCAAAGCCTAAACCTGGGGTTTTGTGCAAGATGAGATCGCCATTCTTGAAAGTCAATTGTTTGTTAATTAACCTACGGAAATTCAAAACCTGATCATCTAAGAAAAACTCTACAAAGCGGGCATTGGGTGTTGCGGCAACCAAGGGCGCATGTAAGTCATGCATCCAATGCGGACAAACAATGACTCCTTTTAAATCTGCATATGCAGAAATACGGCGCCATTCGGTAATACCACCACAAACTGCCGCATCCGATTGCAAAATAGCTACCCCACCAGAGTCGATTAACTCCCTAAAACGCCAGCGTCCAGCCTCCATTTCACCGGTGGCGACATTAATCTTCGTTTGGCGAGCCAACGCTGCATGGAGATCAATAGCATCGGGAGAAAAAGGCTCCTCAATCCAGTATGGGTTGTAAGCTTCAAAACGACGAATGTACTCCAGCGCTGTTGGTAGATCACGCCAGGCATTGTTTGCATCCAAAGTAAGTAAAACATCCTCACCTACAGCCTCACGAGCCGCTTTAACTCGAGCTTCTTCCTCTCTTGGGGTAAGACGACCTACTTTCATTTTGACGGCTTTAAAGCCCTGTTTTACGTAGGACTCCATCTCCTTACCCAACTTAGCAGGGGTTTTACCGTCTAGGTAATAGCCGCCGCTGGCGTATGCTGGGACGCGGTCATCCACCACAGATCCCAAGTATTGATGAAGAGGTAATTTAGCAGCACGGGCATTTAAATCCCACAGCGCTATATCCAGAATCGAGATGCCCCGCATGACTGCACCAGCACGGCCCTGCAAAATAGATTCGTCATACATCTCCATCCACAAACCTTCACTACGATGGCTATTTTGGCCAATCAACTTTGGGGCGAGTAATTGCTCTACAGCAATCTTGGCAATATCACCACCCGCACTCCCAACATAACAAAAGCCAATACCCTCATTGCCATCCTTACCGCGGACTTTTACCAAACAATAGTGCCGCTCAGAAACTGTACGCGTTGAAAAGGAGGTGACCTTATCCAAAGGCACTACAACTGATGCAACTGATACCGACTCAATAATGGGCATGTGGGCTCCTTAATTCAAAAAATTATTGTATCGATAACTTTTGTTACTTTCCTTGACCCACTTCAATAGAAAATTGCTGCACTACAACATAAAGATCTAAGGGTGAGGCAACAATATTGGATAATTGGGCGGTGAAGAAAAAAGCAAGCCATCTGCCTTACTGGTTGAATAAATCCATCCAAATTATCGGACTCCCTCTTATCGTTCTGATTTCATTACCAGCGTTCGATGTCATCTCCAGCGTACAAGCGCAACAAGCAAGTCAAGATAATAAAACCAGTAAGACTCCTCAGGTAAAGCAGAAGGCTGCCACACAGGGTAGCAAGCAATCTGGCATTAAGTTCAAAGATAGTTCACTCAATCAGACCTCGAAAACTATGAGCTTAAATCCGGAGCTTTTTAAACGGACTGAGGGTGAACATACTGATGAAAGTGGCGCAAACTTAGATTACCGCGTACAACGAGGTTGCTTACGCCGCAGCTTTAATGAGGAGAATCTACCAGCCAATATTGGACTTGAAGATCGTAATCTCAATGATTTTTTCAGAGCGCAAACCAAAGGATTTTTTGATCGAATGCGTGGTAATTGCATTCCCTATGCCTTAGCCCTTGGAAGCCGGAATCGCTTCGAATCTCTGAGCATTATGAATGGGCCTCTACAAGATGCCAAAACAGAAATTTGGACATTCACCCGCTCAGCAGCAGGTAGTTTCTTAATTCAGCAAGACTACTTACTAGATGAATCTAAGCGTTTTACTGAAGTTCAATTGCAACTCAGTGATGTGCTATATGACCCTAAAAAGGTTGGTGATAAATTGCCAGTAGAGTTAATTTGGGAATTAAATTCTGTCATCAAGCAAATCTACCCTGAAGAAAACAATGCACTAGAAAATACGAATAGCATCGTTCGCTTGATTGTGGATTTTGGTGACAAAGAGCGTTGGGCGCAAATTTGGGCAGCAGAAATTATTGACCCGTCTTCTAAAGAAGTATTTGCAAGTGCATTTTGGGTCGAGCGTAACGATATTCCTGGGGGCTTCTATACTGCTAATGGAGAATCGATCGAGCGCACATTCTGGACGAATCCCCTGAGCTATCGACGGATCTCTCGGGGAGTTGGTAGTGTTCGTGCATCAAATAAAAAGCTTGCTCCCGCCAAAAGCGGTGCCACAACGGCCGTAGCACCCAAGCAACGCTACCGTGCGCATATGGGTATTGATTACGCGGCGCCTACCGGAACACCAGTCTTTAGCGTTGCTACAGGTAGAGTGGCGCACCTGGGATTTAGCGGTGCATTTGGTAATCTCATCATTCTGGAACATCCCGGAAATTACCGTACCTACTATGCCCATTTAAGTAACTTCAACGTAGAACTTCAAGTGGGTAACGAAGTACGACGTGGGTTAGAGATTGGCTATGTCGGCTCCACTGGTCGGTCTACGGGACCCCACCTGCATTTTGAATTAAGAAAAGATGGTGTCTACGTCGATCCCTACAGCACAAAAACCCAATTGGATTTGTGGAATATGCGTGATAGCGATAGTGGATTACTAACTAGAGAGATTTTATTGCTGGGGACACCCATCAATAACTAAGAACTGCCAAGTATAAAAAGTGAATAGGGGTCCAGTGGACTCCTATAATTTTTTTGATACCTTGAGTGCTATCCAAGCACTAATACTGGTAACTTCGAATGCACAATCACTTCGTGTGTTTCGCTGCCTAATAAAACACCTTTAATACCAGTACGCTTATGTGAAGCCATCACAATCACATCTGCCTTGGCTTTCTTGGCACCCTCTAAAATTCCCTCGGATAAATTGCTATCAGAAATATGCAGGGTATTTGCTTTAGTACCAGATCCTAATGCAGCAGCAGCTTTTTTAAAGACATCGGCAGCATACGCAGCGCAGACTTTCTGATGATCTTTCTTAGTAATGCCATAACCCATCGTGCTATCGGAATAGATCATCGGTGGCATTGGATCCGAAACATAGACCAAGGTCACAGCAGCCTTATCTACCTTGGCAAGCTCTGCCACCTTCTTTAAGGACTTTTTACTCACATCCGAACCATCAACCGGTACTAATAAGTGCTTGAACATATTGACTCCTGTTAAATTTGACCTTAATGCCACTTCCTCCATCATAATCCTAATTACTAGCCTGTAAAAGTAGAAAAAGGAGACTTCATTGCTCAAGTACTTAGCGGTATATTTATCATTCCTTTTGTCGCTCGTAGTCATTGATTTAATCTGGCTACTTGGTATTGCCAAAAATCTCTATCGAGACGAGATGGGCTCACTCATGGCTAGCGAACCTAAGCTATTAGCTGGTTTAGGCTTTTATCTTTTATATGCTCTTGGTGCATCGATCTTCGTGATTATTCCAGCAATCTCAAAACAGTCCTGGCTTTATGCGGTGCAATATGGCGCCCTGTTTGGACTCTTTTGCTACATGACTTACGACCTCACTAATTTAGCAGTCATTCGTGACTTTCCAGTTCGGCTGGCATTTATCGATATTGTCTGGGGATCAGCTGTTACAGCAGCCTCTGCCACAATCTCCTACTGGGTAGGTACAAGAGTAGCCTAAGCAGCACTCTCTTCATGAAATTCTTTCGACCAAAACTGCTTGACACCCTTGAGGGCTATAACAGCACCCTCTTTAGTAAAGATGTCTTGGCTGGCATTGCCGTTGGAGTTGTAGCACTACCTTTAGCTATGGCATTTGCTATAGCTAGCGGACTCAAGCCAGAAGCAGGTATTTTTACCGCCATTATTGCTGGGGGGCTTATCTCGGTCTTAGGCGGCAGTCGTGTCCAAATTGGTGGTCCAGCTGGCGCGTTCATCGTCATTGTGTACGGTATTGTTGAGCACTATGGCTTCGCCAATTTACTCCTAGCCACGGCTATGTCTGGCGTATTTTTATTCTTGATGGGCCTCTTTCATCTAGGAACGCTCATTCGATTCATTCCCGTAGCAGTCATTATTGGATTTACCAATGGCATTGCCGTACTGATTGGCTTATCTCAAGTAAAAGAATTTTTTGGTCTACAAATCGTCAAGATGCCTGCTGAATTTTTTCAATCAGTCCAAACTTTATATGCAGCTGCTGATACGGTTAACCCCGCCGCCTTGATGCTGTCGGTTGCTAGCCTGACGCTATTAATCACTTGGAGAATATTTCAAAAAAATCTGGGCTACCTTAGCCACATACCAGGAACGGTCATAACGTTGGCGGTAGCTACTATCTTCACTAGTGTGATGAGTCTGCCCGTGGATACGATTGGTAGTCGCTTTGGCGGTATTCCATCGGGCTTACCTAACTTTGAATGGATTCCGATTAGTTGGGGAACTGCAAAATTTGTGATTGCTCCGGCTATTACTCTGGCCTTGCTGGGCGCTATTGAATCTCTCCTATGTGCAAGAGTAGCTGATGGACTCATTCATGATCGCCATAATTCTAATCAAGAGCTCATGGCGCAGGGTGTTGCAAATCTTGTTACGCCATTCTTTGGTGGTATGCCAGCCACTGGCACTATTGCAAGAACCGTCACTAATATACAAAGTGGTGGCAGGACACCAGTTGCAGGAATTATTCACTCCCTCACATTGCTCGTGATTATTTTATTTGGAGCCCCGCTAGCTACAAATATCCCTTTAGCCAGTCTAGCTGCCATCCTCATGTTTGTTGCCTGGAACATGGGTGAATGGAAAAAGTTCATTGATCTCAAACAATTTCGTCTGCCTTATCGCTTAACTATGTTGAGTGTTTTTTTTCTCACAATTATTCTTGATCTGACAGTTGCGATACAAGTTGGCCTTCTGCTGGCTTTTATAACTTTTATCTATCGTATTTCGAGCCTGTCGCGATACGAGCCAGCAAATACTACAGACTTTCCAGATTTACTACAGCATCAAGGAAAGATTGCAGCGTTTCGGATTCATGGTGCCATTTTCTTTGGCGCAGTCAAAATACTAGATAGTATTGAAAATGAATTACCTTCCCATGCCTTATTACTTGATCTCAAGAATGTAATTTATATTGATGTATCTGGCATGGATGCCATGCTAGAACTTGAAGTCGCCTGTAAGGCAAAAGGAATCAAACTCATTATTTGTGGACTGGCACATCAGCCATATGAAATGGCAATTCGTGGGGGGCTACTCGAGCGCTTACCAAAGGATTGTATTTACTCAGACCTGCAACACGGTATTGCATCGGCAGTAAATCAATATCGCACTTAAGTGATACAGAATCCCCCTTTTAGTAATGCTTCAGGTAAATACCAAGCGCGATAAAGTCCAAATACGCCAGCTAACAATAAAAGGCTTGCAGCAATGTAACGCACCCAGACATATTGACCAAACTGAGTCAGGGCAGCTGAAAACTTAGAGATCAATAAAAGATTGGGTAATGTACCCAATCCAAATACCAGCATCAGCGCTGCACCAGTCAAGACATCCCCTGACAAAAAAGCCAAAGGCAAAACGCTATATACCAGGCCACAAGGAACAAGACCCCACAACATGCCACTAAACCAACGAGATGACCTGCTAGCAAAGCGTCCTAAGTATTTGGTCCAATAGTTAGCCATACGAGTGCCAAGCCACTTACCCACCAATAAAGGACTTTTAGAGTGCTGGCTCAATAATTGCCAGCCCATGAGGATCAAGATTAAAGAGGTAAAGGCAAACAATGGGCGCTGAATAGGGATCATGTTCTGCTGCCAAACAAGCATCCCAGCCCACGCAGCGATCGCACCAAGCAATACATACGTTGTCAGACGCCCAAAGTGCATGATCAATTGAAGATAGAACAGTTGGGATTTGCTCTGCAATGGAGCATAAGCTGCCCCATGACCCTCGCCCTGGCGCTCAATCGCTGCAGCAATGCCGCCACACATCAGGGCGCAATGCCATCCGCTCACTAAAGCGCCTAAAAACACAGCTAGCAATAGACTAATGGTTAGCATCTAGATATCAACCGTCATAGAAATATATATAAATTACACATTACCCGAGTAGAATAAACTTGTCTGATAACTTGAGCCAATATGAATTACACCAGCTCGGATAACCCAAGCAGTAAATGCTCAGTCTGTGTGCTGGGTCAGTTTTGCCTGCCAGTCGGCATCAGTTCTAGCGATATCGCCAAGATCGATACCCTTGTTAAAGAGCGCGTTCACCTACAAAAAGGTGAAAGCCTCTACCGCTATGGTGAACCCTTGGATGCAGTGTATAGCATCCGCTTTGGCACCCTCAAAACCGAATACTGCTTAGAGGATGGCCGGCAGCAAGTGATTGGCTTCCATCTACCTGGTGAAATCTTAGGTCTGGATGGAATTGGTGATGGTCACTATCAATCCGAAGCGATTGCCCTTGAAGAGAGTGAAGTCTGCATTATTCGATATGAAGCGTTTGAGGATTTGGCGCGCCAGATCCCCATGCTACAGAAGCAGTTCCACCGTATTCTGAGTCGCGAGCTTACTCAAGACCAACGCCACCTACTCTCACTTGGAAGCTTGCGTGCAGAAGAGCGTTTGGCAACTTTCTTACTTAATTTATCGCAACGTCTTGCTGCTCGTGGCTACCTTAATAATGAATTTGATTTACGGATGAGCCGTGTAGAGATTGGCAGCTACTTAGGCATTCAGATTGAGACAGTGAGTCGTATGCTATCCCGATTTGCAGAATCTGGACTCATTCAGATTAAGCAACGTCATATTAAACTGATTGATATGAATGGTCTCTATGAATTAGCTGGTATTCAGAATCCAGAACGTATAACTCAAATCAAACCCAATTGCGTCTAAGTGGGTAAGTAAGTGCCTAGCTTTAGAGTAGGCCGCGATCAGAACCCTTATCTTCATCTGCAGTAATTCCTGGCAAAATGTATGCCGTTAATGCGCTGGAGAATGAGCAAAAAATCCAAATAACGAAAAATCCAATAGTGTAGATACCTTCATCAGAAATATTCGGATGGTGGCCAAAAAATAGTAATTCGGCAGGATGAACAATACTAAAAAATAGCCCCTCTGCCAAAATAGAAACTAAAAAAGATGGCCACATAATCCAGATAAATAGGCGGTACTTCATTGGCGAACCTGCTCTACTTTTAGTCCATGCTTAAGAACGCCATCCCGCACTGGCTTGTCTGAATATAAATTAATGGCAAGATAAATCGTAATCACGCATCCGATTGCAGCTATCGCAGGTCCACTAATGAGCAACCATGGCCACATTTGCTTGTACCAGGGCTTACTTGCTTCTTGTTCTGACATATTCATCCTCCTCATCTTTCGCTATATAGATTAGCGGGGAATAATAAAGCTTGATTTTTCTTCACGAGTTCGGATGATCATTCCATCCCCAGATAACTCCTGAGCAAGTACATCAAAATGAATTGGGTAATTACCTGACTCATTTATACCAATTGCTGTACTTACTTTGATAGGCATCAGTAAATTACTTGCTGGGCCAACCTTAATCTCAGTAACAAGCTGCCCCTGAGAATTCAGGATCAGTAAATCTGGCAAGCCGCTTGCCTTCACTTGCACGTTCATATTATGTTCAGAGGCATTCATAATCTGAATGCGGTAGATATTTTCAATCCGAACACCGTCTACTTCTCGAGCTAAAGCGCCACGATCTCGCATGACATCCACTCGCAAGGGATTACGTGTCGCTAGAGATATCAAGAAGGCAGTAGAAAGAACAGCAATAAAAGCGGCATAAATCAAGACGCGGGGGCGCAAGATATGGCGTATCGCACTTTGATTACTCTCTTGATCTTCAATAGCCCGTTCAGTTGTATACCGAATCAATCCTTTTGGATAATCGACTTTCTCCATCACTTGATCGCAAGCATCAATACAAGCTCCACAACCAATACACATATATTGAAGGCCATCACGAATATCAATACCCGTTGGACAGACTTGGACACAAATACTGCAATCAACACAATCACCTAAACCAAGAGTTGTATGATCATCGGACTTACTGCGACTGCCTCTTGGCTCTCCACGTATCTTATCGTAGGTAACTAGGAAAGTATCTTTATCAACCATCACGCTTTGGAAACGGGCGTATGGACACATATATTTGCAAACCTGTTCACGCATAAATCCAGCGTTCCCCCAAGTAGCAAAGCTATAGAAAAACAACCAAAAGGTTTGCCATGGTCCTAGTGATAAATGCAGAATGGCCGTACTCAGAGTTTCAATAGGTGTGAAGTAAGCAATAAAAGTAAAGCCAGTCAAAAATGCAATGACGAGCCACAGAAAATGCTTAGTGATTTTTAGACGCCACTTGTGGCTGCTCCAAGGCCACTCTTCACCATCTAAGCGAATCCGTGCAAATCGGTCACCCTCAACCTTGCGTTCGATCCACATAAAGATTTCGGTATAAACCGTCTGTGGACAGGCGTAGCCACAAAACAAACGGCCAGCAACCGCAGTAAATAGAAAAAGTGCTAATGCAGAAAGAATCAGCAGAAGCGTCAAGTAGATCACATCCTGTGGCCACAAAACCAAGCTAAAGATATAAAACTTACGCTGAATTAAATCAAAGAGTACCGCTTGACGACCATTCCAACTGACCCATGGCAAGCCATAAAACAATAGTTGGGTAGCAATAACTAAGACAATTCTCCAGCGAGCAAAGATCCCGCTTACTGAACGTGGATAAATCTTTTGCCGAACCTCATAAAGAGATTCCTCGATGACATCTATAGCAATAGGCTTTCCAATAGGCAATCGATTTGACACGATTTACTTAGCTGCAGATTTATTATTCGATAAACCCCAAACATAGGCTGTTAAAAGATGAATCTTCTCAGAACTGAGTACCTTATCTTGAGCAGGCATCATTGCCATACGACCCTTAGTAAGAGTCTCAATAACTACTGCTTCTGAGCTGCCATATAACCAAGTCTTGTCAGCTAAGTTCGGGGCGCCTAAGACAATATTGCCTTTGCCATCTGCGCCATGACAAGCTATGCAATTAGCTTTAAATACCTCTGCACCACGAGCCACTTTCAGGTCATCTGCTGGCAAGCGAGAGAGGTTGCGAACATAATTCGTCACATCCGCAATCTGCTTATCATCTAACTGAGGAAATGGAGGCATGACACCGGCTCGGCCATTAACAATAGTGGTCCTAATATTTTCTGGGGAACCACCATAGAGCCAGTCGCCATCAGTTAAATTTGGGAAACCTTTAGAGCCACCCGCATCTGAACCATGACACTGAGCGCAAGAGTTCAAGAATAAACGTTGGCCCATTTCACGAGCCTTTGGATCTGCAGCAACCTGCTCGATATCCATCTTGACGTATTTTGCATAAACAGGCTTTAACTCATTATTCGCGTTTGTCATAGAGCTCATGAGTGCACCATCAGTACTGTAGCCCAAGATACCAGGATAAGAGCCTAATCCTGGATACAGCACTAAGTAAACTAAGGCGAAGATACATGACAACAAGAACATCCACATCCACCAACGCGGCAATGGATTGTTTAATTCACGCAAATCACCGTCCCAAACATGACCCGTATCAGCAACCGCACCATCAGCCGTATGTAATACCTTGGCTTTACGTTGCGAAAACAGTAGCCAGATACACCAAACAATGCCAACTAATGAAACGAGTGCAATGTAATTACTCCAAGCGCTACTAAAAAAGTCACTCATAATTTGTCCTTACTAAATTCATCTGGGAGATCAAATGGAAGCTCGGCTGACTCCTTGTTAGCGGACCGCCTACTCGGTGACCATGCCCACCAAACAATTCCAACAAAAAAGAGGAGTCCTATTACTGTTGAAAATGCAGAGAGATAAGGTGTAATCAGTTCCATTTGATTGATATCGTTTTAATTAATAATTCTGGTAATTTACTTAGTCACTACTTCATCAATAGTGACGTAACGACGTGAAATACCTAAGCCTTGGAGATAGGCAACTAATGCATCCATCTCCGTCTTACCTTCTAACTCTTTAGGTGCCTTAGAGATCTCTTCATCGGTATAAGGCACTCCAAGCCGACGCATTGCAAGCATGTGCGCCTGAATCGATGAAGTATCAGCAGCGTTCTTCTGTAGCCAAGGGTATCCAGGCATATTGGACTCAGGCACCACATCACGTGGATTATTCAGGTGAATCTGGTGCCAAGCATCTGAGTAGCGACCCCCCACACGAGCTAAATCAGGTCCGGTACGTTTACTCCCCCACAAGAATGGATGATCATAGACAGACTCACCAGCAAGAGAATAGGGGCCGTATCGCTCAACCTCTGATCGTAATGTACGGATCTGTTGAGAATGGCAACCAACACAACCTTCGCGCTGGTAAATATCGCGACCAGCCAAACGCAATGCCGTATATGGAACTACTCCCGGGCTTGGCTCAGTAGTGGTGTGCTGAAAAAACAATGGAACAATTTGAACTAATCCAGCAATAGAAACCACTACGATCGTAGCAATAATTAACCAGCCAACATTCTTTTCAATCGTTCCATGGGAGAAGAATTTATTTTCATTAGACATTTTCTTCTCCTTAGTGAGCAGCTATAGATGTTTGTGGGATTGGCGCATTCACAAATGTTTTACCAACGACTGTTTTGTAAACGTTATATGCCATCAAGAACATGCCGCTTAAGTAGCAAAGGCCACCTACTAAACGAATCACATAGAAAGGATAGGTTGCTTTAACAGACTCAACAAAGCTGTATGTCAATGTACCGTCTGACTCGAAAGCCCTCCACATCAAACCTTGCATAACACCGGCAATCCACATGGCAGCAATATAAATCACCACTCCAATCGTTGCGATCCAGAAATGCACTTCGATTAAACGTGTGCTGTACATATCTTTCTGCCCTACTAAGCGGGGTATCAAATAATATAAAGATCCGATAGTGATCATGGCAACCCAACCAAGTGCGCCTGAGTGAACGTGCCCAATAGTCCAGTCCGTGTAATGCGACAAGCTATTCACAGTCTTTATAGACATCATTGAGCCTTCAAAGGTAGACATACCGTAGAAGGACAATGCCACTACCAAAAATTTCAAGATTGGGTCACTACGCAGCTTATGCCAAGCGCCAGATAAAGTCATAATGCCGTTGATCATGCCGCCCCATGATGGAGCTAACAGAATCAAAGAGAACACCATACCCAATGACTGAGTCCAATCAGGCAACGAAGTATGTTGTAGGTGATGCGGGCCTGCCCACATATATGTGAAATTTAAAGCCCAGAAATGGACAATTGATAAACGATATGAGTAGATCGGACGCTCCGCTTGCTTAGGAATGAAGTAGTACATCATGCCTAAGAAGCTGGTGGTTAAAAAGAAGCCGACTGCATTATGGCCGTACCACCACTGCACCATTGCATCTTGCACACCAGCATAAGCTGAGTAAGATTTCCATAAGCTTGCCGGCATCTCCAAGTTATTAAAGATGTGCAGAGTGGCAATGGTGAGAATATAAGCGCCGAAGAACCAATTAGAAACGTAAATATGCTTCGTTTTACGTTTCATGATGGTGCCAAAGAATACTACTGCGTAAGCCACCCAAACTAAGGTGATTAATATATCAATTGGCCACTCAAGCTCTGCATACTCTTTAGATGTGCTAATACCAAGCGGCAATGTTACGGCAGCCAAAACAATGACAGCCTGCCAACCCCAAAAAGTAAAAGCAGCTAACTTGTCACAAAAGAGTCTAGCCTGACAGGTACGCTGTACGATGTAGTAAGACGTTGCAAATAATGCCGAACCACCAAAGGCAAAAATCACGGCATTGGTATGCAAAGGACGTAAACGACCATAGCTTAGCCAAGGAATATTGAAAGTAATTTCAGGCCAGATGAGCTGCGCAGCAAGGATGACCCCCACTAGCATGCCCACAATCCCCCAAAGTACAGTAACAATGGCAAATTGACTGACAACCTTGTAATTGAAGGTATCTTGATTGCTCCCCACGGTAATTCCCATGGTTTCTCCTTTTTATGGCCAAACGGCGACAGAATCTAAATAGACTGAAACCATTATCAAAGTAAGCCTAATCAGTCGTTTTGATCTAGATCAAAAAGGATGTGTGCATTTACGCTATGAAATTAGCTCTTCATCTCCATATTCATATTCATGGAGCAAAGAACTACGTTAGAGAGTCTCCGCTAGTATTGCTAGATTTTGGCGTATCGTCGTCCATCAAAATCGCCTCTCCTGGTCCCTCTAAATCATCAAACTGACCTGCCTTAACAGACCAATAGAAAATCCAAGCCAGAAGGCCAATTAAGAGTAGTGAGATAGGAATTAATAGAAAAAGGCTTTCCATTTTTTAGTCTAGGCCTTTCTGAGACGCCAGGCATTTAATGTAACCGCCAGTGATGATAAAGACATCCCGATCCCTGCAATCCAAGGATTGACCCAGCCCATCATTGCTGCTGGAATAGCCAAGAGGTTATAGAGCAGCGCCCAAATCAAGTTTTCTTTAATAATTAGCTGAGTCTTGTCAGCTAAGAGCAATGTTGTGGCTAAAGGTGCCAATGAACTCGCCGTCAAAATCGCATCTGCGCCTGCTGTTGCGAGAGGTGCGCCCGCTCCCACCGCAATCGAGACATCTGCCCCTGCCAACAAAGGAGCGTCATTAATGCCGTCACCAATAGCCCAAACAAAATGACCATCTTTTTGTAAGCACTCAATGAAGTGGTACTTATCTTCCGGGGAGCAGCCACCTTGGAAACTATCAATGCCAAGCTCTTGAGCCCACCAAGCAACCGTAACTGGGTCGTCACCAGAAACTAGATGCACTTTGATCTTTCTAAATTTGGCAGCAGCTAATAATTGCTCCAGCCCCTCTCTTGGAGTGTCCAAAAAAATAAAGCTCGCAATCAAGCCTTTTTCATCTGCAAGATGTACTTGCCCATACTGGCCGTTTTGCGCAATCTGCTCAGTACCTACCCAAGCCGCACTACCTAGTCGATATACTCCGGAGCTAAGTCCCTTACCTAATTGATTGGTAATAGGCTCAGATAGGGTGGTGAGTGGAATACTGTCATCCACAGCAGCGCGCAATAGAGATAATGCTAGAGGATGTTTCTGCCCTGCCTCCATTGAAGCAGCTAGTCTGAGTACATCTTCTCGAGAGAATTCAGGGCGTGCAATAAACACTTCTTTCAATTCTGGCTGACCCATTGTGAGAGTCCCTGTTTTATCTAGTACTAGGTCCGTAGCTTTGACTAAAACCTCTAAGACATGACCGCGCACAATGAGTAAGCCTAATTTGGTTACCGCTCCTTGAGCTGCAGCCATCGCTGTGGGTACTGCAAGAGATAAGGCGCACGGACAACTAGCAACTAATACAGAAACTAACACCGTCCATGCTTTACTTGAATCAACATACATCCAAATAGCTGATGATAGAAAAGCACTCAATAACAAGAGACTCACAAAATATCCAGCCCACTTTTCTGCAAGACTGACCATTAGCGGTTTAGCTTGCAATGCTTGATCGAGTAAAGAGGCAATACCAGCGATGCGAGTAGCTTGACCAAGCACGTCAATTCTCATGAGAAAGGGATTTAAGATGTTATGCGTACCTGCATACACTCGATCACCGATTTTCTTATCAACCGGCTTTGATTCCCCCGTCAGCAATGATTCGTCGAGAGCACTCTCGCATTCGATTAAGATGCCATCAGCTGGAACGATATCGCCAGGCGATATGCGTAGGACCTCACCTAGATTGCAATTAACTACCGGAATAATTTCTACATATTGTGACGATGGATAATTTGGTATGCGCTGACAGATTGCAGGTAATTGCTTTGCTAAAGCTTCGGCACCGCCCTGTGCATCTTGCCTTGCAAGCAACTCTACATAGCGCGCTGCCAAAATAAATGCAATAAACATGGTGATAGAGTCAAAGTAGCCTTGCCCTAAACCTGTTAATAAATTTACCGTGCCCGCAAAGAATGAAAGAGCTAATGCCAAAGCAATTGGCACATCCATCCCCAATAGATGTGTCTGATGAAATGAGCGAATACTGCGCCATGCCGCTTGAAATATCGGCCCAGCTGAATACACTATTACAGGAACAGTCAAAATCCAACTTGCCCACCCCAAGAGCAAATCATACTCAGCAGTAATATCGCTATCACTCGTATAGGATGGCCAAGCGAACATCATGACTTGCATCATCCCCAGCATCGCAACACCAAGTCTCGTCAGTAGTTGGCGGCGCTCTTTTTTTGATTTCTCAATAGATAAAGAGGGCTCGAAAGGCCATGCTTCATAACCAATTCTCTCCACCTCAAAGAGTAGGCGTGCCAAGCTTGTTTGCTCCGGTGAAAATTCTACTTTTGCTTTTTGGCTCACATAGTTGATTTGTACATCTTTAACACCAGGTATGCGGCGTAAGTGCTGCTCACACAACCAAACACAAGCTGCACAACGAATCTTCTCAAGCCGTAAAGTGGTCTCTAGGTTTTCTGATTCACCGCTAGGACGTGTATAGCGTCCCAATAACGAGGGATCATCATAGGGCGCAAGACTCTCCGGAATGGTATTGGATGCAAGATAAGTGGCAGGCTTATCACTTGACTGCACCCGACGCACATAAAATACTTCAAGCCCCTCACCATGAATTGTTTGCGCAACTGCCATACAACCAGCACAGCAAAATTTTCTAGGGATCGCTCCCAACACAAGCTCATAAGAATCATCAGGAAGGATAAAACTACCGCAGTGATAGCAGCTATTATTTGATGAGCTAGAGTTCATCGATGGTTATTAATTACGCTCTAGAGGCTTGCTCACCCAACCACTGCGGCGCTCGTAAATTACAAATAAGACACCCCAAATAACTACAGCAGCATAAGCCCAAACCCACGAAATTTGAGACGCACGTGAACCCGTTAAGTCGAGAATAAAACCAAAAATGGCAGGGCCTAGTAAGCCACCGCCGAAGCCCATTAAGGAATGAAGTCCCATCGCAGCACCCTTAATATTCTCTTGGGCGCTCACAACTAAACCAGCAGTCAAAGTAGCTGAATCAGCCATGATGAAAATCGTATGCCCTACTGCCATAGCAATAATTAACCACCAAGACTGTCCTGTCGATAAAGCCAGTGCAACCCCAAATACTGCACTAGAGAGCATGACAAAACAAATCCATTTTTGACGACCTATTTTTAGAGCAATCTCATTTCCGATGATCGACGAGGGAACACCAAAGAAGTTAATTAAGCCAGCTAGCGTAGTAGCCGTTATTAAAAAAGATTCGCCTGAGGTAATCGCACAAAAGCCAAAAAAAGCAACGATCCAACTCCGCGATGCGAACATTTCAAGAGAGTGAGCTGTGTAACCGAAAATAAATCCAGAGGCCGTTTTGTCTTCTAACACTAAACGCCATTTATCCACTGGAAAAATATCTCGCAATCGAATCTGAATCGGACCTTGCCATTTTTCATGAGTAAGCGCAGGAATAAATATAAGGACAATCAAGAAGGCGGTGAGTGGGCCTAAAGCGATTAATCCAAAAACATATCGCCAGCCCAGTGCATCTAATATCCATCCCGAGCATAAATAAGAAAAACCTGTACCAATTCCAAAAAAGGCAGTGTAGAAAGCAATATGCCTTGTGAGCTCACCGGTTTTAATTCGATCAGAAAGAATCTTGAGACCGGGCATATAGGTACCCGCTAATCCTGCCCCGTTAAGAGCCATGAATACCAATGCAGTCCAGAAGTTATAAGCAAAAAGACTCATCCCCAGTAAACCGAAAGTAGCCGAGAGCCCACCAACTAAATAGACTTTTTTGGCATCCAGGCGATCCGTTAATGCAGTTGCCAAAGGAACCATGAGCATATAGCCGAGGAAAAATGCGCTGGCGATTAAGCCTGACTGTAAATTACTGAGATGCCACTCATCTTGCAATGTCGTTAATACCACGGCATAACAAGCAAAACCCAGTAACGCACAAGTTTGCGCCATGAGCATGAGGGGTGTGTAACTAGTGGGCTTAAAACGCATAGGGGCTTACTAAAAGATAAGCCATTCTACTCTGCTGATTGGCGTGAAGAGACTTACTGCTGACTGCGATTAGGTGAATCCTGAAAGCCATTGGAGCGGAAAGTGAGTACCAAGGTATCTCTGAAGCCGTGAGGTCCTATCGGCTGTATAGGGGTAGATTCATGAATCATTCTTGCATCATTCATGAGCAATAAAGACCAAGGCTGAGATAAGGTAAATCGTAAGCCTGCGGAACCTCCTGCATCAAAGATACGAGTCTCTCCACCCTTAATACCAACCCGATTCAGCAAAAAGACAGCTACAAAATCAACGCCGTCACGATGCGCTCCCTCTGGTGTTGGTCGCCCAATACCATCAGTTGTATCAATCCGAAATTGATGTGCCTCAACAAACCAAGTAGTTACAGGTTTAACGCCATTAAGCATATGTGCCAATCCCAGCAAAAGAGATTGCCAAGCAGGGTTACTGGTTAGCTGAGTTTGTGAGGGTTCAAACCATCGCTCAATACCGCCATGCAAGGCGTTGTAATCGACTGATTGCCAATGCGCACGATGCGGAGCCATTGTCAGTAAGTCACCCTTAATCTCATAACTAGCATGGCGTCGGAAGCGATAGCGCCCTCCATCCTTTAAATAAGGATCTCTAGGCAAGTCATCCCAGAACTGATTAAGATCTAACAGCTGATTGAGATCTACTCCAGCAATTTTCGCTACATCTTCTGCAGAAAGAATAGTAAAGCCATCATCTCGCAAGGAGTTAGCCACTTCCCTAAGGGAAGTTAAAGGGGGTGACAGAGTAGTCAAGGTCATCTTTTATTGTCTTGCACTGAGATACATCAAAATCTAATCTAATTGCGCGCCAGATGCTTTCACAATTTTCGCCCATTTAACGATTTCATCCTTAAGCAAGGCGGCAAGCTTTGCAGGCGCAACGGGACTGAGGTCGAGGCCTTGTGCACTCAGCTTCTCACGGATATCAGGACGGGTAAGTACTTTTCCCATCGCAATCTGTATTTTTTTTGTAGCTTCTGAATTTACATCATTCGGGGCAAAAAGAGCGACCCAAACCTCACCAACACAGTCTGGATAGGTCTCAGCAATCGTCGGAATTTCTGGCGCAGCACTTGAGCGCTTAGCAGAACTAATGGCAATAGCTTGTAACTTTCCAGTCTTGATGTAATTCAATGCAGAGGGAAGACTTGCAAAAGCTAATGGGACTTGACCACCCAAGACATCATTGATAGCGGGTGCAACACCCTTATATGGAATATGTTGCATCTCAATACCAGCACTTGTGTTGAGCATTGCTCCAAGCAAATGACTAATCGTTCCATTGCCAGCGGAAGCATAAGATAGCTCACCAGGCCGCTTCTTAGCAGCGCTAACGACATCAGATAAGGTTTTGTAAGGAGATCCTGGCGGCGATACTAAAACATAAGGCGTTGCGCCAACATAATATAGCGGAATAAAGTCATTAATCGGATCAAATCCAGGGTTCTTATATAGCGATGGATTAATGGCTTGCGCACTATTAATAGTGAGCAACAGAGTGTAACCATCCTTAGCAGCGCGCGCGACCCCTTGGGTCCCAATATTGCCACCAGCACCCGGTCTATTTTCAACCACAATGGACGCCCCAAGTGCATCACTTAGTGCAGGGGCAATTGAACGTGCGACGATGTCATTGGTCCCACCCGCAGCCTGCGGGACGACCATAGTAATAGGTTTGGAGGGATAGGGTTGGGCAAGCGCTCCTGCAGAAAAAAACCATGCACTAAATAGTGCACTCATTACAAGCTGGTGCTTATGTTTCATGATTTCCTCTGTGATAGAGAGTTCAGTCTTCCGCGAACTTCTCCTACATGACTTTTTAAATCATACAGCTCTTTTGCATCTAGCATAGAGACCTTGATGTTACCAACTCGCTGCTCAATATTTTCTAAATCCTCGTAATTCTTTTCTCTGAATTCAGGATTCAATGCATTTCTTTCAATCGCTTTAAGCTCCTCATACACCTGCGAGAGCTTGAGCCGCAAGAGTAAGCTCTTAAGAGCTGGGATATAGGTAAACAATGGAATTAAAATTACGAGTAATGGAATTACGATCTTCGCAAAACGTCCAATCCAGACTGCTGTCCAGAAAGGCAAATAGCGATGTAGAAATGATGGACCATCCTTCAAATAAATCTCTGCATCAACATGAATAGGAAAATCTAAGCCAGAATCAGAGGGAAATTCTCCAGGCTTTTGTAAATAAGAATGGGTCTTGAGCACATCGTAGGTTTCCCCAAGCAATAGCGTCACTAATGCAGGGCTGACATCATTCTTACCCACCAAAGTAGCAGTCGCTGCCAATACTTGAATATTCTGCCTAGGAAGATCATAGGCAATACTCACTACACCTCGAGGCACTGTAACCTTAGATAGGAATGGGAAAAGATGCATATAAGCATCAGCCTGCTCAAAATTCATTAACCGAATATCAGCCGTTTCATAAAAACTTTTGACGAGCGGTGCCTCAACAGCACTCACCAAAAATATGGCGTCTAGTTCGCCTTTTTTGAACTTCTCCAAAGCCTGCAAGGGCTTCAGTTTTTCAGCATAAAAATCCTTTACTCCTAGGCCACTCGCCTCTAGTAACTGGGAGGTCAAGCTTAATGTGCCACTACCCTCATTGCCGATTGAAACGCGTTTACCCTTTAACTGACTCAACAAGCTTAGTCGTCCGCCCTCACTTTTGAAGGCCGACTCTCTGTACCAAACCCATACCGGCTCATAAAATACTCCAGCAATCGATACTAGATTGGAATGCTTTGAGATGTCAGCTACCCCACCTTGCACCATTGCAAAATCAACTCCAGAATTAGGATCATTGATTAAAGCTAAGTTATCAATGGTGCCGCCCGTAGTTCTTAATTTGAGTGATACGCCTTCTTGAGCAAGCCCGCTTTGCAGCTTTTCTCCAAACTGCTGGTATAGGCCAGTTGGAAAGCCAGTAGCCAACTCAATAGACCGAGGAGGTGGAGGAACCAAAATCCAAAGCGTAGCAAAAAGGATGCTCACCAAGATCAAAAAGGCGAGGCTGATCGATAGAGGGTTATAGATATTTTTGCGATTGAAGTTCATAAAAAATCTGCTTGTTTTTTACTATTATGCCCCTAGCTCAAAAATCAGCAATAGGATGAATTTATTCGAATATATTGAAGGCCACCTGCGCTCCAATGGGTCAAAAAGATCGAATTGGGTTAACTAAGGCCTAACTTGATCGATCATTAAGCGGGCATTTGTTGTACCCACTTTGATCGTTTGAGACTTAGATATCAAGTCGCCAGCCTCCGGCATAGCCATCCCCGTTTTGGAAATTCGTACCTCTAGCAAGACTTCTGGTAGTTGAGATATCAGGGCATTGGGACTCATTGCAAAGGCATCATTTAAAACGAAACTCATAGGAAATGCAGTTACTGCGGTTTTGAGGACTGCTACTGGCATCCGCTCACCCGGCTTACGAGCAATCACCATCAAAGTATCACCTGACTTGATCTTAGACTTTAATTCAGGGCTAATATCCACTTGACCACTAACGCCTTGATTACTTATCACTGGTGATTTAGCTGGAGCGAGACCTCCTTTACTCCGCGCCTCGGCAATAGAGACAGCAATCGTACGAGCCTCCTCAGACTCTAAAGGCAATTGCTTCGCTAGTTTTTCCCAAGACTGCACTGCTGCTTTATAGTTCTGCGCATTAAAATCTGCAGTTCCAGAAAGCCATAAGGCTAGTAAGTTATTAGGGTCTAGTGCCAATGCTTTCTTGATTAGCTGTAGTGGCTTGCCAGTAAAACTACCATTTGCGTTGGCCGCCAATACATCAGCATAGTCCGCTAATAATTGAGGATCCGCATCCACAAAAGATCCTGCGCGAGCATAGGCTTTTTCAGCATCAAGATTTCGACCCAAGATTCGATAGGAACGCGCCAACATAGCCCAACCTTTGAGATTGTCTGGCTCTTTTTCCATCTTGCCAGCAAATTCAGTAACCATTTTTTCAACAGCTTCCTGACTCATTGACTTTTGATCATTTCTCTCGGCAATTCGGAAGGCATCACCCAGGCTAAAGTAAAGACCTGCTGAAAGTATCACTATGAAGATACAAATTCCAATAATGGTTTTCTTGGTAGAACCTAAAACTGATAGGTCATCCGCCTCATCAGTATCCTGAAAAAGACGCTGACGCATTTCTGCATGAGCCTGCTCATAGCTTGCGCTATCGACAGAGCCTGATAGTCGATCTGCCTCGAGCTTATCTAGCTCTTCCTGATAAATGGCTGCATTCATCTGGCGACGCGAAGTAGTCGAATCTTTAGCAGGAAAAAAGAATGGGCGTAGCAGTAGCACCAAGACTAAGATCAATAAGAGGATGGCTGGTATCAAAAAGCTAGTCATGTAGATTTTCTGTTGAACTGGATTTTGCGTCCTTGAGCAAGGCATCAATACGGCGATTGTCTTCTGCCGATAGCGTAGTACTGGGCATGCCTTGATTTCTGCGACGCAGATAGACTATCAAGCCAATAATGCCCCCGAGCAAAATCACAAAGGGGCCTATCCAGAGCAACCAAGTAATAGGCTTAACGGGCGGGCGATACAAAACAAAATCACCATAACGCTCAACCATAAAGCTCCGAATTTGATCGTCAGTCTTACCTTCTTTAATCAAAATCCGAATCTCTCGACGTAAGTCATTCGCTAAATCAGAGCGCGAGCCTGCGAGAGACTCATTCTGACAAACTAGACAACGCATCTCTTCAGAAATCACAATGAGGCGCTGCTCAGTAACCGGATCATCCGCTAGCGGCACTGCATCTTTAGCAAAGGTTGGATTTAGCAAAGCCATAGTTACTAAAGCAAGGATGAGAGGCGAGAAAATTCTTTTAGGCATCACTTAAGCTCGCCCAATAAGGGAAGTATTTTCTGATTCAGAACTGCCATTGTGATCGGGCCAATATGCTTAAACCGAATTACACCAGCCTTATCAATCACATAAGTTTCTGGAACGCCATAAACACCATAATCAATACCCACCCGACCATTGGCATCAAAAGCCGATAAAAGATAAGGATTGCCTTGGAGGGCTAGCATAGTCATCGCATCTTCGCGCTTGTCTTTGTAATCCAATCCAATAATAGGTGCCACCTGTAATTTACCCAACTCAACAAGAACAGGATGCTCCTCGCGACAAGCAACACACCAAGAAGCCCATACATTCAGAATCCAGGGCTGACCTTTCATACTCTCAGGGGAAAAATTTTTCTTGGGGTCAGCCAATTGAGGCAATTCAAAAGCAGGCGCTTGCTTACCCACCAAAGGGGAGGGTATTTCTTGTGGATCACGATTAAGACCCACTGCCAAAAATCCCACCAGAACCATAAACAATAGAAGCGGAATTAAAAACTTGGCTTTCATACCGCAGCCTTGCGCAACTTCATGCGGTAGCGCTTATCGGACATTGCTAACACTCCACCCAAACCCATCAATAAACATCCAGCCCAAATCCAATCGACAAAAGGCTTGTAATAGACCCTCACGGCCCACGCCTTATCATCTAATTCTTCGCCCAAGGAAACGTAAATATCTCGAGTAAGGCCAACGTTAATTGCTGCTTCTGTCATCGGCATCGTAGAAGAGAAATAGCTACGCTTTTCTGGGTACATGGTAGCTTCTAAAGTCCCATTACGACTTAGCAAAAATGTACCTTGCATCGCCTTGTAGTTTGGACCAGGAACTGCGCTGACACCTTGCAACTGAATCTGATAACCCCCGACGGTTACGCTTTCACCGGCGAGCATGCGTACATCTTTTTCTTCTTGATAGGCGCCCACCATAGTCACACCAATCACGAATACCGTTATTCCAAAATGCGCACATTGCATACCCATGAAGGAGCGTGTTGCTTTGCCGATTTTTGCTTGGCGGATGATTTGCATGACCCCAGAGGCAATCACCCAGAAAGCTAATAAGAAACCGAGGCTGCTAAGCCAAGTAAATTCTCCCATTACAAAAGGAATTAATACGGCTGCAATCACCGCCGCCAACGCTGCAATCCATAAGCGCTTGATAACGGCCAATAAGTCTGAGTTTTTCCAACTAGTCCAAGGTCCAATGCCCATCAATACCAATAGAGGAACCATGATGGGTACAAAGACACTATTGAAGTAAGGAGGTCCTACTGAGATCTTTCCAAGATGCAATGCATCAATCAACAAGGGATAGAGCGTACCCAGCAAGACTGAGGCTGCTGAAACTACTAAAAATACATTGCCAAGCAAAATAAAGGTTTCGCGGGAAGTTAAGCTGAACTTACCACCGAGTGTACTTTTGGGAGCACGCCAAGCGTAGAGGGTTAAAGATGAACCCACTACCAATACTAAGAAAATTAAGATGAAGATTCCGCGCTTAGGGTCGGTAGCAAAAGCATGAACTGAAGTGAGCACTCCAGAGCGAACCAAGAATGTCCCTAGAAGTGAAAGTGAAAACGCAGTAATCGCCAATAAAACGGTCCAACTCTTAAAGCCGCCACGCTTCTCGGTAACCGCTAAAGAATGTAGCAACGCAGTACCAACCAACCAAGGTATGAAGGATGCATTCTCAACGGGATCCCAGAACCACCAACCGCCCCAACCCAATTCGTAATAAGCCCACCAAGACCCCAAGGCAATACCGAGAGTCAGAAATACCCACGCTGCCGTTGCCCAAGGACGCGACCAACGCGCCCATGCAGCATCTAATCGACCGGATAACAAAGAAGCAATCGCAAATGCAAAGGCTACTGAGAAGCCCACATAGCCCATGTACAACATTGGCGGATGAAATACCAGACCAGGATCTTGCAATAGGGGATTTAAAGAGCGGCCATCTTGCGCAGCTGGCAACAGTCTTTCAAAAGGATTCGAGGTCAGTAGAACAAATAACAAAAGACCTGTAAGCACCAAACCCAAGACACCAATCACACGCGCTACCATGAACTCATCCAGAGACTTGGAGAGCTGCGCAACTAAAAATGTCCAAGTAGATAGCAAGAAAACCCATAGCAATAAGGAGCCTTCATGACCACCCCACACCGCACCTAAGCGATAAATCAGCGGCATCTGAGAGTTGGAGTGCTCAGCAACATAAAGGACGGAAAAATCATTGGTATAGAAACTCCACCCCAAGTTAAAGAAAGCAATTGCTAGTAAGAGGAAAACAGATTGGGCTGCTGGTCTAGCTAATAGAATCCATTCGCGACGGCCTTGGTGAGCGCCAAGCAATGGCAGCACACCCTGAATGATGGCGACACATAAAGCCAGAATTAATGCATAGTGTCCAAACTCAGGAATCATTATTTACTTCCATTCTTTTGAGCCTGCTCTAAAGCATGCTTGGCCTCTGGTGGCATATAGTTTTCATCATGTTTCGCCAGAACTTCGCTAGCAATAAATTGACCGTTTGGATTAAGGCGACCTTGAATCACAGCACCCTTTCCCTCTTTAAACAAATCTGGAAGAATGCCTGTGTAAGCAACGGGAATATCTTTCACCATATCGGTAATCACAAAATGTACCGTTAAGCCATCACGCTTGATTGAGCCATCCTTAACCATGCCCCCAATTCGGAAGGCCTGGCCAGTGGGAGACTTCCCAGCAGCAACGTCACTAGGGGTGACATATAAAGCAATGTTGCTATTTAGCGCATTCAAGATTAGTACTACTGCCAAACCAACTGCAATGAGTGCGCCAACAATCATTGCGATTCGCTTCTGCCTTGGTTTCACTTTCCACCCTTATGATCAAACTGCTCTGCCATGACTTCGCGTTGAAGTCTATGCACAATCGCTTTATGACGCGCTCGAACAGTCAAGGGCTCAATCAGAAATACCAATGCACACATCCCAAAGCTGCACCAGACATAGAGGGCATAACCCCCCATTTCAAAAAATTCTGCAGGACTATTCCACATCAACGCTCAACCTCATTTAATTGCTTAACCCAATCAGTATGGGCCTCACGCTCCAAAATGATGGCACGCACACGCATTAACCCTACTGCGATTGAGTACATCCATAAGCATAAAGCCATTAATAACATTCCCAAAAGCATAGTCTGAGCCATGGCGGGGGCTTTCGTCAGAGAAACAGATGCGCCTTGGTGCAAGGTATTCCACCATTTCACTGAAAAATAAATGATCGGGACATTGACTACACCAACTAAAGCCAAGATTGCTCCTGCCTTATCAGCACGGCGGACATTGTCAATTGAGGCCTGCAGAGCGATAAATCCAAGATATAAGAAGAGGAGGATTAATTCTGAAGTTAAGCGCGCATCCCATACCCACCAAGTGCCCCACATTGGCTTACCCCAAAAAGCACCAGTCCACAGAGAAAGAAAGGTCATCCAAGCCCCTATCGGAGCAAGAGACTGGGCCATCATGGCGGATAGGCGTGCATTAAATATCAAACCTAAGCCCGCCCAAGTAGCCATCACTAGATAGATAAACATGGACATCCAAGAAACTGGGACATGAATAAAAATAATGCGGTAACCCTGCCCCTGCACCGCATCTATCGGGGCAACAAAAAAGCCAATCCATAAGCCTGCGACTCCAAAAACTATCGCAAGTGCCCAGAACCAAGGGATCATTTTTCCAGCTAAGGGATAAAAGGTGCTCGGGCTCGAGAATTTGAACCAGTTCACTACACGGCTAGAGGATAAATTATTTACATTACTCATTCGATTGCAATCTTGACAGCATTAGCACTAACCCAAGGCACAAATGCTAATGCCAAAATGAATAAAGCGCCCAATAAGGAAAAATGTCCTGTGATATCCAGCCCTACACTGCTAGCGTAAACGGCGCCAGCCCCAAAAATCAGGACGGGAATATAGAGGGGCAAAATTAAGAGACTCATCAATACACTGCCGCCTCTCACCCCTAAAGTTAAGGCCGCTCCAATCGAGCCCAACAATGATAGAACAGGTGTGCCCAGGAGTAGCGCTGCCATCAGCACCTTTAAGGACTGAGCATCCAAATCAAACTGAATGCCGATTATAGGCGCCAGTAAGACCAATGGCAATCCGCATACCAACCAATGGGCAAGGATCTTACCAAACACAAGAGATGCAAAAGAATTAGGAGATAAAACTAATTGCTCCAGAGTGCCATCAGCATAGTCCGCTGCAAACATCCGCTGCAGCCCTAGCAAAGTCGACAGCAAAGCAGCTACCCAAATCACACCCGGGGCAATCTTTCTGAGTAAGTTGGCATCAGCACCGATTCCTAATGGGAATAAGCTAGTAACAATCACAAAGAAAAATAAAGCAGTTAACACCTCACTCTTGCGACGCATCACGAGTAAGAGATCACGCTTGACAATCGCCAGGACGGCATTCATAAGTCGAGCACCCTCAATTGCGGCAACGCTAGCGGTTGATGGCTTGTCAGCACAGCCAAACCATTACCTTTCAGATGCTGAACTATTAAGTCTTGTAGCTCATGAACCGCTTGAGTATCTAAGGCATTAAAGGGCTCATCCAAGATCCAGACTTGCGCACGTCGCGTTAGCATGCGAGCCATCAATACACGTTTTTTCTGCCCAGCAGACAAACAGCTAACAGACAGATCCTCGCGCCCTTTTAAACCAAATTGCCATAAGGAAGCAAAAGCCTCTTTTTCAGAAATCTCAACACCATCAATAGCTGCATACAAACGTAGGTTTTCAAGTGCAGATAAATCTTCCTTAAGTGCATCGCGATGGCCCAAAAATAAAAGCTTACTGTGATAATCCAGAGCATCGTTTTTAATAGATTCACCATTCCAGAAAACGTCACCAGACTCAGGAGCAGTCAAGCCACTCAGTAAGCGCAAAAGACTTGTTTTCCCAACACCATTCTCCCCTCGGATATGCAGACACTCGCCAGAAGATACCTGCAAATCTAGCTTAGAAAATAACTCTCGCTCGCCCCTTACGCAAGTAATTGCGCGAGCCTCAAGCATGGGCACAGTGGACTGAGGAGTAGAGGAATTAATGGCTGTCATCAGAAGAAATGGCTCGAATCAAACCACCCCAGGCATTGTCCAAGAGCCCTAAAGGACTGTCAAACCACCCAAAACAGTATTTAAAGAATAAATTTCTTTTAATTCAATCGCTTAGCAGATTATAAGCTGAGCTGAATATAAAAGCCTTACCCTTCTTAGGCCTTATTCCGGCTTGATACCCGCACTTTTAATAATCTTGCCCCAGCGAGCTGATTCCTTCCTCTGGAAAGCACCAAAAGCCTCTGGCGTCATGGCGTAATACTTTGCCCCTTCAGACTCAAGCTTTTTTTGAACCACGGCTTGCATCATTATTTTATTTACTTCAGCGTGTAGCTTCTTCACAATCGCTGGAGGAGTCCCCACAGGTGCAAATAAGCCAATCCAGTTTTTGACATCAAATCCAGGCAGTGTTTCGCTAATGCTCGGCAAGTCAGGCATAGATGAATCCCTGCTTGCACCCGTTACCGCCAGACCACGCAATTGATTATTCTTCACGTAAGGCAGAATCGTCGGCATAGTAGCAAACATCACCTGCGTTTGCCCACCAATCAAATCCGTGATTGCCAGAGCATTTCCTTTGTAAGGGATATGAGTCATATCGACCTTTGCAGTCAAATTAAACAATTCACCTGCCAAATTACTAGCTGTCCCAATGCCACCAGAACCATATGAGACTTTTCCTGGGTTGGCCTTTACATAGGCGATGAGCTCACTCACACTCTTAACCGGTACGTTAGGATTAACAGCCAATAAACCTTCAGCATCGAGCACAAAAGCTACTGGTACAAAATCCTTCAGTGGGTCATAAGGCATATTCTTCACAAGATAAGGATTTACAGCATGCGTGCCAATACTTCCCATGATCAATGTATAACCATCTGCCGGTGATTTAGCCACAAAATCAGCGCCAATATTGCCTCCACTACCAGTCTTATTTTCAACAATGGCAGGCTGACCATAAGCCTCACTTAAACCTTGCGCAATGATCCGCGAGAAGCCGTCAGCAATTCCACCGGTAGCAAATGGAGAGATAATTTTGATTTGCCGATTAGGATAACTGTCGGCCTGAGCGAAAGCTCCCTGAACACTCAAAAGACTAAAGCCCAGGATAAAAGCGGATGTGATTTTTTTCATATTCAATTCAAGGAGAGATTTTCAATAGAGGCGCAACCGACAAACCTTGCACTTGGTATTTTTTGATTAAAGCCGCAACCAGACCTGTACTAATAAATTCTTGAACGCAGACACTTAAAAATTCAATGGACTCGTGATTTGAATTCTTTGTGGCAATCGCTTGCTGAATACCAGTAAATTGACCATCCAGAATTCGTGATCCAAGAATATTTAGAGAAGCGCTTACTAGTCCAGTTTTTAAGCCAGCTAATGCATCTAATTTTTCTCGAACAAACAACTCATTACTTGCCAAGACGCTATCAGCATGCACCAAGGTGGCATGCTTGAGATTGCGCTGTAACCAAAGATCATACGCACTCTTGAAAAAAGAGGCGATACGAATACCAGGTTGGTCTACCTGTGCAATGCTCATAATTGATGAGTTAGCCGGGACTAGGTAAGTTGCCTCAAGCTCTACATAGGCAGGAGTAAATGTCACCAACTTCGCGCGGGCCGGATCAGCGCCAACTAATGCAACCCCACATTGGCCAGAGGCTGCTGAATCCACAACCTCCTCCTGAGTTTTATAGCCTCTTAGCTGGAGCTCAACACCAAGGCGTTCGGCAATAGCACGGCATATATCCGGCGCTATTCCAGTAGGCTCACCAGAAGGAGACTGACCAGTCACCAACAAGAAATTACCCAAATAAACTGAGGCGGATAGAATTCCATTGGGAGCAAGTTGCTCCCTCACTTCAGGTGAAACATCAATCACAAAAGATTCTCTGTAAAGACTGTAGATAATTAAAGCTGAACAGTCTGACCTTCAGTCATCGGGATAATTTTGATTGAGCTACCCTTCATCGCATCCTGAAACTCTACTAGAGTGCCTTTTGTGAGTGGGTTGGAGTTGTAGTGCATTGGGACTACCATCTTGGGCTTCACCCATGTGCGCAAAGCAAAGGCAGCATCATCAGGCGCCATTGTGAAATTTCCACCAATCGGAATTAAAACCAGATCTGGTTTGTAGTGATCAGCAATAAACTTCATATCACTAAAGAGCCCGGTATCGCCCATGTGCCAGATTTTGAAACCATTTTCTAGCTCAATGATGTAACCCATTGCCTCTCCCGCAGGATGAGATTCCATTTTGTCAGTTGCGGGATTTTTCCATACCAACAAAGAGGAGTGCTCTGCTTGAACAGCAGTGACCTTAATACCAGGCAGAGGTGTGACTCGACCTGTCTTATTAAATCGATGACCCAGATCGGCGGGTAATATTCCCAAAGTAATGAGTGGCGTCACCATATCCGCTGGACCATACAATTTTGTATTGTTCATTTTGGCAAGTGCTGGGGCATCGCCGATATGATCTACGTGAGCATGCGTTACTAGCAGTAAATCAATGGGCCCAATAGCAGCCAAATCATTTTTATATATCGGTGGCGTTTTTGGACCGCCAGTAATCCATGGGTCAATGAGAATCATCTTGCCAGTCGGGCTCTTGATCCGAAATCCAGCCTGACCCAACCATAAGAGTTCCGCGCCACCTTGAGCGTTTGCTTTACTGCTTGCCTGGGTTTGTGCCAAAGCCATAGGACTCAACAGCATTGCAGAAATCAGCCCAGTCACCAAAGCACCAGCAAAAAAATGAGTACGCATCATTGTCTCCGAGTATTTTTATTAATCCTTCTAAACTATAGCGGAAAAAAGACAAGCTCGTTTATGTGGCACTGCGTCAAGACCAATAAAAAACCCCGCCAAAGCGGGGTTCTCATCCAACTGTTTTTTTGATTAAGGCGTAATCACAATAGCGCCAGAAACTTTTCTACCTTCTGCCGCTTTATGTGCTTCAGCCGCCTGCTCGAGACTAAATTTAGCGCCGATCTTCACCTTCACTCTACCCTGAGCAATAGCATCAAATACTGCACGCGCATTCTCTTGCAGCAATTCCGGGGTGGCGTTATGCGGAAATACAGAAGGCCTAGTAAGGAACAGGCAGCCCTTCTTATTTAGTATCTCTGGCTGAATTTCGGGAGCAGGCCCTGAGGCTGCACCAAACAAAGCCAACATACCAAATGGAGCGACACAGTCAAGCGATCCCAAGAAAGTAGTTTTAGCAACAGAGTCATAAACTACATTGGCCTTACGACCACCAGTAGCCTTAAGCACTTCCTCAACCCAATTCGGCTTTGAGTAGTCCACCACGGCATCGCATCCTGCCTCCTTGGCTACAGCAAACTTCGCCTCAGAGCCTACCGTACCAACAACAAAGGCACCCAAAGACTTTGCCCAACCGGCGAGGATTTGGCCAACTCCTCCAGCGGCGGCATGAACTAACACCACATCGCC
>Ga0187842_1000217_pt1 | contig 31567 bp, 23 predicted proteins | sample SpaLakP09_SKY_41_FD_134514 | JGI IMG/M metagenome (GOLD analysis project Ga0187842, IMG submission 134514) | Oligotrophic lake water microbial communities from Sparkling Lake, Wisconsin, USA - SP09_SKY_41 | ecosystem: Environmental > Aquatic > Freshwater > Lake | place: USA: Sparkling Lake... | reverse complement strand
TGGCCGTCGTCTATGTCACCTGTCTGTTCTTCATCTGGGCGCTGGTCACCAACCTGCTCGACCCGCTGCTGAAGACCATGAAGACGGTTTTCACCCTGACCCCGATCCAGGCCAACCTGACGGGCTTTGCGTTCTTCATCGCCTACGGTGTCATGTCGATGCCGTCCGCCGCCTTCCTGTCGAAGTTCGGCTATGCCAAGTCGGTCATGGTCGGCCTCGGCGGCATCGTCGCCGGCTGCTTCATCGCCATCGCCGCCGCCAAGCTGCACACCTTCTCGCTGGTGCTGACGGCCCTGTTCGTGATGGCTTCGGGCATCACCCTGCTGCAGGTGGCCGCCAACCCGCTGATCGCCTCGCTGGGCAAGCCTGAGGATTCCTCGTTCCGGCTCAATCTGTCCCAGGCCTTCAACTCACTGGGCGCGGCCTGCGGCCTGTGGTTCGGCGCCAACTTCCTGCTCAAGGGCGAGATTTTCGAGAAGGGCGCTGTTGTCACCGAAGTGATGCGCGAACAGGCCCTTGGTTTCGTCTCGAACGTCTATCTCGCCATCGGCGTGGGTCTGGCCCTGTTCATCGTGGCCATCTTCATGGTCCGCAAGCAGATCACCGAGGCGGCCCCGGAAACCGGCAAGCTGGTCAGCCCGCTGTCGGCCCTGACTTCGAAGTGGGCCAATCTCGGCGCGCTCGGCATCTTCCTCTATGTCGGGGCCGAAGTGGCGATCTCGCTGAACCTGCTGCTGTTCCTCGAGCAGACCAACATCCTGAACATCTCGGCCGAGCAGGCCGGCAAGCTGACGACCTTCTACATGGTGTTCGCCATGATCGGTCGGTTCGGCGGTTCAGCCCTGCTGAAGGTGGTCAAGGACTATGTCCTGCTGACGGTTGTGGCCGTCGGCGCGATTGCGGTCTGCCTGGTCGTGATCGTCAGCAAGGACATGGTGCCCACCCCGCACGCCGGAACCCTGAACCTGATCCTGGCCCAGGCTCCCCTGACCAGCGGTCTGATTCCGGCCTTTGCGGCCCTGCTGATCGGCCTGTTCAACTCGATCATGTTCCCGACTATCTTCACGATGACCCTGCAGCGTTCGACCGCAGCGACCTCGGCGACCTCGGGCCTGCTCTGCATGGCCATTGTCGGCGGTGCCGTCCTGCCGCTGATCTTTGCCTCCATCGAGCAGGCGACGGGCTCGCGGGCCCTGGGCTTCATCGCCCCTCTGGCCTGCTACGTCTATGTGCTGTGGTTCTCGTTCGCGGCCCGCAAGGCGCCGGTGCACGAGATCACCGAAGCGGTCGCCGGCGGTCACTGACCGTCTGACTGACTGAACCAGCGGACGCCCGCCCCTGTACCCTGCGGTACAGCGGCGGGCGTTCTGCTGTCTGCGTACCGGTCTGCGCGTTAGGTTTCCTGAAGGCGAGACCGGAAAAGCGGGCTGGAAAAACCTGCGGTTCCGCAGGACAGTGCGTTGAGATTTTCGTTTCAGGATCCACCATGGCCGCCGCCCCCACCAAGACCCGCTTCATCAGCGGCTTCGGTTTTCAGGTCCTCATCGCCATGGTCATCGGCCTGGGCCTCGGCCTGCTGGCGCGCGACCTCGGTCCGGCCAAGGGCGAGGCGGGCTATGTGCTGGCCGAGACCCTGCGCCAGATCGGCTCGATCTTCGTCCAACTGCTGCGCACCCTGGTGCCGCCCCTGGTCTTCACGGCCATCGTGGCCAGCATCGCCAACCTGGCCCAGCTGCAGAACGCCGCGCGTCTGGTCTGGCGGACCCTGTTCTGGTTTGCCGTCACCGCCCTGATCGCCGTGCTGATCGGCATCGCCCTGGGTCTGGTCCTGCAGCCGGGCCTGCACACCACGGTCGCGGCGACCGAAGCCCATGCGCCCAAGACCAACGGCTCATGGCTCGACTTCCTGACTGGGCTGGTGCCGTCCAACATCCTGGGCCTGAACGCCTCGACCTCGATCAATGATGCCGGGGTCGCCAAGACCTCGCTGTCGTTCAACGTCCTGCAGATCCTGGTTATCGCCCTGGTGGCCGGCATTGCGGCCCTGAAGTCCGGCGAGGCCGGCAAGGGCTTCCTGGCCTTCAACGCCTCGGCCCTGGTCGTGGTGCGCAAGGTGCTGTCCTGGGTGATCCGCCTGACGCCGATCGGCACTATCGGCCTGCTGGGGACGGCGGTGGCCCAGTATGGCTGGACGACGCTCGGCCAGCTGGGGGCCTTTACCGGCGCGATCTATCTGGGCCTCGGGCTGGTCCTGTTTGTCGTCTATCCCGGCCTGCTGGCGGCCAATGGCCTGAACCCGCTGAAGTTCTTCGCCGGTGCCTGGCCGGCGATCCAGCTGGGCTTTGTCTCGCGCTCCTCGGTCGGCACCCTGCCGGTAACCGAGGCCGTGACCGAGCACAGCCTGGGCGTTCCGCGGGCCTATTCGGCCTTTGCCGTGCCGCTGGGGGCGACGTCCAAGATGGACGGCTGCGCGGCGATCTATCCGGCCATCTCGGCGATCTTCGTGGCCCAGTTCTTCGGCCTGCATCTGGGTCTGTCGGACTACTTCCTGATCGTCTTCGTCTCGGTGATCGGTTCGGCGGCGACGGCGGGCCTCACCGGTGCCACGGTCATGCTGACCCTGACCCTCTCGACCCTGGGCCTGCCGCTTGAAGGTGTCGGCCTGCTGCTGGCCATTGATCCGATCCTCGACATGGGCCGGACGGCCGTCAATGTCGCCGGCCAGGCGCTTGTCCCGACCCTGGTCGCCAAGCGCGAGGGCATTCTCGATCTCGAGGTCTACAATGCCGGTCGCAATCCGGCCGACGCCCTGGCCGCCGCCGAATAGGCGAGGCCGGTTGCGCGCCGGCCCTTTAGCGGCGAGTTTGCCGCTTCAAGGCGCGACAAAGGGAATCGATGGTGTCGAAGGCGAGTTCAGGCGGCCAGTCCGGGCCGAGCCGTCGGTCCATTCTGGCCGGAGCCGGAGCGCTCGCCGGTTATGCGATCACCGGACCGGGCCAGGCCGCCGGCCGCGCCTCGGACCGGATCGAAGCCCTTCTGGCCCGCATGACCATCGAGGAAAAAGCCGGACAGCTGTCCTGCTTTGCCGACATGATCCGTCCGCCGTTCGGCGACATGAACCCGCTGGTCAATATCCGCAACGCCCAGACCCTGCTGTCCGAGATCCGGGCCGGGCGGATCGGTGTGCTGATGAACGGGGTCGGCACGGCCGGCGCGATGGACGCCCAGAAGGCCGCCGTTGAAGGCTCGCGGCTGAAGATCCCGCTGATTTTTGCGGCTGACGTGATCCATGGCTTCAAGACCGTGTTCCCCATTCCGCTCGGCGAAAGCGCCAGCTTTGACCCGCACCTGTGCGAGCGCACGGCGCGGGCGGCGGCCTCGGAGGCCAGCGCCTCGGGCCTGCACTGGACCTTCGCGCCGATGGTCGATGTAGCCCGCGACCAGCGCTGGGGCCGGGTGGCCGAAGGGGCGGGCGAGGACGTCTATCTTGGCCAGGTGCTGGCCGAGGCGCAGGTGCGCGGCTTCCAGGGGCGCGACCTGCGGGCCGAGGACAGCATGGTCGCCACGCCCAAGCACTTCGCGGCCTATGGGGCGGTGACGGCGGGTCTGGAATACAACTCCGTCGAGCTGTCGGAAGCCACCCTGCGCGAGGTGCATCTGCCGCCGTTCCAGGCCGCCTTCGCCGCCGGGGCCCTGACCACCATGTCAGCCTTCAACGACGTCAACGGCATTCCGGCTACCGCCAACAAGCGGCTGCTGACCGATGTCCTGCGCGGCGAATGGGGCTTCCGCGGTGTCGTGATCTCCGACTACACGGCCGACCAGGAACTGGTCGCTCACGGCTATGCCCAGGATGATCGCGACGCAGCGCGGCTGGCGATCCTGGCCGGCATCGACGTCAGCATGCAGAGCGGCCTCTATCTGCGTTATCTGCCCGAACTGACCGCCTCCGGCGCGGTGCCGATGGCGGCGGTCGATGCCGCCGTGCGCCGGGTCCTGGGCCTGAAGGAAGCGCTGGGCCTGTTCGACAATCCCTATCGGTCCATCAACCCCGAGGCCGAGCAGGCCCGGACCGCGACCCCGGCCCTGCGCCAGCTGAGCCGCGAGTCCGGGGCCCGGTCGATCGTGCTGCTGCGCAATGAGGGCGCGATCCTGCCCCTGCCGCGGTCCGGCAAGCGGCTGGCCCTGATCGGCCCCTTCGCCGATGACCGCGACAATGTGCTGGGGGCCTGGGGCGGCTTCTTTGCCGATCGCAGTCTGAACGTGGATCTGGCGACCGGCCTGCGCGCGGCCATGACCGATCCGACCAGCCTGATCGTCGAGCGCGGCTGTGAGATCGAAACCACCCTGGCCGGCGGGTTCGAGCGCGCCGTCGCGGCAGCCCGGGCGGCCGACATCGTCCTGCTGGCCGTCGGCGAGAGCCAGGACATGACCGGCGAGGCCAAGTCCCGCACCGACATCCGCATTCCGCCAGTCCAGCAGCGTCTGGCCGAAGCCGTGGCGGCGACCGGAAAGCCGGTGGTCGTCCTGCTGCGCCACGGGCGGGCCATCGCGCTGGAAGGCGTCGTCCGCGATGCCCGGGCCATTCTGGCCACCTGGTTCCTCGGCAGCGAGATGGGCAATGCGGTCGCCGATGTGGTGTTCGGGGCCGTCAATCCGTCGGCGCGGCTGCCCGTCAGCTTCCCCCTCGAGAGCGGCCAAGAGCCCTTCTACTACAACAGCCGCACGACCGGCCGCCCAGCCCCGGCCGATCCCAATGCCCAGGAATACAAGGCCCGCTGGCGCTCGATCCGCAACGAGGCCCTCTATCCGTTCGGCTTCGGGCTTGGCTATGCGGGCTTTGCCCTGTCGGACCTCAAGCTCAGCGACAGCAAGGTGCGCTGGGGCGATCCGCTGCACGCCACGGCGCGAGTCACCAACACCGGCACGGTGTACGGCGAACATGTGGTGCAGCTTTACATCCGCGATCGCGTCGCCAGCCGCACCCGGCCGGTGCGCGAGCTGAAAGGCTTCCAGCGGGTCTCGCTGGCCCCCGGCGCCAGCCAGGAGGTGACGTTCGAGATCCGCCGCGAGCAGCTGATGTTCATCGGCGAAGGCGACCGCTGGACTGTCGAGCCGGGCGTATTCGAGGTCATGATTGCCAATTCGTCCGTTGACGGATTATCGACCAGTTTCGAGCTTCTGGCCCATTCGGCCGGCCACTAGCGGCGGGCGGTTCGTCGCTCCAGCAGCAGCAGGCTGAGGGTGACCGCGAACCCGAAGGCCAGCAGCAGGGCGGCCAGCCGGTGGGCCTGGTTCCACTCCAGCGCCTCGACCAGCTGGTAGATCTCGACCGACAGCACCTGGGTCTCGCCGGGGATGCCACCGCCCAGCATCATCACCACCCCGAACTCGCCGATGGTGTGGGCAAAGGTCAGCAGGGCCGCGACGACATAGCCCGGGGCGGCCAGCGGCAGGGCGACGCGCAGGAACCGCTCGCGGGCCGAGGCCCCGAGGGTGGCGGCGGCCTCCAGCGGCTCGTCACCGATGGCGATGAAGGCATTGCGCAGCGGCTGAACGGCGAACGGCAGGGAATAGATCACCGAGCCGATCACCAGCCCCTCGAAGGTGAAGGCCAGGGTGCGGATGCCGAACGGCTGCAGCAGGGCCATCAGCGGGCTGTGCGGGCCCAGGGCGATCAGCAGGTAGAAGCCCAGAACCGTCGGTGGCAGCACGATCGGCAGGGCCACCACCGCGCCGACCACCGGCCGCCAGCCTGAGCTGCCGCGGGCCAGCCACCAGGCGAGCGGCGTGGCCAGGGCGAGCAGCAGGGCGGTCGTCAGTCCAGCCAGCTTCACCGTCAGCCACAGGACCTCCAGCATGGTCTAGCGGACCTCGTAGCCGTAGCGGCGGATGATGCCTTTCGCCTCGGAGCCCTTCAGGAAGGTCAGGAAGGCCTTGGCCGCCGCATTGTCCGCCCCGGTCTTCAGCAGGACGGCCTGCTGGTCGATCGGGCTGTGCTCGGTGGCCGGGACGATCCAGCGCGAGCCGCCCTTCTCGTCGATCACCTGCGACAGGGCGACAAAGCCCAGCTCGGCCGCGCCGGTCTGCACAAACTGGAAGGTCTGGGTGATCGAGGCCCCGGTGACGAGGCGGGGCTTCAGGCCCTCGTACAGCCTGCGCTTGCCCAGGGTCTCGACGGCGGCCTGGCCATAGGGCGCGAGCCTGGGGTCGGCAATGGCGAGTTTCTCGAAGCGTCCGGTGGCCAGGACCGCGCCACGGCCGTCGACGAGACCGGGCGTGCGGCTCCACAGCACCAGCCGTCCGGTGGCATATGTAAAGCGCGAGCCGACCACCGCGAGACCCTCGGCCTCGGCCTTCATCGGCCGCTCGACGTCCGCCGACAGGAAGACGTCGAACGGCGCGCCATTGGCGATCTGGGTATAGAACTGGCCCGAGGACCCGAAGCTCAGCACCACCTTGTGACCGGTCATGGCCTCGAAGCGGGCGGCGATGGCCCTGGCGGGTTCGGTGAAGTTGGCCGCGACGGCCACCCGGGTCTCGGCCGCCAGGGCGGAGGCGGTCCCGAGCAGCGACAGCAGGCCGGTGAGGACGACCGTCAGGAACGAACGGCGAGGGGACATGGTCGTCAGTCTCCGAACGGCTGCCAGCGATGATCCGCTGGCGTTATGTAGCAAGAGTGCATAACGCTGTCGCGTCCGGTCTTGAGGAGGGTCCATGACGGCTGACGGTGAACTGCGGGCCTCGCTGATCCTGCGACGCGGAGCCCTGGCCCGGGTCGGGCTGGAGCGCATCGACCTGCTGGAAGCGGTCGGGGCGCAGGGCTCGATCACGGCGGCGGCCCGGACCCTGGGTCTCAGCTACAAGGGGGCCTGGGATGCGATCCAGGCCCTGAACAACCTGTTCGACGGCCCCCTGATCCTGGCCAGCCCCGGCGGCCGGGCCGGCGGCAGCGCCGAGATCACCGCCCGGGGCCAGACCGTGATCCGGGCCTTTCGTGCGGTCGAACGAGAGATCGGCGCGGCCGTGGCGCGGCTGGAGGTCGGGTTGTCGGCCGCCGAGGCTCCAGACCTGGGCCAGATCTTCTGGAGCCTCGGCCTGCGCACCAGTGCCCGCAACGCCCTGCGCGGCACCGTCAGCGGCCTTGCGGGCGACCGGGTCACCGCCGAGGTCACCCTGGCGCTCGGCGAAGGGCGCGAGATCGTCTCGACCATCACCCGCCGCAGCGCCGAGGATCTCGGCCTCCGCATAGGCAGTCCGGTCCTGGCCCTGATCAAGTCCAGCGTCGTCGCCGTGGGACCGGGCGCGGCGGAGGCCCGCAACCGCCTCGCCTGCCTCGTCACCGGCCGCGAGGACGGCGAGAGCGCCAGCGAACTGACCCTGGCCCTCGGCGGCGGCAAGACCCTGGTGGCGACCGTGCCGCGATCGCAAACGCCGTGTCCGGAGGTCGGTGCAGAGGTGATGGCCGGCCTCAACCCGGCCGACATTATCCTCGCGGTCGAGTGACGGGACGGGCGTGCTGGAATTGACGGACAGCCTGCAAGCCGCGAGGCTCAACCCCGCGCTGAACCGGGAGAGTCTTCCATCATGGCCGACGGGCCGCCGACAGAGGAACTGACCGCGCCCGGCCGCAAACGGGGTGTGACGCCGGGCCTGATCCTCTTCGGCCTGTTTGGCCTGCCCTTCATGGTCTTGAGCCTGCTCGTCGCCGTCACCTCTCTGAGCGGGGCGTTTGACTATCTTGCCTATGTTGCCCGGGACGCTACGACGCTCGACGCCTGGGCCGTGCTGAGCCTGATCTCGGGGCTCCTGTCGCTGACGGCCATCGTCGGAACGGTGCATGCGCTTTTCCGGAAGAAGGGGGCGCGTGCGCTGCTGCTGTGCTGTCTCGCCTGGCCCGGCATGCTGGTGATCGAAGGCAGTCGCTGCGACACCGGCCCCTCCTGCCAGAGCATGGGCTGGGCCGCCCTGCCGCATCAGGCCTTCGCCTGGCAGGTTCGCATCCGCCCGGTGACCGAGTCCGATGAGGCCCTCCAACTGGCTTCGGCCGCTTTGGGGAACGCCGGCTCAACGGACACGCCCTACAAGGCCCGGCGCTTCGCAAGTGACTGGATTGTCTCGAGTATAAACAGCGACGGATGGCTGGGGACTCATGCGGTGGCCATCGACAGCCGCACGGCGGTGACCCGTCTTGTGCCTTGCCCGGCCAAGGCCATGCCCTGTGGTATGGATAGGCCGGTGCCGTCGGATGGCCGGATGCCGTTCCGCAAGCCGGACCTTGGACTTGCTGCGGTCTTTCCTGCAGCCCTGCTGGTCTGCCCCCTGGATGGCGACAAGGGCGAACCACGCGGGCTGTTCGGCGACCGGCTGCCGGCGGACGAGCCTTGCGGCCAGGCCGAACAGTCCCGCGAAATGGGCTTGCAGGTTGCGCCCTATCGAATGGAGGGCTGCACGGTCCTCGAGCCTGGGTCGGTGCCCTGGCGTCCCGTGTCTCCCGAGACCCTCAAGCTGTTGCAGGGTCGGCCCTTGTCCCTGGGCGGGTTTCCAGTTCGGGTGTGCGAATTGCGCATGTCCGGCTACATCCAGATCAGCGCCTATGCGTTTGCGCCTTCACCCACGAAGCAGGGTCGGGGCATGACCCTCTACGAGGCCTATATCGTCACCAAACCAGAGCATCTGGCTGAAGACCTTCTGGGCCTCGCGACCTTCATGGACACCGCCAGGATCGGACGGGGGGCCTAGACCGGTCCGCCCGGTCGAGTGACGGACCAGCGCCTGATCCCCCGCCCGGAACCTTGCCCCGACTCGGGGCTTGATCCCGGGGAACCATTCGAGTCCGGAGACCCCGTCATGGCGCTCAGCCTGCCCCTGCGAGCCCTATTCGCGTCCAGCCTGCTGCTGACGGTGGCCTGTTCAGCCCGGCCGACCGAGCCCCAGCCCAGGCCCGGGCCGCACAATGCGCCGCGGCCCGTGGCAGGGGCGGCTCCCGCAGCCCCCGCCCACTAGGCTCAGCGGCCCTTCCACTGCGGCGCGCGCTTCTGGGCGAAGGCCAGCGGGCCCTCTCGGACGTCATCCGACTTGAACAGGGCCTTGACCGCCGCATAGCGGCCCTGGCCCTCGATGGCGGCCTGCAGGGTCGGCTCGGTCAGGCCGCGCTGCACCGTCTCCTTGGAGGCGCGGATCGACATCGGGCTGCAGGCGATGATGTCGGCCGCCCAGCGCCTGGCGGTGTCCAGCAGGTCGGCCAGGGGCACCACCTGATTGACGAAGCCAAGGGTCTGGCCCTCCGCCGCCGGGACCCGCCGCCCGGTCAGGATCATGCCCATGGCGTTCTTCATGCCGATCTGGCGCGGCAGGCGGTGCAGGCCGCCGGCCAGGGCTGCCAGTCCGACCTTGGGCTCTGGCAGCGCAAAGACGGCGGTGTCGGCGGCGATGATCAGGTCGCAGGCCAGGGCGATCTCGAAACCGCCCCCCATGGCGATGCCGTTGACGGCGGCGATGACCGGCTTGTTCAGGTCAAAGCGTGAGGTCAGGCCAGCAAAGCCCGTGCGCGGGATCTTCACCGCCTCGCCGCGGGCAAAGGCCTCGACACTGCCCTTCAGATCATTGCCCGACGAGAAGGCGCGCTCGCCGGCCCCGGTCAGGATCGCGACCCACTGGTCCGGATCGGCGGCAAAGCCGTCAAAGACCTCGGCCAGTTCGGCATTGGCGGCGGCATTGAGGGCGTTCATCGCCTCAGGCCGGTTGATCGTCACGATGGTCAGCAGGCCTTCGCGGGTGACCGTACAGAACTGGTAGTCGCCACGCGGACGGGCGACCGCGCCGGCCTCCCAGACCAGCTGCCCGTAGACGTCCCGGCGGACCTGGCCGACGGCTCCGGCCGGCGAGCGGTCGAGCGCCGTCAGCAGGGCCAGACTCTCGGCATCGCCGCGATCCACCGTGGTCAGCACCCGCTGGCCGCCCGGCGTGCGGGCCACCACCACGCCCTGGCTGGGCTCGCCGGTGCGGCCATAGAGCACGGTCCAGGTCTCGATCGTCGCCGGGCCCTGATAGGCCTCAAGGACCTCCGGCACCGGGTCGCGGGCGGCCTCGGCCTGGGCCTGGACCGAATAGTCGGGGGCCAGCGCGACGGGGGCGGGGGTGGTGCTGACCACCAGGGCGTGGTGCTTGTCGACAAAGCCGCCCTGGCCATAGAGCAGGCCGAGACTGCCGGGGGCCTCGCGCAGGCGACGCACCATCGCGCAGACCGCGTGGCTCATATAGTTGTTCATCGGCCCGCCGAAGAAGGTGATGCCGCCCGTCACGGTCGGCTCGGCCTGCGGCTGCTCCAGCACCTTCAGCGCCATCTTCGGGACGACCGGGAAGCAGCTGTAGAGCTCCATCAGGTCGAAGGCCTGATCGCCGGCGATCGCCCGGGCCTGGTTCAGCACCGCTTCCTGGGCGGTGGAGTGGTCGTAGCGGTCGCGTTGCAGGAAATCGCCCGGCTCCTTGGCGGCCGCGCCGCCCCAGATGTGGATCAGCCGGTCCTCGGGGATACCGGCCGCGCGGGCCCGGGCCAGGCTGGTCACCAGGATGGCCGAGGCCTGGTTGACCATCGGATTGGCCACCATCAGCTTCGGATAGGGCCAGGCGATCAGCCGGTTGTCCGGGCTGACCGTGGCGATCTGCTCGGCCGACGGACGGTTGCGGATCCAGGCATAGGGGTTGTCGGCGGCGACGGCGGCATAGCGGGCCCAGAGCGCCGCATTGGCGGCACGGGCCTCGCCCGGGGTCTGGACCTCGCGGCTCTGGAAGGCGTTTTCGTACAGGGGGTAGAGCTGAGAGGGATCCGACAGGCCCTGGGCGCGGGCGGCGTCGCTGAGCTCCAGCCGCGACCCGGCCAGACGGACGGTGTCCTCGGGCCGAGCGGCAGGGGTCCAGGGCAGGTTGACGCCGGCCTTCCTGGCCTTGCCGAGGGCATGCATCGACTCGCCGCCGACAATGGCGCTGACCTGGCCCTCGCCGCGGGCGATCCGCAGCGCGGCCTCGTGCACCAGCCGGATCGGCGTTTCGCCGCCCATGCTGGCATTGACTGCACGGGCGGGCTTCACGCCGAGCTTCTCGCAGAGCAGGCCGACCGGATCGGCATAGCGCCAGGTGATCTGGCCGACGAGGTCGAGCGAGTCGAGATCGGCCAGCAAGCCGCCGCCGGCCTCGGCATCGGCCCGTTCCAGGGCTTGGCCCATCAGCACCACCGGCTCCAGGCCCAGGGCCACGTCCTCGGGCCGGTGCAGGATCTCGCCGGTGGCGACAATGACGGGAATGCGGGTGGCGTCGGTCATTTGCGGTCCTTCAGGTCAGCGCGGATGGCCTCGCCGTCCTGGCCCACCAGGGGGGCAGGGCGGTGGTCCGGGCGCGGATAGGCGTCGTAGTGGATCGGGGCCCGCATGTCGTAATAGGGCCCTTCGGTGGGGTGGATCTTGCGGTCGAAAAAGCCGGTCTGGCGCAGGTGCGGGTCGTCGAGAATGTCGGCCAGGTCGCGCACCGCCATGGCCGGCAGGCGGGCAGCCTCAAGCCGCTCCAGCCAGTCGGCGGTCGTCCGGGCCGGGGTCAGGCGGGCGATCTCGCCATAGAGGGCGGTCGAATTGGCGACCCGCTGCGGCCCCGTCGCAAAGCGCTCGTCCTGCAGGACCTGCGCCCCCTCCAGCACCGTGAACAGCTTGACGACGCTGGCGTCCGTATAGGGGACGATGCTGATATAGCCGTCAGCGGTCGGGAACGGCTGGCGGTTGGGGTCCAGTTGCCGGGCATAGCCCACGGGCCCGACCGGCGGGTCAAAGGTGATGCCGCCCAGATGTTCCTGCAGCATGAAATGGGCGAAGGCCTCGAACATCGGCACCTCGACCCTCTGGCCCTCGCCGGTGCGCAGGCGATGGATCACGGCGGCCAGCACGGCCTGGGCCCCGTGCAGTCCCGCGACCTTGTCGGCGATCAGCGACGGGAGGTAGCGCGGACGCGGATCGCCATCGACGCGGGGCAGCAAAGTGGTCGTGCCGGTCGCGGCCTGGATGACGTCGTCATAGGCCTGCAGGTCGGCATAGGGGCCGTCCGACCCGAAACCGACGCAGTGGACATAGATGATGTCCGGCCGGATCGCCCGGACCGCCTCATAGTCGAAGCCCAGTCGCTCGATCGCCTTTTCGCGGACATTGTGGATGAAGACATCGGCGGTCTTCAGCAGGTCGCGCAGGGTCTCGCTGTCGGCCGGGGCCTTGAGGTCGAGGGCGATCGAGCGCTTGCCCCGGTTCAGGGCCAGGAAGCTGGGGCTCATGCCCATCGTGTGGGCGGGCTTGGCGGAATAGCGGAAGGCATCGCCGATCGGCGGCTCGACCTTGATCACGTCGGCCCCGAGGTCGGCGAGGGTCTGGGTCGCATAGGGGCCGAAGACCACCGAGGTCAGGTCGATGACCCGGATGCCTTCCAGCATCGGCTGAGCGGTCTGCGCCATCTGTCTGCTCCCGGGGTGGCGCGCGTTGCGTGCACGCGCCTGTTCTCTTCATCCATGGAAGCGCGAGCCGCCCGGCAAGGTCAAATAGGGATTTGGCGTGATTGATACGAAAATCGTCTGTATCCCATCCGGGAATGCAGACTGCACGTGATGCCCATGGCCTTTGATATCCTGTCCGCCGTCCAGTTCGTCACGGTCGCCGAGGAGCTGTCCTTCACCCGGGCGGCGGCGCGGCTGGGTATCGCCCAGCCCTGGCTGTCGCGCCGCATCCAGCTGCTGGAGGCCCAGCTCGGCTTCCGGCTGTTCGTCCGCAGCACGCGGCGCATCGAGCTGACCGAGAAGGGCGAGGCCTTCCTGGCGGCGGCCCGGCCGCTGGCCTATGCCGCTGCGGCAGCGGCCCAGACGGCGCGGATGCTGGGCCGGGCCGAGCAGCGCCGCCTGCGGATCGGTGTTCCGCCCTATGGCGGCCGGATCCCGCTGCGCAGCCAGCTGACCCGCCGCTATTCGGCCGAGAACCCCGAGGTGGCCCTCGAGCTCGAGATCGGCTGGACGCCGCGCCTGCTGGAGCGGGTTGTGGCCGGCGACCTCGACGGGGCCTTCGGCATGGGCTGGCTGGACCTGCCGCTGCGACGACTGACCCTCTGCCATCTGGGCCTCAAGCTCAGGGTCGCGCCACAGGACACGCTGGCCAATCAAGACGAGATCCGCACCGATGCCCTGGCCGGACGACGCGTCGCGGTGTTCGCCCGAGGCCTCTATCCGGAACTGTTCGACGCCCTGTTCACGCCGCTGGCCGAGCAAGGCGTGAAGCTGATCCAGACGCCGGAGTTTCATGAGCGGCTGATCGAGGACGACGGCGGGTCGCCGCCCCTGATCGTGGCCGAGTTCCGGATTCCGGGGCAGGACGGCGGGTCCGGCCCCTGGCTGGTCGATGTGGCACCGGTGCCGTTCAGCCTGTTCGTTCCGGCCGGGCCGCTCGGGGCCGATGTCGAGCGGTTCTGGGCCACCGCCGGGGACCTGATCCGGCCCTGAACGCCGAGGTCCGGTTCGGGCTGGACAAACGCTGATAAATCAATCTATAGGTGTGTATAGGTTGATGTGTATGTTTTTGCGTGAGTGTCGAGCGTGACGGCTGCGGGCACCGGCTTTTTGCGGGCCCGTCGCGGCCGGCACGGCTGTTCCTGAAAAGCCCGCAGGAGACCCGCATGGCCAAGTCCCTCAAGATTCTCGGTGTTCACGGTCTGGGCGATCAGCGCCTTTCGGACTGGCAGACAAAGTGGCCCGAGGCAGTCCGCCGGGCCTTTCCCGCCGCAGACGGGGTCGAGCTCGAGTTCGAGTTCATCGTCTATGACGACATCTTCGAGAAGACTGACATCTCGGCCTGGGAGGCCATGGGCGCGGTGGCCAAGCTGGTGGCCAGTGGTGTCAGCTCGGCCATCAGCCCGCATCGCGGCATTCTGGGCGATGTGTCCGAGAAGATCCGCTGGACCGCAGGTTATGTGGTGGCCTGGGTGGAGGATGAGGGCTTCAAGACGAGGACCCGCAAGCGGGTGTTCGAGCGGATCACGGCCTTCGAGCCGGATGTGATCCTGGCCCACAGCCTGGGCTCTCTGGTCACCTACAACGCCTTCACCCACCCTGATGCACAGGCCGAGGCTGTCGCGCCGCTGCTGCGCAAGGCGACCTATGTCACCTTCGGATCGCAGATCAACAATCCGTTCGTGGTGCGCAACCTGACCAATGGCCGCGTCCAGCCGCTGCAGGTCGCGGCGTGGCGTCATCTCTACAACCAGCATGACGACGTCTTTACGGCCCCGATCCGCAACTGGCCGGTGGCCAATTTCCGGCAGATCGAGACGCCGTTCGACGAGCCCGGCGTCGGCGACCACAGCGCCGAGGCCTATCTCGGCCACAACGCCACCATCGACAATCTCTGGCGGCCGCTGGCCGACGCGCTCGACGGTAAGGGTCTGGCCGGAGCGCGGGCCTTCGCGGCCTTGGCGGAGCCCACGCCCGGCAAGGCCAGGAGCAAGGCGAGGGCGGAGCCGAAACCCCGAAGCAAGCGCCGCAAGGCCCTGCTGGTGGGGATCAATGACTATCCCGAGGGGGCCCAGCGCCTGGAGGGCTGCGTCAACGACGTCTTCACGATGAGCGCCGTGCTGCAGGAGCGGGGCTTCGAGCCCGAGGCCATCCGCACCTGCCTCGACGGCCGGGCCACGGCCGACGGCATCCTCAGCCGCCTGCGCTGGCTGCTGGACGAGCCGGCGGCCGGCGACGAACTGGTCTTCTACTACAGCGGCCATGGGGCCCAGATCCCGGAGTATGGCGAAGATTTCGAGCCGGATCACAATCTCGAGGTGCTGGTGCCTTGGGACTTCGACTGGACGCCCGGGCGGGCGATTTCCGATGACCAGCTCCACGGGCTCTACGCCCAGCTGCCTTATGACACCCGGCTGGCGTTGATCTTTGACTGCTGCCATGCGGGAGGCCTGCATCGCGACGGGGCGGCACGGGCCCGGGGCATCACCCCGCCCGACGACATCCGCCACCGGCAACTGCGCTGGGACAAGGCGACCGAGATGTGGGTTCCGCGCAGCTTTCGGCGGATCAATTCAGGCTTTACGGCCGAGGCCGGGGTGGCGGACCGCTATTTCGGTCGCGACGGCGCCACCCGGCGGCTGGGTCGAGCGGCCATGCTGCGGGGCCTGTCGGCCGCCGAGAACACGGCCCTGCAGAATGCCAATGCCGCCCAGGCCGAGGGACCCTATCTGCCGCTGATTATCGAGGCCTGCGGCGAGGGACAGCTGTCCTATGAGTACCGCCACGGCGTGATCAGCCATGGGGCCTTCACCTTCAGCCTGGCCAATATCCTGCGGCGAGAGCGGGACCTGTCGTTCGGCGAGCTGGTGGTGCGCGCCGGGGCGCAGCTGGCCGAGCTGGGCTATGATCAGGCCCCGCAGATCCTGGGGCCGAGTGCGGTGGTCGGAGCCAAAGTGATCGGGCTCTGATCCAGGTCCGGACCGGGTCCTAGGCCTGGGCCCCGGCATAGGCGCTCAGCCGCGCCGCGATGACATCGCCGACCGCCGTCGTCGCGGCGGGGCGGGGGAAGTGGGTGCGCGTGACAATCCGGATGGTGCGCCCGGCCCGGGCCGTCAGGGGGCGCAGGACCAGGCCCGCATCCTCGGCGGCTCCGGCGGCCAGGCCCGGGATCAGGGTCGTGCCATAGCCGGCGGCGACCATGTTCAGCAGGGTCGGGAGGCCCGCAGCCCGCAAGGTCCCGCCCAGCGCCGGGGTATGCAGGCAGACGGCCAGGGCCTGGTCGCGCAGGCAGTGGCCGTCGGCGAGGACGAGGATGTCCTGGGCCAGATCGGCCTGGCTGACGCAGGTCTGGGCGACCAGCGGATGATCGGGCGGCAGGGCCGCGAGGAAGGGCTCTTCGAACAGGGGGCGGCTGGCCAGGTCGGGGCCGTCCTCTTCTGTGGCCAGCAGGACGGCGTCCAGCTCATGGGCCCGCAGCCGCGCCAGCAGGGGGGCAGTCTGATCTTCCCAGGGCTCGACCAGCAGGGCCGGCAGGGTCTGCCGCAGGGGGGCGAAGATCAGCGGCAGCAGATAGGGGGCCAGGGTGGGGATGATGCCCAGCCGGAACGGGCCGGACAGCGGATCGCGCAGGTTGCGGGCTCCGGCCAGAATCGCTTCCGAGGCTGCCACAGCGTCCCGGGCCGGGCCCAGCAGCTGGCGGCAGGCCTCGGTTGGGGTGGCAGCGCGGGCGGCGCGCTCGAACAGCACGACCCCGAGGGTCTCTTCAGCTTGCGGATCTGCACCGACAGGGTCGGCTGGCTGACCCGGCAGGCCGCAGCGGCCCGACCGAAATGCTCGTGCTCGACCAGGGCCAGCAGATAGCGAAGATCCCGCAGGTTCATGGCCGGCACACGGATGTCATAGGCATTGTCTATCGTAGTCATTGAAACTCAAAACTTCAATTAATTGCCCGGGCGAGCGACAACAGGTGACGTTTCTCGCCCGGTCAGGCGTTCTGACCGCGAGCCCCCCAAGGACTGGAGACCATCATGGACGGCAGTGACATCGCAGAACCGGCCGGCAAGTGCCCGATGGGCCACGGCGCACGCCCCCACACCCGTTCGGGCGGGCGTTCCAACCGCGACTGGTGGCCCAACCAGCTGAACCTCAAGATCCTGGCCCAGAACTCGGCCCTGGTCAGCCCGAATGCGCCGGGCTTCCGCTATGCCGAGGCGGTCGAAACCCTCGACGTCGAGGCCCTGCGCCGCGACCTGCAGGCCCTGATGACCGACTCCCAGGACTGGTGGCCGGCTGACTATGGCCACTATGGCCCGTTCTTCGTGCGCATGGCCTGGCACAGCGCCGGCACCTATCGCACCGGTGACGGGCGTGGCGGCGCGGGCTCGGGCTCGCAGCGCTTTGCGCCGCTGAACAGCTGGCCGGACAACGGCAATCTGGACAAGGCCCGTCGGCTGATCTGGCCGATCAAGCAGAAATACGGCAACCGGATCTCCTGGGCCGACCTGATGATCTTCGCCGCCGACGTCGGCATGGAGACCATGGGCTTCAAGACCTTCGGCTTCGGCTTCGGTCGCGAGGACATCTGGGAGCCCGAGGAAGACATCCACTGGGGCACTGAAGCCACCTGGCTGGGCGATGCCCGCTATACGGGCGAACGCGACCTGGACCGGCCGCTGGCGGCCGTCCAGATGGGCCTGATCTACGTCAATCCCGAAGGCCCCAACGGTGTTCCCGATCCGCTGGCCGCCGCCCGCGACATCCGCGAAACCTTTGCCCGCATGGCCATGGATGACGAGGAGACCGTCGCCCTGATCGCCGACGGCCACACCTTCGGCAAGGCGCACGGCGCGGGCGATGCCGCCCATGTCGGGGTCGAGCCCGAAGGCGCCGGCATTGTCGAGCAGGGCTTTGGCTGGAAGAACAGCTATGGCACCGGCAAGGGCGGCGACACCATCACCAGCGGCCTCGAAGGGGCGTGGACGCCCGATCCCATCCGCTGGGACAACGGCTATTTCGACACCCTGTTCGGTCACGAGTGGGAACTGACCCGGAGTCCGGCCGGAGCCCATCAGTGGACGCCGAAGGATGCCGGGGCTGCGGCCCTGGTGCCCGACGCCCATGACCCGGCCCGGCGTCACGCCCCGATGATGCTGACCACGGATCTCGCCCTGCGCCTGGATCCGGCCTATGGGCCGATCTCGAAGCGCTTCCATGAGGATCCGGAGGCCTTCCGCGAGGCCTTTGCCCGGGCCTGGTTCAAGCTGACCCACCGCGACATGGGGCCGGTCAGCCGCTATCGCGGCCCGCTGGTGCCGCAGGAAAGCCTGATCTGGCAGGACCCGGTCCCGGCCGTCGATCATCCTCTGGTCGATGCCGACGACGTGCGGACCCTGAAGGCCAGCATCCTCGCCTCCGGCCTGACCGTGGCGCAGCTGGTGTCCACCGCCTGGGCTTCGGCCTCGACCTTCCGGGGCTCGGACAAGCGGGGCGGGGCCAACGGGGCCCGGATCCGTCTGGCACCGCAAAAGGACTGGGCCGTAAACCAGCCGGCCGTGCTGGCCGAGGTGCTGGCGCGGCTGGAGACGATCCGGGACGGCTTCAATGCCGGCCGGACGGACGGCAAGCGGATCTCGCTGGCCGACCTGATCGTGCTGGCCGGCGGCGCGGCCGTCGAGGCGGCGGCAAGGGCGGCGGGCCACACCGTCGAGGTGCCGTTCACCCCGGGGCGGACCGACGCGTCCCAGGACCAGACGGATGTCGAGTCGTTTGCGGTGCTGGAGCCGGTCGCTGACGGGTTCCGCAACTATCAGAAGACGGACTACACCGTGTCGGCCGAGGAACTGCTGGTTGACCGGGCCCAGCTTCTGACCCTGACGGCCCCGGAAATGACGGTGCTGATCGGCGGCCTGCGGGCCCTCGACGCCAACACCGACGGGTCACGCCACGGGGTGTTCACCGAGCGGCCGGGCGTGCTCAGCAACGACGTCTTCGTCAACCTGCTGGACATGCGCACGGCCTGGACGGCGACCTCGGCCGACGAGACCCTGTTCGAGGGCCGCGATCGGGCGACCGGCGCGCTGCGCTGGACGGCGACCCGGGTGGATCTGGTGTTCGGCTCCAACTCGCAACTGCGGGCCCTGGCCGAGGTCTATGCCCAGGCCGATGCCGGCGAAAAGTTCGTCACCGATTTCGTGGCGGCCTGGACCAAGGTGATGACCCTGGACCGCTTCGACCTGGCGTGAAGTCCGGCCTAACCGGGAAGGGGCGCGGCGCCATGCGGCGCGCCCCGATCCGTGGCGCAGACGTGGCAGGCCAGGCAACCGTCCGCTGCCGGGCAGGTCTTCAGGCTGGGGGAGAAAATGGTGGATGCGACAGGGATTGAACCTGTGACCCCCTCGGTGTGAAGCAAGAAGTTGCCGGAAACTCAAGTCAATGTGGACGGAAAGCCAGTGACGGCGAGCGCTGCCCTAGCAATGCGGAACCTTGAGGCCGTACCAAACGTCTACGAGTTGTTCTTCTGTACCTAGTTCAACAGTCGCTGGATGAAGAGCACAGGCCGCTGGGTCTTCGCTGGCGGCGAGGGTCTGATCTTCTCCGAGCCCCCCAACGCTGCCTCCACCAGCGTGTCCACCGACCTCGGCTGGGCGATCGGCTTGGACATATTCGAGGTCTAGCCGCCATTGGGGCTCGTCACGCAGAGCGAGCGCCTTTGCGAACCACTCGGCGCTTCTGGCGTAGTGTTTCGGCCCCTGCGCTTGGTAGAGCGTTCCAAAGGCGCTGCTGACCTCGGGTGCGTCTGGGTGATGGGCGAGGGCGTGATATAGCATGGCCTCGGCATCGTCGAACCAGTGGTTCCGCATCAGGACAAAGGCAAACGCAATCTTCTGGCCAGCAGTGTTGAGCGTGATCCTTGCAACTTCAGCAGCTAGGTCGTGGCGCTCCAACTTGGTCAGGGCCTCGACGAGAACGTAAAGCGCTGCATCAAGCGAGAGATCCAGGCATAGCGCCCTGACAGAAAACCGTACCGCAGCCAGCCATGACCGGTGCGCGAAAGCGTACTCAGCCAAAGTCAGAAAATAGTGCGGCGTCTTCTTCCGATTGGCGTGCAGTTTCGCAATGGCGGACGCTAGTCGCTCCGGCGCATCATCAGCCAGCGCCGACATCAGGTCGGGGAGGGCACCAGCCTGCGCTACCGCCCGGAGGCTGGCGTGGCCAGAGAAAGGCAGGTGAACGTGCCTGCCACCGATCAGGGCCGCATGAACGCTGTCTGCGCTCTGTAGCGGGTCATACAAGACGATGGTGCGAATCCCGGCGCACCCGCCGCGCGCTTCTCGCCGACCACCTGTCAGCCTTGGGCCAATGTCGGTCCAGCGCGTGTCGAAATAGGCCACGTCGTCAGGATGGATCGAGACTTGGGGCGCGGCCGCAATGATCAGATCCGCGCGTAACTCGCGCGCATAGGCCAGAGCCGCGAAGCCGCCCTTCGATGACCCATAGGTGATGCGCCGACGTCCTGCCGTGGCGAGATAGGCTTCTCGCAGAGCCGACCAGATGTCAGGGCATTGATACCAGTGGTCGGCCTTCGGGATGAAAAAGACGCCCGTATCGCCGCGCGCCTCAACGAAGCGATCCCCGAACGCCCCCTCCCAGTCAGACGCGGCAAAGGTAATCCAGGCTGTGTCGGTGCGGCCGATCCGATGAAGAACCCGCAGGTTAGGGCTGTCAAAGATTACGTCCATAGGTGGAATCTAGTGCACACTGACGATTGGCGAAAGTGGCGCTTGAATGGACGCATTGCGCGGCTCCGGTTCATTTGAACCAGACGCTCGATAGGGCAAATCTACCAAGTCATTGGAAGAAAATGGTGGATGCGACAGGGATTGAACCTGTGACCCCCTCGGTGTGAACGAGGTGCTCTCCCGCTGAGCTACGCATCCGCCGTGTGGGATCGGTCAAATCGGGACCGTTCCGCGAGAGGGACGGGCCTATAGCCCGGTGTTTGACCGGGGGCAAGAGGCCAAGAGGTCGATACAGGCCTGGGGCACATCCAAAAAGCTGTGGATGACCCGGTCGCCGCCCAGGGTCTCGACCGGCTCCTCTGTGTAGCCGAAGCTGACCATCAGGGCCGGAACCCCGGCCCGATTGGCGGCCAGGGCGTCATTGATGCTGTCGCCGACCATCACCGCCCGGGCCGGATCGCCGCCGACGGCCTCAATCGCCGCCAGCACGTGGGCGGGATCGGGCTTGGGGCGCGGGGCCAGGTCAGCGCCGATCACGGCGTCGAAGGCCTGAGTCAGGTCCAGGGCATCCAGCAGGGCCAGCGACAGATGGGTCAGCTTGTTGGTGCAGACCACCAGCCTCGCCCCTGCGGCCCGCAGATCGGCCAGCACCGCGACGACGCCCGGAAAGGCCGCGCTCTCCCGGGCGATGCGGCCCAGATAGATCTCGATGAAGCGCGCGACCAGCGGCGGGGCGGTGACATCGTCCAGCGGCTGGCCGGCGGCGGAGAAGCCACGCTCCAGCAGGGCACGGGCTCCACGCCCGACCATCACCCGAACCTCGTCGAAGGGCAGGGGGGGCAAGCCGTTTTCGACCAGGATGGTATTGAGCGCCCCGACCAGGTCGGGGGCGGTATCGACGAGGGTTCCGTCGAGGTCAAAGGCGATCGTGGCGCCGTTCAGGGCTTGAAGGTCATGCATTGCTCTGGCCTTTCGGCTAAACGGCCGGTTAATGCAACTTTGGTTCGCCCCCAGGGAGTCGTCTGGACCATGAGCACTGCCCAAACGCCCCGACCGAGGGCCGCTGTGATCCTGGCCGCGGGCCAGGGCACGCGCATGAAGTCGCCGACGCCCAAGGTGCTGCACCGGATCGCCGGGCGGGCCCTGCTGGATCACGCCATCGATGCGGCCGAGGCCCTGGGCTGCGCCCGGATCATTGTCGTCGTCGGCACCCACAGCCCGGCCGTCGGGGCCCATGCCCGCAAGCGTCTGGGTGAGGCTGCGGTGGTCGTGCAGGACCCGCCGCTTGGCACCGGGCATGCCGTGCTCGCCGCCCGCGAGGCCCTGGCCGACTTCGATGGTGATGTCGTGGTCACCTTCGCCGACTGCCCGCTGCTGACCGCGCCGGTCATCGCGCCGCTGTTTGACCTGCGTGCGTCGGGAGCCGATGTCGCCGTTCTCGGCTTCGAGGCCGCCGATCCAGGGGCCTATGGCCGTCTGATCCTGGCCCCGCACCATGTGCTGCTGCGCATTGTCGAGGCCAAGGACGCCGATGCCAGCGTCAAGCAGGTCAAGCACTGCAATTCCGGCGTGCTCGCCGCAGACCGCAAGACCCTGTTCGATATCCTCGCCCAGGTCGGCAATGCCAATGCCAATGGCGAATACTACCTGACCGACGTCGTCGGTATTGCCCACGGGCGGGGCCTGGCGACGCGCGCGACCTTTGCCCCGGAAGCTTCGGTCCAGGGGGTCAATTCCCAGGCCGAACTGGCGGCTGCGGAAGCGGTCTGGCAGAAGCGCCGCCGCCACGCCCTGATGGTCGAGGGCGTCACCCTGCCGGCCCCGGACACGGTGCACCTGGCCTGGGATACCCGCATAGAGGCCGGGGTGACGGTCGAACAGTTCGTGGTCTTCGGGCCGGGCGTGTCGGTTGCGACCGGCGCGGTGATCAAGGCCTTCAGCCATCTGGAGGGGGCGACGGTCGGCGAAGGAGCTCTTATCGGTCCTTACGCCCGCCTGCGTCCAGGCGCCGAGATCGGGGCCGAGGCCCACATCGGCAACTTCGTCGAGGTCAAGAAGGTCAGGGTCGGGGCCGGGGCCAAGGCCAACCATCTCAGCTATCTGGGTGACGGCTCGGTGGGCGAGAAGGCCAATATCGGGGCCGGCACGATCTTCTGCAACTATGACGGCTTCGACAAGTTCGAGACCCATGTCGGGGCCGGGGCCTTTATCGGCTCCAACAGCGCCCTGGTCGCGCCGGTCCGGATCGGCGACGGGGCCATGACCGGCTCGGGCTCGGTGATTACCAAGGACGTCCCCAAGGGGGCCTTGGCCATTGCCCGTGGTGACCAGAAGAACAAGAGCGACTGGGCCGATGCCTTCCGGGCAGCCAAGCTCGCCAAGAAGGCCAGGGCCGCAAAGAAGGAGCAGAAATGAGCGCCGACGATCAAAAGCGCCTTTCGGGCGAAGCCGCCGCAGAACTCGTTGAAAACGGCATGGTCGTGGGGCTGGGCACCGGCTCGACGGCCGCCTGGTTCGTCAAGGCCCTGGCGGCGCGCAAGCTGGACATCCGGGGCGTGCCGACCTCGGATGCCACAGCCAACCTGGCCCGCGAGCTTGGCATCGCCCTGGCGGCCCTGGACGATGTGAAGTCTGTTGACCTGACCGTCGACGGTGCCGACGAGATCGGTCCGGGCCTGTCGCTGATCAAGGGCGGCGGCGCGGCCCTGCTGCGCGAAAAGCTGGTCTGGGAAGCCTCCAAGCGTTGCGTGGTCATCGCTGACGCGGCCAAGCACGTGCCGCTGCTGGGCAAGTTCCCGCTGCCCATTGAGGTCGTGCGGTTCGGTCACGTCCATACCGGACAGAGGCTGGCCGACATCGCCGCAGAGTTTGATCTGCCGCCGCCGCGCCTGCGCATGGCCGACCGGGGCGTGGTGGTGACCGACGGTGGCAACCTGATCTACGACATGGCCTCGGGCCGCATCGAGGAGCCGGCGGCCCTGGCCGCGGCGCTGAAGGCTGTGACCGGCGTGGTCGACCATGGCCTGTTTCTGGATCTCGCCGACGAGGCCCTGCTGGGGACTGACGGCGGCATCGTGCGCCTGACGCCCTGAGCCCCTAGATAGACCGTCACACCTGTTCCTGGCCTGGCTGGAGTTCCCGATGGCTGACTACGATTTCGACCTGTTTGTCATCGGTGCCGGCTCCGGCGGCGTGCGGGCGGCCCGTCTGGCGGCGTTGTCGGGGGCCAGGGTCGCCGTGGCCGAAGAGTACCGCGTGGGCGGTACCTGCGTGGTGCGCGGCTGCGTGCCCAAGAAGTTCATGGTCTATGCCAGCGAGGTCTCGAGCCAGCTGAAGACCGCCGCCGGCTTTGGCTGGAGCGTCGGCGAGTCGCATTTCGACTGGAAGCGGTTCCTGCACGACAAGGATGTCGAGATCGCCCGCCTGTCGGGGATCTATGTCACCAATCTGCAGAAGGCCGGGGCGCACCTGCTGCACGGCAAGGCGGTGGTGATCGATCCCCATACGGTCGAGGTTCTGGCCAAGGAAGGCAGCACGGACGGCGGCCGCTATACGGCGCGCAGGATCCTGATCGCCACCGGCGGCCGTCCGACGCGGCCGGACTTCCCCGGCGCGGCGCTCGGCATGACCTCGGACGAGGCCTTCCACCTGCCGGAACTGCCCAAGCGGGTTCTGGTGGTGGGCGGCGGCTATATCGCCGTGGAGTTTGCCGGGATCTACAACGGTCTCGGTGTTGAAACCACGCTGCTCTATCGCGGGGCCAACATCCTGCGCGGCTTCGACGACGACGTTCGCGCCCACCTCGCCGACGAGCTGGAAAAGCGCGGCATCAAGGTGGTGCTGGGCTGCTCGCACGAGAGCATCGAGAAGACCGAGGCCGGGCTCGTCAGCCACCTCAACAACGGTCTGACCTTTGAGACCGATGCGGTGATGTTCGCCACGGGGCGCGAGCCCTATGTCGAGGGCCTGGGTTTGGATGCTGTCGGCGTCGCGCTGAATGCTCGCGGTGCTGTCGTGGTCGATGCGCACTCAAAGACCAGCGTCGACAGCATCTGGGCGGTCGGTGATGTCACGGACCGCATCAACCTGACGCCGGTGGCCATCCGCGAGGGCGCGGCCTTCGCCCAGACCGAGTTCTACGGCAATCCGACCAGCTTCGACCATGAGATGGTCGCCTCGGCCGTGTTCTCCCAGCCGCCCGTCGGCGTGGTGGGCATGAGCGAGGCCGAGGCCCGTCATGCGTTCGGCAAGGTCGACATCTATCGCTCGGTGTTCAGGCCCATGAAGGTGACCTTCTACGGCGGACAGGAGCGGTGCCTGATCAAGCTGGTGGTCAAGCAGGACGATGACCGGGTCGTTGGTGTCCATGTCGTGGGACCGGACTCGCCCGAGATCATCCAGATGGCCGCCATCGCCCTGAAGATGGGCGTGACCAAGGCCCAGTGGGACTCGACCTGCGCCGTCCATCCGACCCTGGCCGAGGAACTTGTGACGATGCGCGAGAAGTACGTCCCGGCGGATGTAGGCGGCGCGGGATGAACTCTGCCTCGACCTGGCGATACCGAGACCCCTGGCTGGGGGGTGTCGCCTACTTCCTCGCGGCCATGATTCCGCTTGTCGGTTATCTGGCACCGCTCGGCTTCGCGCCCCTGCTGGCCCTTACGGGCTTGCTGGTCGCGCCGCTCCTGACCCGCCATCAGGATATCTCGCCGCCGGCCCATGTGCTGGTGCTTCTGGCGCTGTGGGCCCTGATCAGCCTCAGCTGGAGCCCGGCGTCGCATGGCCTCAATGACATTCGCAACTATGGCGACCTGGAAGCCGTCACCGGCCTGAAGCTTTTGCTCCAGCTTGCGCTCTATGGCGCGGCCGTGGCGGGTCTTGGCTATTTGCCGGAAGACAGGGTCGAGCGGGCCGGGCTCGCCCTCGCCCTCGGTGTCGTGGTGCTTGGCCTGATGATCGGTATTGAAGGCGCGAGCGGAGCCTCACTTTACCAGCGCCTGAGAGAGGCGACCGGCGATCCCATCCGGCCGGATTTGGCCAAGGTGAAGGTATCCATCGCGACCTACGCCCTGGCGCTGCTGTTCTGGCCGGCGGCCCGCATCCTGGCCTGGCGGGGCTGGGCGGGCTGGAGCGTCATCCTGCTCCTGGCGATCATCGTCGGGGCCTGGGGCCTGAGTTCCGACGCCGTTCTGGCCGCCCTGGCCGTCGGCGCGGTGGTCTGGATCGCCGTCCGGCTGGCGGGCCGTGTCGCGGCCGGCACCCTGATCGCGCTCGTCGCCGCGCCGTTTGTCTTTGCGCCCCTGCTCGTTCTGTCGGGTGCGCAGAAGGGAGTCTTTGCCGCGCTCCACAAGCTGGTTCCGGCTTCGTGGGACGCGCGTCTCGATATCTGGGCGTTTGCGGCCGGGAATATCCAGCATCATCCACTGCGGGGCTGGGGCCTCGATGCCAGCCGGACCTTCGGACCGGCCATCCCCCTGCACACGCACAATGCGCCGCTGCAGATCTGGCTCGAACTCGGGGCCGTCGGGGCCGCCCTGGTCGGCGTGTTCTTCGCCTGGGTCGCCTATGGCATCCTCGGGCTGACCGCCCGGTCGCGTGGCAACGGCGCTATGGCAGCTGCTGCCCTGACAACCTATATCGTGATCGGCGGCCTGAGTTTCGGGGTCTGGCAGGAATGGTGGCTGGCCCTCGGGGCCCTGACCCTGATCGCCTGCAACCTGGCGACAAGAGCAACTGCCATATCGGGGTTCGATGAGGGAGAACTTGCCCCTTTGAACTGAAACCTGGGCTTTCGCCCGCATGATTTTTGCCTTTTCCGCCGAGTTGCGGTAAGAGCCCATCCCTTTGAAGTTATAGAGCCCGTCATGACCGCGCGTTGGACCCCCGCCACCTGGAGAGCGAAACCTGCCAAGCACATCCCGTCCGACTATCCGGATGCGGGCGCTGTGGAACGGGTCGAGCAGACGCTTCGCCAGATGCCGCCACTGGTGTTTGCCGGCGAGGCCCGTCGTCTCAAGAGCCTGCTGGGTGATGTGGCCGAAGGCCGCGCCTTCCTGTTGCAGGGCGGCGACTGCGCCGAAAGCTTCAAGGAATTTCACGCGGACAATATCCGCGACACCTTCCGGCTGATCCTGCAGATGGCGGTGGTCCTGACCTTCGCCGGCGGCAAGCCCGTGGTGAAGGTGGGCCGGATCGCCGGCCAGTTCGCCAAGCCGCGCTCCGAGCCGATCGAGACCATCGGCGACGTGACCTTGCCGTCCTATCGCGGCGACAACATCAACGGCATGGACTTCACGGCCGAAGAACGCGCGCCTGATCCGGACCGCCTGCTCAAGGCCTATGGCCAGTCGGCCTCGACCCTGAACCTGCTGCGCGCCTTCGCCAACGGCGGCTATGCCGACCTGCACAACATCCATCGCTGGACCCTGGGCTTCGTGGGCGACAGCCCGCAGGGCGCGCGATACCGCGAGCTCAGCGAGAAGATCAGCGAAAGCCTGGCCTTCATGGCCGCCATCGGCGTTACGCCCGAAAGCCATCCGGGCCTGCACCAGGTGGAGTTCTTCACCAGCCACGAAGCCCTGCTGCTGGGCTTCGAGGAAGCCATGACCCGCGTCGATTCCACCTCGGGCGACTGGTACGACACCAGTGCCCACCTGCTGTGGATCGGCGAGCGCACCCGACAGTTGGACGGCGCGCACATCGAGTTCATGCGCGGCGTCAAGAACCCGATCGGCCTCAAGTGCGGTCCGACCATGGAAGGCGACGACCTGCTGCGCCTGATTGACGTGCTCAACCCGCACAACGAGCCGGGCCGCCTGACCCTGTACGGCCGCTTCGGCTCCGACAAGATCGCCGACCGACTGCCACGCCTGATGAAGGCGACCAAGGCCGCCGGACGCTCGGTGGTCTGGGCCACCGACCCGATGCACGGCAACACGCTGAAGGCCTCGACCGGTTACAAGACCCGCCCCTTCGACCGCATCCTGTCGGAGGTGAAATCCTTCGTCGAGATCGCCAACGCCGAGGGTGTCCACCCCGGCGGCGTACATCTGGAAATGACCGGTCAGAACGTTACCGAGTGCTTGGGCGGCGCGCGGGCGGTGGGCGAGGGCGATCTCGCTGACCGCTATCACACCCACTGCGATCCGCGGCTGAACGGCGAGCAGGCCCTGGAACTGGCGTTCCTGGTCGCCGAGAAGCTGAAGTCGGCACGGGAGGATCAGCGGCGCCTGGCGGCTGGCTGAGATCCGGCGATCGGTTGTACCGGCCGGGCGGTGACGCCCGGCCCCGGTCCCTCATCCCGCTAAGGGGAGGGGCAGCGGTGCCCCATTCACGCACTGCGGCCTGCTTCACTGCGCCTGGACAGTGACGCCCGGTGCTGTTGCTTCGCGCCTCGTCGGGGCTTTGCTGCACAAGCCTTTTCCGAAAGCGGCTTTCGGTGTCTTGACCGGCCGTGCGGCCCTCTCCAATGGTTGTTTGAATGGAGGGGCCTGATGCTGTTGCAGACAAGGTTGAAGCGCGAGTGGCAGTTCCTGAAGGGGCTGACGAGGACCCTCAAGCGGGTGAAGTCCATCGCGCCGGACAGCACCAACCTGATCTGTGACGATCTGGAGGCCGCCGTCGACCGCTGGTCCTCGAGCCCCGCCATCACCTTCGAAGGTCAGACGATCACCTATGGCGACCTGGATGCCATGGCCAACCGCTATGCCCACTGGGCCAAGGGGCTGGGCATCACGCGCGGCCAGACGGTAGCCCTGTTCATGCCCAACCGGCTTGAATACCTCGCGATCTGGTACGGGCTCTCCAAGGTTGGTGTCGCCACCGCCCTGGTCAACAAACAACTGACCGGTCCGGCCCTGGCCCACTGCCTCAACATCTCCCAGGCCCTGCACTGCATCGTCGATCCCGAGACCTCGCCCTGTTTCGAGGCCGTCAAGGGCAGTCTCGACCGCCATGTCCAGCAATGGGTTCTGGGTCCGGTTCGCGATGATCAGAGGGACCTGGTCAAGGCCCTGAAGAGCTGCAGCCAGTTGCGCCCGGACCGCGAGACCTCCCGGGACGGTCTGACCGCCAAGGACACAGCCCTTTTCATCTTCACCAGCGGCACGACCGGCCTGCCGAAGGCGGCGAAGATCACCCACATGCGGGCCCAGCTCTATATGCGGGGCTTTGCAGGCTCGACCGGGGCCCGGGCCAGCGACCGGATCTATGTCACCCTGCCGCTCTATCACGCCACCGGCGGCCTCTGTGCCCTCGGGGCCGGTCTGCTGTCGGGCGGATCGATCGTGCTGCGCAAGAAGTTCTCGGCCAGCCAGTTCTGGGACGACATCGTCGCCGAGAACTGCACGATGTTCGTCTATATCGGCGAGCTCTGCCGTTACCTGGCCAACCAGCCCGAGACCACGAACGAGCGTGCCCACAAGATCCGCCTGATCTTCGGTAATGGTCTTCGTCCCGATGTCTGGGATGACATGCTGGACCGCTTCAAGGTCGGTGGCGTGCTGGAGTTCTACGGGGCGACCGAAGGCAATGTGTCGTTCTTCAACTTTGACGGCCGCCGCGGGGCCATCGGGCGCCTGCCAGGCTATCTGAAAAAGAAGTTCAATACCCGCATCGTCAAGTTTGACGTCGAGTCAGAGATGCCGGTGCGCGGTCCCGACGGCTGCTGCCTTGAGGTCGCGCCGGGCGAGGTGGGCGAGTGCATCGGCCAGATCGCCAACGATGCCCGCTCCAATTTCACGGGCTATGCGGACAAGACCGCGACCGAGAAGAAGATCCTGCATGACGTCTTCAGCAAGGGGGATGCCTGGTTCCGGACCGGCGACCTGATGCGCATGGACGGTGACGGCTATATCTATTTCGTCGACCGCATCGGCGATACCTTCCGCTGGAAGGGCGAGAACGTCGCCACCAGCGAGGTTGCCGAGCGCCTGGCCGGCGTGCCTGGCGTGCTCGAAACCAATGTCTACGGCGTCAAGATCGGCGACCTCGACGGCAAGGCCGGCATGGCCTCCCTGGTCGTCGGTCCGGAGTTCGACATCGCCGTGCTGGCCGAGCATGTCGATCGGGAACTGCCGGCCTATGCCCGTCCGATTTTCGTGCGCCTGCAGCGCGAGATCGAAACCACTGGCACCTTCAAGTACCGCAAGATCGATCTGGTCACCGAGGGCTTCGACCCGAGCCTGGTCAAGGATCCGCTGTACTTCCGTGACCCGGCCAAGGGCTATGTGAAGGTGACCAGGACGGTCTTCACCAAGCTGATGGCCGGTGGCTACAAGCTCTGAAAAAGCACTTTACATCTCAAAGTGAATGACCTATCTCCGGTCCTGTAGAGGCTGAGGATTTGACATGACCGACGAGATGAAGGCCATTCGCGATGATATCGCGTTCATGCGGGCTCTGGCGGAAGAGGGGCGTCAGGCTCCCTTGCTGGGCGGTGGAATCCTGGTGGCGGCCGGCGTTATCTTTGGCCTGGCCTCGCTGTTTCAATGGGCCATCGGGATCGGCGTGCTGCGCCTTTCACCCTGGGCTCCCCTGTTCGGCTGGGTGATTTCAGCCCTGGTCTTCGCCGTCTGCGCGACGCTGATTATCCGTCGCACACGGGGGCGTCCGGGTGCCCAGGCGACCGTCAACCGGGCCACCGGCTCGGCCTGGTCCGCGGTGGGCTTTTCGATCTTCGTCATCTGGGTTGGCCTTGCAGTCATCGCCTACCGCACCGGCGACGCAGCGGTGATTCAGGTGTTTCCGCTGATTATCCTGGCCCTCTATGGCTCGGCCTGGTCCATCGCCGCATCCATGACGCGCAAGGGCTGGATGCGCCTGACCTCCCTGGGCAGCTTCGCGGCGGCGGTGGCACTTGGCCTGCTGGCCAATAGCCCGCACATGCTGCTGGCCTATGCGGGGTGTCTCGTGGCCTTCGCGATCCTCCCGGGACTGGCGCTGATGCGCCAGGAACCCTCAGACATTGTCTAGGAGGGCGTGATGGACGATTTCGAGATCGACCACATCGACGATGTCATTCACGGCCGGGTGCGGCTGGGGATCATGGCCTTCCTGTCCGGCGCCGAAGTCTCGGACTTCAACGCCCTGAAGGCCAAGCTGTCGGTCACGGACGGCAACCTGTCGGTCCACCTGCGCAAGCTCGAGGACGCCGGCTATGTCGGGATCGACAAGAGTTTCGTCGGTCGTAAGCCCCTGACGCGGGTCAGCCTGACAGAAAGCGGTCGCGTGGCCTTCGGTCTCTATCTGGAGGCCATCGGCAAACTGGTCGAGGCCCGTTGAAAACAGGTCGTCCCGCGACGCGTTTTGCCCGTATCTTGGTTGAACGGGCAGGGTGGAGCTGGACATGACGGAGCGGTCGATGACGCGGCGGGTAGGGCTTACCGCCCTTGCGGGGTCCTTCGCGGCGGCCTGTTCCCCCCTTTCGATGTTTGCAACCCTGACTCCGAAGGACGCCGCGCGGGTGTCGCTGCAGGGCCAGGCCTACGGTCCCGGGCCGCGCCAGAGGCTGGATGTCTTTGCCCCGCCCGAGGCGGCAGGTTCCGAACCGGTGGCCGTGTTCTTCTATGGCGGCTCCTGGGATTCCGGTCGCCGCAGCGACTATGCCTGGGCCGGTCGGGCCCTGGCGGCCCAGGGCTTCCTGACCGTCGTTCCCGACTACCGGCTGTTCCCCCAGGTGCGGTTTCCGGACTTTCTCGAGGACTGCGCCGCTTCGGTGCGCTGGGTGACCGACCATGCTGCGGCCCTCGGCGGGGATCCCCGCCGGATCGTCCTGATCGGCCACTCGGCCGGAGCCTACAATGCCGCCATGCTCGCCCTCGACCCCGCCTATCTGAAGGCCGCCGGGGTTGACCCTGGCGTGGTGCGCGGACTGGGCGGTCTGTCGGGTCCCTATGACTTCCTGCCGCTGGACGGGCCCATCACCCGCCAGACCTTCGGCGAGGCCCCCGACCTTCTGGCTACCCAGCCGATCCGCAAGGTCCGCGCCGATGCCCCGCCGGCCTTTCTGGCCACGGGCGATGCCGACACCACCGTGCGTCCGCGCAACACCCGCAAACTGGCCGCCGCCCTGCGCGAGGCCGGGGTCAGGGTCGACGAGCGCCATTATGAGGGCCTGAACCATGCCGACACGGTTCTGGCCCTGTCGCGCCCGTTCCGCAGCAAGGCACCGCTGCTCGACGAGATGACGGCCTTCCTCAAGGCCGCCGTGGCCTGACGTCCGCCGTCAGCTGCAGGTGCCGCCGTTCAGCTTGCGCTGATAGGCTTCGGCCAGGCTGAGATAGGGCGGCAGGAAGGTCTGCAG
>Ga0187842_1000216_pt1 | contig 31583 bp, 29 predicted proteins | sample SpaLakP09_SKY_41_FD_134514 | JGI IMG/M metagenome (GOLD analysis project Ga0187842, IMG submission 134514) | Oligotrophic lake water microbial communities from Sparkling Lake, Wisconsin, USA - SP09_SKY_41 | ecosystem: Environmental > Aquatic > Freshwater > Lake | place: USA: Sparkling Lake... | reverse complement strand
GGAAGCGAGCCTGATGCCGGCAACGGAGGACGCCGCGCAGCTACAGCAACTGCGCCAGTTCGAAGCCATCATGGCCGAGATTTCCGACCGCGCCTACAAGGCCTACCGCAATCTGGTGTATGAAACCCCGGGCTTTACCGACTACTTCTTCTCGGCCACGCCGATTGCTGAAATCGCCGAGCTGAATCTGGGTTCGCGCCCGGCTTCGCGCAAGTCGACCAAGCGTATCGAAGACCTGCGCGCGATTCCGTGGGGCTTCTCGTGGGGTCAGTGCCGTCTGCTGCTGCCGGGCTGGTACGGCTTCGGCAGCGCGCTAGGCGCATGGGTAGCCGAAGGCGATCAGGCCGAGCGTCTGGGTCAGCTGCAAGCCATGTTCCGCCAGTGGCCGTTCTTCGCCACCCTGCTGTCGAATATGGACATGGTGCTGGCCAAGACCGACCTCGCCATTGCCTCGCGCTATGCCGAGCTGGTACAGGACAAGGAACTGCGCGAGCGCATCTTCAACCGCATCACGGAAGAACATGCCAACACGCTGACTATCCTGCAAAGCATCACCGGCGCGACCGAACGTCTGGCCGGCAATCCGCTGCTGGCCCGTTCGATCCAGAACCGCTTCGCCTACCTCGATCCGCTCAACCACTTGCAGGTTGAACTGATCAAGCGCCATCGTGCGCTGTCCAGCGAGCCGGGCAAGGCTGATGCACGCGTGCACCGCGGCATCCACCTGTCTATCAACGGTGTAGCGGCCGGTCTGCGCAACACCGGCTGATATCCCGCGATACGCTCAGGCCAGCACGGCCTGAGCATCAAAAAAGAAGGACAGCCTTGGCTGTCCTTCTTTACTTCTACTGATGCTTTCCTGATGCTTAGTTCTGGGTCAGGAAGGTTTTCAGCTTGTCCGAGCGCGAAGGCTGGCGCAGCTTGCTCATGGCCTTGGCTTCGATCTGACGGATACGCTCGCGCGTCACATCGAACTGCTTGCCCACTTCTTCCAGCGTGTGGTCGTTCGACATTTCTACGCCGTAACGCATACGCAGCACCTTGGCTTCGCGCGGGGTCAGCGAATCCAGCACTTCCTTGATGACGTTGCGCATCGAGGCGTGCAGCGCGGCATCCAGCGGCGCCAGCGTGGTGTTGTCTTCGATGAAGTCGCCCAGCTGCGAATCACCATCTTCACCCATCGGCGTTTCCATCGAGATCGGCTCTTTAGCGATCTTCATGATTTCACGCACTTTGTTTTCCGGCATTTCCATCTTCACGGCCAGCGTGGCCAGATCCGGCTCGCTACCAGTTTCCTGCATGATCTGGCGCGAGATGCGGTTCATCTTGTTGATGGTCTCGATCATGTGCACTGGCACGCGGATGGTGCGCGCCATGTCGGCGATGGAACGGGTAATCGCCTGACGGATCCACCACGTCGCATAGGTCGAGAACTTGTAGCCGCGACGGTATTCGAACTTGTCCACCGCCTTGAGCAGACCGATGTTGCCTTCCTGAATCAGATCAAGGAATTGCAGACCACGGTTGATGTATTTCTTGGCGATGGAAATTACCAGACGCAAGTTAGCCACCGTCATTTCACGCTTGGCCTGACGGGCACGTTTCTCGCCAGCGGCCATCTGCTTATTGATCTTGCGCAGATCAGCCAGCGGCAACGCGACGCGCGCCTGCAGGTCTATCATCTTCTTCTGCAGCTCTTTCACGGCCGGCACGTTACGGCCCAGAATGGCGCTGTACGGATAGCCGCTATCGACTTCGCCGTCCACCCAGTCCAGATCGCATTCATTACCCGGGAACACCTTGATGAAGTGGGCGCGCGGCATGCCGCATTTGTTCACGCACAGTTCCAGCACGGCGCGCTCGATATGGCGCACTTCTTCCATCTGGCCACGCAGGGTATCGCACAGCTTTTCCACCACTTTGGCGGTGAAGCGGATGCCCAGCAGTTCGGCCGAAATGGCTTCCTGCGCTGCGATATAGCCTTTCGAACCATAACCGCCGCTGGCTTTGCGCATCTTGTCGTACTGGGCCGAGATCAGATCGAACTTTTCCAGCGCCGATTTTTTCAGCTGCGCCAGCTGTTCGGTCGAGAAGCCCGCAGCGCCGCCGCCGGCGTCGCCTTCTTCTTCCTCGACTTCCTCTTCCTCTTCTTCATCCTCGTCACCAGCCACGGTGGCGGCAGCGGGAGCGGCCGGGGCGGCGCTGGCTTCGTTGAGGTCAACGAAACCATCAACCACTTCGTCCACTTTCAGCTCGTCCGCTTCAATCTTGCGCGCCAGCGCGATGATTTCCGCGATGGTGGTCGGACAGGCCGAAATCGCCTGGATCATGTCTTTCAGACCGCCTTCGATACGCTTGGCGATCTCGATCTCGCCTTCGCGCGTCAGCAGTGCCACGGCGCCCATTTCACGCATATACATACGCACCGGATCGGTGGTACGGCCGAAGTCGGAATCCACCGTCGACAGTGCGGTGGCAGCAGCAGCTTCCACTTCATCGTCCGACGTCACGGTGGCCACGCTATCGCTCAGCAGCAGCGATTCGGCATCAGGCGCGCGCTCGTAGATGGCGATGCCCATGTCGTTGAAGGTGGCGATAATGCCTTCGATGGCTTCCGGATCGATAATATTTTCCGGCAGCTGGTCATTGATTTCGGCATAAGTCAGGAAGCCACGTTCCTTCCCCATGTTAATCAGGTTCTTGATCTGGTTACGCCGGCGTTCCAGATCTTCTGCCGAGCTCTTAGGGTCCATGCCCATCAGATCGGCAGCGCCTTTGGCCTTGCGCTCGCGTGCTTTGGAAACGGCTTTCAGTTCGGCGCGTTCCACCGCATTCAGTGCAGCGACCTCATCGTTTTCCGGAGTGAACTCGGACGGCTTGCGGCCGCGGCGGCCCGGTACTTTCACGCTAGGCAGCAGGTAGCCCGAGGTGTCGATCGAGGCCAGCGTGGCGGCGTCGGTCACCTGGCTGACTGCCGGGCCTGCGGTGGTGATGATCACCGGTGCCGGTTCAGCCTTGGCGGCCTTCACCAGTTTGGATTTGGCTTTGACGGCTAGCGCCGGTGCTGCTGGCGCAGCAGCTTCACCCTCGGCGGCTGGCGCAGCGGCGCCCTTGCGGCTCACGCGTACGGCTTTAACCGGCGCATCGGTGCTCACGGCAGCCTGAGCGGCAGCTGGTGCATCGATATTGGCCGCTTCTGCGGCGGCGCTCAGACGGGTTTTCTTTTTGACCACCATAACTTTACTCGCTGCCTCTTGCGCATTATCGATCACGTAAGATAAAGTCGTTTTCGGCACCACCAGCGTCGCGGAGCTGGTGCGGGCGGCTTTACCGGACAGCGTTAAAGTTTTCGGCGTTTTCGTCATTAAAAATCTCTCTTGCGCTTACGCCAGAAATTACATTGCCATGGCTGGCGCTCCCGGTGACCCGGTGCGCACATAGCGGGTGTTGTAATTTTGCTGACGAGGTTCTAACGGATAACTAACGGAATAAAAAAAGCCCGCGTCCTGCTACGGGCTGATTTCTCTTTTCAGTGAAGAATAGGGAGAGGGCAAAACTGTGCCGTTTAGCGAAACACCGGGCTACTGGCTAGTGTTACAACCCGATATCTAAAAACCATATAACAAGGGCAACCGTCCACCAGCCACCCCGTCTAACCGTTCAAATCGCATCCTGTACCAAACTGAATCGCACTGTCCTGCATTAGTGCGTCGGCTATTATACACGGTTTAGGGCCCGCGCACACCTGCCCGGCCACTTCGTCGTCAGCTCTGCGGTGCGCGGCAAATATGATCAATTTGCTATGATGAACCAAAATGCACTGCAATCCACTAGTGCCCATGATATGCTCACGCCTCTTGCTTTAAATTACGAAGTCGATGAACACTAGCACTACCCCAACGCCACAAGCCGAGACGCCTGCCGCAACGCCGGCCAAAGCTGCTCTTACCCCGCGCAGCCTGCTGAAGCAGTTACAGACGCAGTTCCCTGCTTTCCGCGATTTTCTGCCGCTATCTATCGGTATAGATAAACAGGTGCTGGCTGCCCTGCCCGAACTGGACCGCAAAACCATGCGCGCTGCGCTGGGCATCCACACGGGTTCGCTGCGCTATCTGAAAGTGATGGAGAAAGCCAAGCAGCGGCACGATCTCGACGGCAAACCGGGCGCCGAAGTCACCGACGAACATCGCGCTCACGCCACCCAGGTGCTGAAAGAGCGCCACAAGAAAGAAGCCGAACGCAAGAAAGCGGAACGCGCAGCAGCGGCAGCGGCCGAAGCGGCCCGCGTGCACGCAGAAAAACTGAGCCAGCTGGCAGCGAAATTCTCGCGCAAAGGCTAAGTTGGAGCAGGCACTGCCAGCGGCCGACGAGGCCGCAGAATTACCACCCTACCCCGGTATACGGATCAGCGCCGTAACCATGGTCAGCTCGCTCGAGCAGGCCCTGACGGCGCGCGATGCCTTGCTGGCCTGCGCCGCCATCGGCTTCGATACCGAGTCCAAGCCCACCTTCACCAAAGGTGAAGTCTCTACCGGCCCCCATCTGATCCAGTTTGCCACCAGCGAGCATGCCTATCTGTTCCAGATCGGCAGCCACACGGCCGAGCCCATGCTGGCGATACTGAAAGCGATACTGGAACCGGCGGCGCCACTGAAAATCGGCTTCGGTTTGTCCGACGATGTGAAGCGCCTGTTTGCCAAACTCGCGATCCGCTGCGGCGGCATCATCGACCTGTCGGTGGCACTACGCGAACCGGGCCAGCGCAATGATCTGGGCGCCAAAACGGCGGTCGCCAAATTCTTTGGCCAAACGCTGCAGAAATCCAAAAAAATCTCGGTCACCAACTGGGCCTTGCCGCACCTGAACGAAAAGCAGATTCTGTACGCTGCCGATGACGCCCAGGTGGCGCTGCGCATCTATTTGCACGTCAAAGCCATAGGCCGCAAGCTGCCGCCAGTGAAACCGATCAAATTCCCCAAGCTGGCCCAGCCAGCCGCATAAGCAGCAGCCACGCGATCAGCTAGTTGTGATGGCCACGCCATCGCTTGGCTTCTGGTATCCTTGAAACATGTTTTTTAGTCAAGGATAGGCATGCCGACATTCCCTGCCGTAAGACGTAGCGCGCTGCTCGCCACCCTGCTGGTTTGCAGCAGCGTGCCCGTGCGCGCTGCCCCCGTGCCCGATACGCTGGCGCAGCGCCTTGCTGCCTGCATCAGTTGCCACGCCAGAGAAGAAAAGCGCGACGCCTATTTCCCCCGCATCGCCGGCAAGCCGGCAGGCTATCTGTACAACCAGCTGCTCAACTTCCGCGAAGGCCGGCGTAACTACCCTTTGATGACATATATGGTGGCGCACCAGAGCGACGCCTATCTGGCCGAAATGGCCGATTATTTTTCCCGTCTCGCGCCCAGCTATCCGCCGTTAGCAGGCCAGAACGCCAACGCCACGCAGGCCCAGCTTGCACGCGGCCAGACGCTGGTCGAACACGGCGACGCCGAGCGCAAGATACCAGCCTGCACCGCCTGCCATGGCGCCACGCTGGGCGGCGTGCAGCCTGCCATACCGGGCTTGCTCGGGCTGCCCGGCGACTACATCAACGCCCAGTTCGGCGCGTGGCGCAACCACACCCGCCGTGCAGCCGCACCCGACTGCATGGCTGGCATCGCCGAGCGCCTGTCCATCACCGACGTGGCCGCCATTTCCAAGTGGCTGAGTCGCCAGCCCGTGCCGGCTGATGCCCACCCTGCCGCCCACCCTGCCCGTCCGTTGCCGCTCGCCTGCGGCAGCATGCCGGACAGCGCCAGCCAACCATAGGCCTCACATCTATGCGCCGCCGCTTACTACTTACTCTCTTTGCGCTGTTACTGCTGCTACTGTTGCTGGCCGGCTGGCTGGCACTGGCGGGACGCGATGATCCCGGCCCGCCGCCACGTACGGGCGCCTTCAGCACGGAGCTGCAGCGCAACCGTGGCGCCTATCTGGCGCTGGCCGGCGACTGCATGGCCTGCCACACGGCACGCGGTGGCGCGGCTTATGCCGGTGGCCGCCCGTTGGCCACACCGTTTGGCAACATGTACACGCCCAACATCACGCCCGAGCGCGACACCGGCATCGGCAACTGGAGCGCGGACGACTTCTGGCGCGCCCTGCACAACGGCGTCAGCAAGGATGGACGCCTGCTATATCCGGCCTTCCCCTACACCAGCTACACGCGCATGCCGCGCGAAGATAGCGATGCGCTGTATGCCTACCTGCAGTCGCTGCCAGCCATCAAGGCCGCCAATACGCCGCACCAGCTGCGCTTCCCTTACAACCAGCAGATCATGCTGGCCGGCTGGCGCGCGCTGTATTTCCGTCCCGGCGTGTACCGCGACTATGCCGGCAAATCGGCCGAATGGAACCGTGGTGCCTATCTGGTGCAGGGACCGGCGCACTGCAGCGCATGCCATAGTCCGCGCAACTGGCTGGGTGCCAGCGAAGGCGAATCGCTGGCTGGCGCACTGCTGTCCATGCAGGGCTGGTACGCGCCATCTCTGACCTCGGCCCACGAAGCGGGCCTGCAGCAATGGCAGCAGGAGCAGATTGTGCAGCTACTGAAAACTGGTGTCAGTGCTGGCGCCAGCGTGAGCGGACCGATGGCGGAAGTGGTGAGCCGCAGCCTGCAGCATCTGAACGATGCCGACTTGCACGCCATGGCGCAGTATCTGCAAGGGCTGCCGGCCAGCTCCAGCGCAGCGCCGCAAAATCCCGACAGCAGCGTGGTCCTGCCAGCGTTTCTGGCAGCGGGAGAAAAACTGTATAAACAGCATTGCGCCGACTGCCACGGCAGCATGGGGCGCGGACAGGCACCGGCCTATCCAGCGCTGGCGGGCAACCGCGCGCTGACGATGACGCAAACCGTCAACCCTATCCGCATGGTGCTGAACGGTGGCTTTGCGCCGGCCACAGGCGGCAACCCGCGCCCCTACAGCATGCCGCCTTTCGGCCCCGTGCTCAGCGATGTGGAAGTGGCGCAAGTGCTGACCTATGTGCGCGCCAGTTGGGGCAATCAGGCCGCGCCGGTTAGCGCCAGCGAAGTGAATCAGTACCGCAGCGTGCCGCTCGACTAATCGCTGACAGCGCGGCAGTGCGGCAGGCCGCTTGCCGCAGCTGTTTGCCAGTCAGGTCTGCGCGGCAAACCCCAGCCGGTCGGTGCTGGCATTGCGCGCATCTTCCAGCTTCACTTTACCGGCGGCCAGCAGCTTGCGCAGCGAGTCGTTCATGGTGTGGCAGCCTTCCTGCGGCTTGCTCTCCATCCAGCTGCGCAAGGCGCCAATCTGGCCGCCAGCGATCATGTTCACCACTTCCGTATTCGAGGTCAGGCATTCAGTCGCCAGATAATAGCGCTCGCCTTCCACCGAAGGCAGCAGCGCCTGACACAGCACACCGCGCAGTGCGTGCGCCAGCGCCTGTGCCTGCGGTTCGGTATTGCCGAGCAGGCGCAGCATCTTCTGCAAGCCCAGTTCGGTGGAGCGGGCATGCAGCGAGGCCAGTACCAGCGGGCCTGATTCGGCCAGCGCCAGCGCTTCCTGCGCGGTCTGGGCATCGCGGATTTCACCAATCACGATGACGTCAGGACGCTCGCGCAGCGCATCGAGCGCGCCCAGATAGAAGCTCTCGACGTCGCCGTCATAGCCTACTTCGCGCTGGGTAATCACGCACTGGCGCTGCGGGATCAGCGTTTCCACCGGATCTTCGATGGTGATGATGTGGCCCGAGCGGTGCTTGTTGATTTCGTCCAGCATGGCCGCAATAGTGGTGGACTTGCCCTGACAGGTATCGCCGATGATCAGCACCAGCCCGCTGGTGAGTTTGGCGAAGTTCTGCTCGGCCTGACGCAGGCCCAGTTGCGCCAGCGGCATGGGTTCGCGCGGGAAGCGGCGGATCACGCAACCGAGCCGCTTCTTGCCCTGAAAACTGAAGCAATTGGCACGGATGCGCGCCGTATGCAGATCGACCGCACGGTCAAAAGCGCGGTCCTGTATGCGCTCGGCCCAGTTGGGCTCGACCACTTCGAAGAATTCCTGCAGCTCTTCCCGCGTGATGGGCGAATCCGTCACCGCCACTAGCCCGCTAGGCTGGCGCAGCAGCAGCGGGCTGTTCTGGTGGATCAGGATGTCGCTGAAAATTAGCTTGGTATTGAGCAGGTGGAGTATCTGTTCGACCAGCGTGCCGAACACCGGATGGTCTTCGTTTTCGATATAGGTCAGGGTACGAATTTGCGACGATTGATATTGGTCCATCAGCTCAGTAGTCTCCGCGAGGCAGGAAGTTAAAGCAGGTATTTAGCTGCGCAATTTGGGGAATTTAAATCCCGTGCACAGATCCATACTGTAACGCTGATTGCCCTCAATCACCAATACATGATCAGGCGGTTCTTCACCGGCCAGCACCCGCGAGATAACCGGCAAGCCCTCCCCCTTGCGGATCAGCTCGTCGGAACGCTGATACACATTCGGGCAACCGGTCTCGGCCAGCAAGGCTTGCACGATGGCGACCTTCCACGCTTCTACGCCGCCGGAATTGAACTGACAGATCAGATAACCATCCTGCCCACCCCAGCTATGCACCAGCAGGCCGGACAGGCCATCGTCGTCGCCCAGCACCACCGGCATCAGCGCATTCGGACCGGCCGCGCGCAGTGCCGGCAGGCGCTTGGCCACGGCCGCCTTGACGCGCCGCTTGATCATGGCGTGATCGATAGGCTCGTCTTCCTTGTAGCTCCACATGCGGGCGCGGATCTGCGAGTGGGCATTGTAGGCAGCGCGGCCGATGAACTGGCGCGACGAAGTCTGCACGATGGCAGTGGAGCCCGGTTTGGATTTTTCCTGCGGTTTGCCATCCACACGTTCTATGGCGGTGGGGTATATCCACGGGTCGCCGGCCAGCAAGCTCTTTTCCTTGCCCTGTTTGATGGTGATGATCAGCATGTGAGTCCAGTTTCTGCTGCATTGCAGCGTCGGTAATACATTTCAAGCGCGCATCATACCGCATCGCCGGCACCGGCTAGCTGTTGTAGATCGGCACACATCAACAATATGATGGCGCCGCGCAGGCTGGACAGTTACGCTAGCCGCATGCCGGAGTTTGGGCAAAACCATCACCTTTTTCAGGGGAGAATGACTTGAAACTCAACTACCCACGCTGGAGCGCTCTGAGCGCCCTTAGTCTGGCCCTGCTGGGCCTGGGCCTGAGCAGCCACGCCAGCGCTGCCACCACCGCGCTCAAGGCGGCGCACATGCTCGATGTCCGCAGCGGCGCCGTGATCGATTCCGCCGTCATTCTCATCGACGGTGAGCGCATTACGGCCGCCGGCAGCAAGCTGGCGATACCGGCCGGAGCCCAGGTCATCGATCTGGGCGACAAGACGCTGCTGCCCGGCCTGATCGACATGCACACCCACCTGACCGGCGATCCGCAGGATGCCGGCTATTCCGTGGTGGCCAAATCCGTGCCGCGCATGACCATGACGGGCGCCAAGAATGCCCGCCTGACCGTGCAGGCCGGCTTCACCACGGTGCGCAATCTGGGCGCCGAAGCCTATACCGACATCGGCCTGCGCGACGCCATCAACGATGGCGAAATGCCGGGCCCGCGCATTGCCGCTTCCGGCCCTGCCATGGGTATTACCGGCGGCCACTGCGACGACACCATGCATGCGCCCGAATACAAGAGCGTCAGTCTGGGTGTGGCCGATGGCGTCGATGAAGCGCTCAAGGTTACCCGCCGCAATATCAAATACGGCGCCGACGTCATCAAGATCTGCGCCACCGGCGGCGTGCTGTCGTTCGGCGACGACCCGCGCACCTCCCAGTACACGCTGGAAGAACTCAAAGCCATCATCAGCGACGCGCACCGGCTGGGCCGCAAGGTGGCCGCCCACGCCCATGGCGGCGACGGCATCAAACTGGCCGTGATTGCCGGTATCGATTCGATCGAGCATGGTTCCTACATCGACGATGAAGGCATCAAGCTGATGAAGGAACACAAGACCTGGCTGGTGCCTACCCTGTACCTGGGCGACTGGCTGATCGAAAACGCCGAAGCCATCAAACTGCCGGCGCCGCTGCTGGCCAAGGCCAAAGTGGTGCTACCTGCGGCACGCCAGAATATCGCCAAAGCCATCAAGGCGGGCGTGCCTATCGCCTTCGGTACTGATGCGGCCGTGTATCCGCATGGCCTGAATGGTCGCGAGTTTGCCGTGCTGGTGAAGCTGGGCATGACGCCGCTGCAGGCCATCCGCACCGCCACCGTCAATGCCAGCGAACTGCTGGGCTGGGCCGACCGCGTGGGCAGTATTGAAGCAGGGAAATTTGCCGACATCATCGCCGTCGATGGCGATCCACTGAAAGATGTGACCACGCTGGAGCGCGTGCAGTGGGTGATGAAGGGCGGCGCCGTCGTCAAATAAGCACGGCGCAAGAACGTCCGGGCCAGCGCGGCCCGGACCGGCCAACTTAATCGCGTTCGCTTTTCAGGATTTCACGGCCAATTTCCACGGTCGTGGTGCCGTCGGTCAGCCAGATCTGGCCATCCTGTATGGTGCATTGCAGCTGCATGGTGCGCTGTGCCATGCGGCCCAGCTGCTCGGTAGCGTCGGCATTCAGATTGATCACGCTCAGGTTCTTGCAGCGCTCCACCTTGTTGGCCAGCCCTTTCCACCAGATGTGGCTGGTAGCCGCATAGCTGTACACCACCACGTGCTCGGAACGGCCACAGGCCTTGAGCAGCACTTTCTCGTCGGGCTGGCCCACTTCTATCCACAGTTCGATGGCACCGGTCAGGTCTTTCTGCCACAGATCGGGCTCTTCCACATCGAACAGACCTTTGGTAAAGGTCAGCGCTTCATTGGCATGGATGGCGTACGCCACCAGCCGCACCATCATGCGCTCATCCGTTTCAGACGGATGGCGCGCCATGGTCAGCGCGGGCGATTCGTAATAATTGCGGTCCATGTCCGCAATCGATAGATCAGCTTTGTAAATTGTTGCTTTAAGGGCCATCAGGACTACTCTTTAGTGTTATTTGAAGACGACGGTCTTGTCGCCATTCTGTAAAACCCGGTGCTCGACAAACCATTTCACGGCCCGCGCCAGCACCACGCATTCGACATCGCGGCCAATGGCAGACAGGGTGTCGGCATCCATCGAGTGATCAACCCGTTCCACATCCTGCTCGATGATAGGGCCTTCGTCCAGATCACCGGTGACGAAGTGGGCGGTGGCACCGATCAGCTTGACGCCGCGCTGGTGCGCCTGCGCGTAAGGCTTGGCGCCTTTGAAGCTAGGCAGGAAGGAATGGTGGATGTTGATGGCCTTGCCCTTGAGCGCAGCACACAGGTTCGGCGACAGGATCTGCATGTAGCGCGCCAGCACCACCAGATCGATCTGGTGCGAGTTGATCAGCTCGATAATCTTGGCTTCCTGCGCCAGTTTCACCTCTTCCGATGCACCGGTTGCCAGCGGCAGATAGTGGAACGGAATATTGTAGCTGGCCGCCAGCTGATAGAAATCCATGTGATTCGACACGATGGCCGGAATTTCCACCGGCAGCAGGCCGCTCTTGTAGCGGAACAGCAGATCGTTCAGGCAATGGCCGATTTTCGACACCATCAGCATCACGCGCGGCTTGTAGTGGGCATCGCGCAGCTCCCAGTCCAGCCCCATGCTGGCGGCCAGCGTGGCGAAATCGGCACGCAAGGCAGCATCGCTCAGGCCGCTATCTTCAAGCGAGAAGTGCACGCGCATGAAAAACAGCTGCGACTGGCTATCCCCGAACTGGGCCGAATCGATAATGTTGCAGCCATGCTCGGCCAGGAAGCCCGATACGCGATGCACGATACCGCGCTGATCGAGGCAAGAGAGAGTCAGAATGTATTCGGGATTGCTCATTTCTACCATCGTTAGAATTCATACAAGGCCGGTATTGTCGCACGGCTGGGCAGGAACTGCCCAATTCATCAGCAGCGTGGCGCCCCTATCCGGCATTAGATGCAACACTTGCCAGTACAAGACCGGGAACTTTTAGTAGCGGCCAGCCTCTATCTTCCTACCGGCCTGGCCGGACCTTGCCACCGAATCAGGAGCTTTCATCATGCCTAGCAGCCCGCAACATACCCTGCCCGCCCCCGACTCTGAACAGATCATCAATCTGTACCAGCAGCTGGGCCAGCACATCATCACCGCCATGCAGCGACTGAGCGAGCTGCATCTGCAGCTGGGCCGCGACCTGCTGACCGAACTCAGCGACAGCCATGGCGGCTGGCTCGCCGACAAGCAGCCCGGCGAATGGAGCAGCGCCCTGCTCGCCCCGTACAGCCCGCCCCTTCAGCCGTGGCAGCACTACCAGCAGCAGCTGGTCGACATTCTAAGCATGACCCATTCCAGCATGCTGCAAACGGCACACGAACACCTGACGGTCATGGAGCGCAACCTGGAGCAGGCCAGCAAACGGGCCAGCAATACGGTGCCCCGCGCCAGCGTCCAGACTACGGCTGCCGCCTCGCGCACCCGCCATTAATCGCCACACCGCACTGGAACTTTCGTCAACCTTGTTTCCCTAATCATGCAGGGCGGCGCACGCTGCCCGATTTTGCAGCGCTTTGCAACCCCTCGCCACCACACCACCAAGGAGGACATATGGCCAGTAATTCCGGCAACGACAACATTAAACCCAAGAGCAGCGCCAAGCGGGGCTTTGCCGCCATGGACGAGGCGACCCAGCGCAGCATCGCCAGCAAGGGCGGTCAGGCCGCCCACCAGAAAGGCACGGCGCACGAGTTCGACAGCGAGGAAGCCCGTCGGGCTGGCCAGAAGGGTGGCGAAGCGGTCAGCCGCAACCGTGCCCACATGGCTACCATAGGCCGCAAAGGGGGGGAAAGCCGGCAATCGGCTGCGCGTGCCAAAGCCCAGCAGGCAGCAGGCGGTGAAACCGGCCTGAGTGGCTCGGAGCAGGCCAGCAAAGGCGCCAGCCGCCAAAGCAGCAAGGCAGCCAGCCAGTGAGGCTCAGCTGTCCGGCATAAGGGCTGGGCGACGTTTACGTACCCAGTATGACCGCAGAGGCTTTGAAGATGGCAGTCGCAGGCATGCCCACCGCTAGCCCCAGCGCTGTGCCGCTTTCGCGCGTAACGATGGCGGCAATGGTGGCGCCACCTGCCAGCGTAATGCTGACATCTGTATTTACAGCACCTTCCTGCACGCGGCTGACAGTGCCGCTCAGCTGATTGCGCGCCGAAAAGCGGGCGCCTGCCAGTTCCGTAACGATAATCACGGAGCTGGCCTTGATCAGAGCCCAGGCGGCAACACCGGGTGCCAGCGCCAGACTATCGCTGCTGTCGCGTGTGATGGTAGCGACGATCTGCTGGCCGCCGTTGATCTCCAGCGTAACTTCGTCATTCACTGCACCCTGCTGTACCGAAACGACTTTGCCGCTGAACTGATTCCGTGCACTGGTCTTCATGGTGAGATTCCTTATCAATAGTAAATCGTCCGCCAGCGCGTGCGACTGTTGACTCAGTGCAGCAATAAAGTGTTGGTGCGCTTCATCGATCTTGGCAAAATTATCCACCAGCTGCTGCCCGCGTGCCGTCAATCGTGTGCCGCCCCCACCCTTGCCCCCAGCCAGCCGTTCCAGCAGGGGTTCGCCAGCCAGATTATGCATCGCCTCGATGGCATCCCATGCACCCTTGTAGCTCAGTCCGACGGCTTTCGCCGCCGCCGTGATGGAACCATGTCTGCCTATCGCTGCCAGCAAATCCATGCGCTCGCGCCCGCCCAGCTTCTCGCCACCTATGGTCATCCATAGATTGCCCTGCAAAGCCATGCCGGCGCTTTGCGCAGCTATTTCATTTTTCATGCACCACCCCTTTCAGTTCCAGCGCCGTATCAACCAATACGCCCTGCTCCATACGCAACAGGTGATCGCCGAACGCTTCCACATCGTCTTTGTCATGGGTGATCAGCAGCATGGGAATACCTTGCTGCCGCTGTAGTTTATCAAGTTCAATTCGCATCCGCTGGCGCAAGCCGGGATCAAGCGCAGCAAACGGTTCGTCCAGCAGCAAGGCGCGCGGCGAGGCCGCCAGCGCACGCGCCAGAGCCACCCGCTGCCGCTGCCCACCCGATAGCTGATGCGGCATCTGCCCAGCCACCAGCTCCAGTTCGAGCGCAGCCAGCCAGTGGCGAACCGTCGCATGTTCTATTCTGCTGGCAGGATTAAACCAGCCGCGCTGCAAGCCGAAGGCAATATTCTGCCGTACATTCAAATGGGGGAACAAGGCATAGTCCTGAAACAGATAGGCCAGTTCACGCTGCTGCGGCGGCAGATTGATGCCCTGCTCCTGCGCATACAGACAACGCCCGCCCAGTTCGATACGCCCTTGGTCGGGCGTCACCAGTCCGGCCAGTGCTTTCAGCAACATGCTCTTCCCTGCGCCCGACTCGCCATAGATCACTACACGCTGGCTGTCCGACTGGAAGCGCGCCCTTAGTGTGAAGCGGCGTCCGGCCGCTTCCAGTGTCTTGCTTATATCTACGTCAAGTGTCATATCAGGCCTGCACGCTGCGATTCGGCGTAAGTTTATTGGCACTGACCAGTACTGTCACGCACACCAGCGAAGTTATCAGCACCAGCAGATTGGCCGTATCATCCTGTCCAGCCTGCACGGCCTCGTACACGGCGATCGACAGTGTCTGGGTTTTGCCGGGTATGCTGCCCGCGACCATCAGCGTGGCGCCGAACTCGCCCATGGAACGGGCGAAGGCCAGCAGAGTCCCGCCCAGCACCCCACGCCAGGCCAGCGGCAAGGTCACCCGCAGGAATACGGCAAACGGCGACAACCCCAGCACGTAAGCAGCCTGCTCCAGTTGCGTATCGACCGCTTCGAAGGCAGCACGCGCCCCCTTCAGCACCAGCGGAAACGCCACCACCGCTGCAGCGATGACGGCCGCCTGCCAGGTAAAGATCAGCTGTATCCCCAGCACCTGCTGTAACCACGCTCCTAGCGGGCCATGCCGGCCGATCAGCACCAGCAGATAGTAGCCCAGCACCGTGGGCGGCATCACCATCGGCAAGGTGAGCAGCGCGTCCAGCAATTCGCGCCCCGCAAAACGCTTGCGCGCCAGCAGATAGCCGAATGCAATGCCGAGCACGAGGTCAATCAGGGTGGCCCACAGTGCCACCTTGAGCGACAGCCGTAGGGCTATCCAGGCCGGTTCGGCCAGCCAAGTCGGCGGCATTTACGGGCGACCGAAACCGTAGCGGGCCAGTATCGCCTGCCCTGCTGCCGATTGCACAAACTCGGCAAACTGGCGTGCGGCCTGCGGCTGCGCGCTGGTGCCGATCAGCGCAATCGGATAGCTGACCGGTGTTTCCGTCGGCACCGTGGCCACCACCTGCACCTTGTCCTTGAACAGCGCCGCATCCGTGGCGTAGACAAACCCGGCATCGACTTCGCCGCGGACCACATAATCAAGACACTGGCGTACCGAAGTGCCATAGATCAGCTTACTGCTGATCCCGTTCCACAGGCCAGCCTGCTCCATGGCATGCTGCGTATAACGGCCAGCCGGCACACTGGCCGGATTGCCCATGGTAATACGCTGTACTGCGGCCTGCGCCAGATCGCGCGGCCCAGCGAGTGCCAGCTTGCTTTCTGCGGGCTTAATCAGCACCAGCGTATTGCTGGCAAAATTACGCCGGCTACCTGCCGCCAGCAGCTTCAGGTTTTCGGCCTTATCCATCGCATCCTGATCGGCCGACGCAAACACATCGACCGGCGCGCCCTTGGCGATCTGCTGCACCAGCGGATCCGACGCAGCAAAGTTGAACTGGACCTTGTCGCCGGCATGCTGTTTCTCGTAGGCGGCGCCAATTTCCTTGAAAGCATTACTCAGGCTGGCAGCAGCCGATACCGTCACCTCCGCCGCCCAGACCGGCATCAAAGCCATGCTGAGCAAGATTGCACCGGACAATTTCACTGTAAGTCGGGACATTTGTTCTCCTATAGCAAGATCCGCAATATAAACGATTATATAGCGGTTAAAAAAACCGTGCTTTTAGGGCCAGTTGGTCCGGCTGTGGTACATTCACGCCTCGATTATTTTCCGCCTTATCCCATGTCCCGCCTGAAGTACCTGAGTGCCTACTCCGAACAAACCCAGACTCAGGTCGCGCAATTGATGGCCCAGGACAAACTGGCCGCCGTGCTGAACAGCCGCTACGGCAAGGCGCATGAATACCGCACTGACAAGGCGCTGTACCAGTACGTGCAGGAGCTGAAGAGTACCTATCTGCGCAACGCGGAGCCTATCAACAAGGTCGAGTACGACAGCAAGATCCACGTCATCAACCACGCACTGGGGCTGCATACTTCGATTGCGCGGGTTCAGGGCGGCAAGCTCAAAGCCAAACACGAAATCCGCGTCGCCACCATGTTCAAGGCCGTGCCGATGGAGTTCCTCACCATGATCGCCGTGCACGAACTGGCCCACCTGAAAGAAAAGCAGCACGACAAGGCGTTCTATCAGCTCTGCACGCACATGGAGCCGAACTACCACCAGTACGAATTCGACCTGCGCCTCTACCTGACGCATCTGGACTGCAACGGCGAAAAATTGTGGGCCTGATCGCCGCCTAAGGGCAGCGCAAGTCTGAAAAAGGCCTAGGCAGCGCGGTTTTTCAGCCGCTGCAGCAGGCGCTCCGGTTCGGCTTCTAGCTGCATCAGCGCCACATGTTCGGCACGGATAAAGCCTTGCGCGCTGGCGTGCTGGATGAAGCCGGCCAACTGGTCGTAAAAGCCCGCCACGTTCAGCAGGCCCACCGGCTTGCGGTGTATGCCCAGCTGCGACCATGTCAGCATTTCGAACAGCTCTTCCAGCGTGCCCATGCCACCGGGCATGGCGATGAAGCCGTCGGCCAGACTGGCCATCATGGCTTTGCGTTCATGCATATCCTTGACGATGAACTGGCGCGTCAGGCCATTGTGGCCTACTTCGCGTTCCACCAGCGCAGTCGGAATCACCCCCGTCACTTCGCCGCCGTGCTTGAGCACTTCGTCGGCAATCACGCCCATCAGGCCGACGTTGCCACCGCCGTACACCAGCGCCAGATTCTGCGCTACCAGGGCGCGGCCCAGCGCACGCGCTGCCTCGGCATACTGTGGATCATGGCCGGGATTGGCACCGCAATACACGCAAATCGCTTTCAAATCTGTTCTTCCTCTTCCAGTTGACGCCTGACCAGATCGGCATCCAGCCGCTCCAGCGCGTCCAGTGCGACACAGCGCGCAGCGGCCTGATACAGGGCGCGCGCCTCGTTTTGCTTACGTTTCCCGTCCAGCATCTGCATGGCGCGCGCATAGCGCACCTTGACGATGGCCGAGTCAGGGGTCAATGCCAGCGCTTTTTCAAACGCCGCATAGCTTGCTTCCTTTCTGACGCCGTAGGTCAGGCCGCCCAGCAGCGCGCCCACCTTGTCGAGTATCTCCGCATGGTAGATGCCCAGCGCGACCTGCGCGTCGGCCCGCTCCGGTGCCAGACTGAGCGTGGTTTCCAGACTGCCACGCACCTTGGCGCCCAGTCCCTGCGCCAGCGCCTTGACCACAGAAATACCTTGCGAATACTGGCCCAGCGCATACGCATGCCAGTAGAAACCGGCCGGATTGTCAGGCTGCTCCCGCTGCTGGCGTTCGCAGCGCTCGGCCACGCATTCGAAGGTGGCCAGCTTTTTCAGCGGACTGGGTTCCAGATACTGGGCGTAGATGCAGATGGCCTTATGCGCCACCGAATAACCGGGCACACCGACATCGAGACCGATGCGCGCTGCATGTTCGAACTCGCCCGCGTGGAAGGCGATCCAGGCCTGCACCAGCTTGGGATTGTCGGGCCATGGCTCGCGGTCGCCGGCATGCAGGCGCGGCCACAGGCGCGCCAGAGTTTCCGGCGTCTGCACATAGGCGGGATCAGGATACGGGAAAGGAGTCCACGCCATAGCGGTCGGCCTACTTGAGCTTCTTCAGATATTCTTCAGACAGTTTCTGGAACAGCAAACTGGTCTCGTTGCGCAGATACGGCCCGATCTGCGACAGTACCTGATAGCAGCCGCGCGCCAGCGCATCGGCCATCGACTGCTGCTCGCTGTATTTGCGCGGGTTGCGCACGTATTCATAGGACAGCCAGTAGGTCGCCACCACCACCATATTGGTGGCCATGGCGTCGATGGCCGTATCCGAGGCTTCCAGCGACTTTTCGCTGCGCAGGTCTTCGCACAGCTGCTTGGCCACCTTGATCTTGTGCGCCAGAATCTGCTTGAAGTGCAGCTCCAGCTTGCGGTTGCGCGACAGCAGGTCGTTGAGGTCGCGGTAGAAGAAGCGGTAGCGCCAGATCAGTTCGAACATCAGATGCAAATACAGCCACACGTCTTCGATATTCGAACGGCGGCCATCGGGTACGGTCAGGATACGGTTGATCTCCGCCTCGAACTGCACGAAGATGGAATTGACGATGTCGTCCTTGTTGCGGAAATGGTAGTACAGATTCCCCGGCGAGATATTCATTTCTTCGGCAATCACCGTGGTCGTAATGTTCGGCTCGCCAAATTCATTAAATAAGCGCAGCGACAGCTCTAATATGCGTTCGCGGGTACGGCGGGGTGCTTTTTGTAGCATAGCAAGGAAACCTCTGTTTATTCTCCTGCAAGCATAACACCGTTACCGCGAAGTTAGAACTATTGTCAACGCACAGCCGTAGCTTCGCCCTGCTGCGCCTTGAGCGCCGCCAGTTCGCCGCTCAGCTCCTCGACCCGCGCATGCAGGCGCGCCACTTCAGCTGCCGTCGGCACGCCAATGGCGCTGAGGGCGCGCAGCACGCGCTCCTCAAAAACTTGCATGGAAAACATTTTTCCGCCCTCTTCCTGCGCTTTGGCGAAGGCATGCAGGCCGGCCTGCCAGATTTCCTGCGACGACATGTGCATGGCCTCGGCCATGCGCTGGTCGTCGTCTTCCGGCTTCAACTTCTTGATCATGGATGGTCCCCATATTGTTTTGCGTTATTATTTTTTTATTGTAATGAGCAAAACTAGAGCCTTGGGTCTAATGCGCTGCCAGCAGCACGCTGCCATGCTGCTGGGTCTGCAGGCGGAAGCCCTCGCGTATGTTCTCGCGCAGGACGGAACCCTGCCACGGCTTGGTATAGAAGCGGTCGATGGCGCCGTGGTTGATGGCTTCCATGATAGGCGACAGGTCGGTATAGGCCGACAGCATGATGCGGAAAGTATCGGGCGCCAGATTTTTCACCCGCTCCATGAATTCCGTGCCGCTCATGGACGGCATGCACTGGTCGCACAGGATGACGTGCACCTGATTGTGCGCCAGCAGGTCGAAGCCTTCGTCCGCGGTCTGCGCGGTCAGGATGCGGTAGCCATCCTGCGCCAGAAAATCGGACAGCATGTCGAGCATGAACACATCGTCGTCCACAATCAGCAGGGTGGGCTGGCCCGTCAGCCCTGTCTCCTGCGGCGCCTGCAGGAACTGGCCCTGGCGCAGCATTTCCTCGAATTCATCCTCCGGCAGCGGGCGGCTGAACAGGTAGCCCTGCATCTCGTCGCAGTTATGCCGGCGCAGATAGGCCAGCTGGGCCTCCTTCTCCACCCCTTCCGCAATCACTTCCAGCTGCATGCTGTGCGCCATGTTGATGATCGCCAGCACAATGGCGGCATCGTCGGGATTGCTGGTCACCTCGCGCACAAAGGCAATGTCGATCTTGAGCTTGTCGATAGGGAAGCGCTTCAGGTAAGCCAGCGAGGAATAGCCGGTGCCGAAATCGTCGATGGAGATCTGTATGCCCAGCGCCTTCAGGTGCTGCAGCACCGTGATGGTTTCCTCGGCATTGGACATCAGCGAGCTTTCCGTCAGCTCCAGTTCCAGCAGCTCCGGCGCGATGTCGAACTCGCGCATCACCTTCAGCACCTCCTCTTCCAGCCCGCCCACGAAGAACTGTATGCCCGACACGTTCACCGACAGGTGTACCGCACCCACGCCCGACCTGCCCCACTCGGCGATCTTGCGGCAGGCTTCGCGCAGCACCCAGTTCCCCACCCGCACGATCAGCCCGGTCTCTTCCAGCAGCGGGATGAACAGGGCTGGCGACACCATGCCGTGTCCGGGCCGGCGCCAGCGGATCAGCGCCTCGGCCCCGCTGATGCGGCCCGTGGCGATATTCGCCTTGGGCTGGAAGTGCAGCACGAATTCCTCGTTTTCGATGGCGCGGCGCAGGGCAATTTCCAGATCCAGCCGGGCAATCGACTGGGCATTCATTTCCGCCGTGAAGAAGCGGAAGGCGTCGCGCCCGGCCTCCTTGGCGCGGTACATGGCCGTGTCGGCATACTGGATCAGGGTATCGGGATCATCGCCGTCGTCGGGATAGACGGCAATCCCTATGCTCGATGTCAGCGTCACTTCATGGCCGCGCAGATCGAACGGCCGGCGCATCGATTCGCGGATCTTGTCGACCACCGTCACCGCCGCCTGCGGCCCTTCCGGCAGGATCAGGATGGCGGCAAACTCGTCGCCGCCGAAGCGGCCTATGGTATCGCGCACGCGCAGACAATCGACCAGCCGGCTGGAGAACTGGCGCAGCAGCTCGTCGCCTATGGTGTGGCCCAGCGTATCGTTGACGTTCTTGAAGCGGTCCACGTCGAGGAACAGCACCGCCAGCGACCAGCCATGTTCGGCCGCCTGATGCAGCGAGTGGCCCAGCGAATCGTAGAACTGGCTGCGGTTGGGCAGGCCCGTCAGGGTATCAAAGTGGGCCAGTTTGAGCAGGCGCTGTTCGGCTTCCTTGCGCTCCGTGATATCGCGCGCCACCGCCACTATGATCCAGGTCGAACCGGAGCGCAGCGTACGGCGCTGCACCTCCACCGACAGCAGCGCGCCGTTCTGGCAGTGCAGCTGCAGCTCGCTCATGGCGCCGCCCTGCTCGCCCGAGAGCAGCTTGCGGAACAGGTCTTCCAGCGGTTCCAGTTCACCGATGCCGCTGCCGTCCGGATGCACCCGCAAAAAGTCCTCGCGCGTATAGCCCAGCATGCGGCAGGCCGTCGCATTCACATCGACAAAGCACATGGCGCTGCGGTCAAGCAGGAAGATGGCGTCGGCGGTGGCATCCATGGCCAGCCGGAAGCGGCGCAGATCTTCGTCCAGCCGGATGCGGGCATTCATGTCAGCAGTCAGCTGGGCATGGTGCTGCTTGATTTCTTCGTACAGCGAGAGATTTTCGTAGGCCACCGAAATCTGCGCCGCAACCGTGATGGCCACCCTTTCATCGACTTCGGAAAAACCTTCGGAACCGAGTTTATCGACCAGATACAGCCAGCCATGCACACGCTCGCGCGCAGCGATCGGCACGCCGAGGAAGGAATGCACGGCCGGATGCTCGGACGGCAAACCGATACTGGCCGGATCACCGTTGACATCGTTGAGGCGGCAGATCTGACGCTGCTCCAGCAAGCCGCGCAGCACGCCGGCGCGCGGCGCAGCGGCCAGCGCGCGCGCCGGCACGCCGGCTCCGCAGCTGGCGAAGTAACTGAGTTCGCTGGATTCATTTTCGAGCATGCCGATGCAGGCATACTTCGAGACGCAGATGTTCTGCGCCACCCGGCAGCCGATTTCGATCAGCGCGTCCGGGTCGCGTTCGGCACCCAGCTCTATGCCCAGTTCGATCAGCGCCGTCAGGCGCAAGCTCACCGCCTGCAGGCTGGAGAGCGAACTGGTGAGGCGCTGCGTCATGCGTTCCAGATGTTCGCTGGCCGCGCTGTCGGTTTCCCCGTCTGGTCGGCAATGCGCGACAGCTGGCGGCTGCTGCTTTCCAGTTCATCGAGATATTCGGCCACCTTGTCGTCAAAGTGGTGGAAGCGGCTATCGAGCGGCGGCTCCGGCACATGGTGCACGGGTGCCAGTTCGGACTGCATGCCCAGCGCATCCTGCACCGTACGGCGTATCGCTTCCGGGTCGGACGGCTTGGGCAGCACCCAGCGCACGCCGCAGCTCTGGGCCAGCGCCATGGCTTCGCGTTCGCGGTAAATGGCAGTGTAGAAGATCACCGGCACCTGCGCCGTGGCCGGATTGGCATGCAGGCGGGTGACGAATTCATAGCCGTCCATGCTGGGCATGAGGATGTCCGAAATCACCAGGTCGGGCGGCTCGGCTTCCACCATGCGCAGCGCCTCGGCGCCATTCCCCGCTTCCAGCAAACGGTGGCCGTCGTAGCCCAGCAGCGTCATCAGGAATTCGCGGTTAAGCACATGGTCGTCCACGATCAGGATGGTGGCAGCGGTCATCTCGCGCGGTTTCAGGTAGGCTTCGATCTGGCCGACAAAGCGCTCGGGCTCCACCGGCTTGCCGATATAGCCGTCGAAGCCGGCAGCCAGCAGCTTTTCGCGGTCGCCCAGCATGGCCAGCGCCGTCACGGCCAGCAGCGGAATATGGCGCATGGTGGCGTCGGCCTTGAGCGCAGCGACCACGCCATAGCCATCAAGTTTGGGCAGATGCACATCGCACAGGATCAGGTCAGGCCGGTGCTGGCGTGCCAGCGTCACCCCGCTTTCGCCGTCGCTGGCGCTGACGGTGCCGTGGCCATAGGCGCGCAGCAGGTAGACCATCAGCTCCAGATTGGTCGCGTTATCTTCGATGATGAGGATACGTGCCGCCACAGTGCGCCCTCCAGGCTTATTCTCTCGGCAGGGCCAGCGTGAACGTGCTGCCAACCCCGTATTCGCTATCGACCAGTATCTCGCCCTGCAGCAGCGAGGCCAGACGCTGGCTCAGGTGCAGGCCCAGCCCGGTGCCTTCGAACTGGCGCACATTGCCCGCATCGAGCTGGGAAAAGGCCTGGAACAAAGCACCACGGTCTTCGGCTTCGATGCCGATGCCGGTATCGCGGATGCTGATGGTGACGCAAGCGCGCTCGCTCACCTGCGCCGTATCGAGATTGACCTGCACCTTGCCATGCTCGGTGAACTTGATGGCGTTATGCACCAGATTCATCAGGATCTGCTGCAGGGCGCGGCGGTCGGCCATCACCGTCAGGTCGTCCTCGGCGCTGAAAAATTCCAGTTCCAGCCCCTTCTGACGGGCCTGCGGCCGGAACAGCAGCAGCACTTCGTCGATCAGCTGGCGGCACTGCAGCGGCGCCAGTTCCAGCTCCAGCTTGCCCGCTTCGATCTTGGTCAGATCGAGCAGATCGTTGATCAGCGAGAGCAGGTGGCGCGCACTGCTCTGCACCGTGCGCAGATGCTTTTCCTGCTCTTCGTTGATCGGCCCCGGCAGCTTCATCAGCATGGTGCCGGTAAAGCCGATGATGGCATTGAGGGGCGTGCGCAATTCATGCGACATCCCTGCTAGAAACCGGTCCTTGGCGGCGCTGGCGCGGGCCAGTTCCGTGTTCTGCTCCTGCAGCGTACGTTCGATGCGCTTGCGCTCCGTGTTATCGCGGATGGCACTCATAATCAGCGTGCCTTCTTCCGTCGTGATCGGGCTCAGGCTGATCTCGACCGGAAACTCCATGCCGTCGCTGCGCAGACCATACAGATCGCGTCCCGTTCCCATCGGCCGCACAGCCGGCTGCTTCATGTATTCGCTGCGGTGCTGCAGATGGGGGCCACGGAAGCGCTGCGGCATCAGCTGCTCCAGCGGCAGCCCGCGCATCGCGCCTTGCGGATAGCCGAACAGCGCATGGGCCTGGCGGTTGGCCAGCACTACCCGTCCGCCCGAATTGGCCAGCAGGATGGCATCGGGCAGCGATTCCAGCAGACCATCAAAACGTGCTTCCACCAGCTTGGCATCACGCAGCACCTTGAGCGCCGTGACATCCTTTTTGCTCCACAGGATGTGCTCGGGCTGGCCTCTGGCATCGCGCACCAGCTTGGAACTGCTGTCGACATACACCAACGCGCCGTCTTTGGACTGGCGCATCGATTCATAATTGGCCGAGCCGCTACTGAGCGTCTGGGCAATCACGGCGGCTTCTTCCTCCAGCAAGCCGGCCGGGACTATCAGCTCGGCCAGGCGGCGTCCTAGCGCTTCTTCGCGGGTATAGCCGAATACTGCCTGCGCACCATTGGTCCAGCACTCCACCACGCCTTCCAGCGTGGTGACGATGACGGCATCCGGTGTTTCATTGAGTATCAGGCTACCAAAATCAGTGGGCATGGTGGCACCTTGCTTTGTCTGCTAGCTATAGCTTAACCAACATACAGCAACCGTCAACGAAAATACTCACACAATGTCACGCACGCGTCGCGGCCAGAATTTCGTCCATGACACATGGCAATGTTGCCGCATGGCGGCCAAGCGCCACATGGCCGATTCCCTCGAATGCCAGCTGGCGGGCGCCTGCCAGTTGCGCCGACTGTGCAGGCGCAACGATATTGTCATGCAAGGTATAGATTGTACTAAACAGTCCCCGTTGCATATTCGCCTCACCTGCTGCCAGTCCACGCAGCCATTCGCTGTCATACAGCATCTGCCGTACGTTCTGTCCTATGCCGAACTTCGCCAGCGACAATGCCGTGCCCTGATGCGGCGTACCCAGCGTAATCACGCGCGCGACTGCCGCCGCACCATAACGGCGCAAATAGGCACGCGCCACCAGGCCGCCCATGCTATGGCCGACAATCACCACGCGCTGCTGGCCGGTAGCCGCGCACAGCTGCTCGATGGCAGCGCGCACCTGCGGCGCAAAATCGTCAATCGAAGCGCCAGGCGGTTCCAGATCCACGCCCAGATGGGCGATGCCGGCCTGATGCAGCAGGCCGCTCAAGGGATGCCAGTAGCCGCTATTGCAGCCATAACCATGGATCAGCAGCACCGGCAGGCCATGCTGCCCGGCCGGCAGTTGCAGGCCGACCGGATGCAGCATATCGTAGCTGGTGGTTTTCAGATTGGAGCAGTATTCATGCGCCAGCAGCGTGCAAAGCTGCGGCAGCGACAGTGCCGGTGCATCAGGCTGGCCGCGCAGGCTGAGGCGGAAGTTATTGGCTGAGATCAGCAGGCGCAGCGTCAATACCAGCAGCACGCCGCACAGCAGATAGAACAGCTCCAGCAGCAGCTGCCAGTACAGCGGGCCGGCCGGCTGCCAGTAGCGATGCAGGGTGGCGGCCACGATCAGCGCCGTAGCCAGCTGCAAACCCAGTAAGAGAAAGACGACGCGTCGGATCATGCAGCCATCATAACCCGACTAAAAAATTTGCGTAGCGTCAGCTTCGCACAGGCCGCGCCGCAGGCTGGCCCGTCAGCTGCTCGGCCAGCGTGCTGGCCAGCCGCGCCACAATGCCGTAGATGGACAGCTGGGGATTGGCGCCTATCGAAGTAGGGAACAGCGAGCCATCATGTACCGATACGTTGCTTAGACCATGATAGCGGCCGTCGGCCGCCGTCACGCCCTGACGCGCGTCGTCGGCCATGGCGCAGCCGCCCATCACGTGGGCCGACACCACCCGCATGGCCAGCTGTTGCATCGGCAGTGCCTTGATGCCGGCCTGTGCTTCGGCCCAGCTGCGGTACAGCGGTGTGGCTTCATGCACCGGCGCGACATCCTTGGCGCCAGCGGCGAACTGGATTTCGGCCATGGTCAGCAGCGCACGGCGTGCGCCATCCCAGAGGTAATCGCTGATTGGATAGTCGAGCACCGGCGCGCCGTCGCTGCCGAGGATCACACTGCCACCCGGCGCATCGGCATGGAAGCCGTCGCGCAGCAGCGCCAGCGTGGCCTGCTTGTAGGGGAACTGCGCCATATCCGCAGCGTGGGCTGCGCCGAAGCCGGCCTTGGTGGTGGCCAGCAGCAGCGGGTGCAAAGGCGGCACTTCCAGCTTGTAGCCTATCGGGCCATCAATCGCCTGGGTGTGCAGGAAGTGGTCGGAATACACCGTCTGGGGCGCGCCGGAAAAACTGTTCACCGGCTGCTCGAAAGTGGCGGCGGACACCACCACCGGATGCAGGAAAGTACGCTTGCCCAGCAGGCCGTGCGGGTCCGGTGCGCCCGAGCGCATCAGCAGGGCTGGCGAATTGATGGCGCCGCCGGCCACGACGAAATGGCGTGCCTTCAGCGTCAGTTTGCGGCCGGTGGGTGCGAGGCCCGCCGCATCGAGTGCAAGGCAGTCCAGCTGCATCACCTTATCGCCTTGCAGTACCAGCCGTTCCGCACGGGCGCGCGTGAGCAGCGTAGCGCCATGGTTGAGTGCAGACGGAATGGTGGTAATCAGCATCGACTGCTTGGCATTGGTAGGACAGCCCATGCCGCAATAGCCGAGGTTCCAGCAGCCGTTGACGTTACGCCGGATCAGCGCAGTGGGAATGCCGAGCTTGCTGGCGCCGCGCCGCAGGATGTCGTTGTTCTCGTTGGGCGGCACATTCCATTCGCTGATATTCAGGCGCTGCTCCATCAGCTCGAACCATGGCGCCAGCGCCGCCGTATTGTAGCTGTGCAGGCCGAACTTGCTCTGCCAGTAGGCTAGCGTGCTTTCGGGCGTGCGGAAGCTGCTGGTCCAGTTGACGGTGGTGCTGCCGCCTACCGTGCGCCCTTGCAGAATATTGATGGCTTTATCGCGGGTTTTGCGGGCCGCCGATTCCTGATACAGCTGAGGATAGGCTTGCGCCTCCTGCATGTTGAAATCGTTGGAAGAATGCAACGCTCCCTCTTCCACGATCAGCACGCGCAGGCCGGACAGGGCCAGAATTTCCGCCGTCACGCCGCCACCGGCGCCGCTGCCCACCACCACTACGTCCGCTTCCAGCGTCAGGTCGGCGCTCAGGCGGCTGGCATCGGTGACCTGCCAGCCAGCGGCAAGGCCGGCCTGAACCGGATCGGGAATCAGCGCCTTGGTCTGATTGAGAGGGATATTCGTGCGGCTCATTTCAGCAACTCCTTGCGCGGACCGGGATAGCCAATGGCAGCCCAGGAAGAGGGATCGGCATACCAGGAACCTAGCACCAGATCATGCAGCGCCAGATAGGCGGTCTGCAGCATGGCCAGCCGGTGGTTGCGCCAGCTTTGCAGGAAATCCGCCACTTCGGCCGGCTGGGCCTGCTCCCAGCGGTCGCTCACGCCGGCCAGCAGGCGCCGCGCTGGCGCCAGTGCCAGCAGGCCGAACAGGTCCTGGATTTCTTTCTGGGTGTTCAGGGGCAGTCCCAGTATCGCGCCATGGGTACGCGCCAGCGTGGCTGCCAGTGCCTGTGCGCGCTCTGCGGCCGGCGCCGGCAGCAACGGCCCCAGCAGCACGGGGATGATGGCGTTCAGGGCTGCTCGCGCCTGGCCGTCCAGGGCAAAGGGATGGGGCAATGGTGTCGGGGTCACCATGCGATAGATGGCCCCGCCCGCCGCCAAGGTAATGGCCGCGGCAGCGCCTATCTTCAGAAAGATCTGCGGTTGCTCATGTCTCCGTCCTACTGGTTATTTTTTTATCCTGATAGTGTACGTGAATCAACTAACCGCAGAGTCAGCAAAAATAGAGTGATCGTTCTACTTATCGCCAGCGCCATGGCGCCGGCCAGCCATGTGGCGCGCAATGCCGCGCAGAATATTCACTTCTTCCTGTTCCAGATGGGCGCGGGCAAACATGCGCTTGAGGCGCGGCATCAGCTTGCGTGGGTTGCCAGCATCGAGGAAGCCGATGTCGACCAGCGCCTGCTCCAGATGCTGGTACATGCCTTCGATCTGGGCCACGCTGGCCGCCTCGCCCTGAAAACCGATGTCGTTGGCATCGCCGCCCGGCTGGCGCACGCTGGGTGCGCCGTCCAGTGCTGCCATGCGGCATTCGTAGGCCAGCACCTGCGCGGCCTGGGACAGGTTGAGCGAGGAGTAGTCGGGATTGGCGGGAATATTGATGAGCACATTGCACTTTTCCACGATCTGGTTGGGCAAGCCAAAGCGCTCATTGCCAAATATCAAGGCCGCATGCAGTTCGGGCTGGGCCAGCAACTGCGCTGCCAGCGTGCGCGGGGTCAGCACGGGCGGCGAATACTCGCGCAGGCGGGCCGACACGGCGGCAGCAAAATTGATGCCTTCCAGCGCTTCGGCCATGCTGTCCACTACCCGCGCCGAAGCCAGTATATCGCCCGCGCCACTGGCAAAGGCGATGGCTTCGGGGTCGACCAGTGCGCCTTCGAAACGGGGACTAACCACTACCAGATCGGTGAAACCCATGGTTTTCATGGCTCTTGCCACGGCACCAATATTGCCTGCACGGCTAGTTTCTACCAGAATAAATCGCAGCCGTTTGAAAAGATTCGTGTTGATTTCGGGCAGGTTCATTTAAAATAGCGCTATTACGCAGTGTCGATACTAAGATTTTCCGGAATTTTACCCTGTCGGCGCCGCTCCGCTCTTTAATTCACTCTTGTACTCTATCGTGCTGCCGGGCAGGCTAAGGCCCCCGCTGGGCGTTAGCGTTCTTTTAACGGAAAAAGCTTACATGCACCCTATGCTCAACACGGCGGTGAAGGCCGCCCGCCGCGCCGCCGCGGTCATCAACCGCGCTTCGTTCGATCTGGATCGTCTGATCGTCAACGAGAAAAACCACAAGGATTTCGTCACCGATGTCGATCAGGCCGCCGAGCAGGCGATCATCGAAGTGCTGTCCAAAGCCTATCCTGACCACGCTTTCCTGGCCGAAGAGTCGGGCGCTTCCGCCAACGCCCACGACGAGAGTGAATACACCTGGATCATCGACCCGCTCGATGGCACCACCAACTTCATGCACGGTTTCCCGCAGTACTCGATCTCGATCGCGCTGGCCCAGCGCGGCGTGGTGACGCAGGCCGTGATCTACGACCCGGTGCGCAACGACCTGTTCACCGCCACCAAAGGCGGCGGCGCCTACCTGAATGACAAGCGTATCCGCGTCACCAAACTCGACCGCATCGCCAACGCCCTGCTGTCGACCGGCTACGTGGCCGGCAACGCCCGCGCACTGGACGAATACCTGAAGATGTACGGCATCATGGCCGAACGCTGCCACGGCGTGCGCCGTCCGGGCAGTGCTGCACTGGATCTGGCCTACGTGGCCTCGGGCCGTCTGGACGGTTTCTATGAAAAAGGCCTGAAGCCTTGGGACATCGCTGCCGGTTCGCTGATGGTAACGGAAGCCGGCGGCATCGTTGGCGAGTTCAACTGCGAGTCGGACTACCTGTACAAAGGCGACATCATTGCCGCCAGTCCGAAGATCTTCGGCCAGATGGTCGGTCTGCTGACCCCGTTCCACGCTGCACCTGTCGCACCAGCAGCGGAATAAGCCTGCGGGCAGGACATTCCTGCCCAAATGTTTCACTACTGAACTTTGTTACAAAAAAGAGAGCACACGCTCTCTTTTTAATTTCCGTATTGAAACAATTTACGGATGAAGCTGTTATACTCTGTACTGCGGCTCCCTTGACCAGTCCTCTGCCGCAGTATCATCCACCAAGATTGCCTGCGACTGGCGCCAGCAACTGGCGACAGGCCTATCCTCACTTAGAGTTACCATGTCCTTTACTTCCCTCGGTTTGTCCGATGCCATCGTCCGCGCTGTTACCGAAGCGGGCTACACCTCGCCCACGCCCATCCAGCAGCAGGCCATTCCGGCCGTGCTCAATGGCGGCGACCTGCTGGCAGGCGCGCAGACCGGTACCGGCAAGACGGCCGGCTTTACCCTGCCCGTGCTGCACCGCCTGTCCACCGACGCGCGCGGCCTGGCACTGACCAACACCAGCTCGCCGCGGCCTATCCGCGCCCTGATTCTGACCCCGACCCGCGAACTGGCGGCTCAGGTGGAAGAAAGCGTGCGCGTGTACAGCAAATACACCAAGCTCAACTCCACCGTGATTTTCGGTGGCGTGGGCATCAACCCGCAGATCAAACAGCTCAAGCATGGCGTCGACATTCTGGTGGCCACGCCAGGCCGTCTGCTCGACCACATGGATCAGGGCACCGTCAAACTGGAACAGATCGAAATCCTGATCCTCGACGAAGCCGACCGCATGCTCGACATGGGCTTTATCCGCGATATCCGCAAAGTGCTGGCTGCGCTGCCGCCCAAGCGCCAGAACCTGCTGTTCTCGGCCACCTTCTCGGACGAGATCAAGGCGCTGGCCGATGGCCTGCTGGACAAGCCGGCCACCATTGAAGTGGCGCGGCGCAACTCCACGGTGGAAATCATTGCGCAGAAAATCCACCCGGTCGACCGCGACAAGAAGCACCCTATGCTGTCCTACCTCATCAAGGCGCATAACTGGACCCAGGTGCTGGTGTTCACCCGCACCAAGCACGGCGCCAACAAGCTGGTGGACCAGCTCGGCGCCGACGGCATCGGTGCCATGGCGATCCACGGCAACAAGAGCCAGTCGGCCCGTACCCGCGCCCTGTCCGAGTTCAAGGATGGCATGCTGCAAGTGCTGGTGGCGACTGATATCGCTGCGCGCGGCATCGATATCGATCAGCTGCCGCACGTGGTCAACTACGATCTGCCCAACGTGCCGGAAGACTATGTGCACCGGATCGGCCGTACTGGCCGTGCCGGCGCCACCGGCGAAGCCGTGTCGCTGGTCTGCGTGGACGAGCACGAGATGCTGAAGGACATCGAAAAGCTCATCAAGCAAACCCTGCCGCGCGAAGTGATCGCCGGCTTCGAACCGGACCCGAACGCACGCGCCCAGCCCATCCAGCTGCGCAGCGGCGGCCCCGGCCACCGCAATGGTCCTAGCCGTCACGGCAACAAGCCGCGCAGTAATGGCAATGGCAACGGCCAGCGCAGCGCAGGCGGCCGCAGCGGCGGCAATGCGGGCGGCAATGGCGCCAGCAATGGCGGCGGCAATCAGGCTGGCCGCAGCACCAATGGCAATGCAGCGCGCGGCAATGGCGGCAACGCTCCGCGCAGCAACGCCGCTGGCCCACGCGGCAATGGCAACGGCAATGCTCCGCGCGGCGCCGCCCAGCACCGCTCCGGCGGACGCGGCCGCTAACCGCCCGCCAGCAGGCGCAGCAAGCATCTGGCGCGGCGGCACTGTCCACCGCCTGCGGCGCCCGCACTCCCCCTTCCCGGTGGCCGCCGCGGCCACTGTGGACCACCTGCAACTTTCAGTTCGAACAGATTTTGGGCTAGCATAGCGTTTCCACCTATCCGCCGGAATCGCCATGCCCAAGTTCGCCGCCAATCTCACCATGCTGTTCAATGAAGTACCTTTCCTCGACCGCTTTGCCCTGGCGCGCGAGGCCGGCTTCGATGGCGTGGAATTTCTGTTCCCCTATGCCTATGAGGCGCAGCAGCTGGCCGAACGCCTGCGCCGCCATCAGCTGCAGCTGGTGCTGTTCAACCTGCCCGGTGGCGACTGGAATGCCGGTGACCGCGGCATGGCCTGCGATCCGCGCCGGCTGGACGAATTCCGCAACGGGGTCGCTACGGCACTCGAATATGCACTCGAACTCGGTGTCAGCCAGCTGCACTGCATGGCCGGCAAGCTGCCAGCCGGACTGGCGCCGGAGCGGGCGCGCGCCACCTACATCGACAATCTGCGCTATGCGGCG
>Ga0187842_1000215_pt1 | contig 31667 bp, 28 predicted proteins | sample SpaLakP09_SKY_41_FD_134514 | JGI IMG/M metagenome (GOLD analysis project Ga0187842, IMG submission 134514) | Oligotrophic lake water microbial communities from Sparkling Lake, Wisconsin, USA - SP09_SKY_41 | ecosystem: Environmental > Aquatic > Freshwater > Lake | place: USA: Sparkling Lake... | reverse complement strand
TGGCCGTCAGGGTCGCCGTCGCCCGAAAGTTGCTCGTACGCCTCAACGCCAAGGCCCGGGACGCCCGTGCTACACTTGCCACCGCTTGACGATCCAGACAGTCGCTCTCTCAAAGAGAGAGGGTTTCAAGGTCCAGGTCGCGCTAGTCCAGCGCCCCGATATAGGGCAGGCCACGGCTCTTGCCCTCGTCGTCGAGGCCATAGCCCACGAGGTAGCGGGCCGGGGCTTCCCAGGCGACGAAGTCGGGTTCCATGCCGCGGTCGGTCGGCCAGGGCTTGCGGGCGAAGACGGCGGTCAGGACTTCGCTGGCTCCGGCGTCCTTCACCAGTCGCGAGGCCTCGCTGAGCGACAGGCCGCTGTCGAACACGTCGTCGACCACCAGGGCCCGGCGGCCGACCAGCGGGCGTTGCAGGTCGGCGCGGACCTCGCAGCGGCCGGTGCTCTTGCGCTCGTCATGATACGAGGCCAGCCACAGGGCATCGAAACGGACATTGCGGCCCGCCTTCCACAGGGCGCGGGTCAGGTCGGCGGCGAACCACAGGCCGCCGGTCAGCAGGCAGACGGCGACCGTGTCGTCGTCAATGCGCGGCGCGATCCGGTGGGCCAGGGCCTGGACGCGCTCGGCGATATCGGCTTCCGAAATCAGGACTTCGGGATGGGTCGTGTCAGTCATGGTGCGCCGGTTCGTGAGAGTCGGAGGGAGGAGGAGCTTCCGGGGCTGCGGTCTCATGCCCCGGGGCCTCATGTCCAGCCGCTTCTCCCGGAACGGCCGCGTCCTGGGCCCCGCGCAGGTCCAGCTGCGGGGTCTCGGGCGCATGGTGCTCGGCCTTCATCACCGTCTTGACCAGGTTTGCGGCCCCCGGCTCGGTGGCAAAGCCGATGACGACATCGCGGGCCGTCCGGGGCGGGTCGCGGAAGGTGATGGCAAAGTGGCGGGTCTCGCCCGGCGGGATGGTGGGATCGGCGGCCGCCGCGATGCGTCCGGCGACCCGCTTGTCCTTCTCATTGCGCAGTTCGACCCGCAGGGGCGGCGCCGTGACCGGATGCTCGGTGATATTGCGCATCACGCCGGTGATGGTGACGGCGGCATGGCCCTCCTCGAGCGAGGGCTGGGCCTTGAGGCTCTCGCGGTCGATGACCAGACCCACCGTATTGACCGGCAGGCCGACACTGGCAAAGGCTCCGGCCGTGCTGGGCATCAGCTTGACCACATCCATCCGGAAGATGATCGCCGAAACCAGCATCAGACCCATCACGGCGGCCATGCCGGCCCAGATGACGCCGGTGGCGGTCGCGGCCTTCAGGCGGCGCTCGGCATCGGCCCGGGCCCGGAAGACCTTGGGCAGTTCCTCGCCCGGCAGGGCGCTGACCGGCGGCTCGGGCTCGCTTTCGGCGGCGACGACCGGCTCCTCGACCACAGGCGTCGGCGGTGGCGCGGTCAGGGCCGAGGGCGGGTCGTCAAAGAGGTCGATCGCCTCTTCGTTATGGGCGGTCCAGCGGTGGCCGCACGAGGCGCAACGCACGACGCGACCGGCCGCACCGACCTTGGAGTCGTCGACGAAATAGCGGCTGGCGCACTCCGGGCAGGTCAGTATCATGGCCGCGAATCGTAGGCTCCACGCATTAACAATCCGGGGTCGCTGATTTTGCCCCTGATGTCCAGAAAGCCCGGCGACACCTCCTTGCGGATCGACGCAGAACAGGGCGACGACGCCCTTCCGGTGGTCCGCTTCGAGGGCGTGTCGATGCGCTACGGCCGGGCGCCGGAAACCCTTCTCGACATTGGGTTTTCGTTGATGCCGGGCTCCTTCCATTTCCTGACCGGGGCCTCGGGGGCCGGCAAGAGCTCGCTGCTCAAGCTGATCTATCTGGCGCATCGTGCGTCACGGGGTCGCGTGGAGCTGTTCGGACGCGATGTCAGCCTGCTGCCGGTCGGCGACCTGCCGTTCCTGCGCCGCCGGATCGGCGTCGTGTTCCAGGAGTTCCGGCTGCTCGAGCACCTGTCGGTGTTCGACAATGCCGCCCTGCCGATGCGCATCCTGCAGCGCAAGCCCGCCACCTATCGCGAGGATGTCGCCGAGCTCCTGAACTGGGTGGGGCTGGGCGACCGCATGCATGCCCTGCCGGCCACCCTGTCGGGCGGCGAGAAGCAGCGCCTGGCCATTGCCCGGGCCGTGGTCGACCGTCCCGACATCCTGCTGGCCGACGAGCCGACCGGCAATGTCGATCCGGCCATGTCGCTGCGGCTGCTGCGGCTGTTCGTCGAGCTGAACAAGCTGGGCACCACCGTGCTGATTGCCACCCATGACGAGGACCTCGTCGCCCGGGCCGGCCGGCCGACCCTGCATCTGGAGGGCGGCCGCCTGACCGTGCCGGAGGGCCGGCGATGAGCGATCTCTTCCGCGTCGAGCGCTGGAAGCCCGGCCCGCTGCTGCCGCCGCGCGATGCCCGCGACGGCTCGCTGGTCTTTGTGGTGGCGGTGCTGTGCTTCCTGGCCTGCCTGACCGCCCTGGCCGCCCTGGCCGCCAACCGCGCCAGCCTCGGCTGGACCGGCCAGCTGACCGGATCGGCCACCGTCGTCGTCCGGGCCCGGGCCGGCGAGACGCCCGACGCCGCCGCCGCCCGCGCCGCCGAGGCCCTGTCCGGTGTGCCCGGCGTCACCGAGGCCCGCGCCCTGACCCGCGAGACGGCTGAGGCCCTGCTGGAACCCTGGATCGGCAAGGACGCCCTTGTCGACGACCTGCCCACGCCGCGTCTGGTCACCCTGGACCTCGACCCCAGGGCACCGGCCGGGGCCGAGACCCTGACCCGGGCCCTGAAGGCCGCCAATGTCGATGCCGTGGTCGATGACCACCGCCGCTGGATCGCCGACATCGAGCGCGGCGCGGGCCTGGCCCGGCTGGCCGCGCTGGGGGTCTTCAGCCTGCTGGCCGCCGCCGCCACCGCCGTGATCGCCTACGCCACGCGAGCGGGACTGTCGGCCCGCGCCGACGTCATCGAGGTCCTGCACCTGTCCGGTGCCGAGGCCGGGTTCGTCGCCGCCCTGTTCCAGAACCGCTTTGCCACCATGGCTGCCGTGGCCGGCCTGATCGGCAGCCTGTTTGCGGTCGGCGTCGGGGTCGCGGCCCTGGTGCTGGGCGGCGGGACCGGGCTGACGCCGATCCTGCCGCTGGCCTGGATCGACCTGCTCGCCCCCCTGCCCTGCGCCCTGATCGCCGCCCTGGTGGCCGGGATCACCGCCCGCCTCGCCGCCCTGCGGATCCTGAGGGACCTGCCATGAAGGGTGCCGCCGCCCTGCTGATCGCCGCCCTGGTCTGGGCCGTGGGCCTGCTGGCCTTTTCCGGCCGGGTCGAGCGGTCGGTGCCCGCCGCCGAACCGCCGGTGGCGGACGGCGTGGTCGTGCTGACCGGGGCCTCCAACATCCGCCTCGAGGCCGCCACCCGGCTGCTGGAGGCCGGCAAGGGCAAGCGGCTCCTGATCTCCGGGGTCAATCGTGAGGCCACCCGCGACGACGTCCTCAACGTCACCAAGGCCGTCAAGCCGATCTATGACTGCTGTGTCGATCTGGGCTTCACCGCCGCCGACACCATCGGCAATGCCGCCGAGACCGCCGAATGGGCCCGGGCCAAGGACTATGACAGCCTGATCGTCGTCACGGCCGACTACCATATGCCCCGCTCGATGCTGGAACTGCGTGCGGCCATGCCCGGCATCCGGCTCCATGCCTATCCGGTGGCCACCGAGGGCCTGGATGCCCGTCACTGGTGGAAGAAGGGCTCGACCGCCCGGCGCATGACGGTCGAATACTGCAAATATCTGGCGATCCTGGGCCGCGAAGCGTTCCTGAAGCTGGGCCCGAAAGGGTAAACACCGATTGCAGCGGCGGCGCTCTGCGTCCATCACGCGGGGATCGTTGATTCAGCGCCCGTTTGCGCCGAAGAAGCGGGCTGGAGAGGACGCCGGGCCACCGGCAGGGAAAGTGTCTTGATCATTCTGCGTTCAACCCTGTTCCAGATATATTTCTGGATTTGGTCGGCCTTCACGGCGACGTGGATGGTGCTGCTGCTGCCGCTGCCGCGTCGCTTCAACACGGAGGCGCTGACCTTCTGGTCGAAGGGTATCCTGTTCGGCCTGCGCTGGATCGCCGGCATCCGCATCGAGGTCCGTGGCCGCGAGAACCTGCCGACCGGTCCGGCCCTGGTGGCGGCCAAGCACCAGTCGATGTTCGACGTCTTCAGCCAGTTCGCCCTGCTGCCCGACGCCTGTTTCGTAATGAAGAAGGAACTGCTGAACGTGCCGCTGTTCGGCTGGCACGGCCTGAAGGCGGGCATGATCGTCGTCGACCGGGCCGGCCACTCGACCGCGCTGAAGAAGCTGGTCCGCGATACGCTGGAGCGCATGACCGAGGTGCGCCAGGTGGTGATCTTCCCGGAAGGCACGCGCGGCGACGTCGGCGTGCCCGGCGACTACAAGCCCGGCATCGCGGCCCTCTATCGCGAGCTGGACCTGCCGGTCACGCCCCTGGCCCTGAACTGCGGCGTTCACTGGCCCAAGGGCTGGCTGCGCCCGCCCGGCACCATCGTCTTCCACTACCTGCCGCCCATCCCCGCCGGCCTGAAACGCGGCGAGTTCATGCGCGAACTGCAGACCCGGATCGATACGGCGACCAAGGCGCTGGAGGATGAGGGGGTCTAGCTGATGTCCCGCTTTCAGAGAGAGGGAGAGAGCGAGACTGTCTAGATCGTCAAGCGGTGGCAAAAGTAGCACGGGCGGTCCGGTCCCGTGACGCCGCGATCAGTATTGACAATCTTCGACTGCCACTCTTGGTTGTGAGAGACAGTCGCCTGAACGGAAGCCAAAGAGCCCATGAGAGTCGCGCGCGCGATCGGCCTCATCTGCCTGGGCCTTGCTGTTCTGCTTACGGTCGCCGTCTTGGGGCCCGGATACTTCCGCCGAGCGACCTGGCCTCTGACGCCGACGGCAATGCCGCCCAGTCCCGAAGGACTGCGTGCCTGGGCAGAACTCGAACGCCAGGGAAGCTTGCATTGCGATCAGCCAATTCAATCCCTCGTGCCCCGAATTCGGCGTGGCGAGAGCTTTCCAATGACCTGCGTGTTCGAAGAAAAACCCTGGAAGTGGATCTCGCAAACCTTCGATGTCAGGGGCTGCCCCGGGGCAGGAATCGAGTTGATAAGCTGGAGGGGCCGCCTCGGCCGCTGGTTCGAGTTCGACAGGGGCGACATGGTCGGTGTCATGTACACAGAGCTTCCGCCAGCTGACCGGTACAATCTCTGTACGACCAAGACACCCGATCAGTCGGCACGCGTCGGCGGCGAGTGAATCTGCTGGATGTCCGCTTTGGGGGCCTCCACCACACACCCAAAAATCTTGTCATCCCGGCCGGACGCCCGTGAGGGCGGGAGCGCCGGGACCAAGGGGCAACCGCAGTGAGGCGGCCCCTGGGTCCCGGCTCTCCGCTACGCTTCGGCCGGGATGACAAGATATTTGGGGTTGGCGGAACGTGACCTCCCGCGACTGCCCCCCGCCGGAACAGCCCCTTCGACCGGTAGCCCTTCACAGGCTAAACCGCAGCCGCAGTGACCCCTTCCCGAGACGAAGCAAACCTTGCGATGAACGACACCGGACCGACCGCCATCCAGGCGCCCGTGACGCTGGATCATCTCACCATCCTGTCCCGCTCGGCGGAGGCCGGCGCGGCGTTTTATGGGCTGGTGCTGCCGAGGCTCGGCTTCTGGCCGGTGAAACCCGGGATCTGGCGCAATGCCGGCGGCCTTCACGTCCAGTTTCGCACGGCCCGCGAAGGCACGCGCGACTATGAGCGCTATGGCCCGGGGCTGAACCATTTCGGCTTTGCCGCACCGACACCGGAATTTGTCGAGGACCTGCACGGGTTTGTTGTGGCCGCCGGGTACGAGGCCCGCCTGCAGACCTTTCCGGACAGGACCATCGCCCTGTTCATTCCGGATCCTGACGGTCTGCGGCTTGAGGTGGCCTGGTATCCGGAAGGCATCCCGCCCGTCGACTAACCCGCCCCCTCCCGCGCCTGCACCAGCTTGAGCAGCGCCTCCATGGCGTGATCGCGCACGCCGTCGTCGCGCAGGTGGCCGACGAGGTCGGACAGGTAGTCGATGTTGCGGCCTGACAGCCCTTTGGCCCCGGCGATCAGGTCGGCCTGCTGTTCCAGGGTGAGCGCGCCGGCCCACTGGCTGTGCTTCATGTCCGACAGGAAGACCAGGGAAGAGACCTTGCCGGCCTCGCCGTCGATCTTCAGATCGCTCCAGGCCTCGAAATAGGTCTCGGTCGGCTGTTCACGTTCGCGCAGATAGGCATAGACGCCGTCCCACTCGGCGGCCGCCACCCGATAGGCCGCGCCGCGCACCGAGCCGCCGGGGGCCAGGCCCAGCACCAGGCCCGGACGCTCATAGGTGCCCCGGTGATGCACCGAATAGATGCAGAAGGCGCGACGACGGCCGTGGAGAACCGCGCGTCTTCGCTCTACAAATGCAAAGCCGGGACGCCACATCAGCGATCCGTATCCGAACACCCAGCGATCGCCGCTCTCTACGCTCATCACCAATCCCGACTGGACGCGCCTGCCCCATGACCCATAGCGACGCCACGCCCCCCCGCAAAGCCCGCCGGCGCGGTCTGTGGACGCCTTTCGTGCTGGCGCTGGTTTTTGCCACCGCCTGGTGCATCGGCTGGTTCTGGCTGCGGGGCCAGGCCCAGGAGCGGATGGACGCCACGGCCGTGGCGATGAAGGCCAGGGGCTATGACCTGTCGTGGAGCGCCCGGACCTTCTCCGGCTTTCCGTTCCGCCTCGATGTGAGCCTGGCCGATGCCCGGGTGGCCGAGCCGTCGGGCTGGGCCCTGCGCCTGCCCGAGCTGAAGGGCGAGGCCATGATCTACGGGCTGGACCACTGGGTGGTGACCGCCCCGCGCGGCGCGGTCCTGACCCGGCCCGGCGACGGCGACGTGACGATCGCCGCCGAGGCCCTGCGCGCCAGCCTGGCCGGCTTTGACCAGCCCCTGCCCCGCATCTCCGTCGAGGGGGCGGGCCTCGTCTTCACCACGGCCCAGGGCATCAAGCCGTTTGAACTGCGCGACGCCCGAGCCCTGCAGATGCACCTGCGCCCCGGACCCGACGACCAGGGCGCGATCCTGTTCCGGGCCGAAGGGGCGCGGGCCAATTTCACCGGCCTGCTGGGCCGGATCGCCCAGGCCAATACCGCCGACATGATCCTCGACGCGCGCCTCAGCCATGTCTCGGCCCTGCGCGGCGATAACTGGACCGATGCCGTCCGCGACTGGAGCCGGGCCGGCGGGGCCATCACCATGCAGAACGCCAGGATCACGGCCGGCGAGGCCGAGGGCGTGGCGAAGTCCGGGGCCCTGACCGTCGATGCCGACGGCCGCCTGCAGGGCACGCTGGAGGTGACACTCAAGGAGCGCCGCCCCGCCGACGCCCCGATCCGCACGCCGGAACAGGCCCTCGCCGCCGCCGCCCAGGCCCTCGGCCATGAGCCGGTGATCAAGGCCGACCTGCTGTTCCAGCAGGGCCGCACCCGGCTGGGCAGCTTCGACACCGGTCCCTCGCCGCGCGTTTATTGAGCGCAGTGACCGGCGCGCCTGCGGCCGGGGCACGCAAGTTTCTTCCCGTGAACGCCGCCTATTGCGCCTTCGGCGGCAAGGACTATGGTCCGGCCTCCAAATTCGGGGATAAACATGGGTAGCGACGCGGCGGATACGCCTCCGTCACTGGACGAGGTCCGATGGCGACTGGATGCCATTGACGGTGAACTTCTGAAGCTGCTCGACGAGCGGGCCGCCCTGGCCGGTTCGGTGGCGGCGGCCAAACAGGCGGCCGGCGATACGGGCTTTGGCCTGCGTCCGGGCCGCGAGGCGATGATCGTCCGCAAGCTGCTGGCCACGCCGCGCAAGGCGGCCAATGACGCCCTGGTGATCCGCATCTGGCGCGAGGTGATGAGCGACAATCTCGCCCGGCAGGGTCCCTATCATCTGTCCGTCTGGGGCGGGAAGGACACCGCCCGGACCGTCGAGCTGACCCGTCTGCGGTTCGGCACCGCCCCCCGCATGCAGGTACTGGCCGAGGCCAAGGACGCCCTCGCCGCCGCCAGGACGCCCTGGGGCGTCGCGGTACTGGCCCTGGCCCCGGACAGCGCCTGGTGGGCCCGGCTGCTGGCCGAGCCCCGCCTGAAGGTCTTTGCCGCCCTGCCCTGCCTGAACCGCTGGGGTCCGCAGGCGGCCCTCGCCGTCGCCGAGGTCGAGGTCGAACCCACCGGGGCCGACCAGACCTTCTGGGTCACCGACAGCCCCCGCCCCGCCGCCGCGATCGCCGAGGCCCTCAGCCTCGACGGCGTCGCCGCCGAGCTGATCGCCGAGTCTGGCGGGCTGAAACTGTTTTCGCTGTCGGGCTTCTTCATGGCCGGCGACGAGCGTCTGGCCCGGGCTCCGGGCCAGCTGTCCGGCATTATCGGCGCGGCCCCGACACCGTTCGACGTCTGACGGCGCGCGGTGTAAGAGAGCCGCGTGTTCGACCAGAGTAAGCCGATGACCGTTCCGACCTCCGACCGCTTTGCCGCGCCGCGCCCCACCCCCAAGCCCGGCCTGATGGACATCCACGCCTATGTCGGCGGCAAGTCGAAGATCGAAGGCATCGCCCATCCGGTTAAGCTGTCGAGCAACGAGAACGTCCTGGGCTGCAGCGAGGCGGCCAAGGAAGCCTATCGCAATGCGGTCGACCGCCTGCACATCTATCCCGACGGCAAGTCCAACGGCCTGCGCGCCGCCGTGGCCGCGCACTATGGCCTGGAGCCCGAGCGCCTGACCTTCGGCGACGGCAGCGACGAGATCTTCGCCCTGCTGTGCCAGGTCTATCTGGAGCCCGGCGACAACATCGTCCAGGGCGAGCATGGCTTTGCCGCCTATGCCATCGGGGCCCGCGCCTGCCAGGGCGAGGTCCGCATGGCCAAAGAGCCCGGCCAGCGCATCGACACCGACGAGATCGTCAAGTGCATCGACGAGCGGACCCGGCTGGTGTTCATCGCCAACCCCGCAAACCCGACCGGCACCTGGCTGACCGGCGAGGAGATCCGTGCCCTGCACGCCGCCATCCCGCCGTCGGTGGTGCTGGTGCTGGACGGCGCCTATGCCGAGTTCGCCACCGATCCGCGCTTCGAGGACGGCCTCGACCTGGCCCGCAGCGCCCCGAACGTCATCGTCACCCGGACCTTTTCCAAGATCCACGGCCTGGCGGCCCTGCGGGTCGGCTGGGGCTATGGCCCGGCCCACATCATCGAGCCGATCGAGCGCATCCGTCCGCCGTTCAACACCTCGATCCCCGGCCAGGAGGCGGCGGTCGCCGCCCTTGCCGACCTCGACTTCCAGGCCCGCTCCGTGGCCCTGGTCGAGCAGTGGCGGCCGTTCCTGACCCAGCAGCTGGGCGGGCTCGGCCTGGAGGTCACCCCGTCGGCGGCCAATTTCGTGCTGGTCAATTTCCCGAACGTGCCGGGCAAGACGGCCATCGAGTGCGAGGCCTTCCTGGCCTCGAAGGGCTATCTGGTCCGGGCCGTGGCCAACTACGGCCTGCCCGACGCCATCCGCATCACCATCGGCCAGGAAGAGCACAACCGCGCCGTGGTCGAACTGATCGGCCAGTTTGTGGGGCAGCCCCATGCCTAAGCCCGGCCTGCTCTATGCCAAGATGACCGTGATCGGCTGCGGCCTGATCGGCGGTTCGGTGATCCGGGCGGCCCGCGCCCAGGGCGTGGTCGGCGAGATCACCGTGGCCGATGCCAGCGAGGCCCACCGGGCCCGGGTGGTCGAGCTGGGCCTGGCCGACCATGTGACCGGCGATATCGCCGAGGCCGTGCGCGACGCCGATCTGGTGGTCATCGCCACCCCGGTGCTGTCGGTGCCCGAACTGGCCTCGACCGTGATCCCGGCCATGAAGGCCGGGGCCACCCTGACCGATGTCGGCTCGACCAAGGCCAATGTCGCCGAGGCCTTCCGAGCCCAGGACTGCTCGAAGATCTTTGCCATCCCCGGCCATCCGATCGCCGGCACCGAGCAGTCGGGTCCCGACGCCGGCTTTGCCGAGCTGTTCGAGAACCGCTGGACGATCCTGACCCCGTTCGAAAGCGACGACGAGGCCTATGCCGCCGCCGTCGCCAAGCTGTCGGCCCTCTGGCGGTCTTTCGGGGCCCAGGTCGAGCTGATGGAGGAAAAGCACCACGATCTGGTGCTGGCCGTCGTGTCGCACCTGCCCCACCTGATCGCCTACACCATCGTCGGCAGCGCCGCCGATCTGGAGAACGTCACCGAGAGCGAGGTGATCAAGTTCTCGGCTTCGGGCTTCCGCGACTTCACCCGCATCGCCGCCAGCGATCCGACCATGTGGCGCGACATCTTCGTGGCCAACAAGGACGCGGTGCTGGAGATGCTGGGCCGCTTCACCGAGGACCTGCAGGCCATGAGCCGCGCCATCCGCTGGGGCGACGCCGATACCCTGCACAGCCATTTCACCCGCACCCGCGCCATCCGCCGGGGCATCGTCGCCGCCGGCCAGGAAAGCGCCGAGCCGAACTTCGGTCGCGATCGCGGGAAGCATTGACGGTGAAGCGCGGGACCAGGATCGCAATCGGCGCTGCCCTGGCGATCACCGTTGTAGGTCTCGTCGGAAGTCTCGCAATTCCGATGAGGACTGTGAAGATCTCGGTCGATCTGCCGCCGCCCATCAACGCGAAGCCAACGCCTCGCGCCAAGCCCGTTTTTATCGCTATGGAGACAGACGGGCGACTGACGATCGAGGGCAAAGCGTCAACGCTCGAAACCCTGCCCCAAGATCTGACGGCCCGCTTCGCCGCGGTACCCAGGGATGAGCAGCGGGTCTTGATCGAAATGCGCGGCAAATCCTCTCCCGATCGCTTGATGGCCGTCATCGACAGATTGCAGGGCCATGGCTGGAAGATCGGCCTCATCGGCAGGGAAGACGCCAGTGGCGGCCTGACAATCTCTGAGGGCACGGAGTGAGCGGATACGCCTGGCTGGCCCTGGCCATTGTCGCTGAAGTGATCGCCACCTCGGCCCTGAAGGCGGCCGAAGGCTTCACCCGGCCGGTGCCGTCGATCATCACGGCCGTCGGCTATGCTATTGCCTTCTACGGTCTGTCCCAGACCCTCAAGACCCTGCCGGTCGGCATCGCCTATGCCATCTGGTCGGGGGTCGGGATCGTGCTGGTCACCGGCATCGCCTGGGTCCTGTACCGCCAGCGCCTCGATGCGGCGGCCATCGCCGGGATCGCCCTGATCCTGGCCGGCGTGCTGGTCATCAACCTGTTCTCGAAGAGCCACTGATCCCGACCTCGTGGCGGGTGTTCGGGTCTTGAACCGTTACCGCGAGGCTCTAGGGTGGCCACAAACAGCCGTTTGAACCGGAGCCCCGCCATGGCCGAAGCCTTTATCTGCGACGCCGTCCGCACGCCCATCGGCCGCTATGCCGGAAGCCTCGCCTCGGTGCGGGCCGACGATCTGGCGGCGATCCCGCTACGGGCCCTGGCCGCCCGCAATGCCGGACTGGACTGGACCGCCGTCGACGATGTGGTGCTGGGCTGTGCCAACCAGGCCGGCGAGGACAACCGCAATGTGGCGCGGATGGCCGCCCTGCTGGCCGGCCTCCCGACCGACGTCTCGGGCTCGACGATCAACCGGCTCTGCGGCTCGGGCCTCGACGCCGTGGGCGTCGCGGGCCGGGCCATCAAGTCGGGCGAGGCCCAGCTGATGATCGCCGGCGGAGTCGAGAGCATGAGCCGCGCGCCTTTCGTGATGGGCAAGGCCGACAGCGCCTATTCGCGCAACGCCGAGATTTTCGACACCACCATCGGCTGGCGCTTCGTCAACCCGGCCATGCGCAAGGCCTATGGCGTGGATTCCATGCCCGAGACGGCCGAGAACGTCGCCGATGACTACGGCATCAGCCGCGCCGACCAGGATGCCTTCGCCCTGCGCAGCCAGGCGCGGGCGGCGGCGGCCCAGGCCTCCGGGCGCTTCGACGCCGAAATCGTCCCGGTGACCCTGGCCCAGCGCAAGGGCGACCCGATCGTGGTCAGCCGCGACGAGCACCCGCGCGCCACCACGCTCGAGGCCCTTTCCGGACTCAAGCCCATCGTCCGCCCCGACGGCACGATCACGGCGGGCAATGCCTCGGGCGTCAATGATGGCGCGGCAGCCCTGATCATCGCCTCAGAAGAGGCGGTCAAGCGCCACGGCCTGACCCCGCGCGCCCGCATCGTCGGCGCGGCGGCGGCCGGAGTGGCCCCGCGCGTCATGGGCTTCGGCCCGGCCCCCTCGACCCAGAAACTGCTGGCCCGGCTGGGCCTGACCATCGGCCAGATGGATGTGGTGGAACTGAACGAGGCCTTCGCCGCCCAGGGTCTGGCCGTGCTGCGCGCCCTCGGCCTGCCTGACGACGGCGAGCACGTGAACCCCAATGGCGGGGCCATCGCCCTGGGCCATCCCCTCGGCATGAGCGGGGCCCGCCTGGCCCTGACCGCTGTCGAGGAACTGCACCGCCGGCAGGGTCGCTACGGCCTGGCCACGATGTGCATCGGGGTCGGCCAGGGTATCTCGATGGTCGTCGAACGGGTCTGACAGCGGGGTAATTCGTCCCGGCTGCCGCAAAAAAGGAGAGTGACAACGCTGTCACTCTGACGCTAACCTGCAAACTCGACGGTGCGCGCAACGACGCGCCGCGACGGCAGGAAACGCGCATGACCCAGTCACGACCGCCTCTGGCGGCCCTCTCCCTGGCCCTGACCCTGCTGGGCGCGACCGCCGTCGCGCGCGCCGAAGAGGCACCCCGGGCCGTGCGGCTGAACCAGCTGGGTGTCGAGGCGACCGGACCCAAGCGGGCCATACTGGCCGATCCGTCGACGGCTCCGCTGGCCTGGACCCTGCGAAATGCCGCCGGCAAGACCGTCGCCCAGGGCAAGACCCGGGTCTTCGGCGATGACGCCGCCTCGGGCGACCACGTCCACCAGATCGATTTCAGCGCCGTCCGGGCTTCCGGTCAGGGCTGTCAGCTGATGGTCGGCGACCGCAGCAGCCGCCCCTTCGCGATCGGCGACCGCCTGTATGGAAACCTCAAGGCCGACGCCCTCGGCTTTTTTTATCAGAACCGCTCGGGGATCCCGATCGAGGCCCGCTTCGTGCAGCGGCCTGACCTGGCACGCCCGGCCGGGCATGTGTCGGACAAGGCCACCTGCTTCAACAAGGCCGACGAACGCGGCCAGGTCTGGGCCGGGTGCGACTACACCCTGGACGCCAGCCGCGGCTGGTATGACGCCGGCGACCACGGCAAGTATCTGGTCAATGGCGGCATCTCGGTCTGGACCCTGCTGAACGCCTATGAGCGGGCCCAGGTGCTGGGCAAGTCGACGACCCTGGCCGCCTTCGCAGACGGCCGCGGCCGTATCCCGGAGAATGCCAACGGCGTCTCCGACCTGCTGGACGAGGCTCGCTGGGAACTGGACTTCCTGCTGGCCATGCAGGTTCCGGCCGGCAAGACCCTGGCCCTGCCGGTCGGTCACCAGACGCCTGGCCCCAAGGGACGGCTGGTCCTGACCGAGGTCGACGCCTCGGGCATGGCCCACCAGCGTCTGGCCGACGAGCGCTGGACGCCCCTGCCCACGGCCCCGGCCGAGGATCGCGAGACCCGCTATCTCTATCACCCGACCACGGCCGCGACCCTGAACCTGGCCGCCTCGGCGGCCCAGGCGGCGCGGATCTGGAAGACGATCGACCCGGCCTTTTCGACCCGCTGCCTCGAGGTGGCGCGCACGGCCTATGCCGCCGCACGGCGCAATCCCGAGATCTACGCCCTCGGGGCCTTCACCGGCAGCGGCGGCTATGGCGACAACCATCTGGACGATGAGTTCTACTGGGCCGCTGCCGAGCTTTTCACCACGACCGGAGAGGCCAGCTATGAGACCGACCTGCGGGCCTCGCCCCTGTTCCTCGCCGGGCCGACGGCCGGCGGGAGCAAGGCGACCGGCGACATCAGCTGGAGCGCCGTCGGGGCGCTCGGCACGGTCACCCTGGCCCTGGCTCCCAACGGCCTGAAACCGGCCGAGATCACTGCCGCCCGCGCCAATCTGACCACGGCCGCCGATCGCTACCTGGCCGACGGCGAGAGCCAGGGCTATGGCCTGCCCTATGCCCGGCCGGGCTATCCGTGGGGCTCCAACTCATCGATCCTGAACCGGGCCATGGTGCTGGGCCTGGCCGCCGACTTCACCGGCAAGGCCGCCTATCGCAACGGGGCCGCCGATGCGATGGACTATGTGCTGGGCCGCAACCCGCTCGACCGGTCCTATGTGACGGGCCATGGCGCCCGCCCGATGCAGCATCCGCACCATCGCTTCTGGGCCAAGCAGGCCGATGTCCGCTACCCGGCCCCGCCGCCCGGCGTGCTGTCCGGGGGGCCGAACTCGACCAGCATGGGCGATCCCGTTGCCGAGACCATGAAGGGCAAGTGCCGGCCGCAGACCTGCTGGACGGATGACTACCGGTCCTTCACCCAGAACGAAGTGGCCGTGAACTGGAATGCGCCGCTGTTCTGGGTCGCAACCTGGCTGGACGAGCCGTCAGGCGGCCTCTGAGGCGGGGCGCACCCGGGCCACCAGCGCTTCCAGCTGGGTCTGCTGCGACGGCGTGGCGCTGAACTTGACGTGGCACAGGCCGTCTTCGACGCGCAATACCTGGGCGATGAGCAGGTCGGTGATCCCGCCCAGCCGCAGCTTCACCGTGCCGCTATTGACGCCGAGCCCCTCGATCAGGGCCCCGCCTTCCGAGATGTTGCAAACCTTGCCCCGGATCGGGCCGTGCACCGTACTGCCCTCGACGGTCAGGCTGGTCGAGAAGCGCGGCAGGCGGCGACGCTCGACCTCGTCGGTCGAGGTCCGCACGACCCGCACCAGGGTGCGGCTGAGCGAGGCAATGTCGGCCCCGACGACCTGGGTCAATTCGTCCACTTCGCGAGAAATGGTTCCGGCCGACCGCGCCTCGCGGGAGACGTCGCGGATTTGGGTGACCATGCGTTCGGCCATCAGGCTGGTCTCGGCGATCGCTCGGGAGATAGCGATGGTGGCGGTGGCCTGTTCCCGAACCGCCCCGGCGATCGCAACCGAGGTCTCGTCCATGATCTCGATGCGACCGTTGATGCCGCTGACCGCCTGGACCGTCTCATCCGCCGAGTGCTGGACGCCGCCGATCAGGCCGCGAATGTCGGCGGTGGCCGCGGCGGTCTGCTGGGCGAGGTTGCGCACTTCCCCGGCGACGACGGCGAAGCCGAGGCCGGACGACCCGGCCCGGGCGGCTTCCACGCTGGCGTTCAGGGCCAGAAGATTGGTCTGACGGGCAATGTCCGAGATCAGGTCGGTAACGCGGCTGATCTGGTCCACCGCCTTGGACAGACGGGCGATCGCGCCGTCCGCCTCGCCAGCGGCATCCGCGACCTCGGTGGCCGCCAGGCGCGCCTGCTCGACCTGGCGGGTGATGTTCTGGATCGCGACATCGAGTTCACCGGCCGTGGCGGCGACGGCCTGGGTCTGGGCCAGGGTCTCCTGGGCCGCATCGGCGACAGCATCGCTGCGGTTCTGCACGTCGCTGGACAGCCGGGCCATGGCATTGGCCTTGTCGGCGACGGCCGCCGTGGTCTCGGCGACACTCTGGACCGCGCCGCGCGTCTCGCGCTCAACCCGTTCGGCCATGGACTGCAGGGCGGCGGCCCGCCGGTTCTCGGCGGCGCGACGCTCGACAGAGGCCTCAGCCTCGGCAATCTCCTGATCATCGCGCAGGACAAGGGTCATGCTGCTCTGGTCGCGGAACGCCACCAGGGCCCGGGCCATGGCCCCCAGTTCATCGGGGCGCTCGGTCCGGCGGATCTCGACATTGAGGTCGCCCTCTGACAGCCGGCTCATCGTCGCGGTAAGCTCGAGAAGCGGGTCGACCACTTCGGATACGATCAGGGCGCTGCGGCGGCGTACGGCCATAACGGCCCCGGCCAGGCCGCCGCCCATCAGAACGATCACGGCCAGCAGACCGAAAAAGGCGGTGCGCTCGCTGCGGGCCGCCATCGCCGTCGCATCAGTGACCAGGGTGTCGATGGCCTGCCGGTGCCGGTTATAGTCCTGGCTGAGGGCGCTATAGCTGGCATCCGCCGCCGCCTGGTCGCCACGCGCCAGGGCCGGGATGTAGCGTTGCTCGATCTCGTCCCAGAAGGCCGTGGCCGGCTCGTTGACGGGGCCTCCGATCTGGGCCTTCAGCTTGCGGTCTAGGTTCGACGCCGCCCAGACGGCCTGGCGGTCATCATACTGGGCCTTGAGCGCCTTCAGCCTATCGGCGCGGCCGGCGACCTGGGTCGGGGTCTCATGCAGGGCCAGGGTCGCTTCGAGATAGGCCTCGAGGACATATTCCGGCGGCGGGAGGATATCGGCGACCAGATCCTTGCCCATGGCGATCTGGTGATAGAGGGGACCGTTGACCCGCAGCAGCGCGAGCGAGGCGATCGAGACGGCCACGAGCGCGACGATCGCGACCAGCACGGTTCGCCGGAAGCCGTCGACCGCTTCCCGGAAGCCTGCCCGCGTCCCGCCCGTCATGAATCCCTCCGCTGCGCAACGATTTGACGCATGGCATTGCTGACCAGCGCGTTAAACATATCCCGCAAAGGTTGCGACAAATGGCCGCTATCGGGGTCGTGCTGCGGGCGGCGGGCAACTGTGCAATCGCCCCGTCGAGTCTGAAACTATTGACATGTATGGTGCCATAAAGTCTCCTTAGGCCAACGCAATCGCTTGAGGAGGGCCACACCCGGTGCTGATCGTTCATGGGTTGGACCTGTCCTATTTCACGGGAAAGCTGGAAGGCTACCTGCGGGCCAAAGGTCTGCCCTATCGTCTGCAGGAGATGGACACGGCCAGCTTTCGCGCCCTCGGGCGCAAGACCGGCGTCTGGCAGATGCCGCAGCTCGAAGGGCCCGATGGCCAATGGCTGACCGACACGCCGGTCATCATCGATCGACTGGAGCGCGACCACCCCGACAGCAGCCTGACCCCCGATGACCCTGCCCTGCGCTTCCTGGCGGACCTGATCGAAACCTATGGTGACGAGCATCTCTGGCGGCCGGCCCTCTACTACCGCTGGGCCTTTGCGGCCGATGCCCGCCTGATGAGCGGACGGCTGGCGGACGGCATGTTTGCCGACATCCCCCTGCCCCGCGCCCTCCGCCGCCAGATCGCGCTGCGCCGACAGAGATCGGTCTATCTGCGCGACGAGGGCGTGACCCCGGCCAACCGCAGCCGGATTGAAGCCGACTATCTCGACCTGCTTGCGGCCCTCAACCCCGTCTTCGCCACCCGGGACTGGCTCCTCGGAGACGCCCCGACCCGGGCAGACATCGGGCTGTTTGGCCCGCTGTTTCGCCATTTCGCCAGCGATCCGACACCCGCCGCCATCCTGCGTGACCGCGCGCCACGGGTCGCCGAATGGGTGGCGCGACTCTGGGCCCTCGCGCCGGATCCCGACCGCACAGCCGCCCCCTTGCACCATGGGCCCGAAGACCTGCGCCCACTGCTGGACCTGGTCGAAAACCGCTTCCTGCCTGAGATGGCCGCCAACCAGTTGGCCGTGAGAGAAGGATCCCCGAGGACCCGCTACACCGATGCGGGCGTGACCTTCGCCTACCGCGCCAACCCCTATCGCGCCTGGCGACTGGACCGGCTGCAGGCGTCCTATGCGGCACTGGATCCTGCGGCCAGGGCCTCGCTTGGCCAGCACCTGGGCCCGGGCTCTGTCGCCACACTCGCTTTGCCGCCTGGGCCGCAGCCCATTGCCCCGCCGTCATCGCCCGGCGCCGTCGTCCGTGATCGCTGGTGGAGATAGCGGCCCGCCAAAGACACGCGGGATGGGCGAAAGTCCGCCCCGGACCATCCTGATCCGGAGATTATTGGCTTGACCATCATGGAAGCCCTCATTGCAAAGTACCGGGCCTCAGAAGGGCATCGGCCATCCAGCAGGACCCACGGCATGCGCATGATCGGAATGATCGCTCTGGTTTGCATGATCCTGAGCGCAGGGGGTGTCAGTTCGGCGGCCCCACCCGTCAGCCCGCCCGCGACAGGGGCCCGCCCCGCAAGGGCTGAGGTCCTGGCGCTCGGCAGCAAGGTCGCCGACTGGCAGCTCGCCCATATGGACCGCTTCGACTACACGCGGACGCACCTGCATAGCACGGTCGAACCGCTCGGATGGATCCAGGGTACGCTGTATAGTGGCCTAGCCACTTTTGCCGAACGCTCGGGCGAGCCACGCTTCAGCAAGGCGGTTCGGGATCACGGGGTCGCCCAGGCCTGGCAGCTGGGTCCCCGGCCCTATCACGCCGATGATCACGTCATCGGGCAGGCCTGGCTCGCCATCCACAGGCTCGACCACGACCCGGCCGAGATCGCGGCCATCCGCACCCGCTTCGATGCGATCCTGCAGAGCCCGCCGACCAACACCCTGGTGTTCGAGGACAATGTCGGCGAGCCGCCCTGCCAGACCCGCTGGTGCTGGAGCGATGCCCTGTTCATGGGCCCCGCCGCCTGGACCGAACTCAGCCTGGCCACCGGCGACCCGCGCTATGCCGCCTATGGGGACCACGAGTTCTGGGCGGCGACGGACTACCTCTTCGATCCCAGGGAAGGGCTCTTCTTCCGCGACAGCCGCTATTTCGACCGGCGCGATGCGCAGGGCCGCAAGATCTTCTGGAGCCGGGGCAACGGCTGGGTCATCGCCGGCCTGGTCAATGTCCTGAAGAGCCTGCCGGCCAAACACCCCTCACGCCCCCGCTACGAGGCCCTGCTGCAGCAGATGGCGACCCCCCTCGTCCGGGTTCAGAAGCCAGACGGCTTCTGGTCTCCTTCCCTGCTCGCGCCGGAAGGCTCGCCGCCGGAGTCGAGTGGAACGGCCTTTTTCGTCTATGGCCTCGCCTATGGCGTCAATACGGGCCTTCTGAAGGGGCCGGAATACCGGCAGGCCGCCGAACGGGGATGGACCGCCCTGGCGTCGTCAGTGCTGCCTGACGGCAAGCTGGGCTGGGTGCAGCAGGTCGGCTATGCGCCGGAAGACGTCCTGCCGGATGACACCCAGCTCTACGGAGTCGGGGCCTTCCTGCTCGCGGCCTCCGAAGTCGCGGGGCTGTAGGCAGACCAACGTCTCGACGCCCCTGCAGACGCGGCGCACACAGCCAAGGCGAAACCTGTTCGCGCGGCAGCAACGATCGCCAGGCTCAGGCAGCCCGCTCATCCTTCGCAGCGCAATAATAGGCAAGGTAGGACTGCTGGTCTGGTAATCGGGCGACCGTGTTTGCGACAGCCTCGCGCTGTGCCGCAAGGAAGCCTTCCAGTTCTTCGGGTGGCAGTTTCGTAGCAACGGGATGATAGGTCTCAGGCATGATGCCTTGACCCATCATCACCTGCACCCAGCTATTCTCGGCAAACAATTCTTCGTTGCGACGGAAAACACGGCCGGTTTCGCGGAACAGCTCGATCTTCTGTTCAAGACTTTCAGGAATCGGCAACGCCGCGCAATGCCGCCAAAAGGGCGAGTCGCGGCGCTCAGTCACCTTGTAATGCAAAACAAGGAAATCGCGTATTTGATACATGTCTGCGAATTGCTGTTCATTGAATTCAGCAATATCTCGTTCGCTCACCTTACCATTTGGCAGCATCCGGATGATCCGGAGGATCGCCCGTTGAATAAGATGGATCGAGGTGGACTCCAGCGGCTCCATAAAGCCGCCCGAAAGCCCGACAGCGATACAATTGCGGTGCCACTGTTTGCGCCGCGCGCCCGTTGTAAAGCCGATAACATTGGGCTTGGTCAGAACCTTGCCTTCGACTGAACCGAGCAGCCGGTCAAGGGCCGCGTCCTTGTCCAGATAGCGGCTGCAATAGACGATCCCGTTACCCTGGCGGTGCTGCAACGGAATGCGCCATTGCCACCCGGCGTCATGGGCAATGGCGCGCGTGTAGGGAACGGGGGGGCGCACACTGGCCGTTTGCACCGCAATCGCTGAATCGCAGGGCAGATAATGACTCCAGTCATCATAGCCGGCGTGCAGCGCGCCTTCGATCAGCAACGCGCGAAATCCAGTGCAGTCTATGAACAGATCACCTTCGACGCGCCGGTCACCGTCGAGGCAAAGCGCTGCGATATTGCCGGTCGTCCCGTCCAGCTCAACCCTGGCAATCTTGCCTTCAATACGCGTGGCCCCTTCCCCCTCGGCCATCTTGCGCAAGAAGGCCGCATAGAGCGTAGAGTCCAGTTGATACGCATAGTTCATCCGCTCGTCCGGCAAGTGTGCGAACTTGCCCTCCAGCGCGGCCTTCAGCTCAAGACAATAGTCGTCATAGCTGTGAACATGCCCTTTGGTCAGTCCGTGCATCCAGAAATGCTGGAATCCGGCGGACCAATGATCCTTGCCCGTCGTACCAAAGGAATGGAAGTAGCTCTCGCCGACGTCCTTCCAGTTCTCGAACTTGATACCGAGCTTAAAGGTCGCCTGCGTGGCGCGCATGAACTCCGCCTCGCCGATCCCAAGCAAGCGATTGAACAAGACGATCGGAGGGATGGTGCTTTCGCCAACACCGATCGTGCCGATGGCATCGGATTCCACCAGCGTGAGGTCGATGGCATCGCCCAGGGTTCGCGCAAGCGCAGCCGCCGTCATCCAGCCGGCCGTTCCGCCGCCTGCAACCACGATACGTTGCTTCTGGTAAGCATGGGTCATCGGCTGAGTGCCCTTAGCAAGAAGGCGCGCAAGCGGCCTGCAGTCTCTGCGGTCAAGGTGTCCAGAACGCCGCGCGCTTCTGACGGAATATGATCGTGCAGGGCGGGCGTGTTGTTGAACACGTAGTGTTCAAACAGTTCACGCCAGATCGCCCGGTCCTCGGGCGACAAGTCGCGAATGGTGAGGATTGCGTGGTTGAGCGCATCCTGGGGCTGGCCCAAGAAGCGGGGCGTATCGCGCCACCAGTAGTTCAGCAGAATATTGAACTTAGCCAGGCCCTCGACGTGATGCCACCACATCGACGGAATGAACAGGGCATCACCGGGCTCAAGTTCAGCGACCTGTGCGTGGCGTAACGCCTCGGCAAAATTCGGGTAGGCCCCAAAATCAGGGCGGTGAAAATCAATCAAACTCACAGCCCGACCGGCTGGCGTATTGTCGATCGGACCCAGGTAAAGGTTGGAAAACTGGGCGGGCGGGAACAGCGTAAAACGACGACGACCCGCAACACAACATGCCAGGTTGTCCGGGAAATCATTGTGGGCCGCGATGCGGGTCGGCGTCCCGATCCAAAGGCTTTTCAGCGTATCGCGCGACCCCAAATCGAGGCTGTTTTCCTGGTCCACGACCGTGAAATGCCCCGGCACATCAATAGACCCGAGATACATCGACGGTGGATCGGCGCGGCCTTCATTGGCGTCAATACTGCCAAATATATCGGACAGCTTTCCTCGCGCCGTTTGAAAGTTCATCGCCATGCTATCGGTGTAGAACATGCGGCCATCATGGCCCGGAGGACCAACCGACACCGAGAAGGGCACGTCGCGCGCGCGGTCCAGCAAATAGGCGCGCGCCGCGCGGGGGGATTGCAGTCCGGCCTTCACAAGCGGCCAGTGTTCGACGAGGCCGCGGATGACGAAAGGCGTGCGGGCCGTCTTCAACAGGGCGTCAAGCGCCGGTGCGTCGCCCGCTTCGCGCTCTTCGACCGTTTCCATTCCGGCAAAAATTGAAGGGACGGACTCAGCCAAGGGTCAACTTGGCGTTCTTGCGAGCAACCAGATCGCTGAAGTTGGACAGTGAGGCCACGGCCATGAAGATCGGCAGAAGGTAACCGCGGGCCTGAAGTTCACCCAGGTCTCCGCCGCCGAGCGTGGAGAGCCGCTCCTCGGCAATAATATGATAGCCGACGAGCGAGTTACGAGACCCGTCCTTCAAGGGAACCTCCAGCGAAAAGGGCTCAAGCAACTCGAGGCGTTCCAAAGTGTCGCAGAACTCTGGCGTTTGCCGGTACCCCTCATCAAGCTCGGCAAGCTGCGTGGCCATCGCTTCAAGATAGGGCGTCGGCTTCCCGGCTTCATCAAACACGCGCATGCCTTCGCCTGTCGTGGAGATGCGGGGACTGGCGGTGTCGATATGAACCTGTGCGATGTCGCTTTCTGATGCCGGTCTGCCGATCAGGAACGGCTGAATGGTTTGAGACATTGGGCGATATCGAGCATCCCAACGCTCGCCCTGCAGGAACAGGTTTTCGCCGTTCTCGAAGCCAAACAACGCCAGGGGCGAAAACTTCCGACTGGTAATGTCCCGACGGAAGACGATGGGATAACTGGCCTGGACGTGGCGAAACTCAGCGGGGGTTGTCAGGCACCCCATGATATTGTCACCAAATCTCGCACTGGCCCCCGTGTGGATTCTTAGGTCAGCGTGCTGGGCTGGATCGAGGATCTGGTGGCTGCTCATTTTGGGATTGCGTCTCCAGGGGCCACTTTAGCTGGGGTCTGTGATTGGGCGGCGGTGAAATAGGCGCGATTGGTCGGCAAGGCCGTTGTTATCAGACGCGCCTTTTCTCGCACATCAGCCAATCTTGATAAGGCCGCAGCGGACGGCGGTCCAGCATCCGGCGTTTTCGCCGGTCGCATGCCATAAAGAACATATTGCTGACTGGCTGGAGAGAACATTTCCTCTACACGGGGGAGATCCCACAGAGATGGCGGTTGATCTTCCCATACAGCGAGTTGCTGCTTCAATTGCTCTGGTATGGTCTCGGGTACCCGTTGCGCGCGCCAGTAGGGTTCGTCGCGGCGACTGAGGACATAGTGCAGCTTGAGAAAGTCGACGATCCGGTCCCAGCGATAGCGGAAGAGTTCGTTGAAGCGCGCAGCATGGATATCCATCACGTCGCGGCGGGTCGGGAAATTGTCGACCAACGCCTTGAGCGACAGCTCAATCAGAACAATTGCTGAGGCCTCAAGCGGTTCGATAAAGCCAGCCGATAGGCCGATTGCAACGCAGTTGCGCTCCCAGAATTTGGCACGATGCCCGGTCTTGAAGGAAAGCTGACGGATATTGAGTATATCAGCGGCAAGACTGGAGACTTTTGTGCGCACGTAGTCGCGCAAGACCTCTTCAGCTTCACGATCACTCAAAAACTCGGACGCATAAACGCAGCCAATGCCGCGCCGCGTCGGCAAGGCGATATCCCAAAGCCAGCCCGCCCGGTGTGCCGTTCCGATCGTCTGCGCAGCGATGGGGGCATCACTCTCGACCGGCACCTGAACAGCCAAGGCACGATCATTGAACGAAACATCTGAGCGATCGACCCAATCGACCTTGCAGTGCTTGTCGATCAGGATTGCCGCTTGGCCAGAGCAATCAAGGAAGAGATCGCCCGGAACGGACGGTCCATCCTTCAGCTCTAGCGCGGCAATGTCGCCGTCTTTTGCGGTGACAATGCCGACGACTTCGCCAGCAAGATGGGTCACGCCAAGCCTTGTCGTCGCATGGCGGGCGAGCAGGGCGGCAAACTTGCCCGCATCGAGATGATAGCCATAGTTCAATGCTGCGGCGTAGTCGGGCATCGAACGCTGTCGAGGGGCCAGGTGATGGGCACATGCCGCATGCTGCGGGCTCATGGCCGCGGCAAACGGCGTACCTGATCCGCTCGCCCGCCAGGCCGCCAGCAGGTCGCGCATGTCGGATGCAGGTGGCGGGCTGAAGGGGTGCAAGTAGCTGTCGCCGGCCGAGCCATCTACCCAGCCATCAAACCGGGAGCCCTGCTTGAAGGAGGCATCGCACGCGCTCAGAAACTCCGTTTCCGAGATGCCGATCGTGGCCAGGGTTTCGCGCATCGTAGGCCAGGTGCCTTCGCCAACGCCGATTGTCGGAATGTTGGGCGCTTCGACCAGAGTGACAGACAGGTCGGGTCGCCGGGCCGCCACAAGGCCTGCGGACAGCCACCCCGCCGTGCCGCCTCCCACGATAACAACCTGATGAATCGGACCCGTCATCGCGCCTAATTCTAAACCCGATAAATGCGAGTTAAAGAGAAAAGAACCACATTGCACATGCAATGTGGTTCTTCTCAGTCCACTACTCGTAGTTCGTCAGTATATTTAGTAGGTGTAACGAACACCGAACGAATAACGCGAGTATCCAGGCGCCGCGAAGAAGATCGCACGATCATTTCGACGAACGCCAGTGCGATCTTCATTCAGGACGTTGATCCCTTCGAAGAAAGCCGTGAAACCCTTGCGGAACTCGTAGCTCGCACTGGCATCAAACTGCCCATAGGACTTGATGTAGTATGGGTCCTGGTCCTTGCCGGCCAGGAACTTGTCGCGCCAGTTATAGGCAACCCGTGCCTGAAGACCGTTCTTGTCGTAGAAGGCAACCGCGTTTGCACTATCGCTTGCGCCGGTAATTGCAAACTGGGTGGTTGTCCAGGGCAGGGTGTTGTCGAAAGACGTATCACTGTCGACAATGGTATAGTTCAGGATCGCGCCAAATCCGGTGTCCCCGAAATTGTGCGTGATGGCAAACTCCCAGCCACTCAGGCGCGCTTCCTGATCACTGTTGGAAGGCTGTGTGAAGGTGAAGGCCACATCGGGATCTGCCGGTCGGCCGATAATGCCACCCGCTGTACCGACGCCCGCGACATAGTCGGCCGAGCGATTGACGCGGACCCAGTTCACGATCTGATCGAACGACGCATTGGCTCCCAAGGCAGCACGCGCAGCGACGGCCGCTGCACCTTGTGATGGGTCATTCAAATCAAACAACGGCGTTTGGGTGGTGCCATTGGCGATGAAGTTTTTGACCTTCTTGTCGAAGCGGCCAACCGACACATAGCTGGTGCGGGCATAATACCACTCAGCCGAGAGATCGATATTCTCGGACTTGTAAGGCTCGAGAGCCGGGTTGCCGGCGCTGGCCTGGCTGCCACCGGCACCCACCCGCAGAGGCTGGCCCAGGGTAATGCCGCCCTGCATGCTGGCATAATCCGGGCGAGTGATCGTCTGGCTGTACGATGCACGCACCTTGACGTTGTCGATCGGCGAAAAATCAACATCGACGGCCGGCAGCCAGTTTTTGTATTCGCCCTTAAGCGTCGAGAAGCCGGTGCCCGGAGCTTGGACCAGGCTGATCTCGTTTTGCGCAACCCAAACTGTGCCCGTCGGAATTGACGCAAGCGCCTTGGAGGTAATCTTGGTTTCCTCGTAGCGCACACCGAGCCTCACATTGAGGTCTTTGCCATTCGGCATCTCAAACGCGTGCAGCGACTGGATCCACGGCGTGAGCGACTTTTCGGTGATGCGCCGGTCCGTCGAGTAAGGGGCCAGGCACGTATCGCCAGGGGCAACATTACAAATGCCCAGTCGCGTATCGAGCAGCTTGATCAGCTCTTTGGTGTTGATCTGGAAATAGGTCGGAATGACACCTGCGCCATTCGATCCGCTCATGCCCGACAGGTCACCCGGCAGACCGCGCGGCGTGAAGAGGGAGTCAGGCGTATCGGCTGCCGACAGGGTTCCGCCCCAAGTGTCGTTCTGGATCACACCGAACGCCGTACGAACCTCATTTTCAATATAGCCCACGCCGAAGTCGAGGCTCTTGATGAATGAGGAATCGAAGTCGTAACCGCCGTTCAGGTTGATCTGATCGATCGTGTCTTTCATGTAGGCGTTACGGAACGCGTTGCCCGCAGGCCGAATGTTCGCGGCGTCGATCCCGGCACCCGGATGCATGGTCACGGAGAGGACCGGCATATCCGTCGTGAAGTCAACGCTCTGGCTCTTGACGCCAAAGATCGCCGCGCCAACAGCGATGCCGCTGCCGTAGGGCGAAGTCGGCTTGGACTCAGCGGTCGAGTGATGCGCGTCAAGCTCAAGCCGCAGACCGCGCGGGCCCTTCCACTTGATGTTGCCGCCAATCGACTGGTTGATGTTTCGGTTCGAGCCGACCGCGCCGGTGATGGCGAGGTCTTTGCCTTCGCCTATGCCGAAGTTCTCGGCATAGAAATTGGCGCCGGCGGCAGGCCCAGGCGTCCAGCTGCTGGACGTGTCGCCATGGTTAAACCAGACGCCAATGCTGTCCTGGCGGCTTGCGAAGGTGTTCTGCGAAAAAATGTAATCAAGCGCGACTTCAAGGGCATCGTTAGGCTTGAACTGTAGAACAGCCTGACCGTTGATCCGCTCGCGCGAAAAGTCGAAGAAGTCATAGGCCGCATTTTGCGGCACCTGATAGACGTCCGTCGGGCCCGGGCGGTTCTGGATTTTCGCGAAGCGAGGATCGCCAGCCTGGGCCAGCGTACCCCAGTTGTTTTCAGCACCGGCATAGCCCGGACGCCAGTTGCCGACATTGAACTGGGCCTGGCCACCATTGCGCTTCTGGTAGGACCCGGCGAACAGAATGCCGACCCTATTGTCAGCAAACGTGTCGCTGATAATGCCTGAGACTTCAGGGGTCAGGTCGGTCCCGGTCAGCTGCGACGTATCATAGACGCCCTTGACGCCAACGCTCGCCCTGAAGCCCGGGCGGTCGAGCGGACGCGGGAGCTTGATGTTGATGACCGAGCCAATGCCGCCGGTCGGCAACGCAGCACGGCCCGACTTGTAGACCTCAACGCCTGCCACACCTTCGGCGGCCAGGTTGCCAAAATCAAAGCTGCGCGATGAAGGGGCCGAGAAACCGTCACCCAGCGTCGAAGTCGGCATTTGACGGCCGTTGACGACGACGAGGTTGAATTCAGGGCCGAAGCCACGAACCGTGACCGTTGAGCCTTCCCCACTGCTGCGATCAATCGATACGCCCGTGATGCGCTGAAGGGACTCTGCCAGGTTTGTGTCTGGGAACTTGCCGATGTCTTCCGCTGAAATCGCATCTACCACGCCAACTGCGAGGCGCTTGATGTCTTGCGATTGCTGAAGGCTGGCGCGGATGCCGGTGACGACGATTTCGTCGACCTGGGTGGACTGGCTGTCCTGGGCGGAAGCGCCGGTGGCGAGGGCCAGGGTGGAGGCGCCCGTCAGCAGAGCCAGGGTAATCCCCCGACCGAGCAAGGACATGTGGCGGTGACTAGACAAGGTTTTCGCTCCCCTAAACGTTCTTGTTGCCGTTTCTTAGACCCGCGCCAAAGGAGCGAAGGCCAGCTGTCGCCCCTCGCCGATCCTTATGTGCCGGCCTGCCCGGCGAATCTCGCGAAGTGCGTCATATTCCTGGCGAAAAGCCGCACCCTGCGATGCGCCTACCGGTTCACGCCCTCCCCGGCACGACCGCAACATCGCCAAGTGTCCCGTTCATGTCAATGAAATTGTCAACGTTGTCATTTGCCCCGGACAACGGTCGGCTTTCGCCAAACCTCGAGCGACGCGGAGGACGGTGCGAATGCGGAACGCAGCCCGACAGGCGGATAAAGCTCATGTTTACAAGGGAAATGCCGATGGGCCTCAAGATGTCGACCTGCTGAAATCGATCCGTCGTCGGCCTAGCGGATGAAGGCTCGGCGCGGCGCGTGTGGATCATTATCCGAGGCATCCGGACCGGATAAGCACGAATCCAGGCCGGTTTGGCTGACCCGCTATGTCTCTAAATGGCTTGAAACTGGACAAATTTGGACATTTCTTGTCCACATGCATGACATCGGGACTCAACTGAGGTTCTCTATGTCGAACTCGAACGCGTCGCCTTGCCGGCGGGCGGTTCGGCGTGACGCAGAGTTGGGTGGGGCGGCATAGATGGCGACGGTCCATGATTTAGACTTGCGAGCGAGGGTCTCGCCAAAGCCCGCCTCGTGCGTGCTGATCTCGCCCTCCAGCCCCGCCCCCTGTTTTCCCGCCACCTGCATGGCGGCCCGCAAACACGGCCTGCGCATTCCGGATGACCTGTCGCTCGCGGGCCTAGTCGATGCACCGATCGCCGCCGGGAACTGGCCGTCCATGACCATCATTCGCCAGCCCATCGTGGAAATGGCCCAGCACGCGATGAACGCGCCCAGCGCCTGGAACACCAGTAAAGCGACCGGAAAGGTCTCGGCGCCGGCGATCAACGTCGGTGGAACTGACACGATTTGGGAGGTTGCATGAACCGGCGCATCTGGCGGGGCCTGTCCCTGGCCCTGATGACCCTTGTTGCCGCACCGGTGCGGGCCGAGGTCACAGGTCCTGAGGGCTATCGACTGGTCTGGAACGACGAGTTCGATATCGACGGCCTGCCCGATCCGGCCCGCTGGACCTATGATGTCGCGCGCAATCGGGACGGCTGGTACAACAACGAGCTCCAGTACTATTCGGCGTGCCGCCGCGAGAACGCGCGTGTGGAAGGCGGCCGGCTTTTGATTGAGGCGCGCCGCGAAAGGCCGGATGCGGCAAAGACTCGGGATTCCGGCGGTCAGAAGTTCACCTCGGCGAGACTGGTCTCACGGGGCCTTGCCCAATGGACCTATGGCTTCTTCGAGGTCAGGGCGAAGTTGCCTTGCGGGCGGGGAACATGGCCTGCGGCCTGGCTTCTCCCGGTCGCGGACATCAACTGGCCTGCCGGGGGTGAGATCGATCTTCTCGAGCACGTCGGGCATGATCCGGGCGGTGTTCACGGCACGGTGCATACCTCGAGCTACAACCATACCCGCGGCACTGAGCGGGGTGGGCAGACGCGCATCGCTGACGCCTGCGACGCCTTTCACCGCTATCAGGTGCACTGGACCCCCGAGGCCATCAAATTCGGGGTCGACGACGTCGTCTATTATGCTTTCCCGAATGATGGTCGCGGCGATCCCGCGACCTGGCCCTTTAACAAACCCTTCTACGCGATCTTGAACCTTGCCGTCGGCGGTGACTGGGGCGGAGCGAAGGGCGTGGATCGCCGCGCTTTTCCGCAGACGCTCGAGGTCGACTACATCCGGGTTTTCCAGTCGACGTCGTCTTGAAGTCGGACCCCGTGACCCTGCCTCCAGGTCACAGCGGATAACTGACGGCTCGGCGCTGACCGTCTGGCAGAAAGACGCCATTGGCGGGTGGCCGGGAGACGCTCCTGGTCCGCCCCCTCGCCTGCTGGTCATCAGATGGGTCAAGTCATTCGCCGGCTCTTTCGTTGGTCGGCCGACCATGCGCGGGCGGATGCCAATCCCGCCCCGGGATGGTCGAAGCCGTTGGCCAACCCCGGTCGGAAACTTGGCGATCTGCATCGATCGCGACCGTATCGCCCGAGGAATCGCAGAGCGACTGGATCTGACCCGCCAGAACGGCTGATGACCATCGCTGCAAGCCGGCGCTGAGAGCGCCGAAACCCGCGACAAACAGATTGGATGTTATCGGGGAAAATGGAGCGGGCGATGGGAATCGAACCCACGACATTCTGCTTGGGAAGCAGGGCATAGCCATTAAACTTCAGAGACTTACGCGTAAACACGGCTCGAGCAATCCGCAATGAAATCAGTGGGTTACGACAGGCGTGTAAATCAGCACACCCTGCCAATTGCTATTCCAACCTACCTCAGAAATCGGTCACCCGGGTGAACAGAAGCATCAACTGGGCACTGCATTCCGATAAGTCGAGCCCCTCAGCCTAAACCCCATAAACGTACCACAGGACAGTATCGGCCCTCCACACTCTTGTGCTGAAGGGTACGTCCGCTTCGCGCCAGGAGCAGACTCTCGGAAAGCTCCAGGAACACGACGTTCGTCTGCACCTCAGGCTGAAACCCTCTTCTGGGTCTGATCGTCCAAAGCCTCTCCGAGAACGGAGACGACATCTCCGATGACGATCAAGAGAGGGCCGCCCGATGTTGGAGCTCCGACCTGCGCAAGTTCCGCAATCGTCACAGCCGTCAGCTTGGCATTCGGCCCGCCGACGCTCTCTATGATCGCGACGGGCGTTGTCGGTGCTCTCCCTTGTCGAAGAAGCGCCGTCGCTAGCGAAGAGGCCGCTTCACCGCCCATATAGATGGCCAAGGTTGCTTCAGGGTCTGAGCCGATCTCCCAGTCGCCGACTATGCCTGCGCCTTCGACACGCGCCGTGGCGAAGATCACCTTTCGGGCCTGGCCGCGATGGGTCAGGGGAAAGCCGAACTGGGCCGCTGCGGCGCAAGCGGCGGTGACACCCGGCACCACCTCGACCGCAATCCCAAAGCGCCTCAAGAATTCGGCCTCTTCACCTACCCGTCCAAAGATTGAAGGGTCGCCCCCCTTCAGACGCACAACTCGCAGGCCCTTGCGGGCCAGACGCAGGGCCAGCCGGTTGATGGCGTCCTGCTGCATGCTGGGCCGGCCCGAGCGCTTGCCGGTTTCGATGCGGATGCAGCCGTGCGGTGCCAAGGCGATGGCCTCTACGGAGATCAGGGCGTCGTACAACAGGGCCTGGGCGCTCTCGACCGCGCGCACGGCGCGCAGGGTCATCAGATCGACAGGACCTGGCCCCGCCCCCACCAGCAGGACATGGCCGGCTTTCGGTTCATTCGGCATCGACCGTCTCCCTGGCGAGTCTGGCGCGCTCGGTGATCATCCGGGCGATCTCGGGCCTGCAGGATCCGCAATTGGTCCCCGCCCCGGTCGCTGCGCCTACGGCGTCAGCATCGACGGCGCCGGCGGTGATGGCGGCCTGAACGGCCCTGGCGCCCACCTTCAGGCAGGCGCAGACCGTGGGCCCCTTATCGACCGGCGCGCCGGGCGGACGGCCAAACAGCAGGGCCGAGCGGGCCTCTGCGCTCAGCACCGGCATGCCGAACAGGTCGGCCAGCCACTCGCGGGGCGGCAGCCGACCGCTGGTGGTCATGAACAGAACCGCCACCAGCTTGCCGTCACGCACCCAGGCCTCGCGACGCGAGCCGGCACCGGCGTCCTCATAGGCCACCAGCTCGCCGACCAGCCCCCTGGACAAGACCTTGCGGACGGCCTCGCGTTGGGCCGGATCGCCGCGACCGGCGAACTCGTACTGCTGACAGGCGTCCTGAGGAATCCGGCGCCAGACAAGCTCCTGGCCGACGGGGGCCGAAAGGATGTCGCGCGTCAGGAAGAACCCCTTCCAGGTCTCGCGATAGGGGCGGATGCGGGCGGGGGTGTGCTTGAACTCCGGCTGACCAGAGACAGGATCGATGTTGGGCGCGATCAGCGAATTGGAGCGACCCGACGGCGCAAAGACGTCGGTCCAGTGCATGGGCATGAACAGGCCGCCGGGACGCTGCCGATCGGTGACCCTGGCCAGGACGACGGCCTCGCCCCGCATGGTCAACACACGCGTCAAGGCACCGTCCTTGACGCCTGCAGCCTCTGCGTCGGCCGGGTGCATCTCGACGAAGGGCTCGGGGGCGTGTCGGCACAGGTCGGCGGCCAGACCCGTGCGGGTCATGGTGTGCCACTGGTCGCGGATGCGGCCGGTATTGAGCGACAGCGGATAGGCGTCGCTGACCGCGTCAACCGGGCCCTCAGGACGGGTCGGCACCATGCGCGCGCGGCCGTCGGGGGTCTGGAAGCGGGCGTCGGCGAACAGACGCGGCGTGCCCTTCCCAGCCGCCTTGACCGGCCACTGCA
>Ga0187842_1000214_pt1 | contig 31715 bp, 22 predicted proteins | sample SpaLakP09_SKY_41_FD_134514 | JGI IMG/M metagenome (GOLD analysis project Ga0187842, IMG submission 134514) | Oligotrophic lake water microbial communities from Sparkling Lake, Wisconsin, USA - SP09_SKY_41 | ecosystem: Environmental > Aquatic > Freshwater > Lake | place: USA: Sparkling Lake... | reverse complement strand
CGAAGCGCCCGTACCACGCCAGCAGCTGGTGCATGTGCACGCCGACGCGGAAGAACTGGGCAGCGTATATCAGGCCCAGCTCATGATCAACAGCGGCATGCCGCAGATCGCCAGCATGCTGGCCGCCATGGCACCGGTCGATAGCAGCGCATGGCGCGACAGCGTGGCCGCCGCCAAAGCCGACCTGGCCGCATGGCAGCAGCAGCCGCCCATCTTCCAGGATGGCAAAGCACCGCTTGATCTATGGCAGCTGGTACAGCAGCTAGACCAACTCACCCCGGCCAACACCATCATCACCAATGGCGCCGGCAACTACGCCACCTGGGCGCACCGCTTCCACCGCTATGGCGGCATGCGCACCCAGCTGGCCCCCACCAGCGGCGCCATGGGCTACAGCGTGCCGGCCGGAGTGGCGGCGAAAATAATTGATCCAGACCGTACCGTAATCACTTTTGCCGGTGACGGCGAATACATGATGAACGGGCAGGAACTGGCCACCGCCGTGCAGTACCGCGCCGGTGTCGTCATCATCGTGTTCAACAACGGCATGTTCGGCACCATCCGCATGCATCAGGAACTGCACTATCCGGGCCGCGTCTCCGGCACTCAGCTGCATAATCCGGACTTTGCCGCGCTGGCGGCAGCCTATGGCGGCCATGGCGAAGTGGTGGCAACCACGGCGGCGTTTGCGCCGGCACTGGAGCGTTCGCTGGCATTTGCGCGCAGTCAGAATCTGCCGGCCGTGATCGAACTGCGCTATGACGGCAACCTGATTACGCCGGGCGCCACACTGGAAACCATACGCAGCAATGCATTGAAAGCCAAGGCCGCCAAGGCCTGATGGCGGAATCGGGGCAGCAGCGCAGCAGCAACGCTGCGCTGCACAGCAAGCCTGCTAGCGCTTCTATGCTCCTGCGTGTCTGGCCTAGCCCAGACTGGCGGTGGTACGGTTGCCCGTATCATAGACCGGCGCTGCGGGCTTGCGCGGTACAGGCTGTGGCTGGGGCTGCGGTTGGAATTGTGGCTGCGGTTGGAATTGTGGCTGTGGCTGTAGTTGCGGCTGCGATTGCGGCGTGACCGGCGCAGGCTGCGGCACTTCCGGCTCGGCTTCGGCCGGCGGCGGATTTTTCATCGGCGGGCAGACCCGGCACACACCGGCCTGGCGGCCAAAGTCACTCACGCGCAGCAGCTTCATCGGCATTTTCACGTCATTGCAGTAGCTACCATCAAGCACCAGCGCCTTGCCATCCTCACTGAGCGTGCCGCGTATGGTGCGCTCCTCCTCGTCGGGCGGCTGCACCGTGAAATAGAACTGGCGGCCACGCGGATCAATCACCACGTCGCTCGCCACCACCGGCCAGCTCAGACCACCAGCCGTGTATTCATACAGCACCGTATCGACTTCGGCAAAGCGCTGCAGGGTAATGCGCTGGCCGCCGAATTCGCCATTCTCGGGACTGATGCACAGATCGGAAAACACCAGCATGCCGTAGCGCGGCAGCACCTGCGCGGCCGGCCTACGCACCAGCTTGGGCGCTGCCAGTACGGCAAACGAAGCCAATATCAGGGAACCGGCAAGCGAACTGGCTATGAGAACCCGGCGCGACAGCATCATGGTAGGGGCTTTCGACAAAATTAAACGAGGGCTGAAATGAACAACGGCTGCACTAGGCAGCCGTTGTAGATTCTACCTGATCAGATCAGATTAGAACGAGTGACGTACGCCCACGTTGAAGGCTTTGTCACCGGTACCGGCTTCAGTGTTGTTACCAACAGTGTAGCTAGCGCCGTTTTTGTTGTGGATCTTAGCGTACGAAACGTAGGTGCTGGTGCGTTTCGACAGAGCGTAGGAGTAACCCACTGCCCACTGGTCAGCATCACGGTTCGCTGCTTCTTTGTCGTTCTTGCGGGTGTACGAAGCCATCAGGGTGCCTGCTGGGCCCACTGGTGCGGTCAGACCGATCAGAGCAACGTTGCTGTCTTTCGAAGCAACTGGCGACGTAGCGTAGCCGAATGGATTGCCGGTGTTAGCCAGCGCCGAGCTGTTGGTGCCCTTGTCTTTGCTGAAAGCAGCGTAGGCTTTTACTACAGCGAAGTCGTAGTTGGCAGCGATCAGGGTGTTGCGGCCGATGTCGGTGCTCAGGCCAGCTGCTGGCAGGTCGTTGTTACGGGCGTTGTAAGCAACACGCACGTTCAGAGGACCGTTAGCGTAGCCAACGTAGGCGCCGATCTGACGCTGTGCCGATGCATTGCCAGCTTGCTCGCCAACGCTATACGAAACTTCGCCTTGGAAGCCTTCAACTACTGGCGACTGGTAAACGATAGCGTTGCTGTCGCGGGTGTTGTTGCCAGCCACGCCGAACAGGTTTTTAGCGGTACCAGCGTAGCCCATTGCGAATGGATCAGCTACGTCACGTACGGACTCGTAGTAAGGGGTGTACTGGCGACCCAGGGTCAGCTGACCAGCGGTGGTCGATTTCAGACCAACGTAGGATTGACGGTTAGCGATCGAACCAGCAACATCGGATTCGCCGGTGTCAGCTTTGATGCCCGATTCCAGCACGAAGACAGCGCTCAGACCACCGCCCAGATCTTCCGTACCTTTGAAACCCAGACGGGAGGCTGCGCCTACGCCGCTGGTTACTTTGGTGGTGTTGGCTACGCCGCCGCGCTCGCTCACCAGACCGGCATCAACGATACCGTAGATGGTGACGTTCGATTGGGCGAAGGCTGCTGCGCTGGTTGCGCTCAGAACGGCCAAAGCGATAAGGGATTTTTTCATAACGTGTTTCCTTCAGATTGTGTTGCTGTAAATAGGTAAAGCTAGTATTACGGCATGTTCGGTGCTTATCGACGTCGCTTCAGACGCCGTGTATTTGTGAGGGCAAACTCCCCAGCTGCCACTTTGCGTCGCGGGATACGCGACGCGTTCACTTAAATGCGGCCGATACGGTCGCCGCTGGCTTTATCGCGGCGCGCTTGCGCGCCGGAGGCGGCACTATACTGATGCTTTGCTTGTCTATCAAGAGTCACTTGGACAAAATTGCCCTTTGTCACTCTTGGCAGAATTTCAAAACGCCAGCATTTTACCGCATCGCAATATTTCTTGCCTCTAGAGCCAACTAGCCCGGATTTTCCGCCCGATTTCTTCTTCCCAGACTGCCCTCCCCTCGCGGGACGGGCAACATTGTCGGACCAAGTGAAAATAGCCATATTTGCTATTAACCATGACATTTTATACCGGAGCTGACTGGCAACAGCCTCAACTAATTGGTAATAAGCTTACAACTCCGCAGAAAATTCGGCGATTTCAACGGGGAAATATCATGCAATACCAACTAATTTCATGGAAAATCGTCATATGACTCAATTAAATTCAGCTGCACTTGCATGCTGTTGCGTCGCATCAGCAATTTGTAAGTAATTGCTACTTGTCACATTTGCGCAACATTTCTATCAAAAAAAGATTGCGCAGATCAGAAAAACATGCATGCAGGCGTCAATTGCATCAAAAAAGTAAATACTAAAAACAACAGTTTGAGCTCACACGACAACATTTCCTGTGAAAAATATTTTGTCTACGACAAAATTTCCTCAACTAGCAGAATCAGATGATTCATTCTGACAGTCTCAGGCATGTCGTGGACAAGCTGTTTTCTACACGCACGCACAGACAAGCAGCTAGCTGCGTGCCATACTTGCGCTCACAAATCGAATGTAGAATGCAGGTCGCGTTATCCGGCGTGACCCTGCGCGTTGTGCACCCGGACCCTGTGCCAACCCTTGCGGCCACTAAAAAATTGGCTGCTGTAGCCTGATGATTAATAAAGAAAATACACCACTAGCACTGAGCACGATTAGTGACGTGGAACGCGATACCGGCGTTGCCAAGGAGACTTTACGAGTGTGGGAGCGCCGTTATGCGTTCCCGCAGCCTATGCGCGACCCAAATGGCGAACGGATCTACCCGCAGGATCAGGTACAGAAGCTGCGTCTGGTCAAGCGGCTGATCGACCTCGGCTATCGTCCCAGCAAAATTATCCAGCACAGTGCCGAAGAACTGAAAGCGCTGACCGGCCAGGCCGCCGTGGTAAAGACCACCAGTGTCGCCGCGCCCGAACTACAAGGCTATATCGACCTCTGCAAGAGTCACCAGATGGAAGCACTGCGGCGCAAGCTGTCGCAGGCGCTGCTGATGATGGGCCTGAAAAGCTTTGTGATCGATCTGGTCGCCCCGCTCACCTCGCTGGTGGGCGAAGCCTGGGCCAGCGGCATCCTCGCTACTTTCGAAGAGCACCTGTACACGGAATCGCTGACGGTGGTGATGCGCAGCGCCATCTTTGCCATGCCTCAGGCCAATGGCAACAGCCATGGCGCGCCGCGCATCATGCTCACTACCCTGCCGCAGGAGCGCCACGGCCTGGGCCTGCTGATGGCCGAAGCCATGTGCGTGGCCGAAGGGGCGCACTGCATCTCGCTGGGCGTGCAGACGCCGCTGATCGACATCGTCGAAGCGGCGCAGGCCCAGCGGGTCGACATCATCGCCCTGTCATTCTCGGTCGCCATGAACGCGCGCCAGGCGCTGGACGGTCTGGCCGAACTGCATAACCGCCTGGGCGGCCAGACCGAACTTTGGGCCGGCGGCAGCAACGTCGCCCTGAAGCGCCGCCGTCCACCATATGTGCGTGTATTCGCCCTGAACGAATTACAGGCTGCCATCGCCGACTGGCGCCAGCGTATCTCCCGCTAATCCCCGCGGCCATGCAGTAGGGCTCTGGTAAAATAAGCGTTTCCTAGTGGCTGGCCACGCCAGCCTCCGCTTGAAGCGCCCGTAACCACCTGCCCATGTTTAGTTTCTTCAAGAAAAAACCTGTCACGCCCACCGAGGCGATTACTCCTGCTGCCGCGTCTGTTGCAGCGCCTGCCACTGCCGTTAGCGCCGCACCTGCTGCGCCGCTGCTGGTAGAAGAACCGGCACCGCGCCAGTCGTGGATGGCGCGCCTGAAAGCGGGCCTGTCCAAAACCTCTTCCAACCTGTCCATCCTGTTCGTCGGCGCCAAGATCGACGACGACCTGTATGACGAGCTGGAAGCGGCGCTGCTGATGTCCGATGCCGGCGTGGAAGCCACCGAATACCTGCTGGACGCGCTCAAACAGAAGGTCAAGCAGGACAAGCTGCTCGACGCCGCCGCCGTCAAGGCTGCGCTGAAACAGTTGCTGGTGGAACTGCTGCTGCCGCTGCAGCGCCCATTCGAACTGGGGCGCCACCAGCCCATGGTGATGATGATTGCCGGTGTGAATGGCGCTGGCAAGACCACCACCATCGGCAAGCTGGCCAAGCATATGCAGACGCATAACCAGTCAGTGCTGCTGGCCGCCGGCGACACCTTCCGCGCTGCCGCCCGCGAACAGCTGATGGTGTGGGGCCAACGCAATAACATCACGGTCATTTCCCAAGCCTCCGGCGATCCGGCCGCAGTGGCCTTCGATGCCGTGCAGTCCGGCAAAGCCCGTGGCCACGATGTGGTGATGGTGGATACGGCCGGCCGCCTGCCGACCCAGCTGCACCTGATGGAAGAGCTGAAAAAAGTCCAGCGCGTGCTGGGCAAGGGCATGGAAGGCGCCCCGCATGAAACTCTGCTGGTGATTGATGGCAATACGGGGCAGAATGCACTGGCGCAGGTGAAAGCCTTCGACGATGCGCTGCACCTGACCGGGCTGGTCATTACCAAACTGGACGGCACGGCCAAGGGCGGCGTGCTCGCAGCCATCGCCCGCGTACGTCCGGTGCCGGTGTACTTCATCGGCATAGGCGAGAAGATAGAGGATCTGCAGCCCTTCGTGGCGGCCGAATTTGTCGATGCTTTACTGGGTGAATGACCGGATAACCGTTCCATGATCGAATTCCGCAACGTTTCCAAACAATATTCCACTGATACTTACGCCCTGCACGATGTGTCCTTCACGGTGGCCAAGGGCGAGCTGGTGTTTCTGGCCGGCCCGTCCGGCGTCGGCAAGTCCACCCTGCTGAAAATGATCGCCGCCATGGAGCGTCCCAGCAGCGGCCAGGTGCTGATTAACGGCGCCGATATTTCGCGCATCCGTCCGGCCGCGATCCCTTCGCTGCGGCGCAATCTGGGCCTGATCTTCCAGCAGCAGCGCCTGCTGACCGACCGCAGCATCCTGGCCAACGTGATGCTGCCCCTGCTGGTGGCTGGCGCCTCGCACAAGGAAGCGGAAACCCGCGCCCGCGCCGCACTCGACAAGCTCGGGCTGGCCGAGCGCGCCGACGCCCAGCCGCTGTCGCTCTCGGGCGGCGAGCAGCAGCGCGTATCGATCGCGCGCGCCATCGTCAACCGCCCCCAGCTGATACTGGCCGACGAACCCACCGCCAATCTGGACCGGGTCAGCGCCAATCGCGTGCTGGACGCCCTCAAGGCCTTCAATTCCGTCGGCGTGACCTGCATTATCTCCAGCCACGACGAGCAGATGCTCGATGCGGCCGCGCGCGTGATCCATCTCAATCAAGGCCAACTGGAGGTAGCAGCATGACCAACTGGTTACGCCAGCACCGCTACGCACTGGGCGCGGCACTGCTGCACCTGCGCCGCTCGCCCGGTGGTTTCCTGTTCAATATTCTGGTGGTGGCGATTGCACTGGCGCTGCCGTTTGCCGGCGTCACCTTGCTCGACAATGTGCGCCCCATGTCGGAGCAGCTGTCGGTCGATCCCGAAGTGAGCGTGTTCCTGCGCCAGGATACGCCGCGCGAACAGGCCCAGGCGCTGGCTTCGTCGCTGCGCCAGGCCGTCAAGGACAAGCAGGCCAAGATCATCTTCACCCCGCGTGAAAAGGCGCTGGACCAGCTGCGCGACAAGAACGGGCTGGCCGATGTGCTGACCACACTGGGCGAAAACCCGCTGCCCGATAGCTATGTCATCAAGATCGATGCCTTCCGCAATGCCCAGGCCGGTGGCGATGTGGACCAGCTGGCCGAGCAGATCCGCACCCTGCCCGGCGTCGAATCGGTACAGGTCGATTCGGCCTGGGTCAAGCGTCTGGCCGCCCTGATCAATGTGCTGCGTCTGGCCCTGCTGATACTGGCCGCCACGCTGGGTACGGTAGTGGTGGCGGTGATTTTCAATACCATCCGCCTGCAGGTGCTGACCCAGCGCGAAGAAATTCTGGTCTGCAAGCTGATCGGTGCCACCGACAATTTCATCCACCGTCCATTCTTCTACACCGGCGCCCTGCTCGGCCTGTGCGCCGGCGGCGTGGCACTGGGTGCGGTAGCGCTGGCGCTGCACCCGCTGAATCAGGCCATTGCCGAATTTGCCAAACTGTATGCGTCGGAATTCCAGCTGACGCCGCTGCCGCCGCTGGCCATGGCCGGCCTGCTGGCCCTGTCTGCCGGTCTCGGCCTGCTGGGCGCCATGCTGTCCGTGCAGCGCCATCTGTCGCGCATGAATTAAGCCACCCGCTAGCGTCCGTGCGGCCTCGCACGGACGCTACGCCCCTCTGCTACTACCCTCCCCTGTATTAAGTCGGGCCTAAGTTGCGGCGCGCATTCTTTGCCTGTTCGCTGGCACGGCCTATAGCTTTTTTGCTATCAATGCGATTTGTTGCAGTGATTGGCACTCAACGACAGAGAGTGCTAATATATCTCGACTGCAGAGCAAATTTAAATCTCTACAGCAACCAAGTAATATAAAAAAATCAACATCAAACATAGCTAAGACGCACTCACCACTAAGGAATGAATATGACTACGATGTCCGCACCGAATGCTCTGGTACCGGTCACCAATCGCGCCTTGGGACTGGGATTCACTGGTAATCTGGGCAATATCGATGCCTATATTTCGGCTGTCAACCGCCTGCCGATGCTGAGCCATGACGAGGAAACCAGCCTCGCCCGGCGTCTGAAAGAACACAACGATCTGGCTGCCGCCCAGGAGCTGGTGCTGTCGCACCTGCGTCTGGTGGTGTCGATCGCGCGCGGCTATCTGGGCTACGGCCTGCCGCACGCCGACCTGATTCAGGAAGGCAACATCGGCCTGATGAAAGCCGTCAAACGCTTCGATCCCGACCAGGGCGTCCGTCTGGTGTCCTACGCCATGCACTGGATTAAAGCTGAAATGCACGAGTACATCCTGAAGAACTGGCGTCTGGTCAAAGTGGCCACCACCAAGGCCCAGCGCAAGCTGTTCTTCAACCTGCGCAGCCATAAAACTGGCCTGGACGCCATGAGCCCGGCCCAGATCGACCAGCTGGCCCAGACGCTCGATGTGAAGCGCGAAGAAGTGATCGAAATGGAAACCCGCCTGAGCGGCCGCGATATTGCGCTCGAATCGCCTAGCGACGATGAAGACGACAAGTTTGCCCCGATCGCCTACCTGTCGTCGGAAGCCAGCGAGCCCACCCGCGTGCTGGAAGCCGAACAGGTTACCCGGCTGCATTCGGAAGGTCTGGAACAGGCGCTGGCCAAGCTCGATGCCCGTTCGCGCCGCATCGTCGAGGCACGCTGGCTGGCCAACGATGACGGCAGTGGCGCTACGCTGCACGCGCTGGCCGAAGAGTTCGGCGTTTCCGCCGAGCGGATCCGCCAGATCGAAGTGGCCGCTCTGAAGAAAATGAAAGGTGCACTGGCCGAATACCTCTAAGCCAGCCCCGCGCCGCCAGACAGCCGCCGCTCACCCCGCGCGGCTGTTTTTTTTCGTGGCACCGCCGCCTTTCTGGCGTGCGCCCCATCCATAGTCTTTTTGTTAAGCTGATCATGTGTTCCGCCGCATGATGGCCTTCATTCGAGGTTTCGAGGTACTAGCATGAAAACCAGCATACTCCGGCAGCTCGTCATACTGCCCTTGCTGATTGCCAGCATGGCTCTGCTCTATGCCTGCAGTAGCGCGCTCGGGCGTGCCAGTGCTGAGCCCCCGCCCGTCACGCGCAATGTGGTGCTGACCCAGGGCGCCAGCGTCGCTCTGGCGCCGGCCAGCAGCTATCCATCCGCCGTCCAGCTCAGGCTGGAGCGCATCAACGATAGCCGCTGCCGCAGCGGCATGGTGTGCGTGTGGGCCGGCTACATCAGCTACAGCTTTGTGCTGACGGGAGCGGACGGCAGCACCAGCCAGTTTGTGCTGTCTGAAAACATGCCGAATGCCCGCGCCAGCATCACGGAACAGGGCTGGACCATTACGCTGACGGGGCTGGAACCACAGGCGGCCCCGGCAAAAGATGAAAGCGCGCCAAATTATCGGGTAAGCTTGAGGGTGAGCAATGCACCTTCATCCTAACCCGAGTAAGCGCCCATGACCCAGCTCCGCCAGCCCACCCTGTCCTTCCTGGTTTCCACCACCTTCATCACCACGCTGACCATCAGCTTTACCGCGCCAACGGCGGCCTGGGCCAAGGCGCCCGTCGCTACCGGCACGGGCGGCGCCGTGGCCACCATCAGCGAACCGGCCTCGCAAGCGGCCATTGCCATCCTGAACAAGGGGGGCAATGCCGTTGATGCGGCGGTTGCTGCGGCTGCCACGCTGGGCGTGACCGATCCGTTCAGCTGCGGCATAGGCGGTGGTGGCCTGATGGTGATCTATCTGGCCAAGGACAAGCGCGTAATCACCATCGACCACCGCGAAACGGCGCCGGCCAGCTTCAGCCCTACTGTGTTCCAGCAGGATGGCAAACCGCTCGATTACGATACCGCCATCGCCAGCGGCATGTCGGTCGGCGTGCCGGGTACGGTACGCGGCTGGCACGAAGCCCTGCAGCGTTATGGCAGCATGTCGTTTGCCCAGGTGCTGGCACCGGCTATCGGCGTCGCCAGCAAAGGCTTTACCGTGAATGCCAACTTCAGCCACCTGATCGACGAAAGCCTCGGCAAGTTCAAACTGTTCCCCGCCACCGCTGCGCTGTATATGAAAGATGGCAAGGCACTGCCGCCCGGCACGCTGCTGCGCAACCCCGATCTGGCCAAGGCCTACCGCGAACTGGCCAGTGGCGGCATCAAGACTTTTTATGAAGGCAAACTGGGGCGCGCCGTGGTGGCCGCCGTCAATCAGCCGCCAGTAGCGCCCGGCGTTCAGGTACGCGCCGGTAACATGAGCATGGCCGACCTGGCCAATTATGAAGTACGCATCCGCCAGCCCATCCACAGCACCTACCGCGGCTACGACCTGTACGGCATGGCCCTGCCTAGCAGCGGCGGCATTGCGATCGCCGAAGCGCTGAATATTCTGGAAGGCTACGACCTGAAAGCCCTGCCGCGCGCCCAGGCCGAACACCTGTATCTGGAGGCGAGCCGGCTGGCCTTTGCCGACCGCAATGCCTATCTGGCCGATCCCGAATTCGTCGACGCGCCCGTGGCTGGCTTGCTGAGCAAGGAGTATGCAGCGCGCCGCCGCGAGCTGATCAACCCGCAGCAGGCCAGCCCCCATGCGGACGCCGGTGATCCGTATCCGTTCCAGAATGATGTCAGTGTGCCGCTGCGTCCGCGCAGCAACAAGCTGCTGGCCGAAGGCGCCCACACCACCCACCTGACTGTGTCGGACAAGGAAGGCAATATCGTTTCCTATACCTACACCATCGAATCGTGGGGCGGCAGCGGTATCGTGGTGCCCGGCTATGGCTTCCTGCTGAATAACGAAATGACCGACTGCGATTTTTCCGGTCCTGCACCGAACGTGCCGGAAGCCGGCAAGCGGCCCCGTTCCAGCATGTCGCCCACGATTGCCTTCCGCAATGGCAAACCGGCTTTCACCATTGGCAGCCCGGGTGGCGCCACCATCATCACCACCGTACTGCAAACCATGGTCAACTACCTCGATCTGGGCATGAGCATGCCTGATGCGCTGAACGCACCGCGCCTGTCCGAACGCAACGGCATGGTCACTGATGTGGAACCGGGCTTTGCCGGCACGGCGCAGGCGCTGGCACTGGAAAGGCTGGGCCAGCGCTGGGGCCAGCCGGAAGAAATCGGCGCGGCCAATGCGCTGGTATTCAATCCGGATGGCACGGTAACTGCCGTCAGCGAAGGCAAGCGCCACGGCAGCGGCAGCGCCATGGTGCAGAAGAGCGCCCACTAGCACACCATTCGCCCAGCCCGGCGCTGCCAGCATGGAATTCGACCTTCACTACGCTGAAGCATTTGCCACCAGCGCCGGTTTTGTTCAGGCCCTGCTGGCCGTGCTGCTGTGGCGCCACCACCATCTGCAGCCGCGCTGGGGACTGCGCTGGGTCGCCATGGCCATGGCCTGCTCGGCCGTGATCAATCTCAGCGCACACTACCTGATCACGCCCTTCCTGCTGCGAGGCACCTTCATCCGTGCACCGCAGCCCGTTTCAATATTCCTGTTCGTTTGCGGCTATGCCTGCCTTGCAGCGCTGGTGGTGGGCCTGCGCGGCTACACGGGGCGCCAGCGCTACCGCGGCCGCCATGAATTCCTGCTGCTCTGGCCTGCGCTGCTGCTGGCCGTGATACTCACCATACGCGCCGTCCCGCTGATCGGCGATCTCAGTTCGGTAGGCGTGTTCCTGTACTGCGCCTGGCTGGTGGCACAGGCGTCACGCACGGAGCAGCAAGCCGACCATCGACTGCTGTGCATGGTGCTGTGCGTGCAGCCGATTACGCTGGCCCTGCTGCTGGGGATGGGCGTGGAGGTGGCACTGGCGCGCTATTTTGCCGCCCTGCCGTTCACGCTGATCGGCGTCGCCCTGCTATCGATCAGCCTGAACCGCCTGCGCGATTCGCTGGCATGCGAACTGGCGGCACGCACGGCCGCCGATACGGCACTGCAGCAACAGCAGCAACAGATGCTGGCCACGCTGGAAGCAGAGGTCGAGCGCCGCACTGCCCAGTTGCAGGCCGCCCAGCAGGAACTATGCATCAGCGAACAGCGCCTGCGCGCCGTGCTCGATACCACCGGCGACGGCATCTGGGACTGGGATATCCGCCAGGGCAGCATGTACAACAATGCGCGCTGGGCCGAAATATTCGGCTATCCGGCCCAGGAGGGCCGGCATCAGGTCAGCGTATTCATCGAGCACTTGCATGCCGAGGAAAGGGCCGGTGTGCAGGCTGCCATCGAACACAGCCTCGCCAGCGGGCAGCCCTATTGCCACGAGCACCGCATGCGCAAATGCGACGGCAGCATCATCTGGGTACATGACCGCGGCGATGTGACAGAGCGCGACGCCAGCGGCCAGCCGCTGCGCATGATAGGCAGCGTGGCCGATATCACGGAACGCAAGCTGGCCAGTCTGGCGCTGGCTCAGGCCAAGGCCGACGGCGATGCCAGCAACCGCGAGCTGCAGCAGGCGCTCAACCACCTGAAACAGACCCAGGAACATCTGCTGCAGTCGGAAAAGCTGGCGGCACTGGGCGGGCTGGTGGCAGGCGTGGCGCACGAACTGAATACCCCGATCGGCAACACCCTCACCACGGCCAGCACCCTGCTCGATCACGTGTGCGAAATGGCGCGCGCCAGCGCCGGCGGCACGCTGCGCAAAACCCAGCTCAATGATTTTCTCGCCAACAGCCGCGAGGCGGCCGAACTCATACAGCGCAATGCCGACCGTGCCTCGCACCTGATCGCCAGCTTCAAACAGGTGGCTGTGGACCAGACCAGCATGCTGCGCCGGCAATTCCGTCTCGCCGCCGTGGTGCACGATGCCATTTCCATGGTGGCGCTCAATCTCAAACGCCAGCCCATCCACATCGACATCGACGTGGCCGACGGCATCGAGCTCGACAGCTTTCCCGGTCCGCTTGAACAGACGCTGGCCAACCTGCTGCAGAACGCCGCCATCTACGGCTTGCTGGGGCGCGACAGCCTGCGCATCAGCGTGCGCGCCCGGCCCGATCCGCAGCGCCCGGCCAGCCATGTGCTGCTGGAGTTTGCCGATGATGGTGCGGGCATGTCGGCCGACACCGCACAGCGCGCCTTCGATCCCTTCTTCACTACGCGCTTCGGCCAGGGCGGTTCCGGCCTGGGCCTGTACATCGTGTATAACCTGGTGCGTGGCGCACTGGGCGGCGACATCACGCTCAACAGCGCACCCGATGCCGGCACCCACTTCACCCTGACGCTGCCGTTGTATGGCCCCGAGCCGCAAGCCAGCACGTCTGCCGGCTGAGGCGTGGCTGCGCCGCCACACTAAGCCATGTTTAAGATAAAGCTAACACACTGACAACTTCACCACTCGGGAGTTGTCATGAAAAACTGGATGCGCGCCAACAAAGGCTTTGTCATGTTTCTGATGCTGTTCGGGATCTTCCGCACTGCCGTGGCAGACTGGAATCCGATTCCCTCCGCTTCCATGCACCCCAACCTGCTGGAAGGCGAGGTGGTGTTGGTCAACCGGCTGGCCTACAACGTCAAAGTACCGCTGACCGATATCGTGCTGGGCCACACAGGCGAGCCGCAGCGCGGCGACATCGTTACCTTTTCCTCGCCTGCCGACGGCACGCGCCTGATCAAGCGCGTCATTGCACTGCCCGGCGACCGCGTGGAAATGCGCAATGAGCAGCTGGTCATCAACGGCCAGGCGGCCGACTACGATGGCGTGGTGCGCACGGCGGACCACATCAAAGGCGTGGGTGCGCTGACTGCCCTGCAGGTGGCCGAGAAAATCGACGGCAGCCGCCCGCACACCATCCAGATTCTGCCGCAGGTACAGGCGCGGCGCGATATGGCGCCACTGGTGGTACCGGCCGGCCAATACCTGATGCTGGGCGATAACCGCGACAACAGCGCCGATTCGCGCTACATCGGCATGGTGCCGCGTGCCCTGTTGATAGGCCGCGCCGAACGCGTGCTGGCCTCGGCCGACATCCAGGGTAACTGGCTGCCGCGCACGGAACGCTTTGGCATGAGCTTGTATCCGGTGCGCTAACGCCGCCCATTCCATCCCGCCTGCCGGCCCGGCAGGCTGCCCTGCAAGGTAGCCGCCAGCTTTAGCCGCTACTCGCCGCCGCACGGCAATGTTATGATTCGTAGCATCTTCTTAACATTGCCGGATTCGCCAACAGCGAACGGCGCGCGAGGCAGCATGATTGCATTCGAAGCACTAGCCAAAAGCTACGGTAATTTCCACGCCGTCCATCCCCTCTCGCTGCAGGTACGCCGCGGCGAAGTGTTCGGCTTCCTCGGCCCCAACGGCGCCGGCAAGACCACCACCATCCGCATGATGATGGGCATACTGGTGCCCAGCAGCGGACGGGTGCTGATCGACCACCTCGACTGCCACACCGATGCCACTGAAGTCAAACGCCGGGTCGGCTATCTGCCCGACACCCCGGTGTTCTACGACTACCTGCGTGGCCGCGAAATTCTGCAGTTTGTCGCCGAGATGCATGGCTATAGCCGCGCCGACGCACACGAGCGCAGCGCCCGCCTGCTCGATGAATTCGGCCTGCAGGAAGCCGCCGAAGACTACGCCGTCAACTATTCGCTGGGCATGAAAAAGCGTCTGGGACTGGCCTGCGCGCTGATCCACGATCCCGCTGTCCTGATCCTCGACGAACCCATTAACGGCCTCGATCCGCGCGCCTCGCGCGATGTGCAGGAGCGCCTGCTGGCGGCAGCGGCACGCGGCGTCACCATCTTTGTGTCGACCCACCTGCTCGACATGGCGGAAAAACTGTGCGACCGCGTCGGAATCATCCACCATGGCCAGCTGGTGGCTACCGGCACGCTGGACGAAGTGCGCGCACAGGCCTCGGCCAGCGGCTCACTGGAAGAAGTCTTCCTGAAAATTACCGACGCTGATAGCGCGCACGCAGCATGATGCCGCGCCTGCCCGCGTTGCGTGCCGTCTGGCTAATCACCAAAATGCGCTGCCTGCGCCTGCGTAACGTCATCCTGAATGGACTGCTGCGCGGCTTTGGCAGGAAAAAAGCGCGTGATGGCAACGGCGGCAAAGGTGCTACTGGCTGGATACTGGCCACGGTGATAGCGCTAGTCATGGCCATCTCGCTGCTTAGCATGTCCAGCAACATCGTGCTCAATCTGCAGTGCCATGTGGTCGCCAGCAGCGCCTGCCATGACAGCGCAGCCACGGAATTCGGACCGGTGCGCAACCGTATCGCAGCAGCCGAACTGGAAAAGGCCAGCAGTTTCGCCGCGCCGCTTGAACGCGCCCTCGCACTGGAACTGGGCGCGCTATTTCTGATCAGCGTGCTGCTCCCGCTGGGCAGCAAGGAAATGGCCCAGCCTGACTGGGATCTGGAATGGCTGGTGACGCTGCCGGTCAGCCGTTCCAGCCTGCTGTGGGGACGCGTGGTGGAGCGCAGCGTTGCCAACGTCATCGGCATTTTCCTGCTCACTGCGGCCTACGGCATGATCGCGTGGTATGGCGGCAAAGGCTGGTATAGCATCCCCCTGGCTCTGCTGGCTGCCGCCGCGCTGCTGCCGCTCAGCGCAGTGGTCCAGACCTTGGCCGACACCGGCCTGCGCATGGCCTTACCCGCTTCGCAGCTGCGCAATCTGCAGGCGCTGATTTCCCTGCTCGGCTTGCCGCTGATGTATCTGGTGATTGCCACCGGCATGCCGCATGCCAGCAGCTTTATCATGGACTGGATGCGCGCCAGTCCGGCCTGGCTGCTATGGACGCCACCCGGTCTGCTGCTGCAAGCCCTGCAGGCAGGCAGCAGCACCGCGCTGCTGGCCAGCCTGTGCCTGTTCGCCTTGCAAAGCATCGTCCTGCTGTGGGGCGGCGTGATCCTGCTGGCTTACCAGCTACGCCACGGCGTGGTGCGCTCCGGTGCACGCGAAAGTGCCCGCAGCATCGCGCGTACCGCCACCCGGCAGCCAGCTACCGGCCTGGCTACGGCCGTGCCGGCAGGCCCGCACGATGCGGCACCGCACGGCAGCTGGCTGGAGCGCCTGCTGTCGCCGATACAGCGACGCGAGCTGCGTCTGCTCAGCCGCGACCGCAACTTCCTCGTACAGACACTGGTGCTGCCGCTGGTGATCGTATTCAGCCAGCTGATCTTCAACGGCAAGCTCGATAGTCTGGCCGAACTGGGCCAGCACCACACCAGTACCGCCGCCATCGCCTTCAGCATAGGCGCGTACGTGCTGATGCTGTCGGCCTTCCAGACGCTGAACAATGAAGGCCAGGTACTGTGGCTGCTGTACACGCTGCCGCAATCGCTGAACGAGGTGCTGAAACAGAAAGCACGCCTGTGGGCGGTACTGGGCCTGCTGTACCCGCTGGCAGTGTTTATCATCAGCGCCCACTACACCACGCAATTCGAATGGAGCATGCTGGTACTGGTGCTGACTGTGCTGGCCGGCATTCCCATCTATTCCACGCTGGCCGTGGCACTGGGGGTGTTTGCCTGTAATCCGCATGCGGTGGACGCACGCAACAAGGTGCGCCCGACTTTCATCTATCTCTACATGCTGCTGGCCAGTTTCTACATCTGGTCGATCACGGCCAGCTTCTGGTGGCAGAAAGTCATCGTGATGGTGCTGATTACGGCGATGGCACTGGCGCTGTGGCAGAAAGCGCGCGACGCCATGCCCTATCTGCTCGATCCTGCTGCGGCACCGCCGGCACGGGTGGCGCTGGCCGACGGCCTGATCGGGGCGACCGCCTTCTTCATCTTGCAGGGCGTGGCCGCAATGATAATCGCCAGCGGGCCAGCCGAGGTCGACATACGCGTCACTACCCTGGCCTTTGCCAGCGCCGGCATACTGGTGTACCTGCTGATGCGGCTGTACTACTGGCGCGCCAGAACCGCCGGTGTGCCCGCCATGCTGCGCGGCAGCCGGCTTATCGTAACGCTGAAAGCCGCGCTGCCGGCTGCTCTACTGGCCATGGCTGCCGGCCTGCTAAGCATCAGCGTGATCCGCCACAGCGAATACGCCCCCTTGCTCAGGCTGAAAATCGATGGCAACCCCGCCCATCAATACTGGCTGATAGGACTGACAGTACTGGCCGCGCCGCTGTGCGAGGAATTCATTTTCCGTGGCCTAATCTTCGGCGGCTTGCGCCGCACGCTGGCGCCGCTGCCATCGGCGCTGGTCAGCGCCGCCATCTTCGCCGTGGTGCACCCGCCCTTGTCCATGCTGCCCGTATTCGTACTGGGCCTGTGCACGGCGTGGGCCTATCAGCGCAGCCCAACCTTGCTGGCGCCCATGCTGGTGCACGCGCTGTATAACGCGGCCGTGGTGACGGCTCTGCTGCAGGGCTAGATAAAAAAACGCCGCTGTGCCTGTGCGCAGCGGCGTTCCAGTACAACCAGTGCAAGGGGAGTCAAGTCACAGGAGCTGGGTTAAACAATACCAGGGAGTTATGCAGTTTCCACTTCTCGGCCCAGGTCTGGCGGCCGCTGGCCACATCAAGCAGCAGATGGAACAGTTCCCAGCCCACATCGGCGATGCTGGCTTCGCCGCTGGCGATACGGCCCGCATTAATATCCATCAGGTCATGCCAGCGCGCTGCCAGCTCGTTACGCGTGGCGACCTTAATCACCGGCACTTCGGCCAGACCGTAAGGCGTGCCACGCCCCGTGGTGAACACGTGCAGGTTCATGCCCGCTGCCAGCTGCAGCGTGCCGCAGATAAAATCGCTGGCAGGCGTGGCGGCGTAGATCAGCCCTTTCTGGCGCAGCTTTTCGCCCGGCGACAGCACGCCCGAGATCGGGCTGCTGCCCGATTTGACGATGGAGCCCATGGCCTTTTCCACGATGTTGGACAGGCCGCCCTTCTTGTTGCCGGGTGTGGTGTTGGCGCTGCGGTCCACCCCGCCCCGCTTCAGATAATTGTCATACCACTCCATCTCGCGGATCATGGCCTGCGCCACTTCCGGCGTGGCGGCGCGTGCCGTCAGCTGGTCTATGCCATCGCGCACTTCCGTCACTTCCGAGAACATCACGCTGGCACCGGCGCGCACCAGCAGATCGGTGGCAAAGCCTACCGCCGGATTGGCCGTCACCCCGGAGAAGGCGTCGCTACCGCCGCACTGCACGCCCACCACCAGCTCCGAGGCAGGCACGGTTTCACGCTTGCGCGCATTGAGCGCAGCCAGATTGGTTTCGGCCTGACGCATGATGGATTCAATCATCGACATAAAGCCCACATGCTGGGCATCCTGCAGGCACACCAACGCGGGATCGGCACCGCCGCCATTCTGGATAGGAATCGCGCCTTTGGGGAACAGCCGCGTAGGCTGCAGCTTTTCGCAACCAAGGCTCACCACCATGGCCTGGCCGCCAAAGTTGGGGTTGAGGGTGATATTGCGCAGCGTCTGGATAGGCACCATGGCGCCTGGTGCATCGATCGCCACGCCGCAGCCATAGGTGTGCTCCAGCCCCACCACATCATCCACGTTGGGATACCTGGGCAGCAGCTCGTTCCTGATGCGCTGTACGGCAAAATCCACCACGCCGGAGACACATTGCACGGTGGTGGTAATCGCCAGTATATTGCGCGTGCCCACGCTGCCATCAGGATTGCGGTAGCCCTCGAAGGTATAGCCTTCCAGCGGCGCAGCAGCTGGCGCCAGATTGGTCGATACGGGCAAATTCACCAGTTCGCGCGCATCCGGCATGTCCACCTGCGCTTCCGCCACCCAGCTACCGGCCGGCAGATCGCTGGCGGCATAACCGATGATGACGTTGTAGCGCCGTACCGGTTCGCCCTTGGACAGCGCGCGCAGCGCCACTTTGTGGCCTTGCGGGACCGCCTCGCGCAGCGTCAGGCCGCTTTCAAACACGGCGCCGGCCGGCAGGCCGCCATCGTTGACGACTATCGCAACGTTATCGTTTTCATGCATGAGGATGTAGCGCGGTGTAGCGGCGCTGGCGGGTGTGCTCATCTGGCGTCCTTTGCTGTGTTCGGCGTCTCGAATATCGTTGTTTTTTTCAGCTTCAGGTGTTGTAAAAAGTGGTCAGGCCACTTTTGGCGAGCCGTTCCACAATTCCTTTGTGGTCTCTGCACCACACTGCAAAATCGCTTATTTTTCAAGGATTTACCTCTAAAACCCACGACAATCCAGCGCTACAACACGATTCGAGTATGACAGCTAAAAATTATTTTGGCTAGTCCACATTGCATCTTTGGTCTGACCACCTTAGAATTGTCCTAACCACAAAGCACTTAGATGCTTACCAAGAGAATAACCAGACCATGCTGAAAAAACCGTCTTCCGTTGCTGACCATAGTGCCCACGAACCGCGTCTGTACCGCGTCGTGGCCAACCGCATCCAGGATCTGATCCGCGACGAGCACATCGCCGGCGGCGAACGCCTGCCGTCGGAACGCGACCTGTCCACCAAGCTCAATGTCAGCCGCGCCTCGCTGCGCGAAGCGCTGATCGCACTGGAACTGAGCGGTGTGATCGAAGTACGCGGCGGCTCCGGCGTCTACGTATGTGAAGCGCAGCAGCCCAGCGCTTCCGACCTGCCCGAAGCGGGCCCCGGTCCGTTCGAAGTATTGTCGGCACGCCGTCTGATCGAATCCGAAATCGCCGCCATTGCAGCACGCGTTGCCACCGATGGCGCCATCGACGCGATTCTGCAGGCAGTCGAGGAAATGGAAAAAAACCACGACAACTACGCCAGCAATGAACAGGCCGACCGCGATTTCCACCTGTCGATTGCCCGCGCAACCGGCAACAGCGCGCTGGTAGGTTCGCTCAACTATCTGTGGGACCAGCGTGGCCGCCTGTGGCACAAGCTCAAGGAACACTTCCAGACCGAAGAACTGCGTCAAGAAACCCTGAAAGATCACCGCCGGATACTGGAGGCGATTGCCGCCCACGATCCGGCAGCAGCACGTAAAGCCATGCGCTCCCACCTAGAGCGTGTGACCCGTACCTTCTCGCGCGGCTAACAGCCGGCGCGTTGCAGCAGTAGTAGGTAAGCAGTAGTAGGTAAGCAGTAGTAGGTAGTAACACAGGGCCAGTCTGAAGCTGGTCCGCGCATAAAAAAGTAATCAAGTTATCGACCGGTTTGCGACCTCGGCGCGCGTCTGACGCAGCGACCCTCGTCTCAACGGCACGGAGTACGCGAGGTGCTCCACACACGCCTGCGCTTTTCAGCGCGCGTATAACTTTATTCAAAAAAAACCTAGGAGACTCGCATGAAACAGCCCGCACAGCACCGCTCTGCACAACCTCGCCTGCTGCTGTCGGCCATCACGGTGGCCGTACTGACTCTGGCCAACCAGGCCGCTGCACAAGAGAATGGCGAAGGCGCCATCACCCGCGTAGAAGTAACCGGCTCCAGCATCAAGCGTCTGGCCACCGAGGCTTCGCTGCCAGTCAGCACCGTCAAGGCCGAAGACTTCATCAAACAGGGCATGACCACGCTGGCCGATGTGATGATGGCGCTGCCACAATCGGCTTCGCTGGCGCCGTCGAACGCCGGTTCCGGCACCAACATCAATCTGCGCGGTCTGGGTGTGAACCGCACGCTGGTGCTGCTGAATGGCCGTCGCATGGCCAATGAAGCAATCGCCGACGGCTACGCCAATCTGGACGTAATCCCGATGAGCGCCATCGCCCGGGTAGAAATTCTGCGTGACGGCGCTTCCTCGATCTACGGCTCCGACGCTATCGGCGGCGTGGTCAACTTCATTACCAAAACCTCGTTCGAAGGCCTGACCCTGACCGGGCAGGAAGTACAGCCGGAGCGCAAAGGCGGCGGCGACGAACAGCGTGCCAGCATCACCTGGGGCAAAGGCAATCTGGAGCGCGATGGCTGGAGCTTCTACGGCACCATCGACGCGCACCAGCGCACCCGCCTGGCTGCGTCCGACCGCGCCGACCTGAGCTCGAACGACCTGCTGACCAGCATCGGCCGTGCACCGACGCTGGGTACGGGCGGCAACGCCACCCCAGCCAACTTCACCACTGCCACCAACAAGACCGCGCAGAACCCGTATGGCACCACCGGCTGTCTGGCGCCCTACTCGATCAGCGGCCAGAAAGGCACCTGTATCCTCAACGCCAACGAGTACGGCACGGCGCTGTATGCCAACCAGCAAGTGACGTTCTACGCGCGCGCAGCCAAGAAGCTGAGCGAAGACCACATCATCACCGTCGACTACTCGCGCGGCGAAGAATTCATCCTCGGCACCAAGAACCCTACCAACGCGCTGGCCGTCAACGGCGTGGCAGCCATCCTGCCATCGACCAGCAAATGGTATCCGGGTAAAGCGGGCGGCGTACCTGCCGTGGCAGGCCTGAACAACGCCCCGCTGACGGTTACCTGGGCGGTAGCCGATCTGGGTCTGGCCACCACCAAGGACGTACAGCTGAACCAGCGCTTCGCCGTCAGCGACGAAGGCAAGCTCGGTGCATGGGACTACAAGGCCGGTCTGGTGATCGGTATCTCCAACCGCGACAACTACTACTATTCAGGCTATGTCAAAGGCCAGGGTCTGCTGGACGGCCTGAAAGGCGGCCAGCTCAATCCGTTCGGCCTGCAGGACGCCGATGGTAAAGCCTATCTGGATACCATCAAGGTCGACGGCCAGAAAAACCGTACCTCCAAATCCACCTTCACCGGCGTCGACCTGACGGCCAGCCGCGCGCTGATGGATCTGGAAGGCGGCGCACTGGCACTGGCACTGGGCGCCGATCTGCACCGCGATACCACCGAAGACACCAAGCTGCCGCTGTCGGGAGAAGTCACCTACGCCAACAGCGCACCATCGCACGGCGAAGGCCAGCGCAACGTGGCTGCACTGTTCGCCGAACTGAACGTGCCGCTGACCAAACAACTGGAACTGAACGCCGCCGTACGTGACGACCACTTCAGCGACTTCGGCAACACCATCAACCCGAAAGTCAGCTTCCGCTACGAGCCGTCGAAACAGCTGATGTTCCGTGGTTCGGCTAACACCGGCTTCCGCGCACCGACCCTGTTCGACCGCTACGGCTACCGCCTGCCCGGCGCTACCGGCCTGACCGCCGCCAAGTGGGACGATCCGGTTCTCTGCCCTGGCGGTACGCCCGGTGTAGCCGGCACCGGCAAAGCACTGCCGGGCTACGTCGCCTCGACCGTCTGCAACACCACTCTGCCTAAGCAGACCGGCTCCAACCCGGATCTGGTACCGGAAAAATCCAAAGGCTACACGCTGGGTACCGTGTTCGAACCGACTTCGAGCTCATCGATCTCGCTCGACTACTGGAACATCAAGATGACCGACATGCTGGCCAATCTGCCAGAGCAGGTCTACTTCCTCGATCCGGTGAAATACGCTTCCTACTTCGTGCGTAATGCTGACGGCACCATCAACTATATCAAGAACACCACCATGAATCTGGGTGGCCAGAAAGCTGCCGGTATCGACGTGTCGGCTGCCTACATGTTCCCGAAAACTTCGTACGGCACCTTCAAGGTTTCGCTTGATGGCACCTACCTGACCCAGTTCGACAACCAGCTTGATAAAGGCAGCCCTTACGTTTCCAACGTCGGCCAGTTCGGTCTGGCCAGCAACGGCACCACTTCCAGCTTCCCTATCATCACCTACCGCTGGAAGCACACGCTGAAACTGAACTGGGCCGCCGGTAACTGGAACAGCCAGCTGACCCAGAACTACAACTCCAAGTACACCGACCAGAATCTGGTGGCGCAGCAGTACTGGCGCAACATCAATTCCTACAAGGTGTGGAACCTGACCACGACCTACAACGGTTTCCAGAACATTTCGGTTACCGCCGGTATTACCAACCTGTTCAACGTGAATCCGCCAGTCACCAACAGCAGCCTGTATAGCTTTGGGTACCTGAGCAGCGCCGCCAGCCCGATCGGCCGCGCCTACAACGTGCGTGCCACCTACTCGTTCTGATGGAGTGCTGATGTCTAAGCTGGAACAACAACTAACAGCGACGGTAGCAGGCCCGGGCCGTCGCCGCTTCCTGCAAACCCTGTCGGCTGCCGGTGTCACCAGTGCCTTCGGGCCAGCAGCGATGGCGGCGGCCCGGGCCGCCGATCCGTGGAAGGCTGCCGACGCGATCGTCAAGCGGGTGCGCAATGCGGTCAAGTTCCGCAACGAGGACTTCGTGGTGACGGCCTTCGGCGCAGCTCCCTGCGAGGTGCGTGCGGTAACAGCATGGACTTCCTTCACCGAGTCCGAGACCCTGCAGACGCCCGTCGCCGGTTCGCACGACTGCTACCCTGCCATCAGCGCAGCCATCGCCGCCTGCCACCAGGCCGGTGGTGGCCGCGTGGTGATCCCTGCCGGTAACTGGTACTGCGCCGGCCCTATCGTGCTATTGTCGAACGTGCATGTGCATCTGAAGGCCGGTGCGCACATCTACTTCAGCAACAACCCGCTCGACTATGCGCGCTATGGCGCCTACGATTGCGGCAAGAACGGCAAGCTGTCCATCACCCGCTGGGAAGGCAACGACCTGCTCAACTATTCGTCCATGGTATATGCCCACGGCCAGAACAACATCGCTCTGACGGGCGAGGACTGGACCAGCATACTCGATGGCCAGGCCGGCGTGACCTTTGACGGCGACGTGGACTGCTGGTGGTCGTGGAAGGGCCGCGAGAAACCCAACTGGGCAGGCGACATCGCTGCCGGTACGGGCAACTACGTCAAGTACACCAAGGGTAGGACGGAAGTTCACATCAACCCCGTCAATCCGGTCTCGCTGCGCGAAGTGGCGCCGCACCTGAGCGAAGAGGAAGCCCTGTTCATACAGGGGCCCAACGACAAGTGGCGCACCGACTCCTACTACCTGCGCTCGCTGGCGGAAGCCCGCGTGCCGGTGGAAAAACGCATCTTCGGCATCGGCCATTATCTGCGCCCGCACATGGTGCAATTCATCAGCTGCACCAATGTGCTGTTCGAAGGTTACCAGACCACCAACACGCCGTTCTGGCAGCACAATCCGGTCGATTGCCACAACGTGCATGTGAAGAAGATCTATGCCAACAGCATGGGACCGAACAGCGATGGCTTCGATCCGGAATCGTGCACCAATGTGCTGATCGAGGACTGCCATTTCAACACAGGCGACGACTGCATCGCGATCGACTCTGGCAAAGGTCCGGACATCCAGTTCGGTCCTGCCAAGGATATCGTGATCCAGAACTGCCGCATGCAGAGCGGTCACGGCGCGCTCACGCTGGGCAGCATCATGTCGGGCGGGATCGAGAACATCTATGCACAGGACCTGGTGTTCGAGAATACGCACTGGCAGACCGACCCGCTGAATATCGCCATCCGTCTCAAGACCAATATGAGCCGTGGCGGCTATCTGCGCAATATGCATGTGCGGAATGTGCATATCCCGAACGGCATACGCACTACGCCGGCGTTTTATTCAACTTTGCCGGGCTCGCTGATCCCGACCAAGACGGTAGCCACTTCAGCAGGCGGCATCATCACCATCGACTGCGGCTACGATCCGGTCAACGATAACGTGCGTATCCGCCCGCCTAGCGTGAGCCATGTACGCATCTCCAACGTGACCTGTGCCAACGCGCCTACCAAGGCCGGCAACTACTCGTGCTATCAGGCTGTAGTGGTACTGGGGCCGGTCGCCTCGGACTACAACGGTCCCGGCAAGCCGGCCATCTTGCCGGTGTCGGATATCGAGATCAGTGATTGCGATCTCGGCACGCCAGTCAATGCCGACAAGCCACTGTACCTGTACAACGTCAAAGGCCTGAAGCTGAAGAACGTCAAGATCGCCGGTAAGGTGATCAATCAAACTCTCTCCGCCTGAGTTGAAGCGCCGGTCCGTTCTGGGCCGGCGCTTTTTTTATACGCCTACCTATCCATGAAACTGCACCGACTCAGCCGGACCGTCTCGCTGGCAAGCGCTCTGGCCCCGCTCCTTTCCTCCGCTCTGCTTCTCGCCACCGGCACCAGCCAAGCGGCCGATGCCCCCGCCCGGCCTATCCGCATACTGCTGGTAGGCGATTCCACCATGGCCTGCAGCAGTGGCTACGGCGACGCCTTCTGCGCCCGCGTCAACCGCGCCAACACCTGTTTGAATCTGGCCAAAGGTGGCCGCAGTTCCGGCAGCTTCCGCGCCGAGGGACGCTGGGACGAGGTGGAAGGTCTGCTGCGCGGCGCTGCCGCCTACCGCGCCACCTATGTACTGATCCAGTTCGGCCACAACGACCAGCCAGGCAAACCGGGCCGCTCGACCGACCTGAAAACCGAATTCCCCGCCAATATGGCGCGCTATGTACGCGAGGTACGTGCGCTGGGCGGCATACCGGTACTGCTTACACCGCTCACGCGCCGTACCTTCAAGGACAAGGCACTGGAGAATAATCTGCTGCCATGGGCCGACGTCATCCGCGCCACTGCCGCCGAACAGCAAGTAGCCCTGCTCGATCTGAATGCCGACAGCTACGCCGCTGTGCAGGCCATGGGACAGAACGAAGCCGACACGCTGGCCGTGGTGCCACGCCCCGACAACTTTAACGATGGCGCCAACGGCGCCACCAAGGTGGAAGTAGCAGGTGCTGCCAAATCGGCCTTCGACCGCACCCATGTGGGCGCCAAAGGCGCGGCCTACTTCTCGCGCATGGTGATGGACGAGATGAAACGCACCCTGCCTGAAAGTTCGGGCTACTTCAAGCCGGAGAGCGAGCAATGAAGCGCATGCTGCCGAAACTGGGCCTCGCCGCTGGAATTCTCTGCACCGCCGTACAGTCTGCACAAGCGCAGGACAGCCGCGATGTGCGCGAGCCGGTTGCGCCGCCTGCCTGCACCACACTGACAGCGGCCAGCACCAGTAGCGACGACACTGCCCGCATCCAGCAGGCAATCGACCAGTGCGGAGCTGGTAAAGCCGTGCGCCTGAGCGCCTCAGCAGGCCAGAGCGAATTTGTCTCCGGACCATTATCGCTGCGCAGTGGCGTGGCCCTGCTAATCGACAAGGGCGTTACGCTCTACGCCAGCCGCAATCCAAAACTGTACGATCGTGGCGCCGGCATCTGCGGCAAGATTACCGATGCCAGCAAGGGCTGCAAGGCTTTCATCAGTGTCCAGCAGACGGAAGGCAGCGGTATCTATGGCGAAGGCATCATCGACGGTCAGGGCGGCCGTGTGATGGAAGGCCTGACCGAATCATGGTGGCAACTGGCGCGCCGTGCCCAGAAAGAGGACGCCCACCAGAATGTACCGCGTCTGATCGAAGTAACAGGCTCACGCAATTTCACGCTACACCAGATCGCCCTGCGCAACTCGCCCAACTTCCACGTCACCCTGAACGGCGTGGATGGGTTTACCGCTTGGGGCGTGCGCATCGATACGCCTGCCACCGCGCGCAACACGGACGGCATCGATCCTATTTCGTCGCGCAACATCACCATTGCCCATAGCTTCATCCGCACTGGCGATGACAACATCGCCATCAAGGCCAACAGCAGCGGTCCTACGGAAAACGTCTCGGTGCTGCATAACCGTTTCTACAGCGGCCACGGCATGTCCATCGGCAGCGAGACCAATGGCGGCGTGCGCCGCGTGCTGGTGGACGATCTGACCCTCGACGGCACAACTTCCGGCCTGCGCATCAAGAGCGACATCTCGCGCGGTGGCATAGTGGAGCAGATCCGCTATCGCAACGTTTGCCAGCGCAACGTCAAAGCAGCTATCGATTTCAGCACCCGCTACAACCCGCGCGCCAGCGGCAAGCTGGTGCCGCTCTACCGCGAGATTGCGCTGGAATCGGTACACAGCATCACGCCGGGCCGGGTAATCATCGCCGGTTACGACGCCGCCCACCCGCTGCAGGTAAAACTCGAACAGGTGTCGGTGGGACGTGGCAGCGCCAGCGCCATCGAGTTCGCCGACGTCAGTGGCGCTCTGGATACGCCGGTCAGTACCAACGGCAGCGGGGCCGATTGCGAGCAGCGCTTCCTGCCCTACCCCGAGGTGGCAGCCAATGCCAGCCGCCCTCAGCTAAGCCTGGAGCAGGCCAAGCTGTTCAACTATAGCGAAGTGCTGAAATTCGTCGGCACGGCAGGCAGGGAGCGCGTCGATCCATGGGACCCGCTAAACGATCCGCTGGCACGTGGCGCCAACTTTACGCCCGATTACATCGTCAACCAGAACGCAGCCGCCGATGGCATCAAACTGTTCAACACGGTGCAGCAGGCCGTCAACCGCGCCATTAGCGACAGCAGGCACGATCCTGCGCGCAGACGCTACCTGCTGATCAAGCCCGGCACCTACCGGGAACTCGTGTACGTGCCAGCCGTGACAGCGCCGCTCACCATGTACGGCGAAGGCAAGGATGCCAGCGCCACCCGTATCACCGCCAAGCTCGATGCCTCCAATACCGGTGCAGAATACGCCAGCCGCCATGGCGCACAGTTTGCCGATGCAGCGCCAGAGGTACAGGCCATGTACGCCACCATCAAGGACCGCAACGCCATCGGCACCATGGCCACTGCCACCGTCTGGGTACAGAACAACGGCTTTCAGGCACGTAATCAGACTTTCGAAAACGGCTACAACAAGGATATCGGCAATGCCCGCGCCGAAGAACTCCCCAACATCAATAACGTGCACCATCAGGCGCTGGCGCTGCAGATTGATGGCGCCGACAAGGCGCAGTTCGAAAACATCCGTCTGCTGGGCTTTCAGGATACGCTGTATCTGAAATCGCCCCAGCTGGGCAGCACCAGCCGCAGCTTCTTTAACAAGTCCTACATCGAGGGCGATGTAGATTTCATCTTTGGTGACAGCACAGCCTATTTCTATCAGAGCGAAATCCGCACGCTGGGTGCCCGTGGCACCTCATATGTGGCGGCGCCGGATACCCATCTGAATAGCCGCTACGGCTTCGTCTTCGATCAGTGCCACTTCACGCACGACAATTCTGCCAACGCCCGCGCCGGCAAATTCTCGCTGCTGCGCCAGTGGTTCCATAGCGCGCGCTGCAGCCCTTACGCACCGGTGCCGGTGGATGGCTATGCCTGCACCTACGGCGACAGCAACGGCTATCAGGCACCGAAGGGCACGGTAGCACGCACATCGCTCGAAGCCGTCGGCAAGATGGTGGTACTCAATTCACGTATCGGCACGCATATCAACCGGCTTGCGCCATGGTCGGACTGGAACAGGAAGGGATCGGTGTCTTACCGGCCAGTTCAGTACAACTCGGACGACCACTGGAACTATCTGCAGCAGGCCGGTATCGATCCCGTGCGCGACCTCGGTTACACGGCGCGCCCGGCACCAGCCATGATCTTCCTCGGTGAATACAATAATTCGGATGAATAGGACGCACACAATGAGCATCAACACCCAACGCCGCAATCTGATAAAGGCCCTGCCCGCAGCAGGGCTGGGCGCGGCACTGCCGGCCAGCGCCAGCACAGCACCTGATCCATGGCTGCAGGCACAGGCCATCGTCGACCACGTATCGAAACCGCTGCAATTCCGCAAACAGGATTTCCTCGCCACTGTCTATGGCGCCAAGCCATGCACGATGGTTAGAGTCAAAGCATGGATTTCGTTCGAAGAGCAGGACACCATCGACACACCGGCAGCGGATGCGCCGGACTGCTACGCTGCCTTCCGCGACGCGATACAGGCTTGCCATGATGCCGGTGGCGGCCGCGTGGTGATTCCCAAAGGCCGCTGGTACTGCGCCGGTCCTATCGTGCTGCGCTCCAACGTACACGTGCATCTGGCTGCAGGCGCGCAGATCTACTTCAGCAACCAGCCGCAGGATTACGCACGCTATGGCGAGATCGACTGCGGCAAACACGGCAAGCTGTCCATCTCACGCTGGCAGAGTAACGACTGTCTGAACTACTCGTCCATGATCTACGCTCACGGCCAGCACAATATTGCGCTGACCGGCGAAGACTGGACCAGCACCTTCAACGGTCAGGGTGGCGTGCCGTTCAACGATCAGGGCGACTGCTGGTGGACCTGGAAAGGCAAACTGAAAACGCTGAACGCCGTGGCACAGGGCTCCACGCCGAATTTCAGCAAAGACAAAATGTCCGAGAACACGGAGAACCCGCTCAACCCCATGTCGCTGGCCGAAATGGCGCCGCAGCTGACGGACGCGGAACGCCTGCTGATACAGGGCGAAGGCCAGCGCTGGCGTGCGGACGCGCAGTATCTGTCGGCACTGTCCGAAGCCGGTGTGCCGATTACGCGTCGCGTATTCGGCATCGGCCACTATCTGCGTCCGCCGATGATACAGCTGATAGGCTGCACCAACGTGCTGCTACAGGGCTACCACGTGACCCATACCCCGTTCTGGCAGCACCACCCTGTACATTGCCGCAATATCGTCATCCGCAACGTGCACTGCGAGAGTCTGGGACCGAATAGCGATGGCTTCGATCCGGAAGCCTGCGACCATGTGCTGATCGAAGACTGCACCTTCGATACTGGCGACGACTGCATCGCCATCAAGGCCGGCAAGGATCTCGATACCCAGTATGGTCCGTCGCAAAACATCGTGATCCAGAACTGCATCATGCAGAGTGGCCATGGCGCTGTCACGCTGGGCAGCGAAATGGCCGGCGGCATCCAGAACGTCTACGCTCAGAAGCTCACCTTCCAGAACATCAACTGGGCTAGCAATCCGCTCAACACAGCGATCCGCCTGAAGACCAATCTGAATCGTGGCGGCTATCTGCGTAACTTCTTCGTGCGCGACGTGACGATACCGAACGGCGTACAGACCAGCCCATCGTTCTACGCCTCACTGCCCGGTTCGCCGATCCAGTCGAAAACCGTGGCCACTGCAGCTGGTGCCATCGTCACCTTCGACTGCGACTACACGCCGATCAGCGACAACGTCCGTACCCGTCCGCCTATCGTCGACAACGTACAGATCTCCAACGTCAAAGCCGGCAATGTGCGCACGCGCGATGGCAAGTCAGCTTCCTGCTATCAAGCCATTGTGGTGCTGGGCCCCGTGGCCTCCGATTACAACGGTCCGCTGCCGGTACCGCCAGTGCCGCCCGTCACCAATGTCAGCATCAGCGACTGCGATTTCGGCACGCCGGTGAACACGGCTCAGCCATGGTTCCTGTTCAACGTCAAAGATCTCAAACTGAGCAACGTTACCACAGGCGGCAAAGTCCACAGCACCACGCTCTCTGCCTGAAGCTGGCGTATACTTGGCCCATCTCGCAATGGAGCCGGGCCATGTACAAACTCTTATCTCTCGTACTACTGACGGCAACGGGCGTGCAGGCGGCGCCCGTCGCCCCCTTGCAGCCTATGGCCTTCTTGGCGGGGCACTGCTGGCAGGGCACTTTTGCCGACGGCAAGACGACGGACGAGCATTGCTTCCAGTGGCAGTATCAGGATCACGTGCTGCGCGATGTGCATACGGTGCGCGCTGCAGGGCAGCCCGACTATGTGGGTGAAACCCTGTACTACTTCGATAGCGCCAGCGCAAAGGTGGCGTTTCTGTACGTGGAAAACGGCGGTGGCTACAGCCGTGGCAACATGGTCGCTACCCAAGATGGACTGGAGTTCCCCGAAACCGACTATGTCGACGCCGGCAAGGCACTGCGCTACCGTGTGCACTGGACCCCCACCGCAGCCGATAGCTACCAGGCCCACAGCGAGATGCTGCTGAACGGCCAGTGGACCACCCAGTTCCGCCTGCAAATGAAAAAGCAGTGAGCGCAGCCCGCTGCGACTCACTGCCCACTCACTGCCCATGACGGTACTTCCAGCCGCTTAGGCGGCGAACAGCGTTTCCGCCACGCCCTGCACGCCCGGTTGCAGCAGCACGACGGCACCGCCCCACTCCGCATCTTCCGGCTTGCCGGAAATGATGGAAGTGACCAGCAAAGTATCGAGGTTCTTGCCGCCGAAAGCGCACATCGACGGCTTCAGCATCGGCACTTCCAGCCGGCGATCGAGCTTGCCATCCGGCGTAAAGCGCAGCACGCAGCCGTCATCATTACCGCATACCCAGTAGCAGCCATCGGCATCAATCGCTGCACCATCCGGACGGCCAGCCATGCTGGTCATATCGGCAAACACACGGCGATTGCTCGGTACACCGTCAGCGGTATCGTAATCGAATGCCCACACCATGCGCCGTGCCGGATGCGAGTCCGACAGATACATGGTGCGCCCATCCGGCGAGAACGCAAGCCCGTTCTGGGTCAGCAGCTCGGAAACGAACGGCGCCGACAGGCCACGTGCGCTATCGTAGCGATACAACTGCCCTACCGCGCGGGCCGCAGCCATGTCCATGAACATGGTGCCACTCCAGAAGCGGCCCTGACGGTCGCAGCGGCCATCATTGAAGCGCATCCCTACACCCAAGCCGCTCTCCGGCGCTGCCAGCTTGCGCTGCGCCAGCGCCGTGCAGGCATCGAGTTCGAGCGCAAAAATGCCCGTCTCCATGCCGGCAATCATGCCACCGTCCGAGCGTGGCGCCACGCAGGCCACCATCTCGTCCGCTACCCAGTAACGGGTCGCGCCGGTAGCGGCATCGAGCCGCCACACCCGCTGCTGCGGGATATCGACCCAGTACCACGCGCCTTCGCCGACATGCCAGGTGGGGCTTTCGCCCACCTTGCAGCTAACCTCGTTTAGCCGTTCCATACCAGATCACCGTTCACCACGCGCGGAATGCTCTGCGGGTTGGCGTCTGCCAGTGCTTCCGGCCGCAGGTAGGACGGCACGTCCTGATAGCAGACCGGACGCAGGAAGCGGTCGATGGCAGAAGCGCCCACCGAAGTAGTGCGGCTGTCCGAGGTCGACGGGAACGGGCCGCCGTGCACCATGGCAT
>Ga0187842_1000211_pt1 | contig 31866 bp, 23 predicted proteins | sample SpaLakP09_SKY_41_FD_134514 | JGI IMG/M metagenome (GOLD analysis project Ga0187842, IMG submission 134514) | Oligotrophic lake water microbial communities from Sparkling Lake, Wisconsin, USA - SP09_SKY_41 | ecosystem: Environmental > Aquatic > Freshwater > Lake | place: USA: Sparkling Lake... | reverse complement strand
TGCTTTGCGATCCGGGCCGCCAACCCTGTCGTGTCTGGCGGCGGTCGGCCGTGGATCACAGAAACGACGTCACGGCAGGGGTCGGGCGAGCAACAGGTGAGCCTGGAAGGGTTCACAGTCCGGGACGGGGTCGCAACCCGGTCCGCCCGCCGGAGGCTTCAGGGCGGCGAGGTCCGAACAGGGCTCAAGCGCCGCACGCTTCCGACAGAACGATCACGCGGAGCGTTCAGACTTCGTCGAAACGGTAATCTCTATCTCTCATCCGGGCGAGGCCCGGACGCTCCGCAGCCCTTCCCGTCCCTTCAGCGGCCACGACCGCGTGAGGCGGCGACGTCGTGGCTTCCGCCGGACGGTGGCACCAGGGCCGAGCCCCATCCTGAACCGCTGTCACCCCCATCCCCGGCCCTTCCCCCATCGAGAGGGAAGGGTGAAATGAGGTCTACCGATGCCTCCTAGCCCACCCACTGGGCCCAAAGCTTGGCCTCGGTCGCCCGGGCCGTCTCCACGGCGGCTTCCTTGACATGGCCGTAGCCGCGGATGGCCTGGGGCACTTCGGCGATCTTCACCGCCAGCGGCAGGGCCTCCGGGGTCAGGCCGGCGACCAGACGGTCGAGGCCGGCCTCGTAGGAGGCGATCAGGCCGCGCTCCATGCGGCGCTCCTCGGTCTTGCCGAAGATGTCGAAGGCTCCGCCGCGCAGGCCCTTCATCTTCGCCATCAGCGGGAAAGCCACGTCGAGCATCCAGCCGCCGAAGGCGATCTTCTTCGGCTTGCCGTCCGGGCCCTTGCGGGCGATCAGCGGCGGGGCCAGCCAGACCCTGGCCTTGCCGCCCTTGAAGGTGCCGGCCAGCTCGGCTGCAAAGCGCCCGTCGGTATAGAGGCGGGCCACCTCGTACTCGTCCTTGTAGGCCATCAGCTTGTAGAGATTGACGGCTGCGGCGCGGGTCAGGGGCAGATCACCGCCCTCCCCGCTGATCGCGATCTCGGCCGCCCGCACCCGCGCCACCTTGTCGGCATAGCGGGCCGCATAGGCGGCGTTCTGATAGGCGGTCAACTCGGCGGTGCGGCGGGCGATCAGCTCGTCCAGCGGCAGGGTCTCGGGCGTGGCGACAGCCGGAGCGCGCGGCGTGGCGGCCGAGGGATCATGGGCCATGCGGCGGCCCAGCTCGAAGGCCTGCAGGTTGGCTTCGGCATCAACGCCGTTCAGCTTGATGGCGCGATAGAAGGCGCGGCTGGAGACCGGGATCACTCCGCGCTGCCAGGCAAAGCCGACCATGATCATGTTGGCATAGATGGCGTCGCCGAACTGGCTTTCGGCCAGGTGCTGGGCCGGGCAGGCATCGAAGCTCTTGGTCGCGCCCTTGACCCGGCGGGCCATGGCCCCGCTGTCGAACTTGATGTCGCGGCTGGTGACGAAGTCGGCGGTCGGCGCAAAGTCGCTGTTGCCGAAGGCGACCGTGCGGTCCTTGGCATAGAGCGACAGGCCCTCGGGACTGGCGGCGACCAGCAGGTCGCAGGCGATCAGCACGTCGGTGCTGGCGGCCGGCACCCGGCCCCCGACCACGGCCTCTTCAGTCTCGCCGATCTTGACGTGGCTGAACACCGAGCCACCCTTCTGGGCCAGACCAGTCATGTCGACCACGCTGCCCGAACGCCCGTCGATATGGGCGGCCATGGCCAGGATCGAGGCGACCGTAGTGACGCCCGTGCCGCCGACCCCGGTGAACAGGATCTTGCGCACCCCGGTCAGGGGCTCGAACGCCGGCAGGGGCGTGGACTCGGCCGTCAGGGCGGCAGGCGTCTTCTTCGACTGCGCGTTCTCAGTGCCTTCGAGGGTAATGAACGACGGGCAGAAGCCCTCGACGCAAGAATAGTCCTGATTGCAGCTGGACTGGTTGATCTTGCGCTTGCGGCCGAACTCGGTGTCCAGCGGCTCGACCGAGACGCAGTTGGACTTCACCGAACAGTCGCCGCAGCCTTCGCAGACGAGCGGATTGATGAAGACGCGCTGGGTGGCCTTGGGCATGGTGCCGCGCTTGCGGCGACGGCGCTTCTCGGTGGCGCAGGTCTGGTCATAGAGCAGCACCGTGGTGCCGGCCGTGTCGCGCAGCATCTTCTGCACGGTCATCAGCTCGGAGCGCGGGAACACCTCGACCCCGGGGGCCAGATCGGTGACCCCGGCATAGCGCTCCAGTTCGTCGACGACGATGACCGTCTTGGTGACGCCTTCGGAGGCCAGCTGACGGGTGATCTGGGCGGGGGTGAAGCCGCTCTCGGCGCGCTGGCCGCCGGTCATGGCGACGGCGTCATTGAACAGCAGCTTGTAGGTGATGTTGGCCCCGGCCGCGATCGCGCCGCGAATGGCCAGCGAGCCGGAGTGGTTATAGGTGCCGTCGCCCAGGTTCTGGAAGACGTGCTTTTCGGTGGTGAACGGCGCAGCCCCCACCCAGGTCAGGCCTTCGCCGCCCATGTGGGTATTGAGATCGGTCGAGGGATCGTTGAAGCCGGCCATGTAGTGGCAGCCGATCCCGGCCAGGGCCCGCGAGCCTTCCGGCAGCTTGGTCGAGGTGTTGTGTGGGCAGCCCGAGCAGAAGAACGGCTTGCGGGCCTGGTCGGCGGCGAGGCTGACGGCGGCGACGCCGGCGGCCGAGACGCGGTTCAGATAGGCCCGGGCCCGCTCCATGTGCGGGCCGTCGGGCAGGCGATCATAGATGGCCAGGGCGATTTCGGCGACCGACAGCGAGCCCAGCTCCGACAGCAGCGGGTGATGGTGCTCGTCGGTCTTGCCGATGATGCGGGGACGGGCTTGCGCGGGCAGGTCATAGAGGGCGGCCCGGGCCTGGGGCTCGATCAGGCCGCGCTTGTGCTCGATGACCATCAGGGTCTCGAGGCCGGCCGCGAAAGAGCGGATGCCCAGCGGCTCCAGCGGCCAGGGCATGCCGACCTTGTAGATCGAGACGCCCAGATCGGCGGCTTCCTGCAGGGTCATGCCCATGGCCGTGAAGGCCTCCAGCACGTCCTTGTAGGCCTGGCCCTGGCAGACAATGCCCAGCCGCGCCTTGCCGACCCGGACATGCGAGGCGCCCAACACCACCCGGTCGATGTGGTTGGCGCGGGCGAAGGCCAGGGCGGCCGGGATCTTGTGCAGACGGAGCCGGCGCTCCTTCTCCATCGGCTGGTCCTTCAGCCGGATGCCGAGGCCGCCGGGCGGCAGGGGGAAGTTTTCCGGGGTGACGACGCTGTGGCGGTCCAGCGACACGTCGATGGTCACGCCGCTGTCCATGGTGTCGGCCAGGGCGATCATGCCGGTCCACAGGCCCGAGAACCGCGACATGGCGATGCCCATCAGGCCGTAGTCCAGCACCTCCTGGACGTCGGCCGGCGACAGCACCGGCATTTCGAAGTCCTGGAAGGCGAATTCCGACTGCGACGGCAGGGTCGAGCTCTTGCAGGCATGGTCGTCGCCGGCCACGGCCAGCACGCCGCCGGTCGGGAAGCTGCCGGCGAAATTGGCGTGCTTGAAGACATCGCCCGTGCGGTCAACGCCGGGGGCCTTGCCGTACCACATGCCGAAGACGCCATCGTGGGTGGCCCCCGGGAACAGGTTGGCCTGCTGGCTGCCCCAGACAGCGGTGGCGGCCAGATCCTCGTTCAGGCCTTCCTTGAAGACCACGTCATGGGCGGTGAGCAGCTTGTTCAGGCGGGCAGCCTGCTGGTCCAGTCCGCCCAGCGGCGAGCCGCGATAGCCGGACAAAAAGCCTGCGGTGTTGAGCCCGGCGCGGGTGTCGAGTCGCTTGCGATCCAGCAAAACCCGGATCAGGGCCTGCACGCCGGTGATGTAGGCGCGACCGTCTTCGAGAAGATATTTGTCGTCGAGAGTGACTTCTGAGTGCCGCATAGCAAAAAAATTCCTCCCGGGTCTTCTCGCCCGCGTAGCAATATCTTATAGAAACGGGGAAATTGTTTGCCCAAGGCGTGCCCGAGTCATGGCCGCTTTCGGCATGAACGCCGCGCCAAATGACCTCTGGGGGAGGAATTCTTGTCCGAACAACTCGACGCCGTGGATGCCAAGATCCTCGATCTCATCCAGCACGACGCCGGACTGTCCGTCGCCGAGATCGCCGAACGGGTCGGACTCTCGTCCAGCCCCTGTTGGCGCCGGATCAAGAGACTGGAAGATGCGGGCGTCATCCAGCGCCGCGTCACCATCCTCGATCGCGAGAAGCTGGGCCTGGGCTTCGAGGTCTATTGCACCGTCAAGCTGTCGCTGCCGACCAAGGAAAATCTCGACACCTTCGAGCAGGCCGTCGGCAAGTGGGCGGAAGTCGTCCAGTGCGCGACCGTCACCGGGGCCGCCGACTACGAGATGCGGATTGTCACCCGTGACATGCGGGCCTTCGACGAATTCCTGCGCGACAAGCTGCTGTCGCTGGGCCTGGTGTCCAACATCGAGAGCCGCATCGTCATCCGCGGCGTCAAGAACTCGACCGCCGTGCCGCTCGGCCTGGTCAGCCCTTATGTGAGCCCGCTGGGCTAGGGCCGAAAATCCTCCCCCGGAAGGGGGAGGAGATCGCGAAGCGATCGGAGGGGGATGGACTGCCGACGCATTTCGGCCTTCCCCCACCGGCCTTACGGCCGCCTCCCCCTTTGAGGGGGAGGACTTCGCCATCAAACCGCATTTCAACAAGACGCCCGCGCCAAGTCATGAGAGTTTCCGGCAAACCCTGCCGGAGCCGTCAATGATCGATCTCGTCATCGAAGCCCGCCGTCACGACATCGGCAATTTCGAGGTCGGGCGCATCCTGCCGTTCCATGCCCATCGCATGGTCGGCCCCTTCACCTTCCTCGACCATATGGGCCCCGCCGACTTCGCGCCGGGCTTCCCGAAGAGCGCCGACGTGCGCCCTCACCCGCATATCGGCCTGTCGACCCTGACCTATCTGTTTGAGGGCGAGATCACCCACCGCGACAGCGTCGGCTCGCTGGCCCAGATCCGGCCGGGCGAGGTCAACTGGATGACGGCCGGGTCGGGCATCACCCATTCCGAGCGCTTTGAGACCCTGCGTCGCCAGGGCGGCCGCATGGACGGCATGCAGGCCTGGATCGCCCTGCCCCACGAATACGAGGAAACCGATCCGGCCTTCAGCCATCACGAAGGCCCAGCCGACCTGCCCTCCTACGAGAGCGGCGGGCTGAAGGCGCGACTGATCGCCGGCGAGGCCTTCGGGGCCAAGGCCAATGTGCCGGTCTTCTCGCCCCTCTTCTATGTGCACTGGGACCTGGCAGCCGGAACGACCGCCGCCCTGCCCGCCGAATATCCCGAACGGGCGGCCTATGTCGCCAGCGGTCGGGTCGAGGTCGACGGGCGCGAGCTGACGTCGCTGCAGATGGCCGTGTTCGCCCCGGGTCAAACGGTCGTCTTCAAGGCCCTGGAGCCTTCGACCGTGATGCTGCTGGGCGGCGAGCCGGTGGGCCCGCGCTTCATCGAATGGAACTTCGTGTAGTCATCCAGGGACCGGATCGAGCAGGCGAAGGCCAACTGGAAGGCCGGGCGCATGAAACTGCCCGACCTTGACCATGACGAGTTCATCCCGCTGCCCTAGGGCGCGACCGGGGGCGACTCAGGCGGCGATGCGGAACGATTGCAGCTCGGCCAGCAGAGCCCCCATGGCCAGACCGGCGGGACGGCCGTCCCGGGTATAGTCGCCACGTTCGAGGATGGCCTGCAGGTCGGCCCGGGCCCGGCTGACCCGGCTCTTCACCGTCCCGACGGCCACGCCCATGACCTCGGCGGTCTCCTCATAGGAAAAGCCACCGGCCCCGACCATGATCAGGGCCTCGCGCTGGGTATCAGGGAGCATGGCCAGGGCCTGACGCACGTCGTCCAGCTCAAGGGCGTCATCGGCACTGGTGTGGGCCACCAGGGTGCGCTCGGCCACTTCCTGGTCCAGCGGCAGGGAGCGCCAGGACCGGCGCTTGTCCGAGTAGAACTGATTGCGGAGGATCATGAAGGTCCAGGCCTTCAGATTGGTGCCGAGCTGATAGCTGGTGCGGCTCTTCCAGGCCTTGGCCAAGGCATCCTGGGCCAGGTCATCGGCTTCGGCCGGGTTGCCGCAGAGGCTGCGGGCAAAGGCCCGCATGTGCGGAATGAGCGCGATCAGGTCACGCTCGAAATCGGGTTTGGCGGCGATGTTCACGGCGGCTGAGGTCATGACGGTCTCCAGGCCGGCCAGCCGGAGGAAGCCTCCCCCAGCTTGGCCATGTAGACCTAACGCCACCTCGACCGCCCGGTTGCACCGGGGGGCGAATAAACATACCGGCCGGCTACATCGCCTTGTGCTTGGCGATGGTCGCCTCATCGAGCCGCAGAAAGCGCGCGGCATTGTTGTAGAGGATGTCGCGCTTCTGCTGGGTGGTAAGGAACGGAGCCTCTTCGATCACGGCGATGGAGCGCTCGATGGTCTCGGGCCAGACCATCTGATCGGACCCGAACATGATCCGCTCGCCAAAGCCCGCGTCCACCAGGGCCTGGAGGTAGCGATAGAAGGCCGGACGCGACTGGGTGTAAACGATCACGCCGGTGTCCAGATAGACCTGCGGGTGGGCATAGAGCAGGGCCAGGGTGTCATCCAGCATCGGGAAGCCCGCGTGCATGACATTGATCCGAAGCTTGGGATGCTTGACCAGCACCTCTTCCAGCAGGAGCGGGCTGCTCAGCCGGGCGCGATAACCGCTTCCCGGCATATAGGCCATGCCGGGCGGGCCAGGGCCGACGTGCAGCGACACGGGCAGGTCGAGGGCCTCGGCTGCGCTCCACAGATTGTCCAGGCTGGGATCGTTGGGCGCGATCCCCTCGTACTGGAAGCCCAGTTCGCCGATGACCTTGAGCTGGCCGGCCTTCTTGGCCTCTCCGAACTCGCTGAGCAGAACCTTGGGCTTGGCCAGGTCACTGTTGCTGGGGATCAGGCTGGGCAGGACCCGGTCCGGCTCAAGCGCCTGCCAGGCCAGCACGCGTTTGTAGGAGCCACTGACCACACCGATGATGTTGCGCTTGCGGAGGATCGCCAGGGTCTTGTCGCGGATCTCGTCGTCGCTGGTCGGCGACCAGATCGGGTCAGTACATTTGGGCTGCTTGAACATCGCCATCAGGCCGCTGGTCCAGGGCTGGCTCTGGTCCCAGGTCGGCATCGGCGCGATCGGCGTGCACATGGCCAGGGGCGGCGGGCCCTGGTCGTCCGCAGCCAGAGCATGCAGGTGCATGTCGATAATCGGATCGGCTGCGGCGGCCGGCGTGATGGTCAGCAGCGACAGCATCGCCGCGATCAGAAGCGAATTGGAGCGCATGGCGTACCTGATTCTGAAACGCCCGGGGGGTTCGCAAAAGAACGGCGTTCGACATCGCCAATCAACCGCAAGCGACGGGGGCTGTAAATGCCCGACAGGCGCGAAATTCCCGGCCGGGACCCGACCTCTCTGCAGGTCTGGCACGACAGGGCCGGGACGAATGCCGCTTGATCTTGCCCCGCGCGCCGCGACATGGGATCAATCAAACAACTGTTTACAGAAACGCACTCGGGAGAACGCCATGAAGAAAGTCGCCTATGCGGACATCGCCGGCCTGGTCGGAGAGGAACTGGGCGTGTCGGACTGGGTTGAGATCAGCCAGGAGCGGGTCAACCAGTTCGCGGAAGCCACCGGAGATCACCAGTGGATCCATATCGACGTCGAGCGCGCGACCCGCGAGATCGGTGGCCCGATCGCCCACGGCTACCTCACCCTGTCGCTGATCCCGATGCTCGGCGCGGGCATCCTGCAGGTCACCGGCGTGACCCGCGGCATCAACTATGGCTGCGACAAGGTCCGCTTCACCGGCATGGTGCGCGTGGGCAAGAAGGTGCGCATGCGTCAGAAGCTGCTCAGCGTCGAGCCCAAGGCCGGCGGCCTGCAGATGAAGAACGAGTGCACCATCGAGATCGAGGGCGAAGAGCGTCCGGCCTGCGTGGCCGAGACCATCTCGATCATCTACGGCAGCTAGGCGCCGGCTCAACGCGCCAGGCCTCTGGCGTCATCACAACGAAAACGGCCGCAGGCTTTTGCCTGCGGCCGTCTTCATATCTGGAGAGGCCGAAACGATCAGCGCTTGATCGCGTCGCCGATCTTGTCCTGGGCCTGACCGACCTTGTTCTGCAGGTCGCCCTTGGCCTTCTGGATCAGGCCCTCGGCCTCGAGACGCTCATTGCCCGTGGCCTTGCCGACGGCTTCCTTGGCAGCGCCCATACCCTTGTCGATAGCGCCTTCGATGCGGTTCGTGCTCATGGCTCGCTCCTTGCGACGTTCGTGAAACTCACGGGAGAGAACGGGTCGGCTCTTCCGATGGTTCCCTGCGCCGGACGCGGATCATGAGCACAGCCGGCCCTGCTCGCTGCGACCCGGCAGTCCAGCCGTAATGCCCTGCTCGGTCCGGGAGCGTCGCCGCACCTGGCCGAGCCCAGGGCATTAATGAATTTGACCCCCGCCCCCGCGCCCCGCAAGCTGCCGTCATGAGGCGTCGGCCGACCGCGACCAAATGGGAAAATCCGTCATGAACCGCCGCCAGATGATGACGAGCGCCACCGCGACCCTTACGTCTGCATCCAGTTTCATTCCCGGGATCGCCATGTCCGCTGCCAAGTCCACTCCATCTGTCCCGCCAGTCGCCCGCAAGGAGCCCAAACGCCTCGAACAACTCGGCCGCGTGCGGGTGGATGACTATGCCTGGATGAAGGACGACAACTGGCAGAAGGTCCTGCGCGACCCGTCGCTGATCAAGGCCGACGTCAAGGAACACCTGACCGCCGAGAACGCCTATACCAAGGCCATGCTCGCCCCGACCGAGGCGCTGCAGGCGGCGATGTTCGAGGAGATGAAGGGCCGCATCAAGCAGGACGACGCCTCGGTGCCCGCGCCTGACGGGGCCTTTGAGTATTACACCCGCTTCGAGACCGGGGCGCAGCATCCGATCCATGCCCGACGACGGCGTGTTCTGGTTGAGCGCATGATCGGCCCTCCGGATGGCATTGGCCCGATGGTCGGCACTTATGAGTCGGGAGGCCCCGAAACCGAAGAGATCCTGCTGAACGAAGAGACCGAAGCCAAAGGCAAGGCCTTCTACCAGGTCGGCGGGGCCGGCCATTCGCCGGACCACGCGCTCTATGCCTTCGCCGTCGATGAGCAGGGCTCGGAAGTCTATCGCATCTACGTCAAGGACCTGGCCACCGGCCAGGTGCTGGATAGCCCCGTCGAGAGCAGCACGGGCGACTTCTGTTTCTCGCCCGACAGCCAGTGGCTGTTCTGGACGTTTCGCGATGACAACGGCCGCCCTGCCAGGATCTATCGCCGTCCGGCCCGCGGGACGGCCAAAGACGACGTGCTGATCTATGACGAGCCCGACGAAGGCTTCTTCATCGGCGTCGGCGTGGTCTCGTCGGAAAAGTTCATTGTCATCAGCTGCGGCAACCAGGAGACCAGCGAGAACCTGCTGATCCCGGCCGGCGCCCCCACGGCCAAACCGGTGATCGTCGAGCCGCGCCAGGTCGGCCTGCGCTACGAGATCGATCACTGGAACGATCACTTCGTGATCCGCACCAATGCCGACGGTGCCGTCGACTGGAAGCTGATGACGGCTCCGGAAGCCACACCCGGCAAGGCGCACTGGAAGGACTGGGTGGCCCATAAGCCGGGCACCCTGATCGTCGGCATGATCGCCTTCAGCAATCACTTCGCGCGGCTGGAGAAGGTGGACGCCGTCAACCGTATCGTCATCACGGCAAAGGGCGGCGACGAGCATGTCGTCGGCTTCGACGAGGCGGCCTATGCCCTCAGCCTCGAAGGCGGCTACGAGTACGACACCACCACCGTCCGCTTCGTCTATAACTCGATGACCACGCCCCGGCAGTGGTTTGACTACGACATGGCCAGCCGCCAGCGGACCCTGCGCAAGACGCAGGAAATCCCCTCCGGCCACGAGCCGGCCAAGTATGAGACCCGCCGCCTGAACGCCCGGGCCAGCGACGGCACCGAGGTACCGATCTTCGTCCTGATGAAGAAGGGCACGAAGCTGGACGGCTCGGCCCCGCTGCTGCTGTACGGCTATGGCAGCTATGGCATCTCGATGGAGGCCAGCTTCTCTATCCGCAACTTCAGCCTGGTCGATCGCGGCTGGATCTGGGCCACGGCCTGCCCGCGCGGCGGGTCGGAAAAGGGCTGGAGCTGGTTCCTCGACGGCAAGAAGTTCAAGAAGAAGAACACCTTCACCGACTTCATCGCCTGCGCCGAACATCTGCATGGGGCCGGCTACGGCAAGCCCGCCAACACGGTCGCCTATGGCGGCTCGGCCGGCGGCCTGCTGATGGGGGCCATCACCAATATGCGACCTGACCTCTCCGCCGGGATCATCGCCGCCGTGCCGTTCGTGGATGTGGTCAACACCATGAGCGACACCACGCTGCCCCTGACACCACCTGAGTGGCCGGAGTGGGGCAATCCGCTGGAGGATGCAGAGGCCTACGACTACATCGCCAGCTACAGCCCCTATGACAATGTCGGCGCCAGGCCGTATCCCGCAGTCCTGGCCACCGGAGGCCTGTCAGATCCGCGGGTCACCTACTGGGAACCCGAGAAGTGGGTGGCCAAACTCCGCCCGGCGACCACCAGCGGCAAGCCTGTGCTACTGAAGATCAACATGGACGCCGGCCACGGCGGGGCTTCGGGGCGGTTCGATTTCCTCAAGGAGATCGCGCTGGACTATGCCTTCGCCGTCTGGGCCGTCGAGCGAGGCTGGGAGCATCGGGCGTGATCACCGTCCGCCCCTCGACCGAGGCTGACCTGCCGGCCATCACCGCCATTTATGGCTGGAACGTCCTGAACGGCCTCGGCACCTTCGAGGAGGATCCCCCCGCGATGGAGGAGATGAGGCGTCGCCGCGCCTCCTTCCTGGAGCGTGGCCTGCCCTATCTCGTCGCCGAGGCTGAAGGCATCGTGCTGGGCTACGCCTATGCCGGACCGTTCCGCCTACGGGCCGCTTATCGCTACACCGTCGAGGACAGCGTCTATGTCTCGCCGGACGCCGTCGGCAAGGGCGTGGGCAAGGCCTTGCTGTCGCGCCTGATCGTCGAATGTGAAGCCCTGGGCCTGCGTCAGATGTGCGCCGTGATCGGAGACAGCGGCAACGCCGCCTCGATCAGCCTGCACGCCGCGATGGGCTTTGAGATGAAGGGCACCTTCCCCGACATGGGCCACAAGTTCGGCCGCTGGGTAGACCTGGTCTGGATGCAGCGCGCGCTCAATGGCGGCGGGAGCCACCCCCCCGATTCGCCGGGCCTCTCGCTCAGCGGCGTCTGAGCCTCGCAGAATCAAAAAGGGCCGGCGGAGAACCGCCGGCCCTTTTCAATGAGGCAAAGGAAACGATCAAGCTTTGCGCGCGCGCGGAGCCTTGGCCGGGCTCTTGGCCTTGCGGCCGCCCTGGCCGAGGCCAAGGGCCTTCGCCATGGCCGAGCGGGCTTCGCTATAGGCCGGAGCTGTCGTGGGATAGTCGTTCGGCAGGCCCCACTTGGCCTTGTACTCGGCCACGGTCATGCCGTGCGTGGTCAGGTGACGCTTCAGCGTCTTGTACGGCTTGCCGTCTTCGAAGCTGATCAGGGCGTCGGGGGTGATGCTCTTGCGAATCTGGGCCGGCGTAGCCTTCGTAACCGTCTCGACGACGGGGGCTTCCGGTGACCCAATACCTGCGAGCGCGTCGTGCGTGGCGCGAATGAGCGCAGGAAGATCGGATACCGGCTTGCTGTTATTCGCGACATAGTTAGCCACGATTTCAGCAGTCAGCTCGATGAGGGACGCCTTGTCTTCCACGATTGGCACTCCAATGAATTTCATTTGGAAATACACCCATTGTACCGAAACACAAGTAGTGACCGACCCATTTTCAGGGACTGCTTAGGATTTCACATCGGCTTTTCTGTGTGACGTAGCGTTGTCACCGCCACCGCGAGGCTGAATCGCGAATAAGGCGAGTCAATTTTCAGCTCGATATCACCCAGCACAAGAGGCTGCGGCGAATCGCCCCAGCTCAACTTTGGTTTTCTGGAACAACGTTCGTCATGCCGGTGCGTGACGCAGACACCAGAATGTGAAGTGCGCCGACCCCGGCGCGCGTCGCGGCGCGCCCGAAGGCGAATATCAATACTGTGGAGAGGAAGTGGCTGGGGAACTAGGACTCGAACCTAGAACGACGGTACCAAAAACCGCTGTGTTACCATTACACCATTCCCCAGCAGGAACGGCGAAACCCTGTAGGGCCCGGCGAGGCGGTGGAGATAGCGCAGGAGTCGGACGGATGCAACGTCGCTTTCAACTTCTTTTTCAACACGCCGAAATCACGCTTGCGAGCCTGCAACTCGGCCTCTATAAGCCGCCCTCCAAGTCGGAGTGTGGCTCAGTCTGGTAGAGCACTGCGTTCGGGACGCAGGGGTCGCAGGTTCAAATCCTGCCACTCCGACCATCATTTCCCGCATTTATCCTTTCAAAGCTTGAGCGCCCTGCCGGGCACCGCGTTTCTGCGGGCTGGGGGCCACGAATCTTTGCGCGGGAGCCCGCCTTGCCCCTGCGTTGCGCGCTGTTCATTTGACCGCAGCGCCACACCCGCTAGCTTGTCGGCCTACTCCTGACGGGATTTCCGATGAAGCAGTTCTTCCTGACCGTGGCCGGCGTGTTCGTTGGCCTGCTGTTGTTTCTGTTCGGCATCCCCTTCCTGCTCATCGTTATTGCGGCGGGTGCGTCCCAACCCGCCCCCCTTCCGGCCCATTCGGTGCTGTCTCTCGACCTGCGCGGCGGGCTGACGGACCAGGAACCCCGAAACCCCTTCGCGGCGATCAGTGGCGGTGGCGGATCCGGTTCGGTGATGTCGGTGATCGAGACCCTGCGGCGCGCGGAAAGCGACGACAAGGTCAAGGCCCTGTTCGTTCGCCTGCCGGAAGGCGGCATGGCCCCGGCGGCGGCCGATGAGCTCCGACTGGCCTTCAAGCATTTCAGATCCGTTGGGAAAAAGCCGATCTACGCCCACAGCCAGGGGCTCTATCCCTCGGGCATGGTGACCTCGACCTACATGCTGGGCGCTTCGGCCAGCGAATTCTGGATGCAGCCGGACAGCAGCTTCCAGGTCGTCGGCATTGCCAGTGAAGAGATGTTCTTCAAGCGCTTCTTCGACAAGTACGGCGTCAAGGCCGAGTACGAGCAGCGTTACGAGTACAAGAACGCGGTCAATCCCTACCTCTACAACGACTACACCCCGGCCCACCGCGAGTCGGCCCTGTCCTGGATGGGGTCGGTCTACCAGACCGCCATCAACCACGCGGCCGCCGATCGCAAGGTGGACCCGGCCCGGCTGGTCAAGGTGCTCGAGGCCGGTCCGTACAGCGCCCAGGAAGCCCGAGCCCATGGCCTGATCGATCGCGTCGGTCAGGTGCAGGAGACGCGTGACATTGCGCTTTCCCGCGCGGGCAAGGGCGCAAAGCTGATCGACTTCAGCGACTACGCATCACGATCAAAGGCGGCTGCAGGAAACAAGTCGGGTCCGACCATCGCCGTCATCGGGGCCGAAGGTCCGATCATGACCGGCACTGGGGGCAATGCTTCCCCCTTCTCGGGCGACTCCACCGTCTATTCCGATGATGTGGCCAAGGCCCTCTACGACGCCGCCGCCGACAAGGACGTAAAGGCGATCGTTTTCCGCGTCTCTTCGCCCGGCGGATCCGACACCGCGTCCGAACAGATCCTGGCCGGCGTGAAGGCCGCCAAGGCCGCCGGCAAGCCGGTCGTCGTCAGCATGGGCACCTATGCCGCCTCGGGCGGCTACTGGATCAGCAGCCAGGCCTCGGCCATCGTCGCAGAGCCCAGCACCCTGACCGGCTCGATCGGCGTCTATGGCGGCAAGTTCGCTCTCGGTGAGGCGCTGTCCCGCTTTGGCGTGGATACACGCCAGGTGCATGTCGGCGGCGACTATGCCGGGGCGTTCGGCACCGGGGAGGGATTCACCCCCGACCAGCGCGCCAAGTTCTCGGGCTGGATGGACCGGATCTATGCCGGCTTCGTGACCCGCGTCGCCGAGGGCCGCAAGCTGCCCGAGGCCCGTGTTCGCGAAATCGCCAAGGGCCGCGTCTGGACCGGCGAACAGGCCTTGAAGCTGGGCCTCGTCGACGAACTCGGCGGGTTCTACCAGGCAGTGGACAAGGCCAAGGCCCTGGCGAACATCAAGGGCGATGTGAAGCTGAAGACCATGAACGGATCACCCTCCCCGTTCGAGGCCCTGGAGCGCGCGCTCGGGGTCTCCTCGACCTCGGTCCGGACCCTTGTGGCCTCAGCCTGGCTTCTGGGCGATCCGCGCTCCCAGGCGATTATGGACCAGCTCGCCACCGCCCGCCTGCGCGCCGCCCCCAGCGGGGCCAGCGTCCTGGCCGATACCCCGGTTCAGTAGGGGCCATCCAGAGGCCTGCAGGCCTCATAGAGGTCGCCAGAATAAGGGCCGCCCGGCTTGGCTGGGCGGCCCTTATTGTTTCTGCCTGGCATGGCCTGGGCCGGACGGCCTTTGCCGTCGCTCTCGCGGCAAGCCAGGGATGGTGGCTCTTCCTGACAGAGCTTTCGGCCTTAAGGGGCCATCAGACCGCAAACGGTCGCCGACCGCTTCTGAAGCCTGCAGATGCCCCGCGCCCGAGCGCCTGAAGGCAGACAGCGCCGGGACTGAAGGGTGATGGGCAACTGGCGGGATAAGGGCCTCAGGAGCCCAGCATCTGGTCCGCAGGGGCATCGTCAGACGGCAGGCTGACAGACGCCCAAAGAAAAACGGCGGGCTCGTGAGAGCCCGCCGCCAATTCCGATCCGAAAGGATCAGGCCTTAGAACGACCAGTCGAAGCCGAAGCGAACCGAGCGCGGAGCCTGGTAGGCCGTGACCTTCTGGAAGTCCGGGTTGATAGCACCACCGGTCTTTTCGCCGAACTCGTCCTTCTCGATGCCCGACTCCAGGTTGAACACGTTGAAGATGTCGGCACGAAGGACCAGACCACCCTCTTCCTTGTCCATGTAGGGCAGGGCCGGGATGAACTTCGACGGCACGGTGTAACGGGCCGAGATGTCGAAGCGGGTGACCCACTCGCCATCGAACACCGAGCCGCGGTTGGCGATCTTGCCGCCGCAGAAGCGGGCCGCAGCGCCGTACGAGGCGTTGGCCGTCTCGTAGTCCTGCTCGAGGAAGCCGTTGTTCGGGTCGAAGTTTTCCGGAGCGTTACCGATGCAGCCGTACTTGCGCGGCGAGATCACCGACAGGTTCGAACCGAACAGCAGGTTCTCGGTCACAGCGTACGAACCGAACAGCTTCAGCTGGTGGCCACGGTGGTTCGGCAGCAGGCCGTAGGTGCCGGGGATGAAGGCCAGGTGGTCGAAGTCGACGGTGATGCCGGCATCGGTCTGACCGTTGTCCGAACGCGAAGCGCCTTCGAAGTTACCCTTGGATTCCGAGATCGTATACGACCCCTGCAGACCCCACTTGCCGTCGAAGGCACGCTCGAAGCTGAACTCGAGGCCCAGATATTCGCGCTTGGCCTTCGGGAACTGCAGCTGCTGAGCGGTAACCGTGATCGTGCGGATCTGGGTTTCGCCCGGCAGCGGATCGCTGAGCACCATCTTCACATCGCTACCCGGATTGATGATCAGGTATTGATGTTCGCCCGACCACACGTCGGCGCAGCCGGTGCCGCCGGCATTGGTCTTGGCGTAGCCGTTGGCGGCGCACCAGTTCTGGATGCCGACGTCGAGCAGGGCGTCTTCGCTGATCCGGCCGAGGTTGCGGTAGGTCAGGTTGACGCCGCCCTTCCACAGGTCGTTGAAGCGGTGCTCGAAGCCCAGGATGTATTCGTCCTGATAGGTGGACTGCAGGTTCTTGGCCGCGACAGCGTCGGGGTTGGGCGACACGCCGTTGTTACGAACCTGGCACGAGAACGCGCCGACAGCGGCAGCGCTACCGACGGTCGCCGGGCAGGCCACGAGGCTGCCACCGGCAACCTGTGCACCGAAGCCGGCCGTCGGGAGACCCGTCGTCGTGTTCAGAGCACCGAAGGTGGTTGCACCACCGGCCGGCAGCCAGAACTCGGACACGTCAATGGCCGGGCTTGCGGCGCGGAAGGCGGTGTTCGAAGCCACCGGCAGGTAGGTACGGCCGAACGAGCCGTAGAACTTGTCGTTGCGATCACCAAACACGTCGAAGGTGAAGCCGCCCCGCAGGCCGATTTCGTTGTCGAACGACGAGAACACCTGACCGTTCGGATCGGCGACCTGGAACTGGTCCTTGCGAACGCCGAGGCTCAGGGTCAGGCGGTCGTTCAGGTCCCAGGCGTCCTGGATGTAGTAGGCCTTGTTCTTGCCGGCGAAACCACCGCCGGTCTGGAACTTGCGGCCTTCGATGTATTCCTGACCGGCAGCCACGGCCCCGCCCAGCGCACCGGAAGCGCCCGCACGACGGTAGGTGTAGTTGCGGCCACCGTTACGGCGCGTGAACTGCGTCAGGAGGGTGTTTTCCTGGTCGTAGCCGAAGCGGACGTGGTGCGAGCCCAGCAGGTTGAAGTACACGTCGGCGTCGGCGCGGTAGAATTCACGCTCGGCGATCGACGGGAAGGTGCCGGCAGCCGTACGCTGCAGAGCGCGGTCGACGGTCGGGGTAACGCGGGTATCCTGAACGCGGGCGATACCCGACAGGTTACCGACGGCGGCGTTGTCGACTTCGCTGCGACCATAGGCGGCCGAAACGGTCAGCCAGTCGGTGAACGTGCCGGTGTAGCGCGCGACGTAGTTTTCGCCACCCTGATACAGGCTCTCGGCGCTGGCGCGGGTCGGGCTGATGATGTCGGTCGCAGGATCGAAGCGGAACTGGTCACGCTTGCGCTTGCGGCTGGTGTCGAAATAGGTCAGCTCGACGTGGTGCTTGTCGGTGATGTAGCCGTCCAGCTTGAAGGCATAGAACGGATCGGCCGTACGGTCTTCGACATAAGTGCCGCCCGTGGTCGCCGTGGAGGTCTCCAGGCTCGAGAAGCTGGCCAGACCGTAGAAGAACAGGCGATCCTTGATGATCGGGCCGCCGGCTTCAACGATGAAGCTCTTGTCGGTCCGGCTCGTCAGCGAGTTCTGGGTGATGGTGGTGTTCGGCGACTGCTCACGCAGGCTGTCCGGCTCGTAGTTGCCGTGCAGGGCGAAGGTGAAGTCGTTCGAACCCGACTTGGTGACCGCGTTGATCACGGCACCGGTGCCGCGACCGAATTCGGCGGGGTAGCCGCCGGTCTTCACTTCAACCGACTTGTAGAACTCGAAGGGCACCAGGGTGGCGCCGATGCCGTTCACGAAGTTGGTGATGTTCAGGCCGTTGACGAAGAACACGTTCTCGCCGATCGACGCACCGCCGACGGCGGCTTGCGACTGACCCTGGCTGACGAAGGTGCCGACGGTGTCGCCGGGGACGGCCGACGGAGCCAGCAGCGTCAGGGCGGTCACGTTGCGCGCGATCGGAACCTGCTTGGTCAGGGTCTCGACGTCGATGCTCAGACCGGTCGTGGTGCCGGCGAAGTCGAGCTGCGGGTTGGCCTTGCCGGTGACGATGATTTCGGAGACTTCGACGCCTTCGGCAGCGATGGTGAAGCCGTAGTTCGAGGCCGAACCGACGCCGACCTTCACGTTACCATCGCTGGCCGGCACGAAGCCCGCCTTGCTGATCGCAACCGAGTAGCCGCCCGACGGGATCAGGGCGATGCGGAACTGACCGTCTTCGCCGGTCAGAACGTCGCGCTCAAAGCCCTGGGCCAGCGACTTCACCTTCACGGCGGCACCGGCAACCGGGGCACCGTTGGTGTCGGTCACGGTACCGACCAGGGTACCGCTCGAATAGTCCTGGGCGCTGGCGAGCGTCGGGACTGCGGTGGCGACCAGCGTCACGGCCATCGGCGCGGCGACCGAGGCCAGACCAGCCAGCAGCGTCGACGTCAGCAGGCGCGCGCGAGCACCGCTCTTTTTGGAATTCATATTCATCATTTCCCCTCAGACACGAGGCAGCATTCAGGTCGGACGGAACCCCTCAAGAAACTTTTGTCCGGCCCGCACGGCATCCCGCGCAACTGCATCGTGAGATCACTGGTGTCCCGGGAACATTTCCCCGGTTACGGCACGTTAGGAGCGCGGCGCGTTAAGGGTCAATTGGCATTACAGGCCGGTAACCCACAACCACAACCCCTGTCGCATAATCGCAACACAGCCATCAGTTTTGCTTCGCGATTGCAGCGTGGCCCTTTAAAAGCTTCACCTTAGCACCAGAAGCAATCTAGCAACCGACTGTTTTAAAAGCATTTTTTCTCAGATTTCGGCATTTCGAAGCCTGAATGAGGCGTTCAAACGTCTGCCCGGAACTCCAGGGCAAAAAACTTGACAATTCAGCGAAGCATTGTTGCAACCGTTCGGGTTTGGTAAAATCCATCCCCAATTTCACCTTTTATGCGACAGTATCGTTCAAAGAACGCCACAATTTAAGGCATTTCTCTGCCCAAACTGCCCGTTGCAACAACAGGCGCGACCTCGGATGATGGGCAGCGAGATCGTGCGATCGCGATCCATTAATGAATGGCAGCCTGTCCCATGAGCGATTTCCGCCGCGTCACCGACACCCTCACTGTAAGCCCGCAGATCACGGAAGCCGACCTTGCCCGAGCGGCGGCCGAGGGATTCGTTCTGGTGATCAACAACCGCCCCGATGGTGAAGATCCGGATCAACCCTCCGCGGCGGCCCTGGGGGCTGCGGCGCACGCAAACGGCTTGGGCTATCTGCATATCCCGGTCCGGGGTGGACCGACTGCAGAGCAGGTTGAGGCGGTTCGGGAGGCCATTGAGTCGGCTGACGGTCCGGTCCTGGCCTTCTGCCGTTCAGGCACCCGCTCGATCGTGACCTGGTCGCTGGGGCAGGCCCTCTCCCGTCAGGCGGACCGCGAAACCCTTTTGGCCCAGGGCGCCGCGGCCGGCTACGATCTGTCCGGCGTGTTGCCGCGTTAGGAGGCCTAGTGGCTGACGCGCGCCGCCATCGGTGAGGGTTCAGCTTCGCAGCTTGCCAGAACGAACTGTGCCATAACGAGACACAGGATAGCGAAGGCCGCGCGCTGAAGCCGTTTTGACACAAAAATCGCCGCGTCCGCCGTCATGGCTCGTCCTCCAGAAGGTTACTGAAGACTTAACCGCAAGACAGGCGCCGGAAAGCACGATGATCCCCTTTGTTCGCGAGATTGCTTTCGAATACGGCCGTTGCGACACGGTCTCGCCCCTGATCCGCAGGGTCATCGCGCGCAATCCCGGTCCGTTCACCTTCACGGGAACGGGGACCTATATCGTGGGCCGGGGCACGGTTGCGGTGATCGATCCAGGGCCGGACCTTCCCGAGCATCTGGAGGCGCTGCTGGCGGCGCTTGAGGGCGAAACCGTCAGCCATATCCTGGTCACCCACCACCATCTGGATCATTCCCCCCTCGCCCGTCCCCTGGCCGAGGCAACCGGTGCCGTCATCCTGGGCCGGGCCGCGCCGGCCGAGGCGACCGCTTCAGGCGGCGCAGCGACCGGGCACGGACTGGAAGAAGGCGCAGACGGCCGCTTCCGGCCGGACATCGAGTTGACCGACGGCCAGAAGGTCTCCGGTCCCGGCTGGACCCTGGCGGCCCTGACGACCCCCGGCCACACCTCCAACCACGTCTGTTTCGCCCTGCCGGAAGAAAACGCCCTGTTCTGTGGCGACCATATCATGGGCTGGTCGACCACGGTGATCACGCCGCCGGACGGCGACATGGGCGACTACTTCGCCAGCCTGGCCAAGGTGAAGGCCCGGAGCTTCGACACCCTCTGGCCGACTCATGGCGCGCCGATCCGCGACGTCGAACCCTTCATCGATGCCTATGTGGCCCATCGCCGGGCCCGGGAGGCACAGATCCTGGACGCCCTTGCGACGGGCCACACCCGGATCCGACCCATGGTCGCAGACCTGTACGCGGCCGTTGATCCGCGACTGCACCCCGCAGCCGCCCACTCCGTCCTGGCCCACATGCTGCATCTCGTCGCCGAGGGACGTGTGAAAGCCGACGGACCTGCAGGCCTTGAGACAGACTACCGTCTCGCCTGACTCTACTTTGCGATCACCGCCATCAGCGACCGGATCCGGGCACAGTTGCGTCCCAGGTCTGGTCCAGGATCACGGCCAATCGACCGCATGTCGATCCGGGCACCGGCCGTGTCAGGCCGCACACGCACCACGAGATCATCAATCAGTCCGTACCAGAAGCTCCTGCCCGTCGCCTCGAGGCGGCCGTCCATGGGGTCGTCCGTCGTCAGGGTCAGCCCCTTGGAGAGCAGCGCGGTCTTGGCCGCCTCATAGGCGTCCGAAGGCGAACGTTCCAGGACCAGCGGCCTTGCCGCCGAACAGGTCTCGGCGTTGACATCCGCCACCCGTCGCCCGGCGAAGGCTGCCGAGCCGACGGGCAGGCTGGGATCATCCTCGACGGCCTGGGCCGAGCCCCCCCGCGCGGCCAGAGCCGCGTCAGAGAAGGTCAGGGGCCGCTTCCAGTCCGTTGCCACATCATGAATGGGCGGTGCCATGCCACCGACGGCCTGGGCCGCCAGCATGACGGCAATGGTCCCGACGGTGATGACCAGGGCCAGCAGAGCCCGCTTCCAGAGGGTCGAAAAGCCGGCGATGAGGGCGACGATCAGGCCGGTCACACCGGTGGCGACCCCCAGAAAGGCCACCTTGGGGGCCCAGTCCTGGGTCATGGCCCCAAAGCCGAGAGGGGTGCCTATCCAGCCGAACTTGACCCCGACGGCGCCTGCCGCCACCAGCAGGGCCGGAGCGATCGCCACGATGAGCGCAAAGTCCAGATAGAGCCCGGCCCAGCCCGGCCCGGCCTTGGCCCGTGCCGGTCTGCGTGGGACAACCGGCATCGCAAACGGCAGATCAGCTGCGGCAAGACCGCCCGGGGCAGCCATGAAGGCCACTTCCGGCGTAGGGTCCAGAGCGCCCGGCTCGGCCTCCACATCTAGCGGTGCAAAGGGGAAGTCCGCCGGCGCGTGGAGACGCAGGGGCGGATCACCATCGATCTCCACCGCAGGCACGACCGGTCGCGGCGGCTCGGAGAGCGCACTTTCAAGGGTGGCGACATCCGCCGGGTCAAACGCCATGGGCGCAGGCTCGACGTCGCCGGCGGCGTCTGCGTCCGCCTCTGCCTCTGCCTCATCGTCATCCGCCTTGGCAACGGTATCAAACCCCGACGCTTCGGCCGTCTCTGGGGTGGCGATGGCCACAACGGCGGATTCGGCATCGCCCTCGGGAGCGATCAGGGCCGGGACGGTGGCCGATTCGACCGTCCCGGCCTCAGGCTCCCCCGAGGCCGAGTCCTCCCCCGGAACTTCAGAGACCAGGTCTGGCGGTGTTTCCGCCGGCTCCGGCGCGTAGATCCGGGCCGACTGGGACCCGTCAGCCGCCGCGAGCGTGGCCGCTGCTGCGGCACCCGCCGCCACGGCACCGGGCAGGACATAGTCCTTGAGGCCCTGACGGATCAGTTTCTTGTCGATCTTGCCCGTCGCCCCGAGGGGGATGTCGTCAACAAACAGGACGTCGTCCGGCATCCACCACTTGGCGATCTTGCCCTGAAGGTATTCCAGGAACTCCTCGCGGCTGGAGGTCTCGCCCGGCTTGAGCTTGACCAGCAGGATCGGCCGCTCGTCCCACTTCGGATGGGGCACGCCGATCACCGCCGCCAGGGCCGCTTTCGGATGGCCCGCTGCGATGTTCTCAATCTCGATGGTGCTGATCCACTCGCCGCCGGACTTGACGACGTCCTTGGCCCGGTCGGTGATCTGCATGAAGCCGTGGTGATCGATGGTTGCCACATCACCGGTGTCGAAGAAGCCTTCGTCATCGAGGATCTTGCCGCCCGCGCCGCGGAAGTACTCACCCGCAATGGTCGGGCCCTTGATCTTCAGATTGCCGAAGCTCTTGCCGTCATGCGGCAGGCGCGCGCCACCGTCGTCGGTGATCTTGAGCTCGACGCCCATCGGCGGGCGACCCTGCTTCAGCCGCCAGGGCATCTGCTGCTCGTAGGGCAGTCGCGCCAGCTCGTCGGTCATCACCGACAGGGTGCCGACGGGCGAGGTTTCGGTCATGCCCCAGGCGTGCACAACCTCGACGTCATAGTCCTCCTGGAAGGCGCGGATGATGTGCTCGGGGCAGGCCGCGCCGCCGATGACGACCTTGCGCAGGACGGGCAGCTTCGCGCCCGTCTCCCGCAGGTGCTGCAGAAGCATCTGCCAGACGGTCGGGACGGCGGCCGAGAAGGTAACGCCTTCGCTATCAAGCAGTTCGTAGATCGACGCGCCATCCATCTTGGCCCCGGGCATCACGATCTTGGCCCCGGTCGCCGGAGCCGAAAAGGTGATCCCCCAGGCATTGGCATGGAACATCGGCACGACGGGCAGGATCACGTCACGCTGCGACATGCCCATCACGTCGGGCTGAAGGGTGATGAAGGTGTGCAGGACGTTGGACCGGTGCGAATACAGAACGCCCTTGGGATCGCCCGTCGTGCCCGAGGTGTAGCAAAGGCCCGCAGCGGTGCCCTCGTCGAAGCCCCCCCAGGCACAGTCGGCGGTCTGACCGTCAACCAGGCTTTCATAGCAGTGGACGCCCTTGAAGTTCGGCGCTTCGGAGGCCGGCGCGAAGGCCGGCATGTTCGCACCGTCTGTAAAGACGACCACGTGCTCGATGCTCGGCACCCGGGGCAGGATGGCTGCGACAATCGGCAGGAAGGTCAGGTCCGTGAACAGCACCCGGTCGCCGGCATGGTCGGCGATCCAGGCGATCTGCTCCGGAAAGAGACGGGGGTTCAGGGTGTGACAGACCGCGCCAATGCCCATGATGCCATACCAGGCCTCCATGTGGCGGCCGGTGTTCCAGGCCAGGGTCGCGACCCGGTCACCCGGCTTGACCCCCAGGGACAGCAGCGCGTTGGAGACCCGCTTGGCCCGGTCGCGCAGGGCCGAATAGGTGGTCCGGACGATCGGCCCTTCGACGGACCGGCTGACGATCTCCCGGTGACCATGCCACTGGGCGGCGTGGTCGAGATCTTGTCGACCGTCAGGGCCCCGTGCTGCATCAGACCTTGCATAGAACCGGCTCTCCCAAAGGCTTGTCTTTTGTTAAGACAAGGCTACCGGGCAGCGCGGCCGTACGCAACGCGGCGCGCGCAGGGGGCGAAACCGAAAAAGCCCGGCCGATGCGATCCGGGCAGGAGTCCCTAGCCCATGGCCTCGGCCAGGGCACGGGCCTCGTCCTCAAAGGCACTGACCGTATCCACGCGCCGCCAGTCGATCTGGCCGGTTTCGCGGGTTAGCTGCGCTTCCAGGACCGCAACATCGGCATCGGACGCATCATTGACCCGGGCCGCCACCCGGGCGCGCAGCACCTCGGGCGGAGCCTCCAGCCAGGCCCCCTGGAAGGCGACATCGGCGCTGGCGGCCAGGGCCTGGGCGCGGGCCCGCTCCTCGGGCTTCAGGAAGACCGCATCGAGTACGACCGAACGTCCGGCCTTCAGGGCCAGGGCCGCATCGCCAAACAGCTGGTCATAGACCCGCGCGCTCATCTCGGGCGTATAGGCCTCGCGCGGCAGGCGTTGCAGGGCCGGCACGCCCCACAGCCGCTTGCGGATCTCGTCGGTCCGCAGGACTACCGCCCCCGGTGCCGAGCCCAGCCCAGGTGCGCAGACCCGAGCAAAGGTGGATTTGCCCGACCCGGACAGGCCGCCGGTCGCCACGAGGCTTACGGGGCGGGGAGCGAGGTGTTCGAGGGCCGTGGCCAGATAGGCCCGCGCCGCCTCGTCATCGCCGGTGTAGGCCCACACATGGGTCCGCACGGCCGCGCGGACGGACAGCATCAGCGGCAGGGCCGCCAGACCCGTCCAGAGTCCGGCTCCGAAGTGACGCGAGGCCTCATCCAGATAGGCGTTCAGGACCCGGCCGGCGGCATCGCGTCGACGGCGGAAGTCCAGATCCATCAGCAGGAAGGCCAGATCATACTGAATGTCGATGTCCGACAGGGTGTCGTTGAACTCGATGCAGTCGAAGAGGATCGGCTTGTGGTCTTCGATCAGGATGTTGCCGAGGTGCAGGTCGCCATGGCAGTGGCGGGCAAATCCCTCTTCAGCCCGGGCATCCAGCAGGGGGCCGAGACGCTCCAGGGCCAGATCCGTTTCCGCCACCAGCCGCTCGACGGCCAGAGCGCCCAGACGAGGCGCCAGACCCCGCAGAAGGTTGGCATTCGAGCGGATCGTATAGCCCAGCGCATGAACGCCGCCCCCCTTGGGGCGCAGTGACGCACCGGCATGAAAACGGGCTACGGTCCGCCCCAGGGCATCCTCGAGCGCATCGTCGATCGCCCAGGGCTGGGTCGCCAGAACGCCCTGCTCGTCGAACCGGCGCATCTCAAGCAGAAACTCGACGGTCTCGCCCGAACCGTCGAGCTCGAGCTCACCGGCAGGCGACCGGGTCAGACGTCGCACAGCCCGATAGATATCCGGGGCGGCGGCACGGTTAAACACCAGCTCACGCTCCAGGGCCCATCGCCGCAGTTCCAGGGTCGAATAGTCCAGGAAGCCGAAGTCGACCGGGCGCTTCACCTTGAAGGCTGCGTCACCGATCAGAAAAACCCGGGCGCAGGAGGTCTCGATATGGTGCTCGGCCCGCGCCTTGAACCAGACGGCGACTTCCTGTTCGCGCGCGGCTTCGATATCCTTGTTCACGCCCAAAATCCTGTCGCTTCACTCTGATAAGCTGGCATCGGCGTCCCATAACCGAATCTCGCGTCGCCGTCCTCGCCTGTGGCTTGCGCCCCATACAGACACTCGACTAACTTGTAGGCGAGTGAAGCACAGAGTTCTGCACATGCTAATGGGCGCCGGCCTTACGAGAGCCGAACACAAGCGAAGCGAAATCTTGCTGGCGGCGCGTGCCCTCTTTCTGCGCGAAGGCTATCGGGATGCCGGAATGGAGATCGTGGCCCGGGCGGCCAGCGTCTCGACCGCCACCCTTTACGCCTACTTCCCCAGCAAGGCCGACCTCTTCAAGGTCGTGATCGTCGAAACCATCAACGACATCACCGTCCCGGTCCGCGCCAGCCTCCAGATCGAAGGCGACGCCCGGACGCGCCTCGTGGCCTTCACCCGGGCCTATGCGACCTTCTTCTGCGAGCCCATGACCCGGTCCATCTTCCGTCTCGTGACGGCCGAGCGTCGCCGCTTTGAAGAGGTCGCCGAGTTTTTCCTGCAAAGCGCCCGCGAGCAGCTCGGCAGCGTCGCGATCACGGTTCTCACGGACCTCGTGGCCACCGGCGAGATCGTGGTCGAAAAGCCGTCCTGGGCCGCCGGCCAGCTGATGGGCATGATCGACCACGTCACCCTGGTCCTGGGCCTCTCGGCCGGCGACCACGCCCAGCCCAAGCGGCCGCTCGACGACATCGCCGACGATGCGGTCGAGACCTTCCTGGCGCGGTACGGCGTGAAGGCCTAGCGGCCCTTACGGAAACAGCCGCAGCGTGCTCCAGCCTTCGCCGTCGCGCTGATAGACCAGCCGCTCGTGCAGGCGGAACGGACGGTCGCGCCAGAATTCGATGACCTGCGGGATGACGCGGTAGCCTGACCAGTGCGGCGGGCGTGGAACCTTGCCGAGGCCAAATTTCAGGCCCATCTCGGCCACCCGCTTTTCCAGGGCGAGACGGTCCGGCAAAGGCCGCGACTGGTCGCTGGCCCAGGCCCCCAGCTGGCTGTGACGGGCGCGGCTCGCGAAATAGGCATCGGCATCGGCTTCGCTGACTGGCTCGACTGCCCCACGGATCCGCACCTGGCGGCGCAGCGACTTCCAGTGAAACAGCATCGCGGCCTTGGGGTGAGCGTTGAGCTCCACACCCTTGGCGCTCTGGGTGTTGGTGTAGAAGACAAAGCCCCGCTGATCGAAATCCTTCAGCAGCACCATGCGCGAGTCCGGCAGGCCGTCGGCATCCACCGTCGAGACCGCGACCGCATTCGGATCATTCAGCTCCTTTTTGCCGGCCTCGGCCAGCCATTCACCGAACAGGGCGAACGGATCATGTTCGGGCAGGAGCGGCAGAGGCGCAGCCTCGGTCACCTGTCGGACATATTCGTCGTCGCTGGGCGAGGCGGGGATCAGGGGAGCTTCGGTCATGCTCGGGATATAGGCCTGACTGCCGTGCGGCGCCACCGGCGGTAAAGTCTTAACTTAACGCCTCGTTGACCAAGTCCCGGCAGGTTCGGCGGATGTCTGCGCGTAACCCCTCGTCCCTGACCCTTGCCGCCGCCCGCGCCTTGCTGGGCGTGGCCCCGGGTGCGGATGAACGGGAGTTGAGGTCGGCCTATCGCGAGGCCGCCAAGCGGGCCCATCCCGACCGGCCCGGCGGCGATGCGGCCCTGTTTCGCGATGTGCTGGCGGCCTATCGCCTGCTTCAGGACCAGCCTGCGGCCCCGCAGATCCATTTTCCACCGGCCTGCACAGCGACCGCACATCCTGCCCCCCATGCCAGTCTGGAGATCGACGTCGCCACTGCCGTCAGCGGGGGCGAGATGGATCTGGCTATCGACGGACGCCGGCTGCGCCTGACCCTGCCACCCGGACTGCGGGTCGATGACAAGGTCCGGGTCGACGGCGTGACCTTCCTTGTCCGTCACAGGTGCGACAAGGACACCCTGATCCGGGGCGACGATCTCTGGCTGACCGGTCGGGTCGACCGGCGGGTTCTGACCGAGGGCGGCCGGATCGAGGTGGAGACCGCCCTGGGGCCGCGCCTGGCCTGGATCTCGACCAAGGCTGCCTCGCGCGGACTGGTGCGCCTGCCCGGTCAGGGCCTGCCCGCCCGCGGCCCTCATGCGGCGGGCGATCTGTTTCTGCGCCTCGAGGCCGTCAGTTCGGGCGTCGAGAGCGCGGCCCGTTCGCTGCTGAAGCGATTCGCGGCCGCCTGGGCGGCCTGACCCCCTAAAGAATTTCAATCGCGCACGACAAAAATGATGGCCCGGCTCTTGAATTTAAATCGCACACGATTAAATCGCTCATCATATTCTTTCGCAAGGAGCGACCCATGAGCACTCTGTATGAAACCCGCGCCACCGTCGTCGGCGGCCGTGAAGGCCACGTCCGCAGCGAGGACGGACTGCTGGACGTCCAGCTGGCCATGCCCAAGGCCCTGGGCGGCAAGGAAAACGGCACCAATCCCGAGCAGCTGTTCGCCGCCGGCTATGCCGCCTGCTTCCAGAGCGCCATGGGCTTCGTGGCCCGCCAGCAGAAGATCGCCCTGAGCGGATCGCAGGTGACCGGCGTCGTCGGCCTGCTGCCGATCGAGGTCGGCTTCAAACTGGAAGTGGCGCTGGAGGTCGAAACCGAAGGCCTTTCCCAGGCCGATGCCGAAGCCCTGGTTGCGACGGCACACAAGGTCTGCCCCTATTCGAATGCTACCCGCGGCAACATCGATGTCGCCATCACCGTAAAGGCCAAATGAGCTCGACCAGAACAACGTCTGAAACCGCTCCGGTCGAGGCCCTGCGCCTCGACCGCCAGCTCTGCTTTGCGCTGTATGGCGCTGCCAATCGCATGCAGCGGCTCTATCGCCCCCTGCTCGACGCCCTGGGCCTGACCTATCCGCAATATCTGGCCATGCTGGCCCTGTGGGAACAGAGCCCGCGTTCAGTCGGAGCCCTGGGCGAGGCGCTGGATCTCGACTCCAGCACCCTGACCCCGCTGCTCAAACGCCTGGAAGCCGCCGGGCTGGTGTCGCGCACACGCGATCCACAGGACGAACGGCGGGTGATCGTGACCCTGACCGACGCCGGCGCAGCCCTGCGCGACCGGGCCCTGACGGTCCCGGAACAGATCTTCTGCCAGGTCGGCCTGCCCCTCGACGAGCTGACCGCCCTTCGCGACAAACTCAAGACCGTCGCGAGCTAGAGCCCGGGAATGCGCCCGGGCAAAAAGACCGCTCACACCTGAGCCCGGCGCTGCGGCCTAGTCGACCGGCAGCTCGAAGGGGGTCGCAGGCAGGCGGTTGGCACCGTAGAGATTGAGGATCGGGCTCTCGGCCCAGCCGAAGCGGACCCGGTTCACCGCCGCTCCGGCGGCCAGACCGATGCGGACATCCGTCCCCTCGACCGTCCCGTCGACAAACCGGCAGCCGGCCGGATCACACAGCTCGAAACCGGACGGCCGTGCGGCACCGAACACCACCAGCGGCTGATCGAACCGCACCAGGATCGAGTCGCCGTCCCGCCGTGCCGAAAGCGGAGCCGGGCCAGCCGCATTCAGACCGGTTTCGCCATAGGCGAGCTTGCGGGCCAGCAGGGCCAGCCGTGCGCCCACCTGTTGCTTGTTGGTGGGGTGGATGTCGTAGATGTCGCCCAGATCGACGGCCGAGGCCATGCCGACCCGTGGATCGCCAGCGGTCGTCCGCCGCTGGACATCGCGCAGGGCGGCCCAGCCGGACTCGGCGGGCGCTGACCTGTAGGGCCCGAAGCTGGCCAACTGCACCATCAGGAACGGCAGATCCGTCCCCTGGAACTCCCGTCGCCAGTCAGCGATCAGGGCCGGCATCAGCCGGGCATACTCGGGGGCCTCCGTGACATTGGCCTCGCCCTGATACCAGGCAAAGCCCTTCAGGCCGTAGGGGGCCAGGGGCGCGATCATGCCGTTGTGCAGGGTGGAAAGCCCGCTGGCCCCGAGCCAGGGCGCATGCGGCGGCAGGCCCGTCGCCGCCAGGCGGGTTGAAACCTTGTAGCGCCAGGCCGTGCCGAGCGGAACAAAGCTGCCGTCATCGAGCCTTAAGCCCTTCTCGGCGGCAGGGCCCCAGGCCCCGCCGCCGCCGCCGGCATCGATCGCCCGGATGGCTATGACGTTGCGACCGGCCTTCAGCGTGCCGTTGGCAAGCCGGTAGTTGCGCGGCGCGTTCCATCCCTCCTGGGAGCCAACGGGCTTGCCGTTGAGATAGGTCGTGTCGATATCGTCGATCGGCCCCAGGGCCAGGACCGCGCCCTGGGCCGCCTGCTGGGCCGTCAGGGTGACTTCGGCCCGCAACCAGATCGTGCCGTCGAAGGTCTCCAGACCCGCCGTGTTTTCCCAGAAGTTCTCTGCCGGCAGGCTGCCCCACGCCCGGTCGTCGAAGTCCGGCTGGCTCCACGCCTTGGCCTGAGGCTCGTTGCGGGCCGCCCAGCGATCCAGCATGCCGCTCCAGCGCGCCATGCCCAACTCCTTTGACCGCGCATAGTCGGCCAGGACCGACAGACCCTCGTCATAGGTCTTCAGCGCCGTCAGACCTTCGCGGCTGATCCAGTCCTGGATCGGTGAGCCGCCCCAGGTCGCGTCGATCAGGCCCACCGGAACGCCGGTCGTCTTCTTGATGTCGCGACCCATGAAATAGCAGGCGGCCGAAAAGTTGCCCGCGCTTTGCGGGGTCGAAACCTGCCAGACCGCCTCCTTCGGCAGGGCCGAGGTCGGAGCCGGCAGGCTGGTCCGGCCCGTCTGCAGCAGGCGGATATTGGCGTCACCGGCCGCCGCGACCTCGTACTCGCCGCTGAGGATGCGGCGCAGCGGCATCTCCATGTTCGACTGCCCCGAACACAGCCAGACATCCCCGACCAGGAGGTCCGTGAGGGCCTGGACCTGACCACCGGACTGAACCGTCAGGCTCAGGGCCGGGCCCGGTTCGCGGGCCGGCAGGGCCGCAGACCAGCGTCCGTCCGCGTCGGCGGTCGCCGTGGCGGTCTGACCGGACAAGTCAATGGCCACGGCCGCGCCGGGTTTGACCTGACCCCAGACCCGGATCGGCTGACCACGCTGCAGCACCGCATGATCGCTGAACACGGGCGCCAGCAAGGCCTGGGCCGAAGCCCCGCTCGCCAGGGCGGACAGGGCGGACGCGATCAGAAGCAGGCGTTTCATGGGGTCGGATTCCGGGTCTTGTTCGGCCGGGCTCGCCTTGCGGGTCCGCTGCCGGACCCACAATAGCGACGGCCATTTCGAGTTAGGCGCCGCCCCGACGGCTTCGACGGGGCGGCGGGGCGGCGGGGAAGCTGGCTACTGGGCCTTGGCCGGACAGACCGCGCCGGCCGGATCGGTGGTCAGCTTGACGCCCTGCAGCGAGACGGTCAGCGCTCCGGCGGTTTCCAGAAGGAAGGGCTCGGCGACCTTGGTGACGTCCGTCCCGGCCGCTGCGAAGCATTTCAGCGGCACCTTCAGGCTCTTCCACTCCCCGATCGGGGCAGAGGCGAGAACCGGAGCCACATCCAGCTTGCCCCAGCCGATCGACAGGGTCACAGGGGCGGTCGGACGGACGTCGACCCGATAGTCGACCAGCAGGGCCATCTCGGCATTGGTCTGGAACGTCAGATCCATCGGCTTGTCGCCGACCAGAGCGGCGGAGGCCGCACCGGCACCCGAGAAGGTGATCTGACGACCGGCCTCCTGCACGCCACCGGCGTCCACCGGGCGGATCTGGACGGACGTGGTGGGCAACAGGCGGAAGCTGAACGGCGCCGGCGTTTTGCCGGCGACGAAGTAGTTGCTGCTGTTTTCGGCAACGACCGTCACGCCGGAGACTTCAGACAGCTTGGGCAGACGCACCCTGTCGCGATAGTTCAGGCCGTAGCCATAAGCGAACAGCGGATCATAGCCGCGGTCACCCCGGTTCAGGGACGTCTGGGCTGCGCTCTTGGGCCAACTGAAGGACAGCTTGCCCTTGAAGTCGTTGCGCGGCTTGCCGGTTTTGTCGCCGACGATCACGTCGGCGATGCCGCCCCCTTCAGATCCCGGGAGCCAGGCGTTGACGAAAGCGTCAGACGCATTGAGCTCGGGGTTCACCCAGAGCGGCCGCCCGGTCAGGAATACGGCGACCACAGGCACGCCGGCAGCCTTCAGACGCTTGAGCAGCGCCAGATCCGCCTTGTCACCGGGCTGGTATTCGAGGGTCTTGAGATCGCCCACGCCCTCGGCATAGGGAGTCTCGCCGAAGACCACGACGGCGACGTCGGGCTTGCTGTCGAACTTGCCGTCTACATTGAGCGTGGCCTTGCCGCCACCGGCCTCGACCGCTTCCTTCAGACCCGACCAGATCGACTGGGCATTGGGGAAGTCGCTGTTCTTGTTGTCGGTACCCTGCCACGACAGGGTCCAGCCGCCGGACTGACGACCGATGTCATCGGCCCCGGAGCCCGCTACCAGCACGTTGGCGCTGGACTTGATCGGCAGCACGCCGTTGTTCTTCAGCAGGACCAGCGACTTGCGGACGGCCTCGCGGGCCAGGGCCCGGTGCTGCGCGTTACCGGCGACGTCCGCGCGGCCTTCCCAGGGCCGGGCAGACTTGAACAGGCCCAGCTTGACCTTGACCCGCAGGATGCGTCGCACGGCGTCATCGACCCGCGCCTGGGAGATCTCGCCCGACTTCACCTGGGCGACCATGTTGTCGAACAGGCCCTTCCAGCTGTCCGGGGCCATGTACATGTCGAGGCCGGCATTGGCGGCCTGCGGGCAGTTGGTCGGGGTGCAGCCGGCAACCTGGCCGTGGCCGTTCCAGTCGCCGATCACAAAGCCGTCGAAGCCCATCCGGTCCTTCAGGACGTCGGTCAGCAGCGTCTTGTTGCCGTGCATCTTGACGCCGTTCCAGCTGTTGAACGAGGCCATGATGGTCATGGTGCCGGCATTGATCGCCGGGACGTAGCCCGGGGCATGCAGCCGA
>Ga0187842_1000210_pt1 | contig 31940 bp, 26 predicted proteins | sample SpaLakP09_SKY_41_FD_134514 | JGI IMG/M metagenome (GOLD analysis project Ga0187842, IMG submission 134514) | Oligotrophic lake water microbial communities from Sparkling Lake, Wisconsin, USA - SP09_SKY_41 | ecosystem: Environmental > Aquatic > Freshwater > Lake | place: USA: Sparkling Lake... | reverse complement strand
GATCGACGAACTGGCGGCGGAAAATCTGGTCATGCGCAAGCAGGGTAAGGGGACTTTTGTTTCCACCCATCACGAAGCACGCGCTCACTTCCGTTTCCTGCGCCTGATGCCGGACGAAGGCGTCCCTCACTATCCTGATAGCAAGATTATTGAAGTCAAGCGCATGCGTGCGCCGGCCGATGTGGCGCGCCTGCTCGAACTCAAGTCGGGCGATGCAGTGGTGTACATCAAGCGGGTGCAGGCGTTTGACGGCGTGCCCACCATCGTGGAAGAGCTGTGGCTGCCCGGCATGATCTTCAAAGGACTGACGGCCGAGCGGCTAGTGGAATACAAGGGGCCGATGTATGGCCTGTTCGAATCGGAATTCGGCACCCGCATGATACGCGCGACGGAAAAGATCCGCGCCGTCAGCGTGGGGGAGGAAGATGCAAAATTACTGGGCATCGCTGCCCACACCCCGCTGCTGGAATCGGAGCGGGTGTCGTTCACTTACGGTGATAAGGCGGTGGAACTGCGCCGCGGTCTGTACTCGACCGCCCGGCACCACTATCACAACGAATTAAACTAAGTGAGCTAAGTGAGCTAAGTGAGCTGAACTGTACGGATCACATGAGTTGATGTGAGGAGATGCCCGTTTGTTGCAATGCAGCGGCGGGCGGCGAAAACAGGGTGGAAATCGAGGCAAAATCCTGTTGCGCTGAAAATACGTTGAGCTACAGAAAGTAGCCGTCGCAGCTGTTGACTACCACTATTTTAGTTATATGTAACAATACATATTGGTTAGAAATGCGAAAATCAGCGAAAATCGCATTCTCGAAATTTTTGTTTATGCCTAGGAGGTCTTGATATGTCTGAAGCCGTAAGGGAAGCCCCGAAAAAAGAACGGCCGGAGTTCCGTAACATCCATGTGACGGAATTGTCCAACTACCGCTTGCCTTTGGCTGGCCTGGTATCCATTTTGCACCGCATCAGCGGCCTCACGATGTTCCTGCTGCTGCCATTCGTGCTGTACCTGCTGGAACAAAGCCTGCGCTCGGAAATTTCCTTTGCGTACTACCAAGGCATCGTTTCCTACCCACTGGTCAAACTGATCATTCTGGCGCTGGTCTGGGGCTATCTGCACCACTTCTGCGCCGGCTGCCGCCACCTGATCATGGACATGCACATTGGCCTGGCCAAAGAGCAGGCACGTCACTCGGCCGCTTCCGTGCTGGCCGTGAGCCTGAGCCTGACCGCGATCATCGCCCTCAAACTGTTTGGAGTCTTCTGAGATGGCAACTAACGATAACATCGGACCAAAACGCCTCGTGGTAGGCGCGCATTACGGCCTGCGTGACTGGCTGGCGCAACGCGTCACCGCGCTGGTGATGGTGGCTTACACCGTGATCCTGCTGGTGTCCTTCCTGACCGGCCAGAACTTCACCTATGAAGGCTGGGCTGGCCTGTTCGCCCAGCAATGGTTCAAGCTGATCAGCGCCGTGACCCTGTTCGGTCTGTTCTTCCACGCCTGGGTTGGCGTACGTGACATCTGGATGGATTACGTGAAATCCGTCGGTCTGCGTCTGACCCTGCAAGTCGCCACCATCGTGTGGTTGATCGCTTGTGCCGCATGGTCGGTACAGATACTCTGGAGGGTTTAATCGTGGCAGCTATCAAATCTGCAATTCCTACCCGCCGCTTTGATGCGGTAATCGTCGGCGCCGGCGGCTCCGGCATGCGTGCATCGCTGCAACTGGCTGAAGCCGGTCTGAACGTCGCTGTACTGTCGAAAGTATTCCCTACCCGTTCCCACACCGTGGCAGCGCAGGGCGGTATCGGCGCCTCGCTGGGCAATATGGCTGAAGACAACTGGTTCTGGCACATGTTCGACACCGTCAAAGGTGGCGACTATCTGGGCGACCAGGATGCGATCGAATTCATGTGCCGCGAAGCACCGAAAGTTGTCTACGAGCTGGAACACTTCGGTATGCCTTTCGACCGTAACCCGGACGGCACCATCTATCAGCGCCCATTCGGCGGCCACACCGCCAACTTCGGCGAAAAAGCCGTGCAACGTGCTTGCGCTGCCGCTGACCGTACCGGTCACGCTCTGCTGCACACCCTGTACCAGCGCAACGTGCGTGCCCGTACCCACTTCTTCGTCGAGTGGATGGCACTGGACCTGATCCGTGACGCCGAAGGCGATGTGGTCGGCGTGGTAGCACTGGAAATGGAAACCGGCGAATGCATGATTCTGGAAGCTAAGACCACCATCTTCGCTACCGGCGGTGCTGGCCGTATCTTCGCTGCATCGACCAACGCCTTCATCAACACTGGCGACGGTATGGGTATGGCGGCACGTGCCGGCCTGCCGCTGCAGGACATGGAATTCTGGCAGTTCCACCCGACCGGCGTGTCCGGCGCGGGCGTCTTGATCACCGAAGGTGTACGCGGTGAAGGCGGTATCCTGATCAACTCCGAAGGCGAACGTTTCATGGAGCGCTATGCGCCTACGCTGAAGGATCTGGCACCACGCGACTTCGTTTCGCGCTCGATGGACCAGGAGATCAAGGAAGGTCGCGGCTGCGGTCCGAACAAGGATCACGTGATGCTGGATCTGCGTCACATCGGCGCCGACACCATCCAGAAGCGTCTGCCTTCGATTCTGGAAATCGGCCACAAGTTCGCCAACGTCGACGCAACCAAAGAACCTATCCCGGTCGTACCAACCATCCACTACCAGATGGGCGGTATTCCAACCAACATCCACGGTCAGGTGGTGACGCCTAACGGCGACGGCACCCAGAAAGTGGTCAACGGCCTGTACGCCATCGGCGAATGCGCCTGCGTATCGGTGCACGGCGCCAACCGTCTGGGCACCAACTCGCTGCTGGACCTGGTGGTATTCGGCCGCGCTGCCGGTAACCACGTGGTGGCACAGAACCTCAAGCAGAAGGAAAACAAACCGCTGCCTAAGGATGCTGCCGACTTCGCGATGAACCGTCTGAACAAGCTGGAAACCTCGAACGGCGGCGAAAAAGTGCAGGGCGTGGCCAACGATATCCGCGCAGCCATGCAGAAATACTGCGGCGTGTTCCGTACCGACGACATGCTGAACAAGGGCGTGGAAGAGATCATGAAGCTGGACGAGCGTCGCAAGCACGTGTCGTTCAAGGACAAGTCGAAAGTGTTCAACACCGCCCGCGTCGAAGCGCTGGAACTGGACAACCTGATCGAAACTGCCAAAGCCACCATCGTCTCGGCCGCAGCTCGCAAGGAATCGCGTGGCGCCCACGCCCACAACGATTTCCCGCAGCGTGACGACGACAACTGGATGAAACACACCCTGTGGTACTCGGCGGACAACCGTCTGGAATACAAGGCAGTCGTGACCAAGCCGCTGACGGTCGACACCTTCAAACCGAAACCACGTACTTTCTAAGAGCTAAGAACATGGCACGCACTCTCAAACTGAAAATTTATCGTTACGATCCCGATCAGGACGCCAAGCCTTACATGCAGGACGTGACGGTCGAGCTGAAAGACACCGACAAGATGCTGCTGGACGCACTGCAGCGTATCAAGTCCGACGTGGATGATTCGCTGGCCCTGCGCCGCTCGTGCCGCGAAGGCGTGTGTGGTTCGGACGCCATGAACATCAATGGCAAAAATGGTCTGGCCTGCACTACCAACCTGAACGAGCTGACCGAGCCTATCGTGCTGCGTCCGCTGCCTGGCCTGCCAGTCATCCGCGACCTGATCGTCGACATGACCCAGTTCTTCAAGCAGTACGATTCGGTCAAGCCTTACCTGATCAACGATTCCATCCGCCCTGAAAAAGAGCGTCTGCAATCGCCTGCCCAGCGTGAAGAGCTCGACGGTCTGTACGAGTGCATTCTGTGCGCTTGCTGCTCGACCTCGTGCCCATCGTTCTGGTGGAATCCGGACAAGTTCGTCGGTCCTGCCGGCCTGCTGCAAGCCTACCGCTTCATCGCCGACTCGCGCGACGAAGCCACCGGTGCCCGTCTGGATAACCTGGAAGATCCATACCGTCTGTTCCGCTGCCACTCGATCATGAACTGCGTCGACGTGTGCCCTAAAGGTCTGAACCCGAACAAAGCTATCGGCAAGATCAAGGAACTGATGGTACGTCGCGCCATCTGATGCACCGCACGGGCGGTGTTTAAGCACGCCGCCCGTTTTTGTAAAGTAGCCGCACCATGACTGCAACGAATACCGCTGCGCACCAGTCTGACCCGGCCAACCGTGCGCGCCTGCGCTGGCGCGCCCGCCGTGGACTGCTGGAAAACGACATTATCCTGACCCGTTTTCTCGATGCGCATGAAACCGAATTGACCGACGAGGAAGTCGACGCCCTGACGCGTTTGCTGGATCTGTCGGACAATGCCCTGATGGATCTGATACTGGCCCGCAAGGAGCCTGACGGCGACATCGATCTGCCCCAGGTACACGCCTTGCTGGCGCGTCTGCGACTGGCTTAAGCCGTCAGACGACTGGCTTGAGCTGCTAGCAATATCGCCGCATTACCAGGTTTTTTTTACTTTTGTCTCACCTCTCCAAGAAGGAAGAGTTCATGAACACCTCTGATAACAAAGCCACACTGTCGTTCTCCGATGGCAGCCCATCGGTCGATTTCCCGATCTACAAAGGGACCGTTGGTCCGGACGTGATCGACATCCGTAAACTGTATGCCGGTACCGGCAAGTTCACCTACGATCCAGGCTTCATGTCGACCGCGGCATGTAATTCCTCGATCACCTACATCGACGGTGACAAGGGCGAGCTGCTGTACCGTGGCTACCCGATCGAACAACTGGCCGTGAACGCTGACTTCATGGAATCGTGCTACCTGCTGCTGAACGGCGAACTGCCGAACGCAGAACAGAAAGCCACCTTCGTCGACACCGTGACCAAGCACACCATGGTGCACGAGCAGATGCAGTTCTTCTTCCGCGGCTTCCGTCGTGACGCGCACCCGATGTCGGTACTGGTTGGTACCGTCGGCGCGCTGGCTTCGTTCTACCACGATTCGCTCGACATCAACGATGCCAAGCACCGTGAAGTATCGGCTATCCGCCTGATCGCCAAGATGCCTACCCTGGTGGCCATGGCTTACAAATACTCGATCGGCCAGCCGTTCGTGTACCCACGCAATGACCTGTCGTACAGCGCCAACTTCATGCGCATGATGTTCGGCAATCCATGCGAAGAATACAAAGTCAACGACGTGCTGGTGCGCGCGCTGGATCGTATCCTGATCCTGCACGCAGACCACGAGCAGAACGCTTCGACCTCGACCGTGCGTCTGGCCGGTTCGTCGGGCGCCAACCCGTTCGCCTGTATCGCTGCCGGTATCGCCTGTCTGTGGGGCCCTGCCCACGGCGGCGCCAACGAAGCGGCACTGAACATGCTGAAAGAAATCGGCACCGTCGAGAACATTCCGGCCTTCATCGCTCAGGTGAAAGACAAGAACTCGGGCGTGAAGCTGATGGGCTTCGGTCACCGCGTTTACAAAAACTTCGATCCACGCGCCAAACTGATGCGTGAAACCTGCTACGAAGTGCTGGAAGAGCTGGGCCTGCAAGACGACCCGCTGTTCAAGCTGGCCATGGAACTGGAAAAGATTGCGCTGAACGACGAATACTTCGTTTCGCGCAAACTGTACCCGAACGTGGACTTCTACTCGGGCATCGTACAGTCGGCACTGGGCATTCCAGTTTCGCTGTTCACCGGTATCTTCGCCATGGCCCGTACCATCGGCTGGATCGCCCAGTGGAACGAAATGATCGCCGACCCAGAACAGAAAATCGGCCGTCCACGCCAGCTGTTCGTGGGTTCGACCACGCGCGAAGTCAAGCCTCTGGACCAGCGTTAATCCGCTGTCTGGTGCACCAAAAAGCGGGCTGCGGCCCGCTTTTTTACGTCCATTTCTGCCGTGCCGGCGCCACGTGCGGCGCCGGCAGAGCGCTACTCTCAGCTGTCCTGATCGAGCAGGGCCTGTATCTCGGCGCGTTCCTTCTTGCTCACGTGGCCGCCGCGCAGTGCGGCCAGCACCAGCGCCTTGCCGGAACCGGCAAAGGCTTTCTGTATCAGTTCCTTCAGCAGATTGGTCTGCAGCGCATCCTGCGCCTGCGCCGGCGCATAGATGTGGGCGCGCTGGCTTTCGTCGCGGCTGAGGATGCCTTTGCTGTGCATCACCTGCAGCAGGCGCAGCACGGTGGCGTAATTCATATCGGGCCGGCTGGCCAGTGCTGCCTGATGGATCTGCTTGGCCGTGGCAGGCCCGCTGGCCCATAGCAGGCGCAGCATTTCCAGTTCGGCGGGGGTGGGTTTGGAGACGGGTGTATTCATGGAGCGCATTTTTATAAGACTATGCATCTAGATTAAAATATCTAGATGCATTTGTCTAGGTGCGTCGCATGGCCAGGGCTGCCCTTGCCAGTTGGCTCAGCGTGGCTGGCTGATGGGCTAACTTAGCGCTTGGCTTACCACTTCATTTCGCCCTTGGCGACCTTGGCGCTGGTGTCCAGTGCCGCTTTCAGGCCTGCTTGCGGATACTGCTGCTGCATGCGCTCGATCAGCGCGGCCGAGTTGGCGGCCGCGGCCGTTTCCGCTTCAAACTTCACCAGATAGTCGCGGGTAAAGCCGATGCTGGCGGGCGTCAGCGCACTGCCGACCTTGTAGTGGCCCGGAACCACGGTGGCCGGCTGCAGGGCGGCGATGCCGTCCAGCGTGGCCAGCCACTGCTGGCGCGACGCTGCCGTCTGGGTGTCGGCAGTCCACACGTGCAGGTCGTTGAACACCACTACGCCACCGGCCACCGTCTTGATCGATGGAATCCACACATAGCTGCGCTCCGGCTGCAGACCGGCGACCTGCAGGATTTCGCCTTCCAGCTCAATGCGGTCGCCCTGCAGCACCTGCGGCACGATGATGCGGTGCGGCGCGTTGTCTTTCAGGATGGGGCCCCAGAAGGCCACCTTGGCATCCTTGTTCTTCTCGATGGCGGCCACGGTGTAGGAGGTGGCGACGATCTTCGCTTGCGGGAAGGCGGCGTGGATCACGTCTAGGCCGAAGTAGAAATCCGGATCGCCGTGGCTCACATACACGGTGGTCAGGCGCTTGCCGCTGGCACGGATCTGTTCCACCAGTTTCAGGGCTGCGCCGCGCGAGAACTGGGCGTCGATCAGCACCGCATCCTTGGCGCCGCTGACCAGTACCGAGGCCACGGGGAAGATGGCCGCTTCACCGGGATTGAACACTTCCACCTTGAGCGGGGCGGCGCTGGCGCTGCCCAGAGTGGCGGCGAAGGCGCTGGCTAACAGGGTTTGCAGAGGTTGCTTGAGCATGATGGTCTTTCGTGTTGGGTTGGAATGACGTCATCTTAAATTGCTTGATCCGGTAGAAAAACTGCGTATCATTCATCAATTAATTGCATAAATCGGATGAATCGATGGATAGAATTACCGCCGCTAAAGTGTTTGTCAGCATTGCTGAACGGGGCAGCATGATTGCCGCTGCCGATACGCTGGATATGTCGCGCGCCATGGTCACGCGCTATCTGGCGCAGATGGAGCAGTGGGCCGGAGCGCGCCTGCTGCACCGGAGTACCCGCCGCCTCAGCCTGACGGACGCTGGTACGCTGACGCTGGCGCGCTGCCGCAGCATGCTGGAGCTGGCCGATGAGATGGCGCTCGACGGCGCGGTGGAGGAGGGCGCGCCGCGTGGCTTGCTGCGCATTAGCTGTTCGCAATCGATGGCGCAGGCCGTGCTGGCGCCGGCCGTGACGGCGTTTTTGCAGCGCTACCCCCACACCACGGTGGATATGCAGATTAATAACCGCGCCGTGAATCTGGTCGAGCAGCGCATCGATCTGGCGCTGCGCATTACCAATGCGCTGGAGCCGAACCTGATCGCACGCCAGCTGGCCCGCTGCGACTCCGTGGTGTGCGCGGCGCCAGCCTATCTGGAACGGCATGGCATGCCGGGGCAGGTAGCCGATCTGGCGCGCCACAACTGCCTGACCTATAGCTATTTTGGCAAAAGCCTGTGGCAATTTACCGACGTTCATGGTGAAGCCGTGTCCGTGCCGGTCAGCGGCAATCTGTCGGCCAATGAAGATACCAGTCTGCTGCGCGCGGCACTGTATGGTGCCGGCATCGTGCTGCAACCGAGGTATGGCGTGATGCCGCTGATTGCCCGGGGCGAACTGGTGCAACTACTGCCGCAATTCACGCCGCAACAGATGGGTATTCACGCCATTTATACCTCGCGCCAGCATATGTCGGCCGCGTTGCGCGCCATGCTGGACTTTCTGGCCGAATGGTTCCGCAGCGATGCAGGCTGGCTGGCGCATACCCCCGCACCCGCCGCAGGCCGTCTGGCGCGCCGCTTGCCGCGCTCCTGAGCGACAGCAGCAGGCTTAGAATAATGAAAACATTTCAGTGCATTAGGCCGTCCGGCAAGCCTATCGCCACACTTAATGCCACATTAAAACGCAAGTTTTCACGGCTTTTTGCCGCACAAATGGTTGTTCGGATACAATACCGGTGCTATCCTGAATGACCGATTTTTGTAGTACCCGAAGAAATATAGCCCTTCCCCACAACTTGATGTGCAATCCGCTAACCGGTCAGGCCGTGTCGCGGAAGGTTAGATTAACCCGCTAATCTCGCGAAGCGCGAAGAAAGGTGAGCAATATGATGCAACAATATACGTCCAACTCCTACCTGTTTGGTGGGAACGCCCCGTACGTCGAAGAACTGTACGAAGCGTATCTCGACAATCCAGGTTCTGTGCCAGACAACTGGCGCGCCTATTTCGACGCCATGCAGCACGTACCGGCCGTCGATGGTTCCAATAAACCCGACGTCGCCCACGCCTCCGTGATCGCCTCTTTCGCCGAACGCGCGAAAGCCGGTCCTATCCGTACCGTGGTGGCTTCGGCCGATGCCGAAATGGGCCGCAAACGCGTGGCTGCCACGCAGCTGATCGCTGCCTACCGTTACCTCGGTTCGCGCTGGGCCAATCTGGACCCGCTGCAGCGTCAGGAGCGTCCGGCCATCCCTGAACTCGATCCTAGCTTCTACGGGTTCACCGATGCGGACATGGACACTGTATTCAACATCAGCAACACCTACTTCGGCCCGGAAACCGCGACCCTGCGCGACCTGCTGAACTTCCTGCGCGATACCTACACCCGTTCCATCGGCGCCGAGTTCATGTACATCTCCGATCCAGCCGAAAAACGCTGGCTGCAAGAGCGTCTGGAAGCGATCCGCTCGACGCCTAACTTCACCGCAGAGAAGAAGCAGCACATTCTGGAGCGCCTGACCGCGGCAGAAGGTCTGGAGCGTTACCTGCACACCAAGTATGTTGGTCAAAAGCGTTTCTCGCTGGAAGGCGGCGAAACCTTCATCGCTTCGATCGATGAAATCATCCAGCGCGCCGGCGAAAAAGGCGTGCAGGAAATCGTGATCGGCATGGCCCACCGCGGCCGTCTGAACGTACTGGTGAACACCCTGGGCAAATCGCCCAAGGAACTGTTCGAAGAATTCGAAGGCAAGCACGGCGACGACCTGCCAGCCGGTGACGTGAAATACCACCAGGGCTTCTCGTCGGACATCTCGACCGCTGGCGGTCCAGTCCACCTGTCGCTGGCCTTCAACCCATCGCACCTGGAAATCGTCAACCCAGTGGTTGAAGGTTCCGTCAAAGCCCGTATGGATCGCCGCGGCGACCACGCCGGCAAGCAAGTGCTGCCTATCCTGGTGCACGGCGACGCCGCTTTCGCTGGTCAGGGCGTTGTGATGGAAACCCTGAATCTGGCCCAGACCCGTGGTTACGGCACCGGCGGTACCGTGCACATCGTGATCAACAACCAGATCGGTTTCACCACTTCCGATCCGCGCGATGCCCGTTCCACCATCTACTGCTCGGACGTCGTCAAGATGATCGAAGCACCTGTGCTGCACGTCAACGCCGACGATCCTGAAGCCGTGGTTCTGGCTTCGCAGATCGCCATGGACTACCGTCTGCAGTTCCAGAAAGATATCGTCGTCGACATCATCTGCTACCGCAAACTGGGCCACAACGAGCAAGATACCCCGGCACTGACCCAGCCGCTGATGTACAAGAAAATCGGCCAGCACCCAGGCACCCGCAAACTGTATGCGGACAAACTGGTTGCCCAGGCAGTGATTGCTGCTGACGGCGGCGAAAAAATGCAATCGGCCTTCCGCGACGCCATGGACGCCGGCAAGCACACCGTGGATCCTGTCATCACCAACTTCAAGAACAAGTTCGCCGTTGACTGGCTGCCGTTCCTGAACCGCAAGTGGACCGACAGCGCCGATACCGCCGTGCCGATGACCGAACTGAAACGTCTGGCTGGCCGCATCACCACCGTACCGGAAAACTTCAAAGTCCACGCACTGGTCGAAAAAGTGCTGGCCGACCGCGCTGCCATGGGCCGCGGCGAGCTGAATCTGGACTGGGGCATGGGCGAACACCTGGCCTTCGCATCGCTGGTGGCTTCGGGCTACGCTGTGCGTCTGACCGGTCAGGATGCCGGCCGTGGTACCTTCGTCCACCGTCACGCTGTGCTGCACGATCAGAACCGCGAGCGCTGGGATGCCGGCACCTACGTGCCTCTGCAGAACATCGCCGAAGGTCAGGCTCCATTCACCGTGATCGACTCCGTGCTGTCGGAAGAAGCGGTACTGGGCTTCGAATACGGCTACTCGACCGCAGAACCTAACACCCTGACCATCTGGGAAGCCCAGTTCGGCGACTTCGTCAACGGCGCTCAGGTGGTAATCGACCAGTTCATCAGCTCCGGCGAAGTGAAGTGGGGCCGTGCCTCGGGTCTGGTGATGATGCTGCCACACGGCTACGAAGGCCAGGGTCCAGAGCACTCGTCGGCTCGCCCAGAGCGCTTCCTGCAGCTGTGCGCAGACAACAACATGCAAGTGGTCCAGCCGACCACCGCATCGCAGATCTTCCACGTGCTGCGTCGCCAGATGGTGCGTCAGTTCCGCAAACCGCTGGTCATTCTCACGCCGAAATCGCTGCTGCGTAACAAGGACGCCGGCACCCCGCTGACCGAACTGGCCAAGGGCGCGTTCCAGACCGTGATCGGTGAAGTCGACGAGAAAATCGACGCCAAGAAAGTCAAACGCGTTATCGCCTGCTCGGGCAAGGTCTACTACGATCTGGTCAACGCACGCAAGACCCGCGGCCAGACCGATACCGCCATCATCCGTGTGGAACAGCTGTATCCATTCCCGCACAAATCGTTCGCTGCCGAACTGAAAAAGTTCCCGAACCTGGCGGAAGTGGTATGGGCACAGGACGAGCCGCAGAATCAGGGCCCATGGTTCCAGATTCAGCACAACATCTTCGAGAGCATGGAAGCCGGTCAGCGCCTGGCCTACGCCGGTCGCCCAGCGTCGGCATCGCCAGCCGTCGGCTACTACGACAAGCACTATGCCCAGCAAAAAGATCTGCTGGAAACGGCTTTCTCGAAGCTCAAAGGCTTCATCCTGACCAAATAAGCCCCATGGCGCCGTGCCCGATCGGGCGCGGCGCCTGACTGAAGCAATGACACAGGCGTGACCGCAAGCATGTAGCGGAGCGCCATTACAAAATATACGGAGTTATCCATGGCACAAATTCAAGTTAAAGTACCTCAACTGTCGGAATCGGTCGCTGAAGCGACCATGCTGACCTGGCACAAGAAAATCGGCGAAGCCGTTGCCCGTGACGAAAACCTGATCGACATCGAAACCGACAAAGTGGTACTGGAACTGCCAGCGCCCGCCGCTGGCGTGCTGGTTGAAATCATCAAAGGCGACGGCAGCACTGTGGTGGCTGACGAAGTCATCGCTGTGATCGACACCGAAGCGACTGCCGGCGCGAGCGCCCCAGCCGCTGCTGCTCCAGCCGCTGCACCTGCCGCTGCTGCTGCCCCAGCTGCTGCTGCCGCTACCGGTGGTAACAAAGGCGATGTAGCCATGCCAGCCGCTGCCAAGATCCTGTCGGAAAAAGGTCTGAGCGCCAGCGACGTTGCTGGTTCGGGCAAAGATGGCCGCGTCACCAAGGGCGATGCACTGGCTGCTTCGGCACCTGCCACCCCGGCTGTTGCTCCTTTGGCTGCTCCAGCGGCCAAACCAGCACTGCAACAAGTTGCTGCGCCTGCCGCTGCCAACCTGGGCGACCGTCCGGAAGAGCGCGTGCCTATGAGCCGTCTGCGTGCCCGTATCGCCGAGCGTCTGGTGCAATCGCAATCGACCAACGCGATTCTGACCACCTTCAACGAAGTCAACATGGCGCCAGTCATGGACCTGCGCAACAAGTACAAGGACAAGTTCGAGAAAGAGCACGGCGTCAAGCTGGGCTTCATGTCCTTCTTCGTTAAAGCTGCTGTGGCCGCTCTGAAGAAATACCCTATCCTGAACGCTTCGGTGGACGGCAACGACATCGTTTACCACGGCTACTTCGACATCGGTATTGCCGTGGGTTCGCCACGCGGTCTGGTGGTGCCTATCCTGCGCAATGCCGACCAGATGTCGATCGCTGACATCGAGAAGAAAATCGGTGAATTCGGCGCCAAGGCTAAAGAAGGCAAGCTGACCCTGGACGACCTGACCGGCGGTACCTTCTCGATCTCGAACGGCGGCACCTTCGGTTCGATGCTGTCGACCCCGATCATCAACCCGCCACAATCGGCGATTCTGGGCGTGCACGCGACCAAAGATCGCGCTGTGGTTGAAAACGGCCAGATCGTGGTGCGTCCTATGAACTACCTGGCGATGTCCTACGACCACCGTATCATCGACGGCCGCGAAGCTGTGCTGGGTCTGGTAGCCATGAAAGAAGCGCTGGAAGATCCAGCCCGCCTGCTGCTGGAACTGTAATCACCGCCAGGGCGTTCCGGTGGTAAAGCCGGAACGCCGTTCAGAGGAAGAACCATGAGCGTTTCCGAAGAAATCAAGCGTTTGCATGAACTGCACCAGTCCGGCGCCCTGTCGGATGCAGAGTTCGCTGCTGCCAAGGCCAAGCTGCTCAGCAGCGGCTCCTGCGGCAGCGAACAGCTTTCCAACGACATCAGCAAGCTGCGCCGCTCCCGTAGCGACCGCTGGCTGGGTGGCGTGTGTGGCGGCCTTGGTCGCATCAGCGGCGTCGAGACCTGGATCTGGCGTCTGCTGTTCGTGCTGTTTGTGCTGACCTTCGGCTTCGGTCTCGCGATTTACATTCTGCTCAGGATCTTTGTGCCAGAAGAAGAAACCATAGGATAAGAAATGAGCAAACAATTTGACGTAGTAGTCATCGGCGCCGGTCCCGGCGGTTATATCGCTGCCATCCGTGCAGCCCAGCTGGGTTTCTCGGTTGCCTGCGTAGACGCGTGGGAAAATGAAAAGGGCGGCCCTGCACCGGGCGGTACTTGCACCAACGTAGGTTGCATCCCATCCAAAGCACTGCTGCAATCGTCGGAACACTACGAGCACGCTGGCCATGCGTTCAAGGAACACGGTATCGATGTTGCCGGCCTGTCCCTGAACCTGCCGCAAATGCTGAAGCGCAAGAACAGCGTCGTCAAACAGAACAATGACGGCATCCTGTTCCTGTTCAAGAAAAACAAAGTGACCTTCTTCCACGGCCGCGCCGCTTTTGCTGGCCCAGCTACGGCGGAAGGCTATCCGCTGGCGATCTCGGCACCTGCCAACGAAACCATCAGCGGCAAACAGGTCATCATCGCTACCGGTTCGAACGCACGCGAACTGCCGGGCGCCGCTTTCGATGAAAAACTGATTCTGTCGAACACCGGCGCATTGGCCATCGAGGCTGTTCCAGCCAAGCTGGGCGTGATCGGTGCCGGCGTGATCGGTCTGGAAATGGGCTCCGTATGGCGCCGTCTGGGCGCGGAAGTGACCGTGCTGGAAGGCTTGCCAGTGTTCCTCGGCGCAGTCGACGAGCAGATCGCCAAAGAAGCGCAGAAGCTGTTCACCAAACAGGGCCTGTCCATCAATCTGGGCTGCAAGATCGGCGCCATCACCAAGGGTGACAACAACGTCACCGTGGCGTACGAAAACGCCAAGGGCGAAGCACAGACCGCCGTGTTCGACAAGCTGATCGTATCGATCGGCCGTACCCCGAATACCAACGGCTTGGGCGCTGACAAAGTCGGTCTGGCGCTGGACGAGCGCGGCTTCGTGGCGGTCGATGGCGACTGCAAAACCAACCTGCCGGGCGTATGGGCAGTGGGCGACGTGGTACGTGGCCCGATGCTGGCGCACAAAGCGGAAGAAGAAGGCGTTGCCGTGGCCGAGCGTATCGCTGGCCAGCACGGTCACACCAACTTCGACACCATTCCTTGGGTGATCTACACCTCGCCGGAAATCGCCTGGGTAGGCAAAACCGAGCAGGCGCTGAAAGCAGCTGGCGTGGCGTACAAAGCCGGTACTTTCCCGTTCCTGGCCAACGGCCGTGCACGTGCACTGGGCGATACCTCGGGTATGGTGAAATTCCTGGCCGATGCGACCACCGACGAAATCCTCGGCGTGCACATCATCGGACCTATGGCTTCGGAACTGATCTCGGAAGCTGTGGTGGCGATGGAATTCAAGGCATCGGCCGAAGACATCGCCCGTATCTGCCACGCTCACCCATCGCTGTCGGAAGCTACCAAAGAGGCAGCTCTGGCCATCGATAAGCGTACCCTGAACTTCTAAGCAATCCTCTAGCGGACTGCGGGCGGGCTGCGGTCCGCCCTTTTCTTTTGCGCAGTACAGAACTGATTCTCATGAACGTCGAAGAGTTTTACCAGCATGCGCTTGAGCAGCGCAATTTCAAGGCCGATGCTGCCCAGCGCCGCGCTGTTGACCGTCTGCAAGTGTGCTATGACCAGTGGCTGGCCTACAAAGGCCAGCGTTCCAGCACCTTCAAGCGCCTGATTAACCGGCCCGATGTGCCGCGCGGCGTGTATATGTGGGGCGGGGTAGGGCGCGGCAAGTCCTTCCTGATGGACAGTTTCTATTCGGTGGTGCCGGTGGTGCGCAAGACCCGTTTGCACTTCCACGAATTCATGCGTGGCGTGCACCGCCAGCTCGACGATCTGAAAGGCGTGGCCAATCCGCTCGACGAAGTGGCCAAGCGCGTCGCCAAAAAATACCGTCTGATCTGCTTCGATGAATTCCACATCTCCGATGTGGCCGATGCCATGATTATGTACAACCTGCTGAAGGCGCTGTTCGATAACGGCGTGTCCTTCATCATGACTTCCAATTACGATCCGCAGCTGCTGTATCCGGACGGCCTGCACCGCGACCGCATCCTGCCTACCATCGCGCTGCTGTACGAAAGGCTCGACGTGATGAATATCGATGCCGGCATCGATTACCGTGGCCGCGCACTGGAGCAGGTGGAGTCGTATTACACCCCGCTCAACGCGGCTACTGACGAAGCGCTGCGCACGGCCTTTGCCCGCGTGGCCGAAAATGCCGACGAAGACCCTACCATCCGTATCGAAGCGCGTGAAATCCGTGCGCTGCGCCGTGCCGGTACTACTATCTGGTTCGATTTCAATACCCTGTGCGGCGGTCCCCGCTCGCAGAACGATTATCTGGAAATCGCCAGCCGCTTCCATACCGTGATATTGTCCGGCATACCGATGATGTCGGCGGCCATGTCGTCCGAAGCGCGCCGCTTTACTTGGCTGATCGATGTATTCTACGATCAGGGGGTGAAGCTGCTGATGTCGGCCGAGGTGGAGCCGGAGCAGCTGTACACCACCGGTACCCTGGCGAATGAATTCCACCGTACCGTCTCGCGTATTGTCGAGATGCAGTCGCAGGAATATATGGATAAGGAACAGCGCGCGGCAGCCGCAGCGCTGGCTTAGTTTTTTAGGAAGTGTATGGCAATTGCGAGTAAATTGAAGGCGGGCTGTGGGATGGCGCTAGGCCTGATGCTGGGGGCAGCTACGCTGGCACCGGTGCAGGCTGCCGAAGCGGCAGCGCGCTGGCCCAAGGTGCAGTCGGTCGAGCAGGCCAATGCGGCACTGCGTGAGGTGGAGCAGCAGCGCGCCGTGGTGCAGGACCAGTTCGCCGAGGCCGAGCGGGTCTGCTATGGCCGTTTCTTTGTGAATACCTGCCTGAGCGATGCCAAGGAAGTACGCCGCAAGGCGCTGGCCGTGCTGCGCGCGGCCGAAGTCGATGCCGAGCATTTCAAGCGCGCCGATTCGGTGGAAAAACGTGATGCCGATCTGGCGCTACGGGCCCGCAAGGATGCCGAGGAAGAGGCCCAGCATGCGGCTACGCCACCCAAGGCGCCGAAAGTCGTGGACGATACGCCACGCCTGCCGCCTGTCACCGGAGCGGCAGTGGACCGTGAAGCACAGCATGCGGAAAAGCTGAAGAAGCTGGAAGCGCAGGATGCGGCCAATGCAGGGAAACGGGCCGAAAATGTGCGCAATTTCGAGCGCAAGCAGCAGGAATCACAGCGTCGGCAGGCCGAAGTGGCACGCAAGAAGGCCGAAAAAGAGGCTAAACAGGCTGCCCAGGAAGAAGCGGAACAGCGCAAAGCGGATGCGGTCAAGCGCCAGTAAGCAGGGCGCAGGCTACTGCGAGAGAGTGACGCAGAGCAGCATTAGTTGGCTGGGCGCGCCGGGTAGATTAAACTACGGGATGTGTCACCGAGTACTCCTTGTTGCAGTGAAACTTTTGTGTGGGTAGAGACCGAGAATTATGGCTGATGTAATTGATATCCAGCGTCGTCTGATAGAACTCGACGTTGAACACCGCGATCTGGATGCTGTCATTAACATGCTGACGCTCGATGGTCACCATGATCAGTTGCAATTGCGCCGCCTCAAGAAGCGCAAGCTGCAACTGAAAGACCATATCACTCTGCTCAAAATGCAACTGGTGCCGGACGTTCCTGCCTGAGTTGCGAGCCGTACCGCTGCCTACCTAGTATATTTTGACTCAACACCTGTCCCCGCCTGCCGTGGTCGGCGAGACTGCCGAAGCGCCCCCCGGAAAACATGATGCCGAGGTTGAACGCCTGTTTGGTGCCGGTGGCCCGCTGGGCCCGGCTGTAGGCGATTTCCGTCCGCGCCGCTCGCAGACCGAAATGGCCAAGGCTGTTGCCGCCGCCATCGATAGCCAGACCACGCTGATCGCCGAAGCGGGCACCGGCACGGGTAAAACCTTTGCCTATCTGGTGCCGGCGTTGCTGTGGGGTGGCAAGACCATTATTTCCACCGGCACCAAGAATCTGCAGGACCAGCTGTTCCTGCGCGATATTCCAACTGTGCGGGCGGCTTTGCAGGCACCCGTTTCGGTGGCGCTGCTGAAGGGCCGCTCCAATTATCTGTGCCATTACCATCTGGAACGTACGCTGCAGAATGGCCGCATGACCTCGCGCGACGATGTGGGTCATCTGCGCGAAATTTCGCGCTTCCTGAAAATGACCAATTCCGGCGACAAGGCGGAGCTGGCGCGGGTGCCGGAAAATGCCCTGATCTGGAATCTGGTCACTTCCACCCGCGACAACTGCATGGGCGCCGAGTGCCAGTATTATCAGGACTGCTTCGTGATGAAGGCGCGCAAGGAGGCGCAGCAGGCCGATGTGGTGGTAGTCAATCACCACCTGTTCTTTGCCGACGTGGCGCTGAAGGATTCCGGCGTCGCCGAACTGCTGCCATCGGCCAATACCGTAATCTTCGACGAAGCGCACCAGTTGCCCGATACGGCCACGCTGTTCTTCGGCGACACCTTCTCCACTTCGCAAGTGCTGGAGCTGTGCCGCGACGTACTGGCCGAAGGGCTGGCCCACGCGCGCGATGGCGCCGACTGGGGCAAGACGGTGACGGTGGTGGAAAAGGCCGCGCGCGATCTGCGTCTGACCTTCCCGCAGGATATCGTGCGCCTGTCGCTGCCGCAGATTGCGCCATCGAGCGACTTTTTCCCCGCGCTGGAAACCCTCAAGGATGAGCTGGACGGCTTGCTGGCCGTGCTGGAAACCCAGGCGGAACGGGCGGAAACGCTGGAACAGTGCCGCCAGCGCGGCCTGCAGCTGGCGCAGCAGCTGCGCGACTGGAAATTCGATCCCAAAGCGCGGGTGGAAAAGGGCGCGGAAGCCGTGTTCTGGGTGGAAGCCTATGCCTCTTCGCTGCAGCTGCATAAAACCCCGCTGTCGATAGCGCCTATCTTCAACGGCCAGCGCGAAGGCGTGCCGCGCAGCTGGATTTTCACGTCCGCCACGCTGGCGGTGAAAAATGATTTCAGCCACTTCTCCGAGCAGATGGGGCTGACGGGCGAACCATCCAAAACCTGGCCCAGCCCGTTCGATTACGGTTCGCAGGGCATACTGTATGTGCCGCAAGGCTTGCCCGATCCGAATTCCATGGGCTATACGGATGCCGTGCTGGATCTGGCCCTGCCCGTGATTGAAGCGGCCGGTGGCCGTACCTTCCTGCTGTGTACCACGCTGCGCGCCGTCAAGCGGGCCGCCGAGCGGCTGCGCGACGAGTTCGAACGGCGCGGCCTGAATTTCCCCCTGTTCGTGCAGGGCGATAAAGGCCGTACCGAGTTGCTGGACCAGTTCCGTGCCGCCGGTAACGGCGTACTGATCGGTAGCCAGTCGTTCTGGGAAGGCGTGGACGTGCGCGGCGACGCGCTGTCGCTGGTGATTATCGACAAGCTGCCATTCGCGCCGCCTGACGATCCGGTGCTGGCCGCGCGGATCGAAGTGATGGAGAAGCAGGGCAAGAACGGCTTCATGCATCACACCCTGCCGGAAGCCATCATCAATCTGAAACAGGGTGCTGGCCGCCTGATCCGCGACGTCGGCGACCGCGGCGTGCTGATGCTGTGCGATCCGCGTGTGATTTCCAAGCCTTATGGCAAACGCATCTGGCAAAGCCTGCCTGCCTTCAAGCGCACGCGCGAGCAGGCCGATGTGATTGCGTTCTTCCAGAATCTGCCGCCGGACGGCGCGGAATAATAGGGCGACGCCTGCCCGGCTGGCGGTCCTCAGCGTGCCGATTTCCACCTCTGATAGTCCCGCGCACGTTTGCGCTGGCACAAACGCGCGCCCGAACTGGACGCTAGAGTGAACTCTGCGCTGCACCGTTTGGCGTGCAGTTACGGAGGATGTCATGGCAATCCGACACGGCTGTTTTATCAGTTATGCCCATGGCCATCACGCATACATGAGCCGCTTCAAAAGCGATCTGATCGAAGCACTGGCCTGCTATCTGGAACCGCATTTCGATAACGAAGACGAGCTCTTCGTCGATAGTGCCCAGCTGGGCGGTGGCGACGATCTGGACCAGCGCATAGCCCAGGCCTTGTGCGAAAGCGTCTGCATGATCGTGATCTATACGCCGCGCTACGAAGCGCATGCCTATACGCGGCGCGAATACGCCGCCATGCAGCGTATCGAAGCGGAGCGCAGCGCGTGGTACCGCCTGCCTAGCCACCTGATCATTCCCATTATCATGACGCGCCATCCGGCCGGGCTGCCGCCGCAAATTACCCGGCCTGGCATGTATGTGGACTTCTCGCGCTATACGCTGGCCAGCAATTCGTTCAAATCCAATCCCGAATTTCTGCCGGAAATAGAAAAAATCGTGCTGCGGATAGCCGAACATTACCACTGCCTGAAGCGCTACATGCCGCCCCGGCACGATTGCAGCAAGTTTGTTTTGCCCGATATTCCGTCCGAATGGCGGGTTATTCCTCCACCTAATTTTCCACGCTAAAGGTTTGTCATGGAAACCCAAACTTTGTTGCTGCCGCCGCTCAGCGATCACGGCGAAGTCATTACTTTTTATGCTTACCGCGATGATGGCAGCCGCAGTGCTGCGCTGGCCAATCTGGCGCTACTGCTGGCACGCCAGCGCGCGGCCTATAACCCCGTGCTGATGATAGACTGGGATCTGCCGGCGCCGACGCTGCACCAGCATTTCGGTGCGTCGCGCAACCATCCGGGCGTGCTGGAGTTTTTCCTTGCCTGCGCCGAGCAGCTGGAGCAGCACCAGCCCAGCGGCTTCAGCGACGATACCCTGCTGGCGTACGAAGTGCTGGCGGCGGTGGATTGGGAGCAATATGTGCTGCGGGTGGACGATGGCAGCCAGCTTTATCTGATGCCAGCTGGCCGGCTCGACGAACGCTACGCCGAGCGGCTGCGCACACTGGACTGGGAAGGGCTGTTCCGGCGCTGCCCCGCGCTGTTCCGCTGCTTTGCCGCTCAAATGGCTTGCCACTTCCGTCATGTGCTGGTGGATGCTGCCAGTGGGCAGTCGGAAACTTCAGGACTATGTACCACGCTGCTGCCGCGTAAGCTGGTGATGCTGTTTGGTCCCGAAAAGGGCAGTCTTGAAGGCGCCTGCGAGATGGTGACGCGTGCCACCAGCTACCGCTGCAGCCACGAGGACGAGCAGCGCCCACTGCTGGTGTATCCCGTTGCAGTGCAGCTGGAAGGCGACGATGCCCGCCTGCGCGCGCAGCGCCGCCATGGCGATAGCCTGCGCCACGGCGGCTACCAGCAGCGGCTAGAACAGCTGCTGTCGGACTGCTATGGCCTGCGCCAGCTGTCGCTAGCCAGCTATTGCGATGAAGTCCAGCTTCAGTATAGCCGCGACGAGGCGCAGCAACTGGCCGTGCAGGCGACGCCGCATGGCGACCGCCATACGCTGGCGCGCTCCTATGCCACGCTGCTGGAATGGCTGGAACCTGGCTACTATCCGTGGCAGTCGCATGCCGAGGTGGTAATCCTCAGACGTTTGCAGGCACTGCCGGGCCAGTTGTCCGGCAACAGCTTGCTGCTGGCGCAGGCAGAGCTGCAACATCAGCTGGGGCAGGAGTACGGCGCCCAGCAGCGCTGGCGGCAGGCGCGGGCCTGCTTTGAACAGGCCCACCAGATGCGCCAGCAGGTGCTGGGAACGGAGCAGGTGGATACCCTGGTCAGCAAGACTGCACTGGCGGCAGCGCAGTTTCAGTCCGGCCAGCTGGAGCAGGCGCAGATACTGCAGGAATGCGTGGCGGAAGCCCATGGCCGCCTGCTCGGCGCCGAGCATCCCGATACGCTGGCAGCGCGCATGGCTCTGGCTGCCACGCTGGGGGCGCGCGGCCGTGCCCAGCAGGCCATGCAGATTTATGACGATGTGCTGGCCGTGTATGTGCGGCAACTGGGTGGCCTGCACCGGCTGACGCTGGCGTGCAAGGCAGCGCGCGCGCACCAGCTCTTCCTGCAAGGCGAATTCGATGCGGCGCGCAGTGCACAGGAGCAGGTACTGGCCGAGTGCAAGCGCTGCCTGGGCGGTGAGCATGCAGACGCGCTGGCCTGCCGTACGGCGCTGGCGTGGACCATGCTGCAGCTCGACGAGCCGGATGTGGCACACAGTCTGCTCGATGCCGTGTTGCAAATTAGTATCAAACGGCATGGCCCCCACCATATGGCGGCGGTGCGCGCCCGTGCTGCCATGGCCGACCTGCTCAGGCAGACGGGCAGCCATGCAGGCCAGCATCCGGGCCAGGCCGATCTGGTGCCGGAACTAAGGCAGGAAGGTGCGCTCGATGCCTATGACGATGCGCTGCTGCAGCCGGCGCAGCCCATGCATCCGATCGGACCCGAGGTGGTCCAGCTGACGGCCGAGCAGATGCTGGCACTCGATGCCGCCGCAGCGCCAGGCCGCAGCCAGAGCGGCTGACGCAAATTTATCTGCGCGGGGAGAGCGGCGAACGAGCTGGGTGGCGATTGCTTCAGGTAAAATCGTCGTATGAAAATCCTGATCAGTAATGACGACGGTTATCTGGCTCCCGGCATCAATGCGCTGGCCGCCGCACTGGCGCCTATCGCCGACATAGTGGTGGTGGCGCCCGATAGCAACCGTTCCGGTGCTTCCAACTCCCTGTCGCTGGACCGGCCACTGTCGGTACAGCAGGCCGCCAATGGCTTTTATTTCGTCAACGGCACGCCCACCGATTGCGTGCACGTTGCGCTGACAGGCGTGCTCGATTACCGTCCTGATCTGGTTGTGTCCGGTATCAATAACGGCCCCAATATGGGGGACGACACCCTGTATTCGGGTACGGTGGCAGCAGCCACGGAAGGTTATCTGTTCGGTATTCCCGCCATCGCCTTTTCGCAAGGCGCTTTTGGCTGGGACTATATCGACGACGCAGCGCGCCATGCGCGCGACATCATCGTGCAGTACATGGCGGCTTTGCCTGCCCCCTACCTGCTCAATGTAAATATCCCGAACTTGCCGTATGAGCAATTGCGTACGCCGGTCGCCACGCGGCTGGGGCGGCGTCATCAGGCCGAGCCGGTAATCCGCGCGCACGATCCGCGTGGCAAGGAAATCTTCTGGATCGGACCACCGGGGGCGACTAAAGATGCGGGCGAGGGCACGGATTTCCATGCCTGCGCCAGTGGACGCACCTCGGTCACGCCTTTGCAGATTGACCTCACCCACAAAACCCAGCTGGACGTACTCGCAAAGGCACTGGCATGACCGACAAGAACCGTCGCTTTCCCCTTCCGCTATCCTCGGTCGTCGATCAGGGAAACAAGAAGGCTACGGTGTCGGCTCCCGTCGTCCGCCCACAGACGGCAACCCAGAATGCGGCGCGCCATCTGCCGCAGCCGGTGCGTACCAGCGTCGGAGCCAGCAGTTCCAGCAGCGCCAGCAAACCGCCGCTATTCCATTCCCAGTCGCATACCCATGCCCAGCCGCGCCAGCCGCAGCCAGCGGCGCCCCAGCCGGTGATGGGGCAGCGCCAGAGTCCGCTGGTGTCGGATGCCGTGCGGCGTGCCATGGTGCAGCGCGTGGCCAAGCAGGGCGTGCAGGATAATCTGGTGCTGGCCGCACTGGAGACAGTACCGCGCCATATGTTCATGGAAGAGGGGCTGGCTTCGCAGGCGTATATCGACGCTTCGCTGCCCATCGGCCATCACCAGACCATTTCCCAGCCTTATATTGTGGCGCGCATGATAGAACTGATGCGCAATGGCGGCCAGCTCAAGCGCGTGCTGGAAATCGGCACGGGCTGCGGCTATCAGGCGGCCGTGCTGGCCTGTGTGGCGCAGGAAGTGTATTCGATCGAACGCATCAAGCCGCTGCACGAACTGGCCAAAGTCAATTTGCGTCCTCTGCGCGTGCCCAATCTGCGCCTGCACTACGGGGATGGTATGCTTGGGCTGCCGCAAGCTGCGCCATTTGATGGCATCATATTGGCCGCAGCCGGTCTGGAAGTACCGCAGGCCCTGCTGGAACAGCTGGCCATAGGCGGGCGGCTGGTAGCACCGGTGGGTGCGCGTGCCCAGCACCTCGAACTCATTACCCGTACCGGCAAGGCAGAATGGACTAGCGAAACGCTGGAAGACTGCCATTTTGTGCCGCTGCGGGCCGGCACCATCTGATGGGCCGCATTTAAACGATACAGTATTGATGAAGCAAACACGTATGACCAAAAAAATAACCGCACTGATACTGGGCACCGGCGTGCTGCTGACTGCCTGCACCAGCGTGCCGAACCAGGCTCCGGTGGTGGACCGCCATGTGGCATCGAGCGGCAAGCCTGCCGTGGCGGAAGCGCCGCCCGTGGTACGCGATGAACGTGGCATGTACACGGTGAAAAAAGGCGATACCCTGATCCGTATCGCGCTGGAATTCGGCCAGAATTACCGTGATCTGGTGACTTGGAATAATCTGTCCAACCCCAACGACATCAAGGTCGATCAGGTGCTGCGCGTGCAGCCGCCCGAATCGGCGTCAGCCGGCAGCGGCGTGCAGACGGGCGCTATCGCGATGCCGCCGCCGGTCGATAAGCCGGCGCCGGTGGTGCGCAAGACCGAGCCGCGCGGCGACAAGAAGGCTTATTCGGAATCGGCGCTGGCAGAGATGCAGCGGCCCGATGGCGTGAAGACGGACAAGCCGGCCGGCAAGGCCGGCAGTGCGGCGGCTGCCACGGCAGTGGCCGAGACAGTTGTTCCGGCACCAGCCCCGGTGGCACCGCCGGCACCGGCGCCCGCGGTGGACGAGGAAAAACTCAGCTGGATGTGGCCAGCCGAGGGCAAAGTGATTGCCACTTTTGACGAGGGCAAGAACAAGGGCGTGGACATTGCGGGCAAGGCGGGCCAGCCGGTTGTCGCCGCCGGTGCAGGAAAAGTCATGTATGCCGGTAGCGGCATCCGTGGTTATGGTAATCTGGTGATTGTGAAGCACAGTAATAGCCTGCTGTCGGCCTATGCCCACAACCGCAGCATCGTGGTCAAGGAAGGCAACACAGTAACCAAAGGACAACAGATCGCGGAAATGGGCGACTCCGACACGGACACCGTCAAGCTGCACTTTGAAATCCGGCAGCAGGGCAAACCCGTGGACCCGTCGCGCTTCCTGCCTAACCGTTAGCTCTAAGCCATGACACCAACCTCGCACGATTCCATAGATGACGACGCGCTGCCCGATGATTATCGCGAAGATGGCAACGAAGATGTCGCCATCGAGCCGGCGGAAGGCGAGGTACTGGCCACCGGCGCCGTGCTGGAAAGTGTCGACGAGCTCAAGAAAGTGCTGGCCGCCGAGCTGTCCACCGACACCACCCAGCACTATCTGAACCAGATCGGCACCCGGCCGCTGCTGACGGCCGCGCAGGAAGTGCATTACGCCACTCTGGCCAAGAACGGCGATTTCGCTGCGCGCCAGACCATGATCGAGCACAATCTGCGGCTGGTGGTGTCGATCGCCAAGCACTACATCAACCGTGGCGTGGTGCTGCTCGACATGATAGAAGAGGGCAATATCGGCCTGATGCGTGCCATCGACAAGTTCGAGCCCGAGCGCGGCTTCCGTTTTTCCACCTATGCCACCTGGTGGATACGCCAGAGCATAGAGCGCGCCATCATGAATCAGGCCCGTACCGTGCGCCTGCCGGTGCACATGGTGCGCGAACTGAACCAGATTTTGCGCGGCAAATACCATCTGGAAGCGCGTCAGCACGACGGCAAGGATGCCACGGCGGAGGACATCGCCGAACTGGTGGGCCGTCCGGTGGAAGAAGTGCAGGACATTCTCGCCATGTCCGAGCACGCCACCTCGCTCGATGCGCCGCTCGACAACGATCCCCAGTCCTCGCTGATGGACATGCTGCCCGGCGCCAGCGAAGATAGCCCCGACGCGCGCGCCGAACACCACGAAATGACCATGCTGGTGCGCGACTGGCTCACCCGCCTGCCGGACAAGCAGCGCGTGGTGATCATGCGCCGCTTCGGCCTCGACAACGACGATCCGGCCACGCTGGAAACGCTGGCCGAGGAGATGGGCGTGACGCGCGAACGGGTGCGCCAGATCCAGCAGGAAGCCCTCATCAAGCTCAAGCGTGCCATGGCGGCGCGTGGCGTGGTGCGCGATTCGCTGCTGTAGTCCCCCTGTCATCTGCTATCATATTGACCCGTTCGTGACCCGGTGGTGCTTGGCGTATGGCCGGCCGGCGTCTGCTATCCCTTTTTACTGAACCGTCATGCAAGAAGAAAATACCATCCTCATCAAGTCGCTCGATATGGACGCCCGTGGCGTCGGCCATCTGCAAAACGAGGATGGAACTCCCGGTAAAGTGGTGTTTGTGGAAGGGGCGCTGCCGGGCGAGCGCGTACGCTACCTCACCACCAAGAAGAAACGCAATCTGGACGTAGGCAAGCTGGAAGCCGTGCTGCGCGAATCGCCGATGCGCGTCAAGCCGCAGTGCAAGCACTTCGATGTGTGCGGCGGCTGCTCGATGCAGCATCTGGAAGCGGGGGCGCAGGTGGCCGTCAAGCAGCGCGTGCTGGAGGATAATCTGGCCCACATCGGCAAGGTCAGGCCGGACACGGTGATGCGCCCGATGTATGGCCCGACCTGGGGCTACCGCTACCGCGCCCGTCTGTCGGTGCGCTATGTGGCACGCAAGGAGACCGTACTGGTCGGCTTCCACGAGCGTAAATCGTCGTTCGTGGCCGATATCACCAGCTGCGAAATCCTGCCGCGCTATATCTCCGACATGCTGCTGCCGCTGCGTGCGCTGATCGGCTCGCTGTCGCTGTTCATGCAGATTCCGCAGATCGAAGTGGCGGTCGGCGAAGACGTGACGGCGCTGGTCTTCCGTATCATGGCCCCGCTGACGGCCGACGACGAAGTCAAGCTCAAGGCCTTCGCCGATGAGTATCAGGTGCAGCTGTGGCTGCAGACTGGCGGTCCCGATACGGCGGCGCCGTACTACCCGCAGGATAAGCAGCTGCACTATGTGCTGCCGGAATTCGGCATCCGCATGCCGTTCAAGCCGGTCGACTTCACCCAGGTGAATCATTACATCAACCGCGTGCTGGTGGTGAAAGCCCTGCGCCTGTTGGAAGTGCAGCCGCAAGACCGCGTGGCCGATCTGTTCTGCGGCCTCGGTAACTTCACGCTGCCGCTGGCAACCCAGGCGCGCGAAGTGGTGGGTATCGAAGGCAGCAGCGCGCTGACGGAACGTGCGCTCGACAATGCCAAGGCCAACGGACTGGCCGAAAAGACCACCTTCTACACGCGCAATCTGTTCGAAGTCACGGCGGATCACCTGGTCGAATTGGGCAAGTTCGACCGCATGCTGATCGACCCGCCACGCGACGGTGCCATGGCCCTGAGCGAAGCGCTGCTGGCCCTGAGCCAGAGCCGCCGCGATCTGCTGCCTGGCCGTATCGTGTATGTGTCGTGCAGTCCGTCCACGCTGGCGCGCGACGCCGGCATTCTGGTCCATGCCGGCTACACGCTGAGCAAAGCGGGCGTGGTGAATATGTTCCCGCATACCTCGCACGTGGAATCGATGGCAGTGTTCGATCTGAACCCCGCCTGAACACACAGCCAGAGCTCGTAGCCCAAACAGCGGAACCTTGTTCCGCTGTTTTTGTTTGTGCCGCCCGCTCAGGTACGGGTGATCGACAGACCACCATCGACCAGCGCAGCGGTGCCGGTGACGAAGGAGGCGTCGTCGGAGGCCAGATACAGCACCGAGCGGGCCAGTTCCTGCGGCGTGGCGATGCGCTTCAGCGCATGCAGGCCGGTAATGAAAGCCTGCGATTCTGCCGAGCTATTGGTGTCGCGGTACATATCGGTATCCACCGCACCGGGCAGCACGGCATTCACGCGCACGCCTTGCGGGCCATATTCCGCTGCCAGCGTCTGGGTCAGGCCGATCAGGCCGGATTTGCTGGCCGCATAGGCTGCCATGCCGGGGAAGGAGACGGTGTGGCCGACAAAGGTGGAGGTGAAGATCACCGAGCCGCCGCCATGCTGCTGCATCTGTGCGATCTGGTGTTTGGCACCATAAAACGCGCCCGTCAGATTGATGGCCAGCGTGTCGTTCCAGCCATCGGCGGAGATGCCGGTGCTGGCGCCGCTCTCGCCTATGGTGCCGGCATTATTGAAGGCGATGTCGAGACGGCCATAGCGCTGCACCGCCAGCGCTACCAGCGCTGCCGCATAGTCTTCCGAACGCACGTCACCGGCCAGCGCCACGGCCTGACCACCTGCCGCCGTAATCTCGCTGACCAGTTGCTGCAGTTCCGCGTCGCGGCGGGCGCCTACCACCAGCTTTGCGCCTTCGGTGGCAAACAGCAGGGCGGTGGCGCGGCCTATGCCGGAGCTGGCACCCGTGATCAGGGCGACTTTGTCTTGCAGGCGGCCATGGCCGGAGGTTGCGCTAACGGTGGTGTTCTGGGCTAGGTTGCTCATTTTGCGGCTCCTTGAAAGTGGGTAAGGGTTGATGTCTGCTACGGAATCCAGTGTAGGGATGAAAGCTCGTCCGGATAAGTGAGCAAAAGAAAGAGCTTGTGTTCGATATAATCGAACAATCATCTAAAGAGGAGGTCGTCATGGTCAAACTCGATGGCATCAGCAGTTTCGTCGCCATAGCCGAAGCGGGCTCGATCAGCGCCGCCGCGCGCCGCCTGCATCTGTCGAAGTCCGTGGTGAGCGAGCGGCTGGCCGAACTGGAGCAGCATCTGGGCGCGCCGCTGTTCCATCGCACCACCCGCAAACTGAGCCTGACGGAAGACGGTAGCGCGTTTCTGCAACGTGCCCACCGCATCGTGTGGGAAGTACAGGATGCCGTGGCCGAAGTCTCCGAGCGGCGCGCCAGCCTGAGCGGCCCCATGCGGCTGTCGGCGCCGGTCACGTTCGGGCGCATGCATCTGGGGCCGGCGCTGTATCCGTTTCTGGCCCAGCATCCGGACATCTCGCTGACGCTGGAACTGGACGACCGGCGTATCGATGCCGCCGCTGAGGGCTACGATGCCGTGATCCGGCACGGTACGGTAGAAGACAGCCGGCTGGTGGCGCTGCCGCTGGCGCCCAGCCGCAGGCTGCTGGTGGCGGCTCCGGCCTACCTCGAACGGCACGGCACGCCGGACTCGCTGGCTGCCTTGCGCCAGCACCGCGCCATCTACTACACCAACCGCAACGTGGCCGACTGGCGTTTTGCCGACGTGCGGCAGGATGGGTTTGTGCGCCCGCCCGCCGCACTGCGCGTCAACAATGGCGACATGATGCGCGACGCCGCACTGGCCGGACTGGGGCTGGCGCTGCTGCCCAGTTTCATCGTGGGCGACGAACTGCGGGCCGGCCAACTGGTCAGGGTCGATATCGGTCACCAGGCCGCACAGGAGCTGATCTACGTGGCCCATCCGGAAGGGCGGCGCGCATCGCGCAAGCTGAGGGAGCTGGTGACAGCGCTGCGCCAGCGCTTCGGTACGCCGCCCTACTGGGACGAGATGACAAGCGGACTTTAAGTAGTTGAATTTTGATGTTTTTCCGGTAACGTTGTTGACTTTGCCTTGGGTGTTTGCAACACTGAGCTGTTTCCCTTTCAGCTTACGGAGTTGGCATGCGCTTGCTGTCCCGTCTCGCCAGTCTGGCTGCCCTGTGTGGCTTGCCGCTGGCCGTCTTGGCTGCCACTGCAGCCACTACCGCGGCTACCAGTCCGGCCACGATTTCGGCCACGAATTCGGCCACTAATCCAGCCGCTAATCTGGCCAGCAGCGCGGCCGGTGACGCGGCCACTACCTCGATCGCCACTTTTAGCCCGACTGGCACCGTCAAGCGGGTGCGGCAGGCTAGGGTGAGTTTCAGTGCGCAGATGGTGCCGCTCGGTGATTGGCGGCTCGATGATCCGTTCAGTGTCGATTGCCCCGTGCCCGGCAAAGGGCGCTGGGTGGACGGTGCCAACTGGGCTTATGACTTCGAGCGCGATCTGCCTGCCGCTGTCAGTTGCCGCTTTACGCTCAAGGACAGTGTGCGCGATCTGGCTGCTCAGCCGCTGATTGGCGAGCGTAGCTACAGCTTCAATACGGGCGGACCGAAAATCATCATGTCTTCGCCGCGTGAAGGCGCGGGTGATATCGATGAAGAGCAGGTGTTCATACTGGGACTCGATGCCCCCGCGACCGATGCCAGCATCGGTGAACACGCATGGTGCCGTGCGCAGGGTATCAATGAGCGCATCGGTGTGCGCGTGCTGGCCGGCGATGAGCGTCAGCGCATACTGGACCAGCACCATAGCCTGGTTGAGCGCTATCTGGTGAGCTACTACCATGCGCGCGGCGTGGTGTGGAGCGCCAAACTGGCAGTCAAGAGCAAACAGATGGAACAGATGCCTCTGGTGGTGCTGCAGTGCCGCCAGCGCTTGCCGGCCAAAGCCGCGGTGGCGCTGGTATGGGGCGCAGGCGTGGCGGCAGAAAACGGCATGCACAGTGAGCAGGACCAGGAACGCTCGTATGCCACGCGGCCTGAATTTAGCGCCAGCTTCAGCTGCGACAAGCTCAAGAAAGATGGCGGCTGCATTCCCTTCCTGCCTATGCGGCTGTCGTTCACTGCGCCCGTGCACAAGGCTGATCTGCTGGCCGTCACTCTGCGCGGGCCGGGCGGCAGGAGCTACCATGGCCGGCTGCCGAAAGAGCAGGCACAGGCCGAACTGGCCGATATGCTGGAATTTGCCGGGCCATTTCCTGAACGTGCTGCATTTTCACTGCAGTTGCCCGCAGGCCTGAAAGACGATGCCGGACGCAGTCTGCTCAACGCCGGGCGTTTCCCCCTCGCGGTGCGTACTGATGTGCAGCCACCGCTGATCAAATTCCCTGCACGTTTCGGCATTATCGAAGCGCAGGGTGACCGTATGCTGCCTGTCACCATGCGCAATGTGGAAGCCAGCCTTGCGGTGGCGGCAGCGAAGGTGCAGGGCAGCAGTTTGCGCGTCAATGATGGGGCACTGGCGCAAGAAGAGCAGGACAAACAGATCCTGCAATGGATGCGTAAGCTGACCCGTTATGGCAGCGAGCCACAGGAACTATATGGCGACGAACTGTTCCGGCCATTGCTGGCGCAGAAAAAAGGCGCGGAAGCCAGCGGCGTTGAGCGCTTCACTGTGCCGAAACCGGCAGGCCGGCAGGCGTTCGAAGTGGTCGGCATCCCGCTGCGCAAGCCGGGTTTCTACGTGGTGGAATTGGCCAGTCCGAAGCTGGGCGCGGGGCTGGCGGAAACCCCAGCTACGGCCTATGTGAGTGCAGCAGCGCTGGTCACCAACATGGTGGCCCACTTCAAACGCGGCGCCAGTTCTTCGCTGGTGTGGGTGACCACGCTCGACAAGGCACGGCCAGTGGCGCAGGCACAGGTGAGCGTGCGCGATTGCGAAGGCAAGCTGCTGTGGCAAGGCAGCACCAACCAGAATGGCGTGGCCAGCATCGGCACTGAACTGGCCGAGCGTTCGTGCCCGCGCAGCAGCGGCTTCTTCATCACGGCCCGCAGCGGCAGCGATCTGACCTTTACCATGTCCGACTGGACGCGCGGCATTGAGGGCTGGCGCTTCAATCTGCCGACTGGCGATGTGCGCGACGATAATGTGCTGGCTACCACGGTATTTGACCGCACCCTGCTGCGCGCTGGCGAAACGGTGCACATGAAGCACTTCCTGCGGCGCCATACGGAGCAGGGCTTTACCTTGCTGACTGCAGATAGCTTGAGTGGCAAGCGGCGTTCGCGCTATGGCCGCCAGCTATCGCCGGAGGAACGCAAGGCCCAGCCGGATAGCGTGCAGTTGCTGCATGAGGGCAGTCAGCAGCGCTATCGCGTGGCGCTCAAGTGGAGTGCCAATGGAAGTGCCGAAAGTGAGTGGCATATTCCTGCCGAAGCCAAACAGGGCTGGTATCAGTTGCTGCTGGGCGGACGCGAAGCAGGGCGCTTCCGTGTGGAACAATTCCGTGTGCCGAGCATGAAGGCCGTGATGCAGGGCCCCAAAAACCCGGCGGTGCAGGCCAGCAGCGTGGATCTTGACGTGCAGCTCAGCTATCTGTCCGGTGGTGCTGCCGCAGGTGTACCGGTACAGTTGCGCACTGTATTGCAGGATAAATCCGTGTATTTTGACGACTACGCTGACTTCAGCTTCAATGCAGGCGATGTCAAAAGTGGCATGGAGCGCGACCAGCCCGCATTCGACGAGGACGAAGGGAGCTTCGAAGGCGAGCAGGGCGACGACGCTGGCGCCAGCGGATTCAAGACGCGCAAGCTCACGCTCGATCAGCAGGGCGGCGCACGCATCACTCTGGACCAGCTGCCTGCCGTGACCACACCGCATGAGCTGCTGGCCGAGATGTCGTATCAGGACGCCAATGGCGAAACCCTGTCGGCTACCACCCGTATCCCGCTATGGAACTCGGCCTATCTGATCGGCATACAGCCCGATGGCTGGGTCATGAGCAAGGATGGCATGAAGTTCACCGTGGCCGTGCTCGACGTGCAGGGGCGGCCCGTGGCACAGGCGCCAGTGACGGTGGACCTGTTCCAGCGTCTACAGTATTCGCACCGGCGTCGCCTGATAGGCGGATTCTATGCGTATGAAAACCAGAGCGAAGTCAAAGCGCTGGGG